>Ga0210410_10003063_pt1 | contig 14869 bp, 16 predicted proteins | sample IncBWC4MmetaG_FD_161058 | JGI IMG/M metagenome (GOLD analysis project Ga0210410, IMG submission 161058) | Forest soil microbial communities from Barre Woods Harvard Forest LTER site, Petersham, Massachusetts, United States - Inc-BW-C-4-M | ecosystem: Environmental > Terrestrial > Soil >... | reverse complement strand
AAGCCGCGTCGTAATTTCCCTTATGATATTCCATCTCGCCGTCAAGCATTTTCGCGCCTACAGCCAGGATGTCATGCGCTGAATTATTGAAGAACTGGCGCTCGTGGGGAATGCGTTGGAGGCTCGACTGAAAGCGCAGGCGCTCCTCATCGGCTTTATCAAATTGCTTCAGTGTGGCGTACGCGATTCCCTTGGCGTAGTGCTGCATCGCCCTGGTGACTGGATAGAGATCGGGATCGTCGGCCAGTGGCTCGTCGATGATCTCCTGCCAACGTCCGAAGCGCACCATCACGTGCGTTTTCATCGAGTAGTAGCCCTCGAGGCTCATGGTGAACTTCGGACGCCCCTTGACGCCGAGCACGTCCTTGCTCAAGAGACGGCACATCTTGTTCGCCGTGTCGATAGCGTCCCGATACCGGCCCATGAACATGCAAACACACATCATCAAATTGAGATCGTGGGCGCAGGCGACCGTGTAGAACGTCAATGGGCCGGCGTAATCAAGATACATGTCGTCGGCGATGATTGCTTTTTCGCTGGCTTCCTTGGCCTTCGCATAATCGCCGCACAACATGTAGATGTGTCCAGGCATATGGTTCAGGTGGCCAGCGTCAGGGCACAGGGTTGCCAGCGTATCCGCCGATCGCCTCCCCTGCTCCGGCACGCTCGACATCTCCAGCGCATGGATGTGCAGATGCACGATCGCCGGATGTGGCGCGATGCCTTCCCGCTCCACCAGTTCGATCGCGCGGTCGCATATCTCCAGCGCCTCGATCACGTCGGAGCCTCTGGCAGACCTGCCAGTCTTGACGTCCCACAACCGCCGCGGCGTTCTCGTGATCAGGGCTTCGACGAGCAGCGCCATGACGTCAAGGTCGTTGGGGTGATGCATGAAGACGCGGCGCAGCTCGGCGGCGTAGTCGTCGTCCCAGCGATCGAATTCCTCCCCCGGTACGGCATGCGGCTTCTGGATGCGGCAGGCCATCGCCTCGACCAGGCGGTTTTCCAACTCGGTCGCCGCGCCCGACAGCGCGCGCGCTGCCGCGATGTGCTCGAAACCGAGCCGGGTGGCCGCATTCGCCTCTTCCAGGCCGTGCTCCCGCCAGGTCAAATTGTAAAAGGGCCCGCTGCCGTAAGCGATGCCCCAATGCGCCATGACACAACGCGGGTCGAACTCGAGCGCGCGGCGAAAGCACTTGATGCCTTCGTTCTTGTTGAAGCCGAAGCACCAGTTCAGGCCAAGGTCGAACCAGCGCTGCGCCTCGGGCGATGTCGTGGAAATCTTGCGCGAATGCGTGCCGAGATTGAAGCGGTCCATGGCCTGATCCGCGTCACGCAGGCCGGGCCGGCATCTCTTCCAGTTCGGGAAGGGAATGCTGAGCCTCGGCCTGCATGAGATTGGTCTTGATGATCTCGTAGTCCGCGCGGCGAAGCTGAACCACATCGCGCAGCCCGAAAGCCTCGCGGGTATCGTCAGGAAGCGCGGCTACTCCGGCGCGAACAGCGTCGAACAGGCCGCTGTCGAACCTGCCCATGGCAACGATGAATGGAAGTCCGGGGGTCGGCTCGCTCGTTCCGATCGATTGCAAGTGCCGAGTCAGGTGGTGGTCGAATGCCCTGCTGATGCGCCACGTCACGGAATCGATCGCCGCAATGTCGGCCGCCCCTTCCGCCACCAGCCGCATCGAGGCGTCATGCGAGCCGGTATGGATAGCCCGCCCAAAGAAACGTCCGGCCTTCGCAATCGGCGCCGCGGCGCGCATCATCGCTCCATAGCCGGACTGCGAATCCTTGCCGTTGACGGCAAGTGTGGCCCCGAAAAATTCGGAGAGATGTTGCCGCCGGTCGGCCGCCGACACCACGAATGTGCTGTGATAAAACCCGGGCTCGCAACCTTCGAGGCCATAGTCGGGTGTACCCACCAGCTCGACCCGGTCGCAGAGCCTGGTGATATAAGGCAGCCCGCAGGTCTGGCCCAGAATTAGATCGGGATGCAACCAGCCGTCGACGCGCGGCGTAATGCTGGACACCTGCTCGGGCGCTTCAAAGCCGCTTCGACGCAACGAGTCGCGGAGACAGTTCCACAGGATGTCGGCATGCTCGCGCGCGCCTCGGACCGCATACATGGGCAGGAACGCGATCGTACTCATCATGGGCTCCCGGGCATGGCCGCTATTTGAGGTGTAGCGGCGAGCGGCCGAGGGCGTTCTGCTCCTGCACCAGGCGTTGCAACAACGCCGCAAAGAGCTCGCGATCGGGCCTGGCCAGTGCAGCAACCGTCCGCTCGTGCGCGCGCGAGGCGCATTGATCCACGCGTTTGAGAAAGGCGACGCCCTCGGCCGTCAGATCGATCAGCCGCCGGCGGCCGTGGGCCGGATTGACCCGCACCGTCACATAGCCGCGCTCCAGCAGCCGGCGCACGACATCCGAGATGTTGGTGCGATCCATGCCGATTTGCACGGCGAGTTCGCTCTGGTCGGTCTCTCCGCGCTGATAAAGCATCGAGAGCGTGGTAAATTGGATCGTCGTGATGTCGAGCTCGCCGACCTCCTGAACGAATAGCGCCACGTGAATCTGGTGTAGGCGCCGGATGAGGAATCCAACCCGTTCCATCAACGGCGTGCCCGCAAACAATGACGGCGTCCTGGTTCGTGTGGCGACGGCAGACCGGCTCGTTCTCTTTGGCATGATTCCCGACGATAGCGATGAACGGCAAACAAGAAATCGGATCATTCGATAGAGCTGAAACAATCATGGCCCGGCCTCTCCGGGCCACGACAAGCCGGCCGGTATCGGTGCGCCCAGCCGCTTCAGGATGAGGTGCTCAAGCAGGAGGACGAGGCCGTAAAACGACAGGCCGATCAGCGAGACCCATCCGAGCGCCGCGAACATCAGGTCGATCTGCAGGTTTGAGGACGCGAAGACGATGATATATCCGAGCCCGCTCTGGACCGTGACGAACTCGCTGACGATCACGCCGGTGATCGCCAACGTCATCCCGACCTTCAGCCCGCTCATGATCAGCGGCACGGCGTAAGGCAGCCGCACCTGCCAGAATATCTGCGAGGGTGAGGCTCGCACCGACCGGCACAATTTCAGAACCAGAGGATCGGTCGCGCGGAGCCCGGCCAGCGTTGCAAGCACGATCGGAAAGAAGGCAATGAAGCCGGCAAACGACAGCCGGGAAAGGATGTTCACGCCGAACCAGACCACAAAGAGCGGAGCGAGCGCGATCTTGGGCAGCAGCTGAAACATGACGAGGCTCGGATACACGGCGAGCCGAAAGCTCCGCCAGTGCAGAAGAAGCGTCCCGAGCAACATACCGCCTACTGACGAGAGCACGAATGTCAACAGCGTTGCGTAAATGGTCGCCAGGATATGCGGCAGCAAAATGTTGAAGCTGCTGACGGCGACCCTCGCGGCCTCAAAGGGTGCGGCCAGGCTAAGCGGGTTGATCCAGCGCTCCGTCACCGCGAGCTGCCAGAGTAGCACGATGGCGCCGCAGTTGAGCAGCGGCAGAAGAATACGTTGCGCTCTCCCGGATTGCTTTATCATGACGTCACCCGAACATTCGGCGGCGAACTGCGATCTCGCCGGCCGCAACCGCGCCGTAGATCAGGAGACCGAACGCGCTCAGCACGACCAGCGCGGCCAGTATGTTGGCGGTCTGCGAAAGCGCGGCGGCTTGCACGATGTACCAGCCGATTCCTGCCTTGGCGCTGACGAACTCCCCCAGCACGACGCCTATGATGCAGAGCGTCGTGGAAACCTTGGCGCCGACGAATAGCTGTGGCAACGCCATCGGCAATTTCACATGAATCAAAGTCTGCCAGCGGCCGGCGCGCAGCGCGCGGCAAAGACGCACCGCCTCCGCGCTCGTTTCCTCAAATCCGGCGCGGGCGCCCGCCAGAATGGGGAAGAAGCTCAAGCAGACCGCAAAACCGAGATGCGACAGGCTGCCGGGGCCGAACCAGACCACGAAGATCGGCGCCAGCGCGATCTTCGGAACGATCTGCAATACGACGAACAGTGGTGCAAACATGTCGTTGATGACCCGCGACAATGTAAAGACCATGGCAATGGCAACTCCGATCACGAGCGAAAGCACGAGCGCGGCGAGCACTTGCGACATTGTCAGTGCCGCGTGGTACGAGAGTACGGATGCGTTGAGCACGAGCGCCGTGAGCACCCGGCTCGGGGATGGAAACAGGACTTCCGGAACGGCGAGGACCCAAGCCAAAATCTCGAGCGCCACGAGGCAAATCAGAATGAAGCCCGCCGGCAGTGCCGCCTCGCCCGCGAAGCGACGCCAGCCTTCCAGGCGGCGCGCTTCAGGCGAAATGGCTGCGGAGAATGCCTCAGCCGACATGGCTCTCCTCGATCATGCCGCGCAAATGACTGCAAAGCCGGTTGAACTCCACGCCCTCGGTCAGTTCCGGACTTCGCGGCCTCGGGAACGGCACGGCGACATCCTTGACGATCGTGGCGGGGCGCCTGGTCATCACAAAGATCCGATCCGACAGCAACACGGCTTCGCGTATGGAGTGAGTGATAAAGAGTGCGGTGCGCGCCTGTTGCCGCTGCCAGAGATCGAGCAGCAATACGTTCATCTGGTCGCGGGTGATGGCGTCGAGCGCACTGAACGGTTCGTCCATCAGCAGAATACCGGGATCGTTGACCAGCGCACGGCAGATCGACACGCGCTGGCGCATGCCGCCGGAGAGCTGGTGCGGACGATGATCCTCGAAGGATTGCAGACCGACAGAGCGCAGCAGAGCCTTGGCGCGCTGGCGCACTGGCTCGATCGGCGCACGGGCGATGCGCGCGGGAAACAGCACATTTTCGAGCACGGTCTTCCACGGCAGCAGGGTCGGATCCTGGAACATGATGCCGACATCCTCGCGCGGGCCGGTCATTTCCCGTTCCGCGACCATGAGCGAACCGTCGCTGATCTCCTCGAGCCCAGCGCACATCATCAGGAGCGTGCTCTTGCCGCAACCGCTCGGCCCCAGGATCGAGACGAACTCGCCCTTTTCGATGCGGAAGTTGACGTTGTGCAGCGCCTCGACGGCCTTGCCCTCGGGATCGTAGACCTTGCGTAGCCCGTCACCGCGGATGAACGACATGGCTGACGGCAGCCTCCCCGGCCAGCTCGAATCAGGTCAGAAGCTTCGTGACGTCCGCAAACGACGGCTGCAGGCCGCTCCATTCGGCATCCGTGAGCTTCACTCCGCCGGCGAACTTGTTGGAGACGACCTTGTCGAGATCGGGACGTTTACCGTCGGGCGCGACATATTTCATGACCAGATCCGTCATTGTGGCGAAATCAGCGGGGGGCGCGTAGCCGATGCCGTTCTGCTTCGCGGCATCATTCACTACCGAATAGCGGAAGAAATCGAGCGCGAGCTTGGTCTGCTCGCGCGCACCTTTGGCGAGCTCCATTTCGGGATTGGCCTTGAAGAAAATATCGAGCGCCTCCTCCGGCTTCAGCAGAACGAATTTGGTCGCCTCGTTCAGTCCCTCGGCAATCGCACGACAGAGCTCCGGCTCCTTTTCAAGCAGCGCCTGCTGGGTGAACAGCGCGTTGCCAAAGAGCGGAAGATTGAACCTGGAGAACAGGATGATCTTCGACGTGAAGCCATTAGCGAGAAGGCCCGGCACCACCGACGGCGCGAAGCCGGAGATCGCCGACACCTGCTTCTCGATCAGAAGCCGTTGCCGAACATTGGGATCGACCTGCAATATTTCGACCTTGCCGAGATCGATGCCGGCATTGGCGGCGAAAGCCGGAAGGAACGGAAACTCGCCCGACTTGGTGGTGCCGGCGAACTTCTTGCCTTCGAGGTCCTTGGGTGCGGAGACGCCGCTGTCGCTCAGGGTGACCACCGCCATGAAGGCGTCGTAGGAGCAGCAGGCAATCTGCACCAGCGGCAGCCCGAGCGCCGCCTGCTGAAGCCCTGCGGTAGCAGCGGAAAGGCCGAACTGGAACTGGCCATTGCCGATCGCCTGCGCCGCAGCGACCGACCCGCTGCCCTTGGCGATATCGACGTTGAGCCCGGCCTTCGACCAGTAACCGTTGGCCTTGGCGACAAAGCTGTTGAGGTTCGGACCCTCCGGGACCCAGGGCAAGGTGAAGCTGATGTTGCGCTGCTGCGCGATGGCCGGACTTGCGAAGCCGGCCACCGCAACGGCGCCCATCGCGGCCGTGCGCAGAACTTGCCGCCGCGTCAACCGCGGCGATCGCGCACCCAATTTTCCTAACTTCATCATCCTGGTCTCCGCCGCCGGCTCAATGCAAGTACACTGACGTTGAGATTGATATCAGCAAGAACCGGGCCATCCGGGTGATGGCGGTAGCGGCGCGCGCCAGGCGACGCTATTAAATGCCGTACGGTGACCGGATCTGGATTGGGCGGCAGCAGAGATGAAGAAACGTGAGAGCCGAAAGCCGGCGAGAGTTGCTTTGTTCAGACGACCTGGCTTCCTGGTGCGGCGGCTGCATCAGATCTATGTCGCCATCTATTTCCAGAACTGCGAGCGCTTCGGCACCACACCGGTACAATCCAGCGTGATGCAGGTACTGACGGCTCAGCCCGGCATGGATCAAATCGCGCTTGCACAGGAAATCGGCATCGATCGCACCACGGCTTCCAGCGTGCTGACACGCTTGGAAGCCCGCGGCATCGTCAGGCGCGAGGCCGATCCCGTCGATCGCCGTAACAAATGCGCCTATCTCACGCCGGCCGGCGAAGCCATGTTGAAGGAAATGCAGGCATCCATCGAGGCCGCCCATCGGGAATTGGTGAAGCCGCTCGCGCCCGCGGCGCGCGAGCAATTTCTCGAACAGTTATTATGTCTTGTGCAAGCCAATAACGACAAAGGCCGGTCGTTGCTGCGTAACCTCTAGCTGACACCCGACCAAAAAGCGGGCGGTACGCGCTCAAAAATTGCGCTTGCACCAGCGGCGTTCTGGAATAGCTTTTTCGTACCCAGCCAAAAATGAAGCCGGCCCCAGCGCCGTGTTTCACGACCTAATTGATCAGTGCACTGATCGATTGAAGGAGAAGCAAAGATGCGACGAGACGAAGCGCGAAGGCCCGATTCCGCCTCGAAGCTCTCATGGTTTCGGAGGGCAAAGGCCTGTATTCGCACCATTGGCGCGCTGACGCTGATCCTCGCCGCGACAGGATTGCAGCCACGGTCCGCCAACGCCGAAGTCTCCGAGCTTCGCCTCGCCCGCCAATACGGCATCTCCCACCTCGCGATGGCGCTAATGGATCAGCTGCAGCTGGTTCAGCACCAAGCGGAAAAGGCAGGACTCAAAGACCTGAAAGTGACCTGGAGCCGCTTCAGCGACGGTCCCGGCATGAACGAGGCGCTGCTTTCCGGAAACCTCGACATCGCCAATGGCGGACTGACGGCGCTGATCGTGCTGTGGGACAAAAGCAAGGGCGCCTATGTCGGCCTCTCCGCACTGAGCTCGATGCCCGCGGTCCTGATGACCCGCGATCCCTCGATCAACAGCGTCAAGGATTTCAAGGAGAGCGACCGCATCGCGCTGGTGTCGCGCGTCTCGATGCAGGCGATCATCCTGCGCATGCTGGTCGCCGATGCCTATGGCAAGGAGCAGTTCGCCAAGCTCGATCATCTGACCGTTCCGCTGCCGCATCCTGACGCCATGGGCGCGCTGCTGTCCGGCAAGAGCGAGATCGACGCCCACTTCACCGCCGCGCCCTACTACCAGCAGGAGACGACAGCCGGCCTGCACCACGCGCTGAGCTCCTACGGCATTCTCGGGGGACCTGCGACTTACAGCGTGGTCTGGACCTCCAAAAAATTTATCGAGCAGAACCCGAAGACCACCCAGGTGGTGCTCGCCGCGATCCAGGAAGCGACCGACATCATCAAGAACGATCCGAAGCGCGCGGCCGAAGCCTATCTGAAGGCCGACGATTCCTCCCTGAGCGCCGACGCCGTCGAAGCGATGATCAAGGATCCGGAGAATGTCTTCACCATGACCCCGCAGAACGTCATGAAGTTCGTCAACTTCATGACCGAGACCGGCACGGTGAAATCGCCGGCAAATAGCTGGAAGGATCTGTTCACTTCGCTGATCGCGGACAAGCCCGGCAGCTGACGACGGACCCGATGATGACGGACTCAACGCAACCCGGCGCCGGAAAAGACCTGCTGACGGTCGATAACGTCACGCTGCAATACAAGACCCCGCAGCATCTGGTGACCGCAATCTACAAGGTCGGATTCTCCGTTCAGGAGAGCGAGCGGTATGTGATCCTCGGCCCTTCCGGCTGCGGCAAGTCGACGCTTCTGAAGGCCATCGGCGGCTTCATGAGCCCGGTAACCGGCGAGATCACGATCGGCAGCCGGCCGGTGACGGCACCCGGGCCGGACCGGATGATGGTGTTCCAGGAATTCGAGCAGTTGATGCCGTGGAAGACCGTACTGCAGAACGTCGAATTCCCGATGCGGGCGACCGGCAAATTCGGCCGCGCCGAGGCACGCGAGCGCGCGATCGCCATGATCGACCGCGTCAAGCTCGGCAAGTTTCGCGACGTCTACCCTCACATGCTCTCCGGCGGCATGAAGATGCGGGTGGCGCTGGCGCGCGCACTGGCGCTCGAGCCCGCGGTGCTGCTGATGGACGAGCCCTTTGCCGCGCTCGACGCGCTGACGCGCCGGGAAATGCAGGAGGAGCTGCTCGGTCTCTGGGAGCAGCTCCGCTTTACCGTGCTGTTCGTCACGCATTCGATCGAGGAAGCGATCCTGGTCGGCTCGCGCATCCTCGTGCTATCGCCGCATCCCGGCCGCGTCCGCGCCGAGCTCGACGCCAGCCGCTTCCATTTCAACGAAATGAACGGTGCCGAGTTCGGCGCCCTTTCCAAGCGCATTCACGGGCTCCTTTTCGGAGCCGGCTCGAGGGCCGCATGACGACATCCAGTCTCGCAGCGCGTGCCCCGCGACCGCGCCCGGATTTCGAGCGGGAGCCGGTCGATGCCTCCGATATCGGCGAGGTCGAACGCTCGCTTTCCCTCGGCGAAAGGCTGGTCAACAACGATACGGCGAGGCGTCTTGCCGTCCTGATCGTGCTCGGGGCGATCTGGGAGCTTTACGCCCGCTGGGTCGACAATCCCCTGATCCTGCCGACACTCGGCGCGACGCTCACGACGTTCTTCCACGATATCGCGAGCGGCGTTCTGATCGATCGCGTCGCGACCTCGCTGCGATCCCTGATGCTGGGCTACCTTGCCGGTCTGTTCCTGGCAGGCGCGCTGACGACAATCGCGGTCTCCACCCGCATCGGCTCCGACGTGCTCTCGACGCTGACGGCGATGTTCAACCCCGTTCCCGCGATCGCGCTGTTGCCGCTTGCACTGATCTGGTTCGGCCTCGGCATACCATCGCTGGTGTTCGTGATCGTACACTCGGTGCTGTGGGCGGTGGCGCTGAACACGCTGACGGGCTTCCGCAGCGTGCCGGATACGCTGCGCATGAGCGGCAGGAATTACGGGCTGCGCGGCGTCCGTTACGTCGCCCTGGTCCTGATCCCCGCCGCCTTTCCCTCGATCCTGGCGGGACTGAAGATCGGATGGGCCTTTGCCTGGCGCACGCTGATCGCCGCCGAGCTGGTGTTCGGTGTGTCGTCGCGTTCCGGCGGGCTCGGCTGGTACATCTTCGAAGCGCGCTCCGAACTCGAGACCGACCGCGTCTTTGCAGGCCTGCTTGCGGTCATCCTGATCGGGCTGATCGTCGAGGCCGTCATCTTCCGCTTCATTGAACGACAGACCGTGCAGCGCTGGGGCATGCAGCGCTAGCACCGCCACAAGTTACACAACGATTTTCATCAAAGGGAACGTGCAAGGATGCGAACGCTGATCAAGGCAAAATGGATCGTCGCCAACGACGGACGCGGGCACACGCTGTTGCGCGACGGCGTCGTCGTCTACGAAGGCAAGCATATCCTCCATGTCGGCAAGACCTTCGACGGCCCAGTCGAGCGCACCATCGATGCCGGCGACAAGCTGGTCTGCCCCGGCTTCATCGACACCCACGTCCACTCCGGCCATCGCGCTTCGCACCGGCTGATCAGCGATGCCGGGCGACCGCTTTATTTCGGCCAACCCTTCCTCGAGATCAGCGTACCCAAGGAAGGACGCACCGTGTCGGGCGACCCGCGCTATCTGAAGCCCGGCGACACCGCGCTCAACGCCGCGCTCGAGCTCAATGCATTGTTCACCGTGGTCGAGCTGCTTCGCAACGGCGTGACGACCTTTGTCGAGTTCGGTAGCCAGGAAAGCGTGCAGCTCGCATTGATAAGACAGATCGACCGCTTCGGAACGCGCGCCTATCTCGGGCCGGGCTATGATTGCGGGCGTTGGGTCGGCGACAAGAACGGCGGACTGAAGCGTGTGCATGACCCCGAGGGCGGGCTGCGCGGCCTCGATACGGCGGTGGCGTTCATCCGGAAATATGAGGGCGCGCTCGATGACCGCATCCGCGGCATCCTGGTGCCGCGCGAGGTCGAGACCTCAACCGTCGACCTGCTTGAAAAGACGCTCGTTTTTGCCGACGAGCTGAAAGTGCCGATGGCGACGCACGCCGCCTACAGCGTGCTGGAATTCCAGGACATCGTCCGCGAACACCAGATGACGCCGATCGAGCTCCTCGACAAAATCGGCATGCTGCGCACGACGTTGAACATCGGACACGGCAACTTCATCGCCGACAACCCCAACCTCAATTATTCCGGTGCGCGCGACCTCGAGCTGATGGGCAGCCATTGCTGCTCGATCTCCCACTGCCCGATCAACATCGCTCGCCGGGCGCGCACCCTCGACAGTTGGAAGCGCTATCGCGACGCCGGCGTCAATATCTCGATCGGCAGCGACACCTATCCGCGCGACATGGTCATGAACATGCGCACGGCCTCGCTGATGGGCAAGATCATGGGCCACGATTACTACAAGGCGTCCGCGGGCGAGGTGTTCGACGCCGCGACCCTCGGCGGAGCCCGCTCGCTCGGGCGGAGCGATCTCGGCAAGCTCGCCCCGGGCGCGCTCGCCGACATCCTGATCATCGATTTCGGCGGCCGGCAGTCCCTTCGCTTCGGGCCGGTTCGCGATCCCATCAAGAGCCTGGTCGAATGCGGCGTCGGCGACGATATCGATACCGTGATCGTCAACGGCAGCGTCTGCATGGAGAATGGCGTGATCCCCGGCCTCGATCTCGACGATTTGCGCGATCAGGCCCAGCGCTCCGGCGAAGCGATCTGGTCGACGCTGCAGGATTGGGATCCGCGCGGCCGAACCGCGGAAGAAGCAAGCCCATGGTCGTTTCCGCTGCATTCGCGTTAGAGGCACATATCAATCCAGATCTGCCCGTCCCTGACCTCCACACGATAGAGCTGCAACGGCCGGCTCGGCCAACCTGCGGAAATATGGCCGTCGCAGAGATCGAACGACGCAAGATGACGCGGGCACAACAGCCGGCCGTCAACGATACGACCGCGGCTCAGATCCGCCTGCTCATGCGGACATGCCCGTTCGCAGGCAATGACGCGCTCGCCGTCGCGCACAAGCAAAAGATCGGTGGCATTCACCCGCACGGAAAGGATGCCTCGGTCCGCAAGCCGCTGCAGCGGCAGCACTTCTACCCATCTTGTACCCTCGTCCGTCATTCCGGCGCTAACCTGATGAGCCGTCCGCGGGTCGAACCTTGTCGCTGTCGACCGGCCCCACGAGAGTGCGACGCTCCATGGCCGGCGCCACCATGCCGGGTATGCTCGCATCGGATACGAGCAGGCGGCAATGTTGGGCGAAGGCGTCGACCAGGAGCGACTTGCGGCGCTGCGACAATGTCAGCACGCCGATCCGCATCGGCCTGTGGTCGCCGGAGAGGCGAACCCGCGTGACGCGTCGCCCGTCCAGCGCAAGCTCGCAACGCGGGCGAACATTGGCGAGCGTGTAGCCGTAGCCATTGGCGACCATCGTCCGGATCACGTCCTGGTGCGTCGAGCGCGACGCGATGTTGGGCTCGATGCCCTCCTTCATGAACATGCTGAGGAAATATTCACGGCTGATCGGCAGATCCAGCAGGATCATCGGCTCGCGCGCCAGTTCCTGCAGGCTGAAGGCGGAACGACTCGCCAGCGGACTCGCCTCGCTGACGACGACGTGCGGCGGCAAGCTCGCGAGCGGCAGAAACTCGAACTCTTCCGGAATCAAGAGGTCATAGGTGATCGCAACGTCCAGCTCGGCATTCAGCAGGCGCTCCAGCAACTGCTCATGGTCGGCGACCGTCTGGATGATGCGCGTCTCGGGATACGACGACGTAAACGAATGCGAAAGCTCCGGCATCACCATCGGCGCGATCGTGATGAAACATCCCAGCGACAATTGCCCGCGGACGCGCTCTCCGACTTCGCTGGCGACCGAATAGATGTACTCGGCCTGCTCGACCAGCCGCTTCGCCTCCACCAGCAGGAGCCGGCCGGCCGAGGTGAGCGAGAGCCCCTGGGCATGACGGCGGACGAAAAGCTGGGTCCCGAGTTCCTCCTCCAGATGAGCGATCGCCGTCGAGATCGAAGGTTGCGATATGTTGACCCGCTCGGACGCCAGCGTGATGCTTCCGGTCTCGGCCGTCGCAATGAAATATTCGATCTGGCGTAGCGTGTATCGCATGTGGTGTCATCGACCTTCGCGGGCAAGGATGGCTGCTAGCTACCACACCGTGTCCCTTGGAAGGTCCTTGGAAGGTGCCGATCGCCAAGCGTCGGCGGAATATAGCAGGATTGGCGGCGACGGAATCAGGCCCTTTGCCGCTCAGGCGCGGCTATCGCCAGGCACGCCAAAGCCAGGCGCCGCGGAGGGATTCTTCGCACGCCGGACATAATCCTCGACCTGGGGCTCGTAGACGGCCCAGACTTCCGCGAGAGCCGCGATCGGCCTGTCGCTCCAGTCAACCCGCAAGTCGATGATCGGCCAGGACACGTTTCGCACCACGCAAAGACCGGCAGAATGGACCGGACCGGCCTCCCCGCCCTGGTCGAGCCCCGCCTGCAAGGCAGCAAGCAGTCGCGCCGCGAATGGTTTGCCGTCGCTGTCCTGGTAGCTGCGGACCATCGCCGCCGGCACCTGGTCGTTGGCCAGCAGATTGCCCGCCGCAATCACGCCCTCGCCGGAATGGACGGCGTGGACGCCGAGCGTGTTGCTGCCCGAATAGGACGCCACGTCCCCGGATGCGTCGACAAGCGTCAGCTGGCGGTACGCGATGAAGGGCGTCGATGCGACGAGTGCGGCGCACACTTCGCGTGCGCCGAGGCCCCGCGCGAGCAGGTCGAGGCCGATCTGGCCCAGCGCCGGATCGGTGATGTTCTGGCTCCCGATCGCACCGGCCCTGGCGCGCACATGAACGCAGCGTGCCGCGACCGCGGGCGAGGAAGAGGAGATCACCATGCCGAACATTCCGGTCTCGGCGCACCGGGCACTCAGGGAGAAAGTCATGAGGGCCTCACCGCTTGTCCGGGATGACGGCGGTGGCATCGACCTCGACCAGCCATTCCGGTCGCGCCAGCGCCGACACCACAATGCCGGTCGAGACCGGGAAGACGCCCTTCAGGTATTCCCCGATCTTGCGATAGACCGGCTCGCGATAGCGCGGATCGGTGATGTAGATGGTGATCTTGCAGATGTCCTCGAGGCGCGCACCGGCCTCCTCCAGCAGCATCTTGATGTTCCTCATCGCCTGGTCTGTCTGGCCCGCGGGATCGCCGATGGCGACGCTTGCCGAGGTGTCGAGATCCTGCCCTACCTGCCCGCGAACGAAGACGATGCTGCCTCGCGCCACCACGGCCTGGCACAGATCATTGTCGAGCTTCTGCTCGGGATAGGTATCCTTGGTGTTGAACTTGCGGATGCGCGTGTGAGTCATTGGCTTTCCAGATCGTTTGGGAAGAGAGGCTTGATCGCGGCGGCACTTGCGCCGCGGCCATGGTAGTCATTTTGGCTCAGGCCGTCACTTGCCGGCGCGTCCTCGCATGCGAAAGCGTGATCAGTGCGCGTAGGATGGATCCTCGTCGTCGAGCACGCGTTTCATCTCCTCGAAATGCGCGATCGAGAAGTCGGCAATCTTCTCCCAATCCTGCGCGGTGTTCTCTGCGACCTCATCGGGGAGCACCTTCAAGGGCCGGCCGGTCGAGTAGGCCTGCACCAGCACCTGACAGGCCCGCTCGAGCGTGTAGATATCGTCGAAGGCTTCGCCGATCGTGTTGGCGGTGACGAGCACGCCGTGATTTCCCATCATCAGGCGCGACCGATTGCCCAGCAGCCGGGCCAGGCGCTCGCCTTCCTGCTCGCTGTCGGCCATGCCGGCATAGCTGTCATCGATCGCAAGCCGATTGAAATAGCGCGCCGTGTTCTGATCGATGGGCTTGACGCTCGGATCGGCCAGCGAGGCGATCGTCGTCGCGAAAGGCGGATGCAGATGCATCACCACCCGCGCCTGGGGCAACCGCTTGTGCACTTGGCCATGGATGGCCCACGCCGTCGGATCGACCTCGGGCCTGTTCTTGACGCTCGCGCCGTCATCGAGATCGAACAGGACGAGGTCGCTCGCCTTGATCCGGGAGAAGTGACGCCATTTCGGGTTCATGAGAAACTTGCGTCCGTCAGCCGAAACGGCGGCGCTGAAGTGGTTGGCGACGGCCTCATGCATGCCGAGCTTGGCCACCATACGGAACGCCGCGGCGAGATCGATGCGAAGTTGGCGTTCATCCGGCGCCGCAGTAGGATGGTTCATCGATGGTCCCTGATATCTCGATTGCCTCGAACGACGCAGTCGAGATTATGGATTT
>Ga0210410_10003062_pt1 | contig 14870 bp, 8 predicted proteins | sample IncBWC4MmetaG_FD_161058 | JGI IMG/M metagenome (GOLD analysis project Ga0210410, IMG submission 161058) | Forest soil microbial communities from Barre Woods Harvard Forest LTER site, Petersham, Massachusetts, United States - Inc-BW-C-4-M | ecosystem: Environmental > Terrestrial > Soil >... | reverse complement strand
GACGCCGCGAATTGTGCGGATGAGCGGATTGTTGGCGCCGGAGTCTATCTTGCGCCGCAGGTAGTTGATGTAGACGTCCACCACGTTGGTGATGGAATCGCCGTGAATGCGCCAGACCTCCTCGATGATTGCCGCGCGTGCGACGGGGCGCCCAGGATTCCGCAGCAAAAATTCCAGTAAAGCGTATTCCTTGGGGCTTAGCTCGACGGCCCGGCCAGCACGGCGTACTTCGTGCGAGACGCGATTTACTTCCAGATCTTCGAACTGAAAGACCTCGCGCGCGGGACGGTTGCGCCGCCGCAGAACGGCGCGGATGCGCGCGGCCAGCTCCGACCACGCGAAGGGTTTTACGATAATGTCATCGGCGCCCGCATCGAGGCTCTTGACGCGCTCTTCCACCGAGCTGGCAGGCGAAAGCAACACCACCGGCGCTTCCGGCCAGCGGGTCTGCAACAGGCGCAGGTAATCGGGGCCAGGCACGCCAGGAAGATTCACATCGAGAAGGATCAGATCGAAGAGGCTCTTCTCGCCAAATTTGGAGATTTGGTCTCCCGTGGAGGCGAGTTGTACGGTGAAGTGTTCCTGCTGGAGCCGGGTCTGAAGAAACTCCGCCAGTGACGCGTCGGCTTCAGCGACAAGAAGACGCATAGTCGCTCACTCATGACAAATTTCTGGAAGGGGGTACAACCAGTGTCCTCCAGGCTAACGGACCTGTCAACTAACGTTCTCAGAAACGGTTCGAATTGATTACTGCCCTTCTTAGATTCGGAGAAGTGCTTTGGATTGAGCAGAAGTGGAACTTGGGGACAGCGGGGTGTTGCGGCTGCAAATCAATCCGGCAAACGAGTTTCGAATTGGAACTTTGCGTAACCCAACGGCGGGACGAAACGAATGGCAGCTTCCACCAGATTTCTTGAGCCGCTTGTTGTTTCTGCGGTTCGCGGGAACAGGGAAGCGGCCTCACGAATCGTGGGCATCATTTTTTCAGCGGACATCCAGGGCGCTCTCCCTCTATACTTCCCGCACCCGTCCGGAAAATCCTAGTGAAAAGGAGTCGTCCAGTGCGTTCATCAAGGAAAGTCTCCGCCCTAGCCGTCCTGTTCGCCGTCAGCGCAATTAATTCGGGAACGAAAGCGCAAACCGCGCCGGAAAAACCCACCGCGAAAAGTTCCGCCGGCAAACACTACACACTGCCTGCGAACAAGGACACCGTGCAGTGGGGGTGGTTCGATCCGACAGAGAAACCGAAGCTGGTCGTCGATTCCGGCGACACCGTTTCGATTGAGACGTGGAGCCACGGGATGGGCGAGATCAAGCCGGGCGCTACGATGGATGAAATCGCGAAGCTTCGCCTGGCGAACCCGGGCGGCGGGCCGCATTCGGTGACCGGACCTATCTTTGTGAATGGCGCGGAACCCGGCGACACCATGGAAATCCGCATCAAGAAGATCGTAATCAAGGACTCTGGCTTCAATTTCAATCTTCCTGGCAAACAGTTCCCCGCTATCGGTTTGCTCGCCTCTGAATTTCCCGAAGGACACGTCATGTATTTCAAGCTCGACGCGAAAACCATGACCACCGAATTCAAGCCGGGGATTATCCTCCCCCTAAGACCCTTCCCCGGAACCATCGCGGTTGGCCCGGATCCCAATGAGCCGAAAGAAAAAGCCGGCCCGCCCATTCACGACGCCAAAGGCCGCACCAGCACTCTGCGGCCGTGGAAGAACGGCTCCAACATGGACGTGAACGAGATGCAGGCGGGCTCGACACTATATTTTCCCGTGTTTCAGAAGGGCGGGCTGATCTGGACAGGAGACTCGCACTGCCTGCAGGGAAACGGCGAAGTGGATTTGACAGCGCTCGAATGTTCTTACAAGGAAATCGAAATCGAACCGGTCGTGCGCAAGGACCTGCACATTGACTGGCCGCGCGCGGAAACTTCAACGGATTGGGTCTTCATGGGATTCGACGAGGACTTGAACGAGGCGATGAAAATTGCGGTGCGCGAGACAGTGAATTTCCTGGCGGAGCAGAAAATGGTGCCGATGTCCCGGGAAGAGGCCTACGCGCTGACTTCCATCGTCGGAGACTGCCGCGTCTCCCAGGTGGTGGACATCCGCAAGGGCGTGCACTGCATGATTCCGAAGTCGATCTTCGTGAAGAAATAATCGTTTCCATTCCTTCGCAAAAAAACCGGGCAGCTTCTTCTTCGCTGCCCGGTTGAAGGCACATCCCGTCAAGATGTGAAGTCCTCAGTAGCCCGGATTCTGTTGTTGCGCCGGGCGGTCGGGCGCGATTGCCTCCGCCATGCGGAACACCGCCGCGAGCAATTCAATCGCCACGCGGCAGTAGAGAAACCACACGAAATATCCGCCCAGCGCGGCCAGCAGCGCGAGCAGCCCCTGGACCGGGGCTTGCTGGAACGCCAACACCACCCAGGCGACCGCTGCGATCAGTCCGACGAGGAGATGCAGGGCGTACAGGAATCTCAGCATCTTCGGGGTCGCATACACGCGGAAAGAAAAATCCGTCAATCCTTCCCACATTCCCTTTGCTTCGGGCATCGTGCCTCCTTAAGTTGGGCTGGAAACTGCATTATAAGGAACAACCGTGCTTCGAGCGAAGAATTGGAGCAGGGTGAGCGAAACGGTTCATACACGATCCTTAATCAGTTCGATTTCCTGCCAGCTCCGGCACGCCATCAACACTCTATTTTTTCTTCGCGGTGCTCTCGCGGACGACTAATTCGGGTTCAAGCACAATTTCCTTGGGGTACTCGGCCCCGGCCGTGGCGGTGATGCGCTTCAGCAGCGTTTCCGCCGCCACGACGCCCATCTGGCGGAGTGGTTGTCGCACGGTCGTGAGACTCGGATTATGAAATGCCGCGCCCTGAATGTCGTCCCAGCCGATTACGGAGACATCCTCCGGCACCCGCCTGCCCGTTTCGCGAAGCGCTTTGATCGCGCCCATGGCGGAAATGTCGTTGAACGCAAATAACGCCGTGAACTGCGGATCGCCTTCCAGCAATTTCCGCGTGACACGATGGCCTACTTCGGGAGACGGCGAATCGCTGTCCAGTTGAACCGTAAGTTTTTCGTCGACGACAATTCCAAGTTCTCGCGCGACCGACAGAATCGCCTGCCAGCGAGTCTCCGTGTCCGAACTGAAATCCTGGCCCTTGATCAGCGCGATTCGGCGGTGCCCCAGGCGATGCAGGTGTTCCAGCGCAAGGTGCGCACCGAGATTGTGGTCCAGAACGATGTTTGTCACTCCCTTGACGTGACGATGGCCGGAGATGGAGACAGCCGGTATCTCGCAATTGCCGCTGTACACTGTGTCCACAGCAATAATTCCTTCCGCCGCGCGCTGCCGGAGAAGGTGCGGATATTCCTCGATCAGATCCTTGCGGTGGCGGTGGCTGACCACAAAATAAAAATAGCCTTCCTGGAACAGGTGATCTTCCACGCCGGATAGAACCATCGAGGAGTACCCTTCGCTGATTTCCGGCACCATCACGCCGATGGTGAAGCTCCGTTTTTGCCGGAGCGACCGCGCCATGAGATTCGGGCGATATTTGAATTTGCGCGCAGCGGCCCAGATGCGCTCTTGCGTCACGTGAGGGATAGACTTGGCGCCCGGAGAGCGGTTGATCACCAGCGAAATGGTGGCTGTCGAAAGCCCCAGGTGTTCCGCAAGAGCCTTCATGCTGATCGAGCCGCCCGCAGGCTCTTCGAAATTATCCGGCAGCAGTTTCTTAGGGCGGGCCATGGAGGTTGACGTGCGGTAGTCTGACATAATGAGGCCCATCGAACAACAGGATGGCGCGCAAAATTTAGGACGGAAACGCCGGTAACCGAATCTGGAGTTGTGATAGAATTCACCTGCTAAATCGATTTAGCAGATAGCGTGTTCCACTGAGGATTCTCCCTCCATGCCCTGGAATTCACGTCGTCGCCGTCTCGAGCTTCATTTCGTTGCGGGATTTCTATCTGTCGGTCTAAGTTTTGTTCTGGCCGAACCGCTCCACCCCCAGACACCCGAACCAACATCCCACTCAGTTGCTGTCGTTCCTTCTTCCCTGACGGACCCCGCGATCGAAAAACGCGTCGATGCCCTTTTGAAGCAGATGACGCTCGAAGAAAAGGTTGGACAACTTGCACAATATTCTTCCGGCGCACCCACCGGGCCGAGCGCGGGCAACGCGGACTACCCGAACATGATTGCCCGCGGAGAAGTCGGGTCCCTTTTCAATCTGGATAGCGCACACACCGCGAACCAGTATCAGCACATTGCGGTGGACAAAACCCGGCTGCACATTCCGTTGCTGTTTGGACTCGATGTCATCCACGGTTTTCGAACCACGTTTCCGGTGCCGTTGGCGCTCGCCTCCACTTGGGACCCCTCCATCGTTGAAAAGTACGCGCGGATTGCCGCTCAGGAATCCTCGGCAGCCGGCGTGCGCTGGGTATTTTCCCCGATGGTGGATATCGCGCGAGACCCGCGCTGGGGCCGCATCGTGGAAGGAGCGGGCGAAGATCCGTACCTGGGCAGCGTGATGGCGCGCGCCTACGTACGCGGCTACCAGGGCAAAAGCCTCAGCGATAAAGAAAGCGTAGCCGCCTGCGTGAAGCATTTCGTCGGATACGGCGCAGCGGAAGCCGGACGCGAGTACAACACCGCGGAAATTTCCGAACACACGTTGCGGGCAATCTATCTTCCGCCTTTCTACGCGGCCCTTCGCGAGGGCAGCGCTTCCCTGATGAGCTCTTTTAACACACTCAACGGTTTGCCGGCGACGGCGAATCCTTTCACCTTGACGCAGATTCTGCGCAAAGAGTGGGGATATCCCGGCTTGGTGGTGAGCGATTGGACCTCCGTCGGCGAATTGGTTGGCCACGGAATTGGCCGCGACAAATCTATCGCCGCTCAAAAGGCAATGAACGCCGGCGTGGACATGGACATGGTGAGTGATTCCTACCATCAGCACTTGGCTGATCAAGTGAAGAGCGGCAAAGTTTCCCAAGCCCGGCTTGATGCGGCTGTGCGGGACGTGCTTCGTGTGAAATTTGCGCTGGGTTTGTTCGAAGATCCCTTCACTGACGAATCACGCGAGGTTCAGGGAGCACTGCCCAAAGAGCGTGTGGAGGCCGCGCGGCTGGCGGCCGAACGTTCTTTCGTACTTCTGAAAAACTCAGTGGCCGGTTCCCGGCCGATTTTGCCGCTCACCAACGAATCCGGAACGATCGCCTTGATCGGGCCGCTCGCGGGAGACGCACAAAGTATGCTCGGCGCATGGGCCGGGAGCGGACGCCCGGAAGATGTCGTGACGCTTAAAACTGCACTGGAGCAAAGAGTCGGCGCCGAAAAAATCCGATATGCGAAAGGTGGAGAACTTCAAACCGCCAGCGACGCGGAAATACAAAACGCGGTTGAGACGGCCCAACGAGCGGACGTGGTGCTTATGGCACTGGGAGAGGATGCGACGGAACAAACCGGAGAGGCGGCTTCGCGCGCGTATCTCAACTTGCCCGGACGGCAAGAGGAATTGCTGGAGAAAGTCACCGCGACAGGAAAACCCGTGGTGCTACTGCTTTTCAGCGGACGGCCGCTGACGCTACCCTGGGCATTCGAACATGTGCCCGCGGTCGTCGCGGCGTGGTTTCCCGGAATCCAAGCCGGCCCGGCGCTCGTGCGCGTACTTTTCGGTGATGTTTCGCCAAGCGGAAAGCTGGTTGTCACCTGGCCGCGAACCATCGGGCAGATCCCGATTTATTACAATGCTCTCAACACCGGCCGTCCGGCCGCCGACACAGATCTGACGCGTCCGCCGAGAAACTCGGTGGAAAAGTATGTTTCTCGTTATGTGGATGAGCAAAACAGCCCGCAATTCCCGTTCGGCTTCGGACTTTCTTACTCGTCGCTCGAGTATTCCGAGACGCGTGTGGATTCGGCGAAGCTGAGCGCATCGAGATTAAGCGCAAATTTGCGGCATGCAGCGCCGGACAACGTTTCTCACGCCACTGCCAGCGCGGACGTGAAGAACACGGGAAGCCGCGCGGTGGATGAGACCGTCCAACTCTATGTCCGGCTGACGGGCACCAGCATGGAAGAGCCGGTTCGCAAGCTCGTGGGCTTCAAACGTATTTCGCTTGCTCCCGGTGAGAGCCAGACGGTGAGCTTCCCCCTGGGCGCGGAAGCCTTTTCCTTGTGGGACATGCAGAATAATCTGAGAGTGGAACCCAGCCACGTCCAACTCTGGATCAGCCCGGATTCCTCTCGCGGGCTGCCGACGGAATTGGAAATTGTCGAATAGCGAGGTATTTCGCAGTGAAAATCCAAGAACCAAGCCGGAGAGACTGGCTGCGAGCGTGCGGCGCCTATCTCTCGCTGGCGCCGTTTGCTTCACTTTTAAGTTGTAACTACAACTTGAAGAGTTCACCGAATTCCGCGGGCGCTCCGTTTCAAGGGACCGACGCGCAGCTGCTGGACGATCTGCAGCGAGGGTCCTTCCAGTTTTTCTGGAATGAAACCAATCCCGCCACCGGTCAGGTGAAAGACCGCGCTTTTCTGAATGGCAACGACACCCGCACCATGTCCAGCATTGCCGCCACCGGGTTTGGGTTGACCGCGCTATGCATCGGCGATTCCCGGGGTTACGCCAAAACTTCCGACATCATCACGCGAGTTCGCAACACGCTGCAATTCATCTACCGGCAGATGCCCAATGTCCACGGCTTTTACTATCACTTCGTGGATATGAACACTGGGCAACGCTGGGCGCAATGCGAGCTTTCCTCGATTGACACTTCCCTGCTGCTCTGCGGCGTGCTGACGGCGCGCCAATATTTTCAGGACGTGGCGATTCAGGATCTGGCGACAAAGATTTATGCCCAGGTGGACTGGCCCTGGATGATGAACGGCGGCCCCACGTTTTCGATGGGTTGGAAGCCAGAGTCCGGCTTTCTGGCAGCCCGCTGGGAGCACTATTGCGAACTGATGATGATCTATCTGCTGGGCATCGGCTCCACAACCAAACGGGTTTCCGCCGATAGCTGGAACGCGTGGACGCGCCCGAAGATTACCTACCAGGGCCTCACGTACATTTCAGGCAACGACCCGCTCTTCACGCACCAGTATTCCCACGCCTGGTTCGACTTTCGGAACAAAAAGGACGCTTACGCAAACTATTTTGATAATTCGATCACGGCAACAAAGGCTCACAAGCTGTTCTGCCTGTCGCTTAAATCGCAATTTAGTGATTATTCCGACGACCTCTGGGGAATTTCGGCTTCGGACTACGTGAAGGGATATACAGCGTGGGGAGGCCCACCGCCGCAAGGGCCAATCGATGGCAGCATTGTTCCCAATGCAACGGGAGGTTCATTGCCCTTCCTCTACGCCGAATGCATGCGCGTGCTGCGCACCATCCGCGGCGCTTACGGATCGAAAGCCTGGGGCCTCTATAGCTACGTCGACGCCTTCAATCCGCTAACCGGCTGGTACGACAAGGATGTTCTGGGAATTGACCTCGGAATCACCATGGTAATGGCCGAGAATTATCGCACCGGCCTCGTGTGGAACACCTTCATGAAGAATCCCGAGGCCCAATCGGCGATGCAAAAGGCCGGATTTCAGCCGGCCTAGAAACGCGCGATCCTACTTTCCGATTTCGATCAATGCAAGCGCATGAGGTTGCAAAATTAGTGTCAAGGAACCGTTCTTGATCTCCTCGCGTTGCGGAGTAGGAAGCGCGGCGGCCTTGCGCATCGCCTCAATCTGCTGCAAAGACGGGGAGACTGGCTGCCCCAACTTGTCCCATGTTGGCAGAGGCGAGCCGTGTTCTCCGTCTACGATTGTGACGCGGGCAGAGTGGGCTCCCCGAAGATTTTTGAAACGAAAGGTGAACGTTTTCGGCGAGCCGGTTTCTTCCGGCAGGAAAAGATTCCATGCGGCGATGGCGAGCGAACCATCTTCGCTGCGGGTAACTAGCGCGGAATCCGAGTTCAGCTCAAGGCGCGCGTCACCGAGTTGATGGAGCAGCGCAAAGTCGTTGAAAACCGCCTTCGGGATGCCGCGCTCGGCGAGCAAACCGAAGCCGCCATAAAAAGGCGTCTTCACCACTCCCTGTTCCTCAAACACATCCGAAAAAGTCCAATAGCTCATCATTTGGGTCAGGCCGTCGCATTGGCGAATCGTGTCCGCCATCCACGGACCCATGAAGGCGCTGTCGGTCACCTTCCTGTCATTGCCGTAGTCGGCGTTGAACTCGCTCCAGATGAGCGGCGTGTTCGGATAGGGGGAAGCGGCGATCTGATCGTGGACTTTCCTCACCGCACGGCAAACCATCTTTGTTCGAGGGATTTTCTCGTGCGTGCCGAAGACATCTTCGGCCTTGTCGTTGCCGTACACGTGCGTTGAGGCAAAGTCCACCGGCACACTTTTCTCCTTGCAGTGCGCGAGGAAGCGATCCACCCAGGCGGCCTGGGCGGTGGCCGGGCCGCCGACACGCAGGCGCGGGCTCACACGCTTGATGGCGCGGGCGGCATGGTCGTAGAGTTCGTAATACGTCTCCTCTTTCGGATTGCCGGCCCAGAAATCAATGTTGGGCTCGTTCCACACCTCGAAATACCATTGTGCGACTTCGTCGACGCCGTAGCGGTCGACAAGATGGCGTGCGAAATTTTCGACGAGCTGTTCCCACTTGCTCCAATCTTTGGGCGGGGCCACATTCTGCTTGTACCAGAAGGAATGCAGCGCGTTCGGGTCAGAGGTGAGCTTCTTGGGCATGAAACTCAACTCGATGAAAGGCCGGACGTGATTCTCGAGCAGTCCGTCGTAGATCTGGTCGACGTAGGAAAAGTTATAGATGGGCTGGCCGTCTTTGTTTTCGTCGTACACGCCGACTTCATCGTGAAAGATGGCGTGGAATCGCACGTATTCGAAACCGGTGACGCGCTTCGTTTCGCGGAGGTCGTTGCGGTAGCTTTCGCGAAGCGAAAGAATGGCGCGGCCCGAGCCGAACATCATTTCCCAGAAATGCGGGAACGGCCGCGCGGGTGCGCCGGCGTCCACAGTGATCTCTTGCGCCGCCGGGGGCGAGTCCTCGCGCGGCGAAGATTCAAGCGAAACAGAGCCCAGCAGCAGAACGATTGTCGATGCAAAGCAAAGCCGCAATATTTTCATGAGGCTTCCTAACCCACGTGAGCATTCGAAGAGTGTTTGGGAAAACCTGCCAACGAGAGTGCTTCCCGGGGTGTGGGGAACTCGTTGGCAGGTTACCGCCTTGCGCAAGAGGAAGCGCCGGGGTGGAGCGCCTCCGGGAAAGGGTTCTTTAGAAGCTGAAGCGGGCTCCCAGCGTGACGACGCGGGCCGCAAGACCAGCCGTAATCGTGCCGAAGTTTCCGCTCTGAATGTTGTTCGAGATTCGGGTCGGGTCGAGGTTCAAATTGTTGAACAGGTTGTAGGCATCCATCCGCAGCTCAATCCGGGCGTTTTCTCCGAGGACTCGCGCTTTGGGCAACCCAAAGCCCTTGGCCAGTGTCAGGTCCACGCCCTTATATCCCGGGAGATTCCACGAATTGCGATGAACAGCCGGGACTGGAGGAAGCGTAGCGCCGAACATGCCTGACGGATAGAGGCAGTTGGTGGCGGTGACGGGGGTGGGGCAGGCCGTGGTTGTCGGCGAAAAATACGCCGTTCCACCCGGTGTATCCGTGTTTGCCCCCTTGGGGAAATTCGAATTAGCTACGGTCTTGAAGGCGTCGTTGCTGGTGCTGCCACCCGCGCCGCCCAGGTAAGCGGCCGGATAAAGCGACCCGTAACCGCATTGCGTGCAATAGGTGTTTCCGCCATTAACGCTTATCACGGGCGTCCATGGGAATCCAGAGTGGATGTTGAAAATGCCGCTGAGCGACCAGCCGTCAAGGATTTTTTCCTTCCAGCCCTGGCCGTGAAAGAAAACCGGTTGCCACACGCCAAAAATCTTGAATGACTTGCCCACGTTGTAGTCGCAGCGGCCGTAATCAAAGCCGGAGTTAAACGGATAGGGCTGCTCCGAATACGGTGCGGAACTCGTATCCATGCACTTCGACCAGGTGAATTGACCGTCGGCCTGGAACCCGTGCGAGAACTGATGCTTCAGCTCAGCGAGGAACGCATTGTAGTTGCCTCGGCCGGACTGGCTCCAGAAATCCTGGCCGTTGATGTTCGGGTTAAAGGCGTAACCCTTGGTTGCAGGGACGGCAAGCGGGTTCTCATGGAAGAAAGTGTCGCGCGAAATGCTTCCCTGATATCCCAGCGAGGCGACGAACTGGTGACCCAGATCGTATTGGACATCCGCCGAATAGTGGTGAACACGGGTGGTAGGCAGGGTGTTGGGGAAGATCTGAACACCGACGGCGCCAGATGTTGGCAGTCCGTTTGGACCAAAACTCAAAACTGTATTCGGGTTCGCTGGATAGCCGCCGATGGCGTTCGGACTCGAGGAAAGGGCATAGACAATGCCGCAGTTGTTCGCCAGCGTCTGTGGCGGATTGCAAGTCGTGGGGTTGGAATAGCTGAGCCCCGGAAATATGAACAACCCAGGGTTTTGGAAGATACTGGACGAAACAGCGAACTCTATTCCGGTATAGCTCAGCCCGTACCCTCCGCGCACAACGAGCCTGTCCTTGAAGCGAGACGGACTCCAGGCAACACCAATCTGCGGCCCGAAGTTATTCTTCTCCGCATCCCAAGAATGTGCCGGCTTAACGACCAGGCCTGTCAGGTAGTTTGCGCCAGGGCCGGGGATGGCTCGGAACATATTGCCCTGTTTGGAGGAGAGCGGACCAAAATAGGACCAACGCAAGCCCAGGTTGAGAGTCAGATTTCTGCGAAGTTTGAAATCATCCTGGACAAACAAGCCCCAGATCGATTGGCGGTCGTCCTGGCGAAACGTCGTGGGAAACCCCGTAACAGGATTGAAGCTTCCGCCTTGGCTATGCGGCGCATCGTTCAGGAAGTCCCAGATGTTGAAGAAGGCATAGTTGGGCACGCCGCAACCGGCGCACTCCTGCAGGTAGAAGAGGCGCGTGAATTCGCCCCCGAATTTGATGGTGTGGCGTCCGTAAATCTTTGTGGCCACATCCTTGTAGGTGTAAGTCCATTGGTTGAGAGTGCTACCTACGTTCGGCCCAAAATTATTAATCGTAATGCCGCCGGTCGGCTCAAAACGATCCGTGGGAAATCCGACCGGAGACTGCGGGTTGGAGGTGATTTCATTCCAGTTCCAGTTTGCACCATTTACGCGGACCTCGTTCAGGAGCGTGGGCGAGAAGGTGTGGTTCCAAGCCGCAGAAAGCGCCTTATTGATCTGGTTATGGTGGAAGACGTCGTAAGCACGTTGGCCATTTAAGTTATCTTTTGAAAGGGGAACCCAGTAGATGGCGAAAATGAGTTGATCCTTGCCGGTGACATTTCCATCCAGGCGGCCATTGTACTGGCTAGCCGTAAATTTCGTGGGGTTGATCGTACTGTAGTTTGCAAGGTCGGCCACGTTGCTCAATGGGCTGCCAGGAGTTCCGCAGCCAGTGCCAGCCCCTCCACAACCAAAGTTCGAGTTACTCGTCCAGCCGTTATCCTGCTTACCCAAGCCTACGGTCAGAGGCGTGCCAACATTGATGCCCTGGCCCGGAATCGTTTTGCAATTTAGCCCTTCTGTAAGTCCAGCAGCTGCGCAGTCGCCGTTAGGATTGAGGGTTCCGACTACACCGTTGCCGGGGAAGGAAAGATACTTCGCGGCGATGCTTCCCGCAGGCGCTAAGGCGTCGAAAGCCGGAGTTTCGAACCAACCGTTGGCTTGCTGGTTGGAAGTGGGTTCACGAACCGTCTCATAGTTGAAGAACGCGAAGATCTTATTTTTCCAGATCGGACCGCCGACGCTACCCCCGAACTGTTCGAACTTATTGGCGTCTTTGGTCGGTGCGATACCCTGGCCGTTGAACCTTTGATGTGCATTCAGGCCCGGCTGGTGGGTCGTAAGAAAGAGACTGCCATGAATGTCGTTCGTGCCGCTCTTGGAAATAATCTGAATCTGGGTGCCGCTGAAGCGGCCGTCCTCGGCATCATAGCTATTCGTGACGATTTTTACGCTATCCACGGAATCTTCCGACGGCGTGATAATCGTCGAACCGCCCCAGACGGCGCTGGAGGTGCTGATGCCGTCAATCGAAATGCCGTTGCTCGTGGCTTGTTGCCCGTTCGAAATGACCGGCGCACCGTTTTCGGTCTTGAAGATGCCGTCGTTGCCACCGGACTGTCCTCCGCCTGTCTGACCGCTGATACCGGGAATATTATAGTTGTCGCTGCCGCCTCCTCCCTGCGACCCGTCTGCGAATGAGCCGGGGGCCAACTGCGCAAGCTTCAGCACGTCTCGCCCAAAGGACGGCAGGTGCTGAATTTGGTTTGAATTAACGACCCCGCTGAGCGATGCGGTCTCCGTATCCATGAGTGGAGTCGAATCGCCGCTGACCGTGATGCTTTCGGTGACCTGCCCGAGTTCAAGCTGAATATTCAAGGCGTTCGCTTGTTCCGGGATGACGCCGACATTCTCGAGCGTCTTCTTCTTGAAGCCCGCCTTCTCGGCGGTGAGGGAAAACTTGACGGGAGGAAGGGCGTTGAAGTTGTATGTTCCGCTCTCGTCTGTCATAGCCGTCAATTTCTGATTGGTGTCCAAATTCGTTAGCGTCAGAGTCGCTCCGGAGACAACGGCCCCTTCCGGATCAGTCACCACCCCTTGAATCGACGCTCGGTATTGCGCGCGAGCGGAAACAGCGAAGAGAAGCATCACCACCAGGAAAAGCATCTTGCATCGCATAATCATTCACCTCGGAATGGATGTCGTGGAAACTTCCCTATCCCCTGACTTGACCCCACTTCTTACGGCTTGAAACCCAATTCGGCGTACTGCCCGCTAGAAAGATGCTGCACCCCTGCCTAAGGTTCGAATTGTTTGTTGGTTATTGTGGCCGCACTGCTGGCATCTTGCCGTCGCAGGACAGTCCAAGTTGGGATGGGAGCGACTTGTTCCTTCAACGTACTGGGTTCCAACGAAATAGAGAAAACCGAGCCCTCAGAAACCAAGACTGCCCCTCGAAGGCTGGCATTGGACCGAGCGCTCTCGCACACTGCAAGAAGTGAAGCGCATGCTACAAGGATGAGAGTCACCCGAAAGGTCAGACTGGAAAAGCGCATGCTACTCCTTCGCCTTCCTTAGTTTTTCGGATGCTGCACCACACCCGCTAGTAAATCGGTTGAGCAACGATTAGCGGCAGTATATGTATCTGTTTCTTGGATGTCAAGAATCGATTCTCGCGCACCACCCCGGCCCGCCATTCGGGGCAGGGGTTCCCTCCCCTGCCCCTGTCGTTCATCAGACAAATGACCACGGCTTCCCACAGGTTGCAATTTCATAAACTGTTCAAAATTGAACAGACAGGGCAAAAGCACATTTAATAGGGTCTCCCGTCGACTGCTCATGGAGTAGAGCGGCGCACAAGCAGTGGCGTTGTCAGGAAGACTTAGGGTAGAAACAACGGAAGTGCAGTCTCACCGTGGTTTGTCTTACGCTTCACCGAAGCAACTAACGCGAAAGGAGAAACAGAATGTTTAGTGGGGTCGAACTACGAACATTGCGTGAGCAGCGAGGGTTAACTAAGGGTGCAGTTTCCGAGCGGACAGGCCTCTCTCGCTCGACTCTAGGAAGATTGGAAAAAGGGCTAAGCGTGCCCTCGATTGAGACGCTCTTGAAGTTGGCCAATTCCATGGAACTTCCACTCCCGAGACTTCTCTCGAGAGTCGGTATCCTAAATCGAAAGATGGGGTCGTGACACCGATCATTGTTCGACCCTGAAGGACGCGCGGCGAGCTGGGATAGTCGAACGGCTGGCGTCGAGAATATCTCCTGTTGGCCAACCATCCGTTCGGGCTAACAGGTTGGGCTTCGTGGCTCCGCTGGATAACTTTGTAATGAAGTCGGTTTGGTCTCTTCAATAATTCTTCCATCGAAGAGATGGACGGTGCGCTCGGCGTGGTTGGTGTATCGAGGGTCGTGGGTGACCATGCAGATGGTGGCGCCGCTTTGATGGATGTCGCGGAGGAGATCCATGACCGAGTCGCCATTTTTGGAGTCGAGGTTTCCGGTGGGCTCATCGGCAAGGAGAATCATGGGGTCGCCGACGAGAGCGCGTGCGACGGCGACGCGTTGCTGCTGACCGCCGGAGAGTTGGGCGGGGTAATGCTTGGCGCGGTGGGCCATTTCGACGCGTTCGAGGGCGTGCTGTACTTTTTCCTTCCGTTCGGCGGAGGCCATGCCGCGATAGGTGAGGGGTAGTTCGACGTTTTCATAAACAGTGAGATCGCCGATTAGGTTAAAGGCCTGGAAGATGAAGCCGATTTCGCGGTTGCGGATGCGCGAGCGGTCACCGAGCTTGAGAGTGGAAACGGGTTGGCCGTTTAGGGAGTAATCCCCTTCCGTGGGGGAATCAAGGAGGCCGAGGATGGCGAGCAACGTGGATTTGCCACATCCCGAAGGGCCAGCAATAGCAAGATATTCACCTTTCTTGATTTCGAGATCGATGGAGTCCAAGGCGTGTGTTTCGAGTTCGTCAGTGAAGAAGACCTTACTGACGCCTTGCATTTTGATGAGCGTACCGTTTGATGAAGTCATGCGAGCAGCCTCCAAACTGAATTTCCCTAGCGCAATCGGACGCGGTCAAAAGCATCCCAAGCGGACATGTCGGAGAGGATTACTTTGTCTCCGACTTTCAGGCCCTGGAGAACTTCGACCGCGTTGACGGAGCTTTTGCCGAGCTTGACGCTGACGCGAAGGCCTT
>Ga0210410_10003058_pt1 | contig 14886 bp, 14 predicted proteins | sample IncBWC4MmetaG_FD_161058 | JGI IMG/M metagenome (GOLD analysis project Ga0210410, IMG submission 161058) | Forest soil microbial communities from Barre Woods Harvard Forest LTER site, Petersham, Massachusetts, United States - Inc-BW-C-4-M | ecosystem: Environmental > Terrestrial > Soil >... | reverse complement strand
AGGTAAGGGCGGATTGTACATCAGTGGGAGAGTCCCGATGGCTGCGGACTTGCGCAAAGGATACTGAGCCGCGACTTGCAGAAGAGAAATCTTAAGTCGCAGGGGGGACCTCTTAGAACTCGTCATTCCGAGCACAGCGAGGAATCTCGTCCTTTGACAGTCACCGGACACAGCAAATTCCTCGCTACGCTCGAAATGACAAGTCTTCGAGGCGCCGTAGAGCAGAGGTCGCGGAGTCAACCAATTTTTGTGCGGACTAGGCCATTCCGGGTGCTGGGACGAGGCGGCAGCACGAGGAAATTCACAACACTGCGGGGTAACCAATCTCTGTAGTTACCTTGATTTTGGAGCGCAAAATCGGGTGTCAGATGTGAGCCAAATTTTTGCAACCCTGCGCACCGGATTGGGTTGAAAAGTCACGCCTGAGGCCGTATTGTACGGAGTGCTGACCAAGACAGTGCGGCCGAGCACAATCGCTGCAAGTGGGCCGTGCGGTTGCGGGTTGTCCCCCCTGTGATTTGCGGCCGGGTTTGCGCCACGGGCTGCGAGGAACAGCTGCTTTAAGTCCAATTTGGCAAGGAGATCGGCAGATGGAAAACAAGCCGGCGCAAAACATCCAGGATTCTTTCCTCAACACGGCCCGCAAGGAAAAGCTCAATATCACGATCTATCTGCTGAGTGGGGTCAAGCTGACGGGCCGAATCCGTTCCTTCGATAAATATTCGGTGGTGCTGGAGACCAACAATCAGGAGCAGTTGATCTTCAAGCACGCCATCTCCACGGTGGTGATGGGACGAGTGCCGCACGCTTCGTTTTCGACCCACGGCGAAGGCAAGCCGACCGCGGTTACGTCGGGGCCGACGCCCGTGTCTCCACCGAGTGCTTCCGGCACCGAAGGATAAGGCGCGTCCCAGTTGCGCACTGCAGATTCCAAAAGCTCCCGCAAGGACGCGGTGCGCCGCGCGCTCAAAGGCGAACCGGTGTCGCACGATCCACGCGACTCGGGCGAACGTGCGTTTCTGGTTGGCCTGGACTCGCGCGTGCGATTGCGCACGGCCGGCAAGCGCTCGCTCACGGCCGGAGCGCAGGCTGCGCGCGATGCCGCCACCAGCGTGGCCGCCGGCGTAAGAGCTCCCAGCATTCCGGAATTCAGCGCGCAGGAATCCCTCGACGAATTGCGCTCGCTGGCGACCAGCGCGGGCGCGGTGGTGGTCGGCGAAGTCTTGCAACACAAGGACCGGCCTGATCCGGCGACCCTGATTGGCAGCGGAAAGTTGGAAGAAATTCAGGGTGCGGCTGCCTCGGCGAATGCCGACCTGATTCTGTTCGATCACGATCTGTCGCCTTCCCAGCAACGAAATATCGAGCGCATCCTGCATAAGCGCGTCATCGATCGCACCCAGCTGATCCTCGACATATTTGCGCGGCACGCGAAAACTCGCGAAGGCCAGCTGCAAGTGGAGCTGGCGCAGCTCGAGTACATGCTGCCTCGTCTCGCGGGGCGCGGCGTGGAGATGTCACAGTTGGGCGGCGGCATCGGCACTAGAGGTCCGGGTGAAACGCAGCTTGAAACGGATCGGCGCAAGATCTACCGGCGCATCCGGCATGTGAAGGAGCAGATCGAAAACGTGCGCCGCATTCGCGCTCAACAACGGCAGCGGCGCGAGTCGGTGCCGGTGGCGACGGTCGCGCTGGTGGGGTACACGAACGCCGGGAAGTCGACTTTGTTCAACGCAATGACCAAGGCGGAGGTGCTGGCGTCGCCGCAGATGTTTGCCACGCTTGATCCCACGATTCGCGGGGTGGAGTTGCCTTCACGGAGGAAGGTGCTGCTGTCGGACACGGTCGGATTCATCCGGAACCTGCCGCACACGCTGGTTTCAGCCTTCCGTGCGACGCTCGAAGAAGTGCAACGCGCGGCGCTGGTGCTGCATGTGTCGGACGCGGGCAGCCCGCTCACGGCCGAGCAAGACGCCCAGGTGGAGTTGGTGCTGAAAGAACTGGAGGCCGAGAAGAAACCGCGGCTGCACGTCATGAACAAGATCGACCTGCTCGAACCCAAGCAGCGCGAAGCCTTACGCGACGATGCGCGGACGGTGCACGTTTCGGCGGTGCGGGATCTCGGGATCGCGACGTTGCTAGAGCGAATTGACCAGATGCTCGAGGAAGACCCGGTGAGCCGCGTGCGCCTGAGCGTTCCGCAAAAAGAAGGCAAGGTGCTGGCGATACTGGCCGCGCAGTCGCGGATTTATTCGCGCCAGTACCGGGACGGGCTGGTGGAGATGGAGGCGGAGGCGCCGGAATCGGTGGTGCGCAGGGTACGGGAGTGGGTCGTGAAGTCTGGTTCTTGAGCTCTTAGCTTTTAGCCTTTAGCTGTTAGCTCGGCCTCGTCTCGCGAGTACCATTTCGGATTTGTCTCGAAGCCATCCAATAACACTCCAAAATCTTAAACCGCAGAGTGCGCAGAGAACTGCCGCAGAGGGCGCGGAGAAGTTCGAGACAGGGAAGCGGGTTGGGATAGGGCGGAGAACTTGTGTGGCTAAGAGCTAATGGCTAACAACTAGAATTTAAATGGGCCGATAGCCAAAAAGCGGTGACTTTTCTTGGCTGCCGGCCCATTCGATCCTGAATTGGATCGGAGGTGATGTATTCATGGTAGTCCGCTTTCAGGGGAAGTCAAGGACTAGTTCAAACAAGGAATAAGAAATAAGGCCAGGTCGGAAAATTTTTCCATTGTGGTCCTCCCACCCCCACCCCTGACCCCAGCTTCCGTTGACACAAGCTCCCTAGGATGTTAACTTTAGGGGTTTTGTAGCCCTCTTACTTCCGGTTCTTCAGCTAAGCCATGGATGAGACACTTCGACAACTAGGCGGATTACTGCTCGGGTCCATCCCCACCATCATCATGCTGCTGGTGTTGTGGGGAGCTTATGCGGCGATCGTCCATAAGCCGCTGTCAAAGGTCCTGGCTGAGCGGCGGGCCAAGACCCAGGGTGCGATCGAAAAGGCGCGAGCCGATGTAGCAGCCGCCGAGGCCCGCACAGCGGAATATGAGCAGCGGTTGCGCGAGGCCCGAATGGCAGTTTTCCGGACCCAGGAAGCTCGCCGGCAGGCGGCCCTGCAAGCGCGGGCGGCGGCGGTCGCCAAGGCTCGAGCACGGGCGCAGGAGCAGGTCAAGCAGGCCCGGGAAGCTATTGAGCAAGACAAAATCCTGGCGCAGGAAGGACTGCAGGCGGAATCGGCCCGGCTGGCCACCGAGATTATTCGCCACGTCCTACGCCCCGTGGCAACGCCAGGCTCCGCAGGTGCAGCGCGATGATTCTGACTCCCCCGTCACGAACCCGGCTCCTGCGATCAACGGCGGGCATCTCTGTCTTCTTGTTTCTCTTAACACTGGCAGCCTTCTCTCAAGCTTCTGGATCGTCTGCATCTGGCACGTCATCGTCTTCAACAGAGCCACAAAAGGGACAGGAAGCGAAGGAGCAGCCAAAGAAGCAGGAGGCTGAAAAGTCTCGCGGTTTCGGCGAACAGTTGGCGAAGGAGACGCGTGAGGCCGCCGGCGAAGGCGACGACACTGCGCAGTTTAAGCAATCGGCTTCCGTGGTCTGGTTGTCGAAGCTTACGGGCGGAAACCTGCAGCATGCTTACTGGCTTGCCGTGTTGCTGAACTTTGCCGTGATCGCCGGGATAATGTTCTGGGCGGGCCGGAAATATTTGCCAGGCATGTTTCGCAATCGTACGGCCTCGATTCAGAAGGCGATGGAAGAAGCCCGGAAGGCTAGCGAGGATGCCAATCGACGGCTGTCGGAAATCGAGTCCCGTCTTTCGCGGCTCGACGGTGAGATTGCCGCGATGACGGCCAATGCGGAAAAAGATGTTGCGGCCGAGGAGGCCCGCATCAAAGCCGCTGCCGAAGCAGACGCACGCAAGATCGTGGAATCCGCGGAACAGGAGATTGCAGCGGCGGCGAAAGCAGCGAGACGCGATCTGACCACTTATGCCGCGGATCTTGCGATTTCGCTCGCCAAGAAGCAGATTCATGTAGACGCGGGTACAGATTCCTCGCTGGTGCGAAGTTTCGCCGACCGGCTGGGCAGCGACGAGGACGGAGGAAAGAATTAAGTATGGCTTCCGTCGCCAGCGTTTACGCCCGAGCCTTCGCCGACGTAGTGTCCCAGACCGGGCTGGATGGCGGCAAGGTTATGGGCGAACTGCGGCAGTTGAGCGCGTTGCTGCGGGCGAATCCTGACTTGCGCCGGGTCTGGGAATCTCCTGCGATTCCAGCCGATGGGAAGCGCGGAGTGCTCGATCGGATCGTGGCGCGGGAAAGGTTTTCAAAGTCCGTGCGGAATTTCGTGGCAGTCTTGATTGATCACCGGCGCACGCACTTTTTCGATGTGATCGTTACGCGTATGGGACACGAACTGAACGCGCGCATGGGTTTTGCCGAAGCACAGATCACGACCTTTCGGGACCTGAGCGAGTCAGAGCGGCGAGTGCTGGAGGGCCAGGTGGCAAAGGTCACCGGCAAGAAAGTCCGGGCTGAATATTTGCGCGATCCGGCGATCCTGGGCGGAGCGGTGGTGCGCGTGGGCAGCACCATCTACGATGGATCTGTGCTCGGGCAATTGGAGAGAATTCGCGAGCAGATTGCGGGAGGCAGCTGATGGCTGTTGGCTGATGGCTTTTTCTTCGTAGGGGAAAGATTTTAACCGCAGAGGGCGCGGAGAACGGCCGCAGAGTTCTCGGAGAAAAGCTTTTAACCGCGAAGGTCGCAAAGAATATCCGCGAAGGTCGCAAAGAGATGCCTGAGAGATTTGGAAGAAAGCATCATCGAGAACGAAATCACATCAGCTAGCAGCCAGAAGCTAGCAGCGAAGAGCTGATTTTCTATGGCACAGATCAAGGCAGACGAGATATCGCAACTGATCCGCGAGCAGATCGAGAACTACGAGTCGAAGATCACCGTGGACGAAGTCGGCACGGTCATCTCCCTCGGCGACGGCATTGCCCGCGTGTACGGCCTCGACAAGGTGATGGCCGGGGAACTACTGCAGTTTCCGCACGGCGTGGCTGGGCTGGCCATGAATCTGGAAGAAGAGCAGGTGGGCGTGGTGCTGCTCGGAGATTACACCGAAATTCGCGAAGGCGACGAGGTCAAGCGCACCGGGCGCATCATGAGCGTGCCGGTGGGCAAGGAGATCGTCGGACGGGTGGTGAATTCGCTCGGCCAGCCGATTGATGACAAAGGTCCCATCGCGACGACCCAGTTCATTGCTCTTGAGCGCATCGCCCCCGGTGTGATTGACCGGCAGCCGGTGCGCGAGCCCATGGCGACGGGCCTCAAGGCGATTGATTCGATGATCCCGATCGGGCGCGGCCAGCGCGAGCTGATCATTGGCGACCGTCAGACTGGGAAGACGGCGATCGCGCTCGACACGATCATCAACAACAAGGGCAATGACCTGATCTGTATTTACTGCGCAATCGGGCAGAAGCGCTCGTCGATTGCCCAGGTGGTGAAGATTCTGGACGACGCCGGGGCGATGGAGTACACGATCGTGGTGGCCGCATCGGCATCGGAGCCCGCGCCCATGCAATACATTGCGCCTTATGCCGCCTGCGCGATGGGCGAGTACTTCCGCGATAGCAAGGGGCATGCACTCGTCATCTATGACGATCTTTCGAAGCACGCCGCTTCGTATCGCGAGATTTCGCTTTTGCTGCGGCGGCCGCCGGGACGCGAAGCCTATCCCGGGGACGTGTTTTATTTGCATTCCCGGCTGCTGGAGCGTGCCGCCAAGATGAGCGACAAGATGGGCGGCGGCTCGTTGACCGCCCTGCCCGTGATTGAGACTCAGGCTGGCGACGTTTCGGCCTACATTCCAACCAACGTCATTTCGATCACCGACGGGCAGATCTTTTTGGAAACCGATCTGTTCAACTCGGGCGTACGGCCAGCGGTGAACGTCGGTATCTCGGTGAGCCGCGTGGGCGGCAGCGCGCAGATCAAGGCGATGCGGCAGGTGGCCGGATCGCTGAAGCTCGAACTGGCACAATATCGGGAACTGGCGGCATTCGCGCAGTTCGGCAGCGATCTCGACAAAGCTACCTTGAACCAACTCAACCGTGGTCAGCGCCTGGTGGAGCTGCTCAAGCAGAGCCAGTTCTCGCCTCTGCCATTCTCGAAACAGATTCTGATCATCTTCGCGGGAACGAGCGGCGCTTTGGACGACATGCCGGTCGAGCAGATACGTCCGTTTGAAATGGATCTCTACAAGTACGTGGATACCGTCAATCCCGGTTTGTTGAGCACGATCATGGAGAAGAAGATTCTCGATGACTCTTTGAAAGGCGAGATGACGAAGGTGATCAAGGAATGCAAGGAGCAGTTTGTGGCGACGCGGAAGAAGTGATCCTCCTTGCTGGTGGCTTGGGGCTTCTGGCAGGCTTCCGAGGGCGGTTGGAAATACATATCGGCGTTAGTGGAGACCGATACAGCAATGGGGTCCTTCGACTACGTTCGGCTGGCGCCTCACTTCGCTCAGGATGACAGCGGTTTTAAGGGTTCGCTTACGAGGTGGTTTTACTTGTTGGCTAACAGCTAACAGCTAACGACTAACGACTAACAGCTAACGACTAAGAGCTACAAGCTGCTTTTCCATGGCTAACATTCTCGACATTCGGCGACGCATTCGCAGCGTGATTAATACGCGGCAGATCACCAAGGCTATGAAGATGGTCTCGGCCGCGAAGCTTCGGCGCGCTCAGGATCGGGCGCTGGCAGCGCGGCCTTATGCGCAAATGCTGACGAATGTGCTGAAGTCGCTGGTATCGCGCGCGGAAATCTATGATCCCGAGACGGGGGAGCCGAAGCATCCTTTGTTGGCGCAGCGTCCCGAGCAGAATGTTTTGTTAATCGTGGTCACCGGCGACAAGGGACTGGCTGGGGCTTTCAACACGAACATCCTGAAAGCGGCCACGCAGTTTCTGGGCGAGAAGCCGGGCAAGAACATCGAGATCGAAACCATCGGACGCAAGGGGCGCGATTTTCTGCGACGACGCTTTCCAATGGCCGAGCCGCGCAGTGCCGAGTCGACCGAGCCGCCACGCACGACCGTGATCGGCGAGCAGATTGGGGTATTGAACAAGGTCGATCATGCACTGGCTTCCAAGTTGGCGGAACGAGTGATTGCGCGCTATGCCGAAGGGTCGGTCGATGCGGTCTATCTGATTTTCAACGAATTCAAGTCGGTGATTCAGCAGCGGCTGGTGGTGGAACGGATTCTGCCCATTGTCGAAGTGGGTGTGGCGCAAGTCGAGGTGGCGCGGGAACTCACTCAGCGGGAAAAAGAAGAGGCGCAGAAAGCGGCCATTTCCGCGGGCGTGGGCATGCGCTCGACTGAGGGGCGCGCCATCGATCAGGCTGCCGCAGGTTTTGCGACCGCGCCGGTCGATTACATCTATGAGCAGCCTCCGGCGGAACTCTTCAATGACCTGCTGCCGAAGTATGTCGGGATCCAGATTTTTCACGCGTTGCTCGAGTCGGTCGCGGCCGAGCACGCGGCGCGCATGACGGCGATGGAATCAGCCACCAACAACGCGACCGACATGATTGATTCCCTGACGCTCGCCATGAACCGGGTGCGCCAGGCGAAGATCACGAAAGAGATTATTGAGATCGTAAGCGGCGCGGCGGCGCAGTAGGAAAGCTATTAGCTGTTAGCCGTTAGCTTTTAGCTCAATCAGGCGCTGCAAGCGGTTCGTACAGGCTTCGACGAGCAGATTCGTACTTGTCGGCACAAAATTGTGGATTTCATAATGAGAGCTAAAAGCTAGAGGCTAACAGCTGATGTCGGAAAACATTGGACACGTAGTGCAGATTACGGGACCGGCGGTAGACGTGCAGTTCGCCGAGGGGGGCCTGCCTCCCATTTATCAAGCGGTGCGCGTGGTCAGCGATGGTTTCAAGGTGCCGCAGCCGATCAACGTCGTCCTCGAGGTTCAGCAGCACCTAGGGGAAGGCAGGGCACGTTGCATCGCCATGGAAGCCACCGACGGCATGGTGCGCGGCATGAAGGCTATCGATCTCGGCGGACCGATTTCCGTGCCGGTAGGTCGCGGCACCCTGGGTCGCGTGATGAACGTCATCGGCGAGCCTGTCGACCAGTTGGGTCCAATTGAATACAAGAAGCGTATGCCCATACACCGGCCGGCTCCGGCGTTCGACGAGCAGGCCACCACCGCCGAGATGTTTGAAACCGGCGTGAAGGTGGTTGATCTGATCCAGCCGTTCCTCAAAGGCGGCAAGATCGGGTTGTTTGGCGGCGCGGGCGTGGGCAAGACGGTCTTTATCCAGGAACTCATCAACAACGTCGCCAAGCAGCATGGCGGATTCTCGGTGTTCGCGGGCGTGGGCGAGCGTACCCGCGAGGGCAACGATCTGTGGCTGGAAATGAGCGAGTCGGGCGTGATCAAGCCGGGCGATCCGTCGAAGTCGAAGGCCGCGCTGATCTATGGACAAATGACGGAGCCGCCCGGAGCGCGGTTGCGCGTGGCCCTGACGGGTCTTACGGTCGCGGAGTACTTCCGGGACGTCGAAGGCGCCGACACACTGCTGTTTATCGACAACATTTTCCGTTTCACGCAGGCGGGCTCAGAAGTGTCGGCGCTGCTGGGCCGCATGCCGAGCGCGGTTGGATACCAGCCCAACCTGGCGACCGAGATGGGTGAGTTGCAGGAGCGCATCACGTCGACGAAGAAAGGAGCGGTCACTTCGGTGCAGGCGATCTACGTGCCTGCCGATGACCTGACGGATCCGGCGCCGGCAACGACCTTCGCGCACCTGGACGCGACCACAGTGCTTTCGCGCGCGTTGACGGAAATCGGAATTTATCCTGCCGTCGATCCGCTGGCTTCGACCTCGCGCATTCTGGATCCGCGCATTGTGGGGCAGGAGCACTACGACGTGGCGCAGGCCGTAAAGAAAACGCTACAGACCTACAAAGACCTGCAGGACATCATCGCGATTCTCGGCATCGACGAACTCAGCGAAGATCAGAAGCTGACGGTGGCGCGGGCACGCAAGATTCAGCGCTTCTTATCGCAACCGTTCCACGTGGCCGAGCAGTTCACCGGCTCGCCGGGGCGCTACGTGAAGGTGGCAGATACGGTAAAGGGCTTTAAGGATATTGTCGAAGGCAAGTACGACGATATTCCGGAGCAGGCCTTTTATATGAAGGGCACCATTGATGAAGTGCTCGAGGCTGCGGAGAAGATGAAGGTGGCAGCGTAAGAACCGTCGTTGGTCGTTGGCGGGGGCCGCTGTTCGCGCTCAGGGCCTGAGGGCTGTGTTGGAAAAGTATGTCGGGATTGATGGAATCGATACAGCAATGCGGTCCTTCGACTACGTTCGGCTGGCGCCTCACTTCGCTCAGGATGACACGGAGTTGAGGTTGGCCAACGACTAACGACTAACGATCACGGACTAACGACACTAACGACCAACGACTGCTTTCCAACGACTAAGTTCCAATGACCGGCGACTAAGTTAGAAAGACTGATCCATGGCTGATTCTTTCCAACTCGAAATCGTGACTCCCGACAAGCTGGTCGTGAAGGACCGGGCCGAGGAGATGCAGATTCCCGGAAAGAACGGGTATCTGGGCATTTTGCCGGGGCATGCGCCGCTTATTACGGAGTTGGCCGTGGGGCAGATCAGCTATCGGAATGGCAGCGAAACCCATTACCTGTGCGTTGCCTGGGGGTTCGCGGAAGTTCTCCCGGATAAGGTCACGATTCTGGCTGAGACGGCGGAGCGGGGTGAAGACGTGGATTGCGAGCGTGCGCAGAAGGCGAAAGAACGCGCAGAGCAGCGGCTGGCGAGCAACGACCCGCAGGTGGATGTCCCACGTGCGCAGAATGCGCTGGCGCGGGCGAATACGCGGTTAGAGGCGGCGGCGAAGGAAGGCAAGACGACGGCCGGGCAGTGAGAACGATGTGGTTCCGCAGTACGCAGCCGAGCGGGCGCAGATTCCTCCGCGGCTACGCCGCTTCGGAATGACAAGATCCAAAGAATTGGACAAGAACGAGGCCGCCGGGGTGGTTCCGGCGGCCTCTTTTTGTGAAGGACCTGAGTTGATTTGCTGCCAGCACCCGCCCAAGCGGAGCTTGGACGGGGCACCCAATTCCAATCGCATCCTCACCCATCTGAATCGATGTGTCGAGACGGCGTGGCTCGGTTGACGACCACGATTCGACTTTCGTTGTGAGCCGTTAGCCAACCACCATCAGCCATAAGCCAGCCATCAGCCAACGACTACCAGCCAACAGCTGACGACTGAAGCCTGACGACTGTTCTTCAGTACCTGCCGTTGAACGTGGCTTGGTATCCGGCGCGGTAGCCGTCGGTGTACTGCGACCTGTAGGCGCTCTTGTCTCCGTACTCGCGGCGGTAGCCGTGGTCGCGATCATCGAAGCGGCCGCGCGGATTTGGGTTGAATGGCTTGTTGCGATATTGATCGTCGCGCGCCATGGTGACGCCGTCCTGGTATCCGGTGTCGTAGCCGACTCGGCCGTTGTAGGCATCATTGCCGTAGTAACCGTTGCCGCGATAGCGATCGTCACGATCGCCATCACCACGCCAGCCTGGGCGCTCGCTATTGAAGCCGGAACGGAAGCCGTCCGCGTAGCCCTGCTGGTAACCGTTCTGGAACACGTTCAACGGGCCCATCCAGTTTTTGTAGCCGTGCGTGGCCTGGCGCCAGTCGGGCGTGTGGTAGTCGTTGGGATCGTTCTCGCGACCTTCGTGGCGACCGCGTTTCTCGCCATCTCGAAAACCGTTGTCGTACCCGTATTGGCGCGTCTGGGCTACGTCGCCGCGGTAGTAGTAGTCGTCACGATCCTGCGCGCGCGCAAACGTGCCCAGCGCCATCACCAGGGAAGCTGCCAAAGCTGCCATTCTCAGTTGTCGCCGCATACTCACCTCCGTCACCGGTTGATGCTTCCGGTCTCTGCTCAGTTGGGATGCCGGCGGCGAGGAGCGCGATGCCTTGACACGCGCCGATGTCTGTCTGCGATAATTTCTGAAGCCAATCTGAAAACACAATGTTTATGCGGGTCCGCAACTTTTTCTGCGGAGTGGTGTTCAATACGCAACCGTCTCGCGGAAATCCGCTCGGCTGTTCTGATAGACTTTTTTGTTCCCTTACATGATTCGGAGTTGCTTCCGCATGCAGATCCAGCGAGTGGGCGTGGTGGGCGCAGGCACGATGGGAAACGGCATTGCCCACGTGTTTGCGCGCAGCGGCTACGCGGTCACGCTGTTTGACGTGGAACAGCGTTTTCTCGATCGCGCGCTCGACGTCATCGCCAAGAACCTGGCCCGCGAAACCGCCAAGGCGAAGATCACGGCCGAGCAGGAAGCCGCCGCGCTTGAGCGAATCATGCCTGTGCTCGACCGCTCCCGGCTGGGCGACTGCGATTTCATCATCGAGGCCGCGACTGAGAAATTCGAGATCAAGGCGGAAATCTTTCGCGACCTCGATCGCATTGCTCGAGCTGACATCGTGCTCGCGTCCAATACCTCTTCGATTTCCATTACCAAGCTCGGAGCTTTGACCCAGCGGCCGGCGCAGGTTATCGGGATGCATTTCTTCAATCCCGTGCCCATAATGAAGTTGGTGGAAGTGATCCGCGGGCTGGCGACCTCGCAGTCCACATACAACGTGGTGCGTGACCTGGCGATCGCACTCGATAAAACGCCGGTCGAAGTGAACGATGCGCCCGGCTTCGTATCGAACCGCGTGCTGATGCCGCTGCTGAACGAGGCCATGTACGCGGTCATGGAAGGAGTGGCGACGGCGCCTGCCGTCGATGAAGTCTTCAAGCTCGGCATGGCGCACCCGATGGGTCCACTAACTCTGGCCGACTTCATCGGGCTGGATGTCTGCCTCGACATCATGCGCGTGTTATATGCCGGTCTGGGTGATCCGAAGTATCGTCCGTGCCCGCTGCTGATCAAGATGGTGGATGCGGGCTGGCTGGGGAAGAAGAGCGGGCGGGGCTTTTATCAGTACTAGCAAGAGCAGGCTCTAGGCTTTAGGCTCTAGGCTCAAGCAAAATCTCAGAGCCCTAGCGCCCAGAGCCTAGAGTCGAGAGCCTGATTTTTTTTGAAGTGGGATTTTTGATGACTACCGCATGGGGACAAGTTTTACCGGAAGAGCAATCGAGTGTTCGTCGGGACACGGGTTTTTATGTCTTTGCCGCTGGCGCCGGCATGTTCGCGGGCTGGGTGGATATCAAGGCCGGAGACCTCCTGTTGACCGCGCTGCTGGTGCTGTCACCGTGCATGGTGCTGGGACTGATGCGTCCAGAGAAGCCCTGGCGCTGGATAGCGATCGTGGGAGTGTTGGTGCCCATTGCCGAGTTGCTGGGCTATCTGGTGTTGACCCGAAAGCCCTATCGCGCGCAAATCTACGAATCATTCCTGGCGTTTCTGCCGGGGATCGCAGGGGCTTACGGAGGCTCGCTGATGCGGCTTGCGATCACGAACATCTCCGGCAACAAATAACGCACGCCACCCGAAAGTCTCGGCTAACCAAAAAAGTACTCACGTTTTCACAGGCTTAACGAGTATCCTGCGGCATATGGCAGTATCAGTTTCGGTGCTGGCCAGCGGCAGCCGCGGGAACAGCGCCGTCGTGCAAACTTCGACCACCCGAATCCTGGTCGACGCGGGAATTTCCTGCCGGGAAACCTTCAAGCGCATGAAGGGTCTGGGCGAGGATCCGCGCTGCCTGTCGGCAATTCTAATCACGCACGAGCACTGCGATCACATCTACGGTCTGGCGACGCTGGCCAAAAAATTAAAGATTCCCGTGTTCATGACGGGAGCCACGCATCAGTGCTGGGCGCGTGCGATGCGCGATGAAAATGGCGTTCGTCCCACTCTGGAGCAACTCGAGGTGTTCGCAGCGGGCAAGAGCTTTCAGGTGGGCGATATCGCCATCACGCCGTTCACCATTCCCCATGACGCCGCCGATCCGGTGGGGTTCACGTTCCGGGCGGAAGGCGTGAAGATCGGCTTTGCGACCGATCTCGGTTATGTTCCGGCCAGCGTTCGCGACCACTTGCGGCGCTGCGAAGTTCTGATCATGGAGTCGAACCATGATGTCGAGATGCTGCGCGTGGGTCCTTATCCCTGGTCAGTGAAGCAGCGGGTCATGAGCCGGGTGGGACACCTTTCCAACGACGCACTCGCGGAATTCTTCACCAACGACTATGATGGAGAGGCAGCCTATGTGGTGTTGGCGCACCTCTCCGAGCACAACAACCATCCCGAGATAGCCCGGAGAGCGGCGGAAAAGGCGCTCGGGCCCCGCCGTACGTTACTCCACAACCGCGTGGTGCTGGCATTACAGAACGAGCCGTTGGAGCCGATCCGGCTATAGTCAATAAAGTATGAGCCAGTGCGTCGACCCCCTCGTAGGCAAGATTCTGGCCGGATGGCGGTATGATATCTCTGGCCTCGCGCCCGAGATGCGCGAAGACTACGAGCACCACTTCGCCGCGTGCGAACACTGCCGCAGCCGGCAGAAAATCCATCGCACCATTGACGTTTCGCTGATTGTACTGGCCTCGCTGTCGGCGGGAGTTTTCCTGCTGGCCTTTGGAGTGATCCGGCATTTTGGGCCGCGCCACGCGTTGTTGTTAGAGTTGACCGCGCTGGGCGGATTCGCGTTGTCGGCGCTACTCTGGCTGATCGTAGCCGTGGCCACGCCAGCTCCCACCACCGTGGTGGATGTGGCGCGGCTGGGGGCGCGGCGCGTACATGATCGACTGCCCGCGGAGATTCGCGAGCGCTTGCCGGAAGACTTGCGGTTGAAAATCACTGGGTCTTGAGGGTGTGAGAACCGGTGTCAGCCCTGCGGGGCTTCGCTAGAAAATTCTAGCTTTCCCAGCGCTTGCGCGCTGGGCTAATGAATGACGCCGCTCCGCGGCTCGAATTTTGTGGATGTCGATTCACCGATGTGGCGGAAATTGAAGTAGAGTTCTCACGGACGCACTTGAGGCACCCGGGCAACTGCCCGCCAGGCAGAAAATGTTTTACGGTGGGGTGACTTTTCAGGCCTTCGCAACATCTGATTCAGAAAGCATGAGACGGTTACACAGCATCCTGACGTTATTGTTGCTGGCGGCGAGCGCAATGAGTTTGCTTGCGGCACAGGGGTCGACCGTTCCCGGCATTCACGACGAGAAGCCTGCGGGATGTCATGAGCACGGAAAGAAAGCTCCCGTGCACCCGGCTTCCGATTATGCGTGTTGCGTGGCAGGGCATGGCTCTGCTGTTGTGCAGGTGTCGTGCGTTCCCCAAGGGCAGCAAGTTTCTATCGGATTCGTATTGACGGCTCCTTCCTTGCAACCGCCAGAGCTGTATGGCGTAGCCGTTCTGCAGACGTATTCCGGCACCCCTCCCCACCAGACTCCTCTTCGCATCTAGACTCCCTACTCACAGCTTCAAAGCATCGCCGCGCGGATGCGTTCGGCATTGTGTTCTTGTGGCGCCGGCATCCTGCCGGCTATTGCGGGCGAGACGCCCGCCAGACAGCCGCCGGGACGGCGGCGCTACCCTGATTGACGGAGGCGGAGGTGGAGTAGTGCGAGCATTCGCATACCTGGTCATCATTTTCTTGCTAGCGTTTCCCCTGATTGCGCAGGACGACACGAAATCGATGGAGAGCCAGCATCACGGAATGCACGACATGCCGGGCATGGACATGTCCGCTTCCGCCAGTGATTGGAAGCCGTCTCCGCATGCAGGTTCGGGCACGAGTTGGCAGCCGGCGTCAGTGCCCGGGTATTTTTGGATGACATCCCGCGGGCATT
>Ga0210410_10003055_pt1 | contig 14896 bp, 10 predicted proteins | sample IncBWC4MmetaG_FD_161058 | JGI IMG/M metagenome (GOLD analysis project Ga0210410, IMG submission 161058) | Forest soil microbial communities from Barre Woods Harvard Forest LTER site, Petersham, Massachusetts, United States - Inc-BW-C-4-M | ecosystem: Environmental > Terrestrial > Soil >... | reverse complement strand
ATCGGTCCTGACGGTGACGGGCGAGGATGGCGCCTTCGCCATCACGCGCGAGGGCTGGCATCTGCCAAAATCACATCTCGCGGCGATTGGCCACCGTGAAGCCGACTTCGTCGCGGTCGCCGAGCGTTTTATCGGCACGCCCTATCTCTGGGGCGGCAAGAGCAGTTTCGGCATCGACTGCTCCGGCCTGGTGCAGATATCCCTCAATGCCAGCGGCGTTGGCTGCCCGCGCGACAGCGACATGCAGCAGGCCTCGCTCGGCCATGCGATCGACCTTGCAGAGGCGACGAACCTGCGGCGCGGCGATCTCCTGTTCTGGAAAGGCCATGTCGCGATCGCGCGCGATGCCAAGACGATCGTGCATGCCAATGCGCATCACATGGCGACGGTGGTCGAGGATACGGCCGGTGCCATCGCCCGCATCAAGGCGGCCGGCAGCACGCTTGTCGCGATCAGGCGAATTTAGGTCGCGACCGAATCGTCCGGCGCCGCTTCGTTGCGGAAGGCGGCGGCGAACAGCGCGCGGGTGTAATCGGTCTTCGGCGCCTTGAACAGTTGGGAAGCCGGGCCTTCCTCCACCACCTTGCCGTGGCGCATCACGATGAGATGGCTCGCCAGCGAAGCCACCACCCGCAGATCATGCGAAATAAACATGTAGGTGAGGTCGCGCTTGCGCTGCAGCTCGCGCAACAGCTCGACCATCTGCGCCTGGAACAGCATGTCGAGCGCGCTAGTCGGCTCGTCCAGCACCACGAAGTCCGGCTCCAGCACCGCCGCGCGCGCAATCGAGATGCGCTGGCGCTGGCCGCCGGAAAATTCGTGCGGATAGCGCGAGCGCCATTCCGCCTCGAGCCCGACATCCTCCATCGCCTTGATCACCCGCGCCTCGCGATCTTCGGCCGAGAGCTGCTTCTGGTGCACGGTGAGGCCTTCGGCGATGATGTCGCCGACCGACATGCGCGGGCTCAAGGAGCCGAACGGGTCCTGGAACACGATCTGCATGTCGCGGCGGAACGGCCGCATCTCCTGGAATTTGAGCCCCTGGATATCCTTGCCCAGGAACACGATCGGTCCCTTGGAAGAGATCAGCCGCAGCAAGGCGAGACCCAGCGTCGTCTTGCCGGAACCGGATTCGCCGACGACGCCGAGCGTCTCGCCCTTGCGCACGGCAAGACTCACGCCATCGACCGCCTTGACGTGACCAACGGTGGTGCGCAGCACGCCGCGCTTGATCGGAAACCAGACCTTGAGATCGTCGGCCGAGATCACCACCGGCTGCTCCGGCCGCGGCGGCGCCGGATCGGGCTTGGGCTCGGCGGCAAGCAGATCGCGGGTATAGGGATGTTTCGGCGCGTTGAAGACCTGCTCGACCGGCCCCTGCTCGACGATTTCCCCGCTCTTCATGACGCAGACGCGTTCGGCGATGCGGCGGACGATGCCGAGATCGTGGGTGATGAAAAGCAGGCTCATGCCGAGCCGCGTGCGGATCTCGGCGAGCAGCGCCAGGATCTGCGCCTGCACGGTGACGTCGAGCGCGGTGGTCGGCTCGTCCGCTATCAACAGGTCAGGCTCGTTGGCGAGCGCCATCGCGATCATCACGCGCTGGCGCTGGCCGCCCGACAATTGATGCGGATAGCTCTTCAGCCGCGTCTCCGGCTCGGGGATGCCGACTTGCCGCAACAACTCGAGCGTCCGCTCCCGCGCCATCGAGTTGTTCGTCGGGTGGTGCAGCTGGATGATCTCGGTGATCTGCGACTCAATCGTGTGCAGCGGATTGAGCGAGGTCATCGGCTCCTGGAAGATGATCGAGATGTCGTTGCCGCGGATGCCACGGATCTGGCTTTCCGACAGCGACAGCAGATCCTGTCCCTTGAAGCGGATGCTCCCCGTGGGATGCGACGCCGCGGGATAGGGCAAGAGCTTCAGCACCGAGAGCGCGCTGACCGACTTGCCGGAGCCGGATTCGCCGACGAGAGCCACGCACTCGCCGCGCTTGATCTCGAACGAGATGCGGTCGACCGCGACCGTGGTCCTGCCCTGCTGGCGAAAGGCCACCGAGAGATCGCGAACGGCAAGGAGGGGCTGGTTGATGGCGTCCATGCGATCCTCACCTAAACGTCTTGCGCGGATCGAAGGAGTCGCGCACGGCCTCGCCGATGAAGATCAGGAGCGAGAGCATGATCGCGACCGAGAAGAAGCCGGCGAAGCCGAGCCACGGCGCCTGGATGTTGGCCTTGGCCTGCGACAGCAATTCACCGAGCGAGGGCGATCCCGGCGGCAAGCCAAATCCCAGGAAGTCCAGCGCGGTCAGCGTCATCACCGACGACGAGACGATGAAGGGCAGGAAGGTCATGGTCGCCACCATCGCGTTCGGCAACAGATGGCGGAACATGATGACGGCATTGGAGACGCCCAGCGCGCGCGCCGCCTGGATGTACTCGAAGTTCCTGCCGCGCAGGAATTCGGCGCGGACGAGGCCGACCAGCGTCACCCAGGAGAACAACGCCATGATGCCGAGCAGGACGAAGAAGCCCGGCGGCAGCACCGCCGATATGATGAGCAGCAGATAGAGGTAGGGAATCGAATTCCAGATCTCGATGAAGCGCTGGAAGCCGAGATCGATCCAGCCGCCGAAATAGCCCTGCACGCCGCCGGCAACAATGCCGATGATGGAGGAGATGATCGTCAGGCTGAGGCCGAACAGCACCGAGACGCGGAAGCCATAGATCAGCCGCGCCAGCACGTCGCGGCCCTGATCATCGGTGCCGAACCAGTTATATTCGAGATCGCGGCAGCCCTTCAGGCCCTTCTTCTCCACCACGGCCTTGCACTGCTCTTCGGTCAGCCTCCAGGTCGGTGGCGACGGTGCCGGCGTCGGCAGATCGAGATTGTGGGTGTCGTAGGAGTAGCGGACCGGCGGCCAGATGATGCTGCCGCCCTTGGCCGCAATCTGCTTCTGGATATAGGGATCGCGATAGTCGGCCGTGGTCTCGAAATCGCCGCCGAACGTGGTCTCGGCATAGTTGAACAACACCGGCCAATAGAGATGGCCGTCATATTTGACCATCAGCGGTCGGTCGTTGGCGATCACGTTCGCAAACAGCGAGCCGATGAACAGGACCATGAAGATCCAGAACGACCAGTAGCCGCGCCGGTTCGCCTTGAAATTCTCCCAGCGACGCCTGTTCAGCGGCGACGGCGCGAACTTGTGGCGGGTGGCGGGCACAGCCTCGCCGAGCGGCGAAGCGGTGGTGGTCTCGACCGGCTGCTGCGGGGCGATGATCGTCATCAGACCTCCCTCGCCTCGAAATCGATCCGGGGATCGATCCACATATAGGTGAGATCGGAGATCAAATTGACCACGAGCCCCATCAGCGAAAAGATGTAGAGCGTGCCGAACACGACCGGATAGTCGCGGTTGAGCACGCTCTCGAAGGAGAGCAGGCCGAGCCCGTCGAGCGAGAAGATGGTCTCGATCAGCAGCGCGCCCGAGAAGAAGGCGTGGATGAAGGCGCCCGGGAAGCCCGCGATCACGATCAGCATGGCGTTGCGGAAGATGTGGTTATAGAGCACCTGCCGCTCGCTACAACCCTTGGCGCGCGCGGTGATGACGTATTGCTTGCGGATCTCGTCGAGGAACGAGTTCTTGGTGAGCAGCGTCATGGTCGCGAAGGCGGAAATCCCCATCGCGATCAGTGGCAGCGTCAGATGCCAGAAATAGTCGATGATCTTCCAGTACCAGGGGAACGCCGACCAACCGTCCGAGGTCAGCCCGCGCAATGGGAACCAGTTGAGGAACGATCCGCCAGCAAACAGGATGATGAGCAGGATCGCGAACAGGAAGCCCGGAATTGCAAAGCCGACAATGATGAAGCCGGACGTCCAGATGTCGAAGGGTGTTCCCTCCTTGACCGCCTTGCGGATACCGAGCGGGATCGAGATCAGATAGCTCAACAACGTCATCCAGATGCCGAGCGACATCGAAACGGGGAGCTTCTCCTTGATCAGTTCGATGACCGAAATATCGCGGAAATAGCTCTTGCCGAAATCGAAGCGAGAATAATTCCACACCATCAGCGCGAAACGCTCCGGCGCCGGCTTGTCGAATCCGAACTGCTTTTCGAGGCTCTTGATGAAGGCGGGATCGAGCCCCTGCGCGCCGCGATATTTCGAGTTGACCGCATTTCCGCCCGGCGCATTGGCCTGGCCGCGATTGCCAAAATCGCCCCCGCCGCCCGACACGCGCGACAGGCCGCCGGTGTCGGCGCCCGAAAGCTGGGCAATGACGCGATCAACCGGTCCGCCCGGCGCGAACTGCACGACCACGAACGACACGAAAAGGATGCCGAGCAATGTCGGCAACATCAACAGAATGCGACGGACGATATAGGCGCTCATGTTCTATTTCTGGGCTATTTCGCCTGTTCGAGCTTGGCGGCCTTGTCGGCAAGGTACCACCAGTTATCCGGGGCGCCCACGCCTTGCGCGTATTTTGCCGGCTTCGGCGGATGGCCGAACTGATCCCAATAAGCGATCGGATGCGTGGTCCGGTACCACTGCGGAATCCAGTAGCGGCCGACCCGGAACAGGCGGTCCAGCGCCCGGCACGCCGTGTTCAAGTCCTGCCGCGTCTCGGCGGCGATCGCCTTCTCGACCAGCGCGTCGATAGCGGGATTGGAGACGCCGGACAGATTGTAGGAGCCCTTGGTCGCGGCCGACTGCGACGTGAAATACGGCCGCAGGCTGTCGCCCGGCGTCGGCGAGAAATTCATGCGATTGGTGGTGACGTCGAAATCGAAGGCTTCGACACGGGCGCGATACTGCACGGCGTCGATCATGCGAATCGCGGCTTCGACGCCGACCAGCGCCAGGTTCTTGATGAACGTCGCATGGTGCGGCTGGAAGCTCGGCTCATCGAGCAGGAACTCGATCTTGAAAACCTCGCTGTTCGGCAACAGCCGCTTGCCATCCTTGACAGGCAGACCCGCCTGATCGAGCAATTGCTGCGACTTGCGCAGAAGGGCGCGATCCTGCCCCGAACCATCCGACACCGGCGGTACATAAGGCTTGCCGAACACCTCGTCCGGCACCTGTCCGCGAAACGGCTCGAGCAGCTTCAGTTCTTCCGGCGAGGGATCGCCCTCCGCCACCATGTCCGAGTTCTGGAACGGCGAGACCGTGCGCGCATAAGCACCGTACATGACGTTCTTGTTGGTCCACTCGAAGTCGAACGCGTTGATCAAGGCCTCGCGGACGCGCGGATCCTTGAATTGCTCGCGTCGGGTATTGATGAACCAGCCCTGCCCGCCGGACGGTGTCTCATCCGGCAAGGTCTCGAGCTTGACGCGACCATCCTTGGCCGCCGGAAAGTCGTAGCGCGTGGCCCAGATGCGCGAGGTGAACTCCTCGCGAAACAAGTAGTTCTTCGCCGTGAAGCCTTCGAACGCCACGTCGCGGTCGCGGTAGAACTCGAACCGCACCGTATCGAAATTAAAGCTGCCGCGATTGATCGGCAGGTCGGCCGCCCACCAATCCTTGACCCGGTCGAACTCGACGAAGCGATTGATTTCGTACTTGCCGAGCTTGTAGGGCCCCGAGCCGAGCGGCGCATCCAGCGTGGACTCGTCGAACGCGCGGTTCGCGTAATAGGCCTTCGAGAAGATCGGCAGGCCCGCGACATAGAGCGGCACATCGCGTGCACGCTTCGGCGCGAAGGTGACGACGACCATTGCGTCATCAGACGCTTCCGCCTTCACCATGTCGCGAAGCTGGATGACGATGTTCGGATGGCCTTTTTCCTTCAGCGTGTTGATAGAAAACGCGACGTCCTGCGCGGTTATCCTCGAGCCGTCGTGAAACTTCGCCTCCGGACGCATGGCAAAACGGTAGGTCAGCTTGTCCGGCGAAATCTGCACGGATCTGGCTGCAAGCCCATACATCCCGTCCGGCTCGTCATTGGCGCGCGCCATCAGCGATGCAAAGGTCAGGTCCATGCCCTGCGCGCCTTCGCCTTTGAGGATAAAGGCGTTGAACGAGTTGAAGGTGAAGAAGGACTGGTTATAGGCGCGCGCCGACGGGATCGTGGAAAACACGCCGCCCTTCGGCGCATCCGGATTGATGTAATCAAAGCGCTGGAAGTCGGCGGGATATTTCAAATCGCCGAATGACGACATGCCGTGACTTTCGGCGCCCGCTTCCTCGGCCGCCGCCGCAATGGGCAACCGCAGCCATGGAGCAGCCAGCGCGCCGGCCCCGAGGCCGAGCACGAGCCGGCGCGACGGGTGCCTATCCTGTGTCCGTCGGCTCAAGATCGCTTTCCGATCTTCGCCGCCTTGTCGGCGTCCCACCACCACAGGGACGGCAAGCCCGATCGTGCATATTTCGGCAGGTCGGCATGGCTGAAGCGATCCCAGCGGGCGTAGCGCGAGAACGGATAGGTGAACTGCGGCACCATGTAGAAATTCCAGAGCAGCACGCGATCGAGCGCGTGGGTCGCGGCAACCAGACCGGCACGGTTCTTGGCGAAAATGATCTTGTCGATCAGGGCATCGATCGCGGGGTTCTTGATGCCGGTGGTGTTCCTCGATCCCGGTATGTCCGCGGTCTGCGAGCCCCAGAACTCGCGCTGTTCATTGCCCGGGGAGAGAGACTCACCCCACTGATCGATGATCATGTCGAAATCGAAGCTGCGAAGCCTGTTCTCATATTGGGCATCATCGACGACCCGCACGCTTATCGTCACGCCAAGCCGCTCCAACATGGGCTTGTAAAACAGCGCGATGCGCTCGGCGGGCGGATCGGAAACCAGTATCTCTGTGCTGAGCGGTTTCCCATCCGGCCCAACCAATTTCTGGTCCTTGACCGTAAATCCGGCCTCCTTCAGCAGGCGGGTCGCTTCTCGCAGATTGTTGCGAACATTCTCCGGATTGCCGTTCACCGGATTGGTGTAGGGCGTGGTGAATAGTTCGGCAGGAACCTTGTCCCGCAAGGGCTCGAGAATTTGCAGTTCCTCGCCTTCCGGCAGTCCGGAAGATGCGAGCTCAGTCCCCTCGAAATAGCTGTTGATCCGCTTGTACTGGCCGAAGAACAGCTGCTTGTTCATTTCCTCGAAGTCGAACACGAGATTGAACGCCCGGCGCAGCCGCGCATCCTTGAATTGCTCGCGCCGCAAATTCGGGACGAAGGCCTGCATGCGGCCTGAATCGTTGTTCGGAAACTCTTCCGTCAGTACGCGTTTTTCAGTAACCGCCGGGAAGTTGTAGGCGGTCGCCCATTGCTTGGCTGAGTTCTCGGCGATCAGGTCCACCTGATCCGCCTTGAAGGCTTCCAGCGCGACCTGGTTGTCGCGGAAATACTCGTAGCGCAATTCGTCAAAGTTGTTCTGGCCGATCTGCGTCGGCAGGTTCTGGCCCCAATAGTCCTTCACCCGTTCGAGCACCAGCGAACGGCCGGCGACGAACTCCTTGATCCGGTACGGACCTGAGCCCAGCGGCTTCTCGAGCGTGGTCTGCGAGATGTCGCGCTTCTTGCCGTCGCTGCCGGTGCCTTCCCACCAGTGCTTCGGCAACACCATCAACTCGCCGACGATGTCGGGCAGCTCCCGATTGCCCGGACCATCGAAGGTGAACTTGACGTCACGATCGCCGGACTTCTCGGCCTTGGCGACATGGCTGTAGTAGGAGCGGTAGAACGGGCTGTTCTTGGTGAGCTGTTCGAAGCTGAAGATGACATCGTCCGGCGTGACGGGATTGCCGTCGTGCCATTTGGCCTTCGGATTCAACCGGTAGATCACCCAGGAGAAATCCTCGGGGTGGGAGGCGGATTCGGCGAGCTGCGCATATTGCGCTCCAGCCTCGTCCTGTGAACGGGCCATGAGCGTTTCGTAGATTAACGCGACGGCCCCCGCGATGGCGCCCTTCACGCCCGAGACGGCGATGTTGAAATTGTCATAGGTGCCGATCGCGATCCAACGCATCGTGCCGCCCTTGGGCGCGTCGGGATTGACGTAGTCGTAATGCTTGAAGTCGGCCGGATATTTCAGGTCGCCGAACAGCGACAGCCCATGCCGCCAGGGCGGCTCAGTCGCGGTGTCTGCTTTCGCCATTTCGATGACCGGCAGACCCGCAAGGGTTCCAAGCGCCGGAGTGAGTGCGGCAAGGGAGCCGCTCTGGAGGAGCTGTCGTCGGGTAATTGCCAAATCAGAAATTCCTCTTAGAGCCTTACGCCCCCGCATTCAGGGCGCAATATAAGGCAAGGATTCGACCGCTGACGTTGCTTTTTCCTCATGTAGGGCGGCCGTTATGCGACGAAAGGTCCCGATAACAAGCCTGCGAGCAAAGGTTGCAAACGAAAACGGCCAGGCGAGCCTGGCCGTTTCGAAACTGGCATTCACAAGGCGGCGAGCCCCGTCATTTTGCGTCTTACTTCGCCGCCGTCGGCAGCGGCTCCGGGGTATCCGCGAGCGTGTGCAGATAGTCGATCACGTCGGCGCGCTGGCTGTCCTTCTGGATGCCGGCAAAGCCCATCGCGGTGCCCGGAACGAAGGCCTTCGGATTGGTCAGGAACTGGTTCAGATCGTCATAGGTCCAGGTGCCGCCCTTGGCCTTCATGCCGGCCGAGAAGTTGAAGCCACCCCGGCCCTCGCCCTTCTTGTCGCCGACAATGCCGTAGAGGTTGGGACCGACGCGGTTCGGACCATTCTTCTCGAAGGTGTGGCAGGTGGTGCAGACCTTGGCCGCCGCCTGGCCCTTGTCGACTGAGGCGGTCTGCAAGAGCTTCTCGATCGGCTCGGAGGGTGCTGCGGCCGCGGCCCCTTCCTTGGCGCCGCCTTCGGCCTCCTTGGCGGCGATGGCAAAGCCCGGCTTCTCCGGCGGCTTGGCGGCGAAAATCGCGCTGGCGGTGAAGCTTGTCACCAACAGGAGGATACAGGAGGCGAGCACCGCGCCGATGATCTTATTGAGTTCGAAGGAGTCCATTTTGGCTCAGGCTCCGGGCCGGAAAGGGTCGATGAATGCGGCCGGTGGCCGCCGGAATCGCCCGGGACTCGCAGTTTCGCAGCGCACCCCAAGCACGCAGGAGATATCGGTTTGCCTGGGCTCTGGCAACCCGTATAAACGCGCCGGCTTTTGCCCAATCCCCATTATTTCCGGCCTGTTACCGAACAACCTCTGAACGCGCCTCCCATGACCCCAAACCGCACCTTGGTGCTGATACCAGCCCGCATGGCAGCGACCCGGCTTCCGGGTAAGCCGCTCCTGGATATCGCGGGCCTGCCCATGATCGTGCACGTGCTGCGTCAGGCTGAAAAGGCTGACATCGGCCGCGTCGCGGTCGCCACCGATACGGCCGAGATCGCCGCCGTGGTGAAAGCCCATGGCGGCACGGCCGTCATGACCCGTCCGGAACACCCGTCCGGCTCGGACCGGATTTTCGAGGCGGCTGAAACGCTCGATCCGCGCCGCGAGGCCGAGATCGTGGTCAATTTGCAGGGCGATTTCCCGACCATCACGGCCGAGACCATCCGCGAGGTGATGCCGCCGCTGGAGGACCCTGCCGTCGACATCGCGACGCTGGCCTCGCAAATCCATACCGAGGAGGAGGACCGCGCACCGAGCGTGGTGAAAGCGGTCGGGAGCCCGCTCGGGGACAAGCGGATGCGCGCGCTCTATTTCACCCGCGCGACCGCCCCCCATGGCGACGGCCCGCGCTACCACCATATCGGCCTCTACGCCTACCGCCGCGCGGCGCTGGAGCGGTTCGTGCGGCTACCGCCCTCGCCGCTCGAACTGCAGGAGAAGCTGGAACAGCTCCGCGCGCTGGAGGCCGGCATGCGCATCGACATCACCATCGTCGACACCGTACCCCGCGGCGTCGACATGCCCGACGACCTCGAAACCGCGCGGCGGATACTTTCCAAATCCTGAGCGGCTGTTACAAGGCCCGACATGAGCAAGCTGAAAATCGCGTTCCAGGGCGAGCCGGGCGCCAATTCCCACATCGCCATTGTCGATGCCTATCCCGACGCCGAGCCGATGCCCTGCCAGACTTTTGAGGACGCGCTTGCCGCGATTTCCTCGGGCGAGGCCGATCTCGGCATGATCCCGATCGAGAACTCGGTCGCCGGCCGCGTCGCCGACATCCATCATCTGCTTCCCGCCTCCGGCCTCTTCATTGTCGGCGAATGGTTCTTGCCGATCCGCCACCAACTGATGGCGGTGAAGGGCACCAAGCTCGCCGACATCAAAAGCGTCGAAAGCCACGTCCATGCGCTCGGCCAGTGCCGGCGCATCATCCGCAAGCTCGGCATCAAGCCGATCGTCGCCGGCGACACCGCCGGCAGCGCCCGCGACATCGCAGAGCGTGGCGACAGGAGCGTCGCCGCGATCGCCTCCCGCCTCGCCGCTGACATCTACGGCCTCGACATCCTGGCCGAGGACGTCGAGGACGAGGCCCACAACACCACGCGCTTCGTGGTGCTGGCGCGAGAGGAAAAATGGGCCGCGCAGGGCTCGGGCCCGCTGGTCACCACTTTTGTTTTTCGCGTCCGCAACCTGCCTGCAGCGCTCTACAAGGCGCTGGGCGGTTTCGCCACCAACGGCGTCAACATGACCAAGCTCGAGAGCTACATGGTCGACGGCAATTTCTTCGCCACGCAATTCTATGCCGATGTCGACGGTCATCCCAACGACAAGGGCCTTGCCTTTGCGCTGGAGGAATTGAAATTCTTCTCCCGCGAATTCCGCATTGTCGGTGTTTATCCCGGCCATCCGTTTCGGGCGACGTTCAGCGAGACTATGGAGTGATGTCGTCCTGGCGAAAGCCAGGACCCATACCGCGGAATCTATCGATTTGGCCGAGGTGGGAGAGACCGCCCGCAACAATTAAGTCCTGGGGTAATGGGTCCTGGCCTTCGCCAGGACGACGGCGGAGATTTACGCCGCTTTCTGCTTCCCCAGCCCGAACGCCTCCGCCAGCAGCGAATACGACTTCTTCCTTGCCTCGTGATCATACACCGCGGTGATGATCATCAGTTCATCCGGTTCGCTCGCATCGATCATCGGCTGCAGCTTTTGCTTGATGGTCGCGGGATTGCCGACGAACAGCCGCGAGCGGTTGCGCGCCACCGCGGCGCGTTCCGCATCGGTGTAGGGATAGGCCAGCGCTTCTTCCGGGCTCGGCAGCGGCAGGTATTGGCCGCGGTCGCGGCGCAGGCGATTGAGGTCCATCGAGGACGCCAGCGCTTCCGCTTCCGCATCGGTCTCCGCGGTGACGACGGCGACCGCAAGAATCGCATGCGGCGCAGCGCGCCAGCCCGACAGCTTGAAATGCCGGCGGTAGTTGATCATCGCATCGACCGCGTCGTGCATGGCGAAGTGATGCGCAAAGGCGTAGCCCATCCCGACCTGGGCGGCGAGCTCCGAACTATAATCGCTCGAGCCGAGCAACCAGATCGGCGGCAGCGGCGTATCGTCCGGCATTGCCACCACATTGTTGTACGGGTGCCCGGCAGGGAAGCCGCGGGTCTCCCACAACACCAGCTCCTGCAACCGTTCGAGGAAATCATCGCCCTCGCGGCGATCGAGCCGGCTGCGTAGCGCATGGGCCGTGGCACCGTCGGTGCCCGGCGCACGGCCGAGCCCGAGATCGATGCGGCCGGGAAACAGCGCCTCCAGCATCTTGAAGCGCTCGGCGACCACCAGCGGCGCATGGTTCGGCAGCATCACGCCGCCGGAGCCGACGCGGATATTCCTGGTCACGGCGGCGATCTGGCCGATCATCACATCGGGCGCGGGGCTCGCGACCGAAGCAAGATTGTGATGCTCGGCGAGCCAGTAGCGGACATAGCCGAGCGCATCGACATGGCGCGCCAGATCGATGCTGTTGCGCAGCGCCGCGGCGGGTTTTGTACCGGTGGTGACCACCGAAAGGTCGAGCACGGAGAGCGGTATCATGGCGGCCTTAACCTAGTGGCGGGGAACGGCCCGGCAATGGGGATTATCGTGCAGAGCAGACTCGCGTGGGCGGAGGCCGGCGAATCATGCTGGTGGGACACATGAAGATTTTCTGTCACATGTTTTCGCATTGCCCACCTCCAATATATCCTTTAAAATATTGAAATATATCATATATATTGTTGCGAAGGCCTGCCCAACGTCACGATAATCAGCCATCTCGTCACCACAATCTATAGAAATTGGGCAATTTCCCACTTCTATTGGGCTGTTTGAGTCCGTTTGTTTGGCCTATTTTAGCGCTTCCCATGCAAAGTCTGCCCCTTTGCCGAGCCGAGAACGCGGAGTTGTAGCAGCTATGACCGAGGTACCGCCGATCACCTCCGACGGACCCCATGCGCCGCGCCGGCCGAAGATTTCCTTTGAGTTCTTTCCGCCCAAGACCGCGGAGATGGAAAAGAGCCTGTGGGAGACCATCAACCGCCTGGCGCCGCTGTCGCCCAATTTCGTCTCCGTGACCTATGGCGCGGGCGGATCGACCCGCGAGCGCACCCATTCCACCATCGCCCGCCTCATCCGCGAGACCGACCTGTTGCCCGCCGCGCATTTGACCTGCGTCGGCGCCTCCAGCGGCGAGATCGACGAGATCGTCGACCGCTACCATGAGGCCGGCGTCCGGCACATCGTGGCGTTGCGCGGTGATCCCGCGGCCGGCATCGGCACGCCCTATGTCGCGCATCCCGACGGCTACCAGACCTCGCCCGCGCTCGTCGCCGGAATCAAGAAGCGCCATGGCGACATCGAGATTTCGGTCTCGGCCTATCCGGAGAAGCACCCGGAGGCACGTGACTTCGATGCCGACATCGACACGTTGAAGGCCAAGGTCGATGCGGGCGCGACACGCGCGATCACGCAAGTCTTCTTCGATAACGACTTTTACCTGCGCTTCCTCGATCGCGTCCGCGCCCGCGGCATCACCATCCCGATCGTGCCCGGCATCATGCCGATGCATAATTTCAAGCAGGCGCGTAACTTCGTCACCCGCGCCGGCACCACGGTGCCGAATTGGCTCGCGGAGAAATTCGACGGCCTCGACGACGACGTCGAGACCCGGAAGCTGGTAGCCGCCACCGTTGCGGCCGGCCAGGTGCAAAAGCTCGCCAAGCATGGCGTCGACACCTTCCATTTCTACACCATGAACCGCGCCGATCTCGTCTTCGCGATCAGCCATCTGCTCGGCATCCGTCCGAACGGCGCCAAGAAAACAGCTCAAGAGCAAGCAGCTTGATGTCCGTATCCGTTTCTCCCAAGCGCACAGCCCTGCTGGCCGCGGCCCGCGAACGCATCCTGGTGCTCGACGGCGCCATGGGCACCATGATCCAGGGCCTGCAGTTCGATGAAGCCGCTTTCCGCGGCACGCGGTTCAAGAATTTCCATCGCGACATCAGGGGCAACAACGACCTGTTGATCCTCACGCAACCAAAAGCGATCGAGGACATCCACGCCGAATATCTGCGCGCCGGCGCCGATATCGTCGCGACCAACACCTTCTCCTCCACCTCGATCGCGCAGGCCGACTACGACATGTCGGACCTCGCCTATGAGCTGAACCTCGAAGGCGCAAAACTCGCCCGCGCTGCCGCCGACCGCGTCACACGCGAGGACGGCAAGCCGCGCTTTGTTACCGGCGCGCTCGGCCCCACCAACCGCACCGCCTCGATCTCGCCAGATGTCGCCAACCCCGGCTATCGCGCCGTGACCTTCGACGATCTGCGCCAGGCCTATGGCGACCAGGCGCGCGGCCTGCTCGACGGCGGTGTCGACCTGCTGTTGGTCGAGACCATCTTCGACACGCTGAACGCTAAGGCGGCGCTCTATGCGATCAGCGAGCTCCTGGAAGCGCGCGGCATCGACGTGCCCGTAATGGTCTCCGGCACCATCACCGACAAATCCGGTCGCCTGCTCTCCGGGCAGTTGCCGGAAGCGTTCTGGAACTCGGTGCGGCACTCGAGGCCCGTCACCATCGGCTTCAACTGCGCGCTCGGCGCGGAAGATCTGCGCGCACATATCGCCGATATCGGCCGCGTCGCCGATACGCTCGTCTGCGCCTACCCCAATGCCGGCCTGCCCAACGAGTTCGGGCAATATGACGAGAGCCCGGAATATATGGCGCGCCTGATCGGCGAGTTCGCCCGTGACGGCCTCGTCAATATCGTCGGCGGCTGCTGCGGCACGACGCCGGACCATATCGCCGCCATCGCGGCCGCCGTCGCCCCGCACAAGCCGCGCACCGTGACTGCGATCGAGCCGCGGTTGCGGCTCTCCGGCCTCGAGCCGTTTGCACTGACGGAAGCGATTCCCTTCGTGAATGTCGGCGAACGCACCAATGTCACGGGCTCGGCGCGCTTCCGCAAGCTGATCACCGCAGGCGATTACACCGCGGCGCTGCAGGTCGCGCGCGACCAGGTCGAGAACGGCGCGCAAATCATCGACGTCAACATGGACGAAGGGCTTCTGGATTCCGAAGCCGCCATGAAGACCTTCCTCAATCTCGTTGCCGCCGAGCCTGACATCGCCCGCGTGCCCGTGATGGTCGACTCCTCGAAATTCACCGTGATCGAGGCCGGCCTCAAATGCGTGCAGGGCAAGCCGGTCGTGAACTCGATCTCGATGAAAGAGGGCGAGGAGAAATTCATCCACGAAGCGACCATCGCGCGGCGCCATGGTGCCGCGGTCGTGGTGATGGCGTTCGACGAGAAGGGCCAGGCCGATACGTTCGCGCGCAAGACCGAGATCTGCAAGCGCGCCTATGACATCCTGGTCGGCCAGCTCGACTTCCCGCCGGAAGACATCATCTTCGATCCCAACATCTTCGCGATTGCCACCGGGATCGAGGAGCACAACAATTACGGCGTCGATTTCATCGAGGCCACGCGCTGGATGCG
>Ga0210410_10003052_pt1 | contig 14901 bp, 14 predicted proteins | sample IncBWC4MmetaG_FD_161058 | JGI IMG/M metagenome (GOLD analysis project Ga0210410, IMG submission 161058) | Forest soil microbial communities from Barre Woods Harvard Forest LTER site, Petersham, Massachusetts, United States - Inc-BW-C-4-M | ecosystem: Environmental > Terrestrial > Soil >... | reverse complement strand
CGCGCCCACATTCGACATTGCGAGAGAATGCCGTTTTGAGGGCGGATCGGCCGCCAATGTCGATCAGTGCGCGACAGACGAAGCCCAGGCGCTCAGGCAACTCAAAACCGAGTGGACGCAGTTTGTCGGCGCCGACAAGAGCTTGTGTACCGTGCAGACAACAATCGGCGGTTTCGCGAGCTATGTTGATCTCTTGACCTGTTTGGAAATGGCACGCGACACCAGAGGCCCGGGAAGATAAACCTCACCCCGCCTTGGAACGTACTTGTGCGACGCCGCGAAGTGGCTCTAATGATCCACTCTTCGAATTCATACGACGGAGGACCGCGATGACGAGGATCGACACCGTCTTCTCCGGATCGATTCCCTTCCTTTACGACACCTATCTCGGACCGCTCATCTTCGAGCCCTACGCCGAACACCTCGCCGGCCGGTTAGTTGCCCTCGATCCACGGCTGGTGCTGGAGACGGCTGCCGGCACCGGAATCGTTACCCGCGCGCTGGACCGTGCGCTGCCCGCCAACGCCAGCATCATTGCAACCGACCTGAACCAGCCGATGCTCGACCATGCCGCCAAGCTGACTTCGCCGGATCGTGTGAGCTTTCAGAAGGTCGATGCGCAGGCGCTGCCGTTTCCCGATCAATCGTTCGACGCCGTGGTCTGCCAGTTCGGGGTGATGTTCTTTCCGGACAAACAGCAAGCCTATCGCGAAGCGCGGCGCGTGCTGAAGCCGGGTGGCCATTTCGTCTTCGACGTCTGGGACAGCCTGGAACACAACGAGTTCGCCAACCTCACCAGCATGGCGGTGGCGGAAATGTTCGCCGACGATCCTCCGCGCTTTCTCGCCCGCACGCCTCACGGCTACCACAAGCTCGAAGCCATTGTCGCCGAGCTGCGAAGCGCCGGCTTCGTCAATGTCGCGGCGGAAACCGTCACGCGAAGAAGTGTGGCGCCGACGTGCCGGGATCCGGCAATCGGTTTTTGTCAGGGAAGTCCGCTTCGCTCCGAGATCGAGGCCCGCGACGCCGGCCGGCTCGCCGAGGCCACCGAGGCCGCCGCCAGCAAGATTGCCGCGCAGTTCGGAAACGGGCCCGTCGACGGAATGATCCAGGCGCACGTCATCACCGCGAGTGTTTGAAACGCTGAACCATGTGGCCGCTGAAAGCGCAACGATCGTGATTCAACCCGTTCCCTAAATCGCCCACGCGTTGCCGCTCGCCTTGTCGGTCAGCGCGACCGTCGCAGCGCGGCGGCAGCACGTGGCCGCCTGGATCAGTCCGTCTTCGCTTTCACTGCGTTCACGCTACTGCGCGGCTGCGCCTGCATAGGGGAGCTTCAGGTGATATTAATTTGAGATATCCCGGATGCTGATGACGCCAATCAGGCTGTAGTTGTCGATGACAGGGAGGTGGCGGATATGGCTCTTGCTCATGAGATGACGAACATGTTCGAGCGTGTCGGTCGAACTGCAGGAAATCAGTTGCTGCACTGAAATCAATTGCGAAACCTTCAGATTGACGCCGGCCGCGCCGTGCTCGGCAACCGCCCGGACCACGTCGCGCTCAGTGAACATACCGACCGCGGTGTTGCATTCGGTCTCGACGACATCCTTGACCACAAGCGCGCCGATATTGTTGGCGCGCATCAATTGGGCGGCAGTGGCGACGGTCTCATTCATCCGAACCGTCGCGACGCGGGCAGTTTTCTTGCGCAGGATGTCCCCGACTTGCATCGCAACCTCCTTTAACCGGCATTCCCCAGATGACATGCCTTCTGAGCGTCAGGATGCCCCCTTGGCCACATCGACAATGCGGATCGAGAGCAAATTGCGGGCCGGAGAGATCATTCCCCGCGGGTGTAGCGGACCCTCTGCCCACTCAGGCAAAGGACTCTAGCTGCCGCAGCTTTATTCCAGCGCAGCCAAACTAATCGGCCGCTTCAGTGAGGGATTGTTGCTCCGGCTTTTACAATCAGGCGGTCTTGATGTAATCGCGAAGTGCTTCCTGTTCGAACTCGTATTCGCTGACCCGCCATTTGACGATGTCGCCGATCGAAATCAGGCCGACAACCATGCCTTCCTCGACCACCGGCAAATGCCTGAATTTTCCCAAGGTCATCATTTCCATGATCGCGGCGACGGTGTCGGCCTGCCTGCAACTGACGACCTCGCGCGTCATGACCGCGCTGACCGGTTCATCCAATACTCTCGCACCGCGCTCGCCGAGCACCCGCACGATATCGCGCTCCGACAGGATGCCTTCGATGCGGCCGTTGCTCATCACTAATACGGCGCCGATCTTCCGTTCCGCCAGAATCTTGATCGCGGCCGCAAGCTTTGCGTCCGGCTCGACGCTTTGGATCTGATGGCCTTTGGAATCGAGAATTGTACGTACCGTCATTGTCGTCTCCCTGAAGCCGATCGCGCCCTTAGGTGAGCGCGGTCTTTGTTCCCCTGAGTCTCCAATCAACAGTTTGGCGCCGGTTTCGTTGCCGGCGCATTGGGTAAGCACTGGTATCCAAGCACGCTCACGGGCAGCGAAAACAGCACCAGGCCGGCGAAAATCCGCCGATATGCGCGTGCCATGCAACGCTGGCGCCGTCGGCGCCGATCGCCAAAGTACTGCTAGCCTTCGCCACGAAATCCGCGGCGCGATCCCGGTTTTCCCCCCGCTGCCAAGGCTAGCGCTCGTGACTCCACGGGAAGAGTGAGGCCGGGAAATCTGCCGCATAACGGTGACCTATCGGAGCGCGGGGCTCTTCTTGTGGGGGATTTGGGTCAGGCTCCACCAGCTTCCGATAAAGATGCCAGGTCGCGTGACCGAGCACCGGCACAACGACAGCGAGACCGACAAAGAACGGCAGCGAGCCGATTGCCAGCAGTACCGCAACAATCAACCCCCATACGGCCATGGCGAATGGATTCTCCCTCACGGCCCGCAGCGACGTCCGAATTGCGTCGATCGCAGTCGCATGCCGGTCGAGCATCAACGGAAACGACACAACACTGACGCACAGGGCTACGAAGGCGAACAGGAAGCCGACGCCGCAGCCGACGATGATGAGCGTCCAACCCTCTGGCGTCGTCAACACGCGCCTTGCGAAACCAGGGATAGTTGCAGCCGGAGCGTGGCCGAAGGTTGCAACATAGATCGCGTCTGCCACGGCGATCCAGGTCCCGAACAAAACGAGCAGTAGTATGCCTAGCTCGAGTATGGCGCCGAAAGACGGTGCTCGGTACACCTGCATAGCATCCCACGCAGCGGCTTCCTCGCCGCGCTCGCGGCGGCGGCTGAGCTCGTAGAGGCCGAGCGCGGCAAAAGGACCGATCAACGTAAAACCGGCGGCCAGCGGAAAGAGCAGCGGCAGCACGGAATAGCCTACGGCCAGTCTGAACAGAACAAAACCGAGAACGGGATAAATCAAGCACAGGACAACAGCGTGAGTTGGTATGGCCTGGAAGTCTTCCCAGCCGAGGCGCAGCGCTTCGCGCAAGTCGGAAAGGCCGATTTTGCGAACGACAAAGGCGGTGGAGGTGCCGAAGATTTGTAGTTTAGGTCTTGCGAAATACTGTGTGACCATGGCCCGGTTTCCTTGCTCGTGGTCGCAGGGGAAACGGCGCGCCTTCAAATTGCGCGCAATCAGCCTCATGCGCGAAAATCGCGATCGAGCCCGGCAAACCAAGTTCAACGAGAAGGAGCTTTGCCGGGCGACTCCTGTCGCGACCGGTCCGGTGACCTTAGCGCGATGGCAGGATGGCAGCAAGATATCGCACGCTTGGGTGAATTGTGCATCTGCACACATCGTTTATTGCGTTGCACCACCAAACGGTTGGTGCTGACGGATGCGCGCCGGATTGCGCACGACACCCGCCAGACAAGGCGTGACAAGCGCTCCATTGAGCAATGAATGGTCAGCAGCATTGAGCTATTGACGGCAGCCTCGACGGGGACCATCTTAAAATCCTGAACGCCCCAAGTTCCTGCGTCAGACTCTGACGTTGCGACCGATTGAAATGGGCGAGGCAAGACGCACGACGATGGCGAAGGTGAAATCCGCCATTACGACAGACGTGTGCTCCGCCCTCTAATTCGTGTCCGCAGCCTTTGATGGCAAGGATGCATAAGGGATGGCTGTAGCGCTCATACTGCTGCTGGTAGCGGTCGCCTCGGTGCTGTTTCACGTCTTCAGCCCATGGTGGTGGACACCGCTCGCCTCAAACTGGCAATACATCGACGACACGATCACCCTGACGTTCTGGATCACTGGGGCCGTTTTCTTCGCGATCGTCGCGTTCATGGCCTATTGCGTCTTTCGCTTTCGGCACCAAGAAGGAAGGCGGGCAGCCTACAATCCCGAAAACAAGAAGCTCGAATGGTGGCTCAGCGTCGGGACTGCAATCGGCGTCGTAGCCATGTTGGCACCCGGGCTCGTTGTCTGGCACCAGTTCGTCACAGTTCCGGCCGATGCGACCGAGGTCGAGGTCATGGGACAGCAATGGCAGTGGAGCTATCGGCTTCCTGGAAAGGACGGCCGGCTTGGTACTTCCGACGCCCGCAAGGTCAGTTCCGACAATCCCATGGGGTTGAATCGCGACGATCCCGCCGGACAAGACGACATCGTCATTGAAAACGACGACTTGCACCTGCTGCTTGGGAAACCGGTGAAGATACTGCTCCGCTCAATTGACGTCTTGCATGATTTCTATGTGCCCGAGTTCCGGGCGAAGATGGATATGATACCGGGCTCGGTTACATACTACTGGTTCACGCCCACCCGCACCGGAACATTCGAGGTTCTCTGTGCGGAACTGTGCGGTGCCGCGCATGCGCAGATGCGGAGCAAGGTCATCGTGGAGGAAGAGAAAGACTATCACGCGTGGCTGGAGAAGCAGCGGACGTTCGCCGAGCTATCGGGGCAGCGCGACCTCGCGAAGGCTGCTTATAAGACAGAAGGCGAATGAAATTACTGGCGAGGAGACGCCGCATATCGTGAGCTGAATAAAGGAAGACCGAGGAGGGTATTCCGATGGTCGATATCCCGTTTGACACAACCGCAGGCATCGCGCCGGCTGAGGTGGGTGAGGTCGAGCTCTATCATCCGAGAAGCTGGTGGACGAGGTACGTCTTTTCGCAGGACGCCAAGGTTATCGCCGTCCAGTACTCGATTACGGCGATGTCGATCGGAATGGTTGCGCTGGTGCTGTCATGGCTGATGCGGCTGCAACTCGGATTCCCCGGCACGTTTTCGTTTATCGATCCGAACGAATATCTTCAGTTCATCACCATGCACGGCATGATCATGGTGATCTATCTTCTCACCGCGCTGTTTCTGGGAGGTTTCGGGAACTACCTCATCCCGCTAATGGTCGGCGCCCGCGACATGGTTTTCCCCTATGTGAACATGCTGAGCTACTGGGTCTACCTGCTCGCGGTCGTGGTGCTGGCCGCGACCTTTTTCGTGCCCGGCGGGCCCACCGGTGCCGGCTGGACGCTGTACCCGCCCCAGGCGATTCTCTCCGGCACCCCCGGGCAGGATTGGGGCATCGCTCTCATGCTGGCCTCCCTTATCCTGTTCATCATCGGCTTCACCATGGGTGGGCTCAACTATGTGGTGACGGTGCTGCAGGGGCGCACACGCGGGATGACACTGATGAGGATGCCGCTCACGGTGTGGGGCATTTTTACGGCGACTGTGATGGCGCTGCTCGCTTTTCCTGCCTTGTTCGTCGCCTCGGTGATGCTGCTGCTCGACCGCCTGCTGGGAACCAGCTTCTTCATGCCCACGCTGGTCGAAATGGGCCAGCTGACGAAGTATGGCGGTGGCAGCCCGATCCTGTTTCAGCACCTTTTCTGGTTCTTCGGGCATCCCGAAGTCTACATCGTCGCCTTGCCGGCCTTCGGCATCATTTCCGATCTGATCAGCGTCCACGCGCGGAAGAACATCTTCGGCTATCGCATGATGGTTTGGGCTATCGTGGGGATCGGCGCCCTCAGCTTCGTCGTGTGGGCGCACCACATGTATGTGAGCGGCATGCACCCGTACTTCGGGTACTTCTTCGCCACCACGACGCTTATCATCGCCGTCCCGACCGCTATCAAGGTTTACAACTGGGTGCTAACCCTGTGGCGCGGCGACATTCATCTCACCGTACCGATGCTGTTCGCGCTGGCGTTCATCGTCACGTTTGTGAACGGCGGCCTGACCGGCCTGTTTCTCGGCAACGTTGTCGTGGACGTACCGCTGTCCGACACGATGTTCGTTGTCGCGCACTTTCACATGGTGATGGGCATTGCGCCGATTATGGCTGTGTTTGGCGGCATCTATCATTGGTATCCGAAAGTCACCGGACGAATGCTCAATGAGGCGCTTGGACGATTCCACTTCTGGGTCTCGTTCCTCGGGGCCTATGCGATTTTCTTCCCCATGCACTATCTGGGCCTGCTGGGCATGCCCCGCCGCTACCACGACATTGGCCAAACGGCCTTCGTCCCGGAATCGGCCCATGACCTCAATGCGTTCATGAGCGTGGCGGCCTTGATTGTCGGCTTCGCCCAGCTCGTGTTCCTGTTCAATCTGATCTGGAGCCTGTTCAAAGGAAAAGAGGCCGGCGGCAATCCCTGGGGAGCCGCGTCGCTGGAATGGCAGACTCCGCAGACCCCGCCAGGGCATGGCAATTGGGGCAAGGAACTCCCGATCGTCTATCGCTGGGCCTACGATTACAGCGTACCCGGCGCCGCACGGGACTTCGTGCCGCAAAATGAGCCGCCGGCCAGATTATTGGCGCAGGGGGCCCACCCGTGAGCGCCATTATCCTTTTCATGGCTGGAATAGCGGTAATTGCGGGATGGTGGCTCTCGCAGCAACGGCTGGCATCGAAACCGTGGCTGGAGGAAGGAGTACTTTTCGATTTTCGCGGCGAGAATGCTTCGTCCCTGCCGCCGGCAAAAATCGGGTTGGGCGTATTTCTCGCGGTCGTCGGCTCGTTGTTCGCACTCTTCATCAGCGCTTACTCCATGCGCATGAGCATGGTGGACTGGCGGGCGCTGCCCGTGCCGAGGCTGCTGTGGTTTAACACGGGCGTTCTCGTCACGAGCAGTATCGCGCTGCAATGGGCGCAGATGGCCGCGCGCCGGAATGACATGGACGGCGTAATCGTCGGCCTGTGCGCCGGGGGAGCATCCGCCGTTACATTCCTGGTTGGGCAGCTCCTGGCGTGGCAACAGCTGCGCGTCGCCGGGTATTACGTGGCGTCCAATCCGGCCAATTCCTTCTTCTATTTGATTACCGCGGCGCACGGGCTGCATCTGATGGGCGGTCTCGTGGCCCTCGGCAGAACGACTGCCAAGGTGTGGCGTGGCGCTGAGATGACCCGGGTACGCCTGAGCGTGGAACTCTGCGCTATCTATTGGCATTTCCTGCTGTTGATCTGGCTGGTCCTGCTCGGTCTGCTGACCGGCTGGACAGACGATTTCGTCGCCATCTGTCGCCAGCTGCTCACCTAGGGGGTTGATACGCCATGGCAGAGACCGTGCTGACAGACACCGGAGCATCGATCGCGCGGCCCGCAGGCTGGCAAGGCATCGCCGCCGACTGGTCGTCGGATCAGCGCGCTTTCAAGAATGTTTCCTGGGGGAAGGCCATGATGTGGATCTTCCTCCTCAGCGACACCTTCATCTTCAGTTGTTTTCTGCTGTCGTACATGACGACGCGAATGTCCACGACCGTGCCGTGGCCCAACCCCAGCGAAGTCTTCGCCCTCACGATCGGAGATAAGAAAATCCCGCTTATCCTGATCGCCATTATGACCTTCATCTTGATCAGCAGCAGCGGGACGATGGCGATGGCCGTCAATTTCGGCTACCGCCGCGATCGTGCGAAAACCACCGCCTTGATGCTGGCCACAGCGGCATTTGGCGCAACGTTCGTCGGAATGCAGGCCTTCGAATGGACCAAGCTGATCAGGGAAGGCGTCCGGCCCTGGGGTAACCCCTGGGGCGCGGAGCAGTTTGGTTCAAGCTTTTTCATGATCACTGGCTTCCACGGCACCCACGTGACGATCGGCGTGATTTTCCTGATCGCCATTGCGCGAAAGGTTTGGCGGGGAGACTTCGATGTCGAAAGACGCGGTTTTTTCACGAGCAGGAAGGGGTATTACGAGATCGTCGAAATCACCGGCCTGTACTGGCACTTCGTCGATCTTGTGTGGGTGTTCATCTTTGCCCTTTTCTACCTTTGGTGAGGTCGGCGCATGACAAATGTAGCGGTACAGTTAGAAGGGCAGCAACATTCGCTGCACACTCATGCGCATGACGCGCTCGCACCAGCAGTCACGCACACAAAGGGCCAGCAGCACCCGATCAAGCTCTATCTCGTGGTCTGGGGATGGTTGTTCGTCCTCAGCACCTGCTCCTATCTCGTCGACTACTTTGGCCTCCATGGCTATCTCAGATGGTCACTGATCCTGCTGTTCATGGTGTTGAAGGCTGGTCTGATCGTCGCTGTCTTCATGCACATGGCCTGGGAGCGGCTGGCCTTGGCCTACGCCATCCTGCTGCCGCCGGTGCTGGTGTTGGTATTCGTGGCGATCATGGTGTTCGAATCCGACTACACGCATCTCCTCCGGATCATATTTTTCGCGCCAACGACGTAGCTGCCACCGCTTCGTAGCAAGAGGAGGACGGTCATGACCACCTACGTCATGCTTGCAAATTGGACCGAGCAAGGCATCCTGAAGGTGAAGGACTCGCCAGGTCGTCTGGACATTGCGAAGAAGGCTCTCAAGGAAATGAGCGGCGAACTCAAATCCTTCTACCTGACCATGGGCGACTTTGACATCGTCGCGATCTTCGAAGCTCCGGACGATGCTGTGGCGGCACGTTTCAGCCTGCAGCTGGGCATGCTGGGAAACGTCCGGACGCGCACGCTGAAAGCGTTTCCCGAAGCAGCCTATCGGGAAATCATCAACTCGCTGGGCTAATCGGCAAACGGCGTGCTCAGGAAGAGCCACGGACTTTTCAGATCTGGTTTTACGAGAATATCTTACCGGGCAATTGAATCGTTACGCAGCCGATTGGCGAAATGGTCACTGCGGCTTGCGCGCGAGTGGCTGCCGCCAGCTAGATTTCCGCGCAGCAATGATCCAGGCGCACGTCATCACCGCGAGTGGTTGAAACGCTGAACCCGTGGCCGCTGAAAGCGCAACGATCGTGATTCAACCCGTTCCCTAAATCGCCCCCGCCTTGCCGCTCGCCTTGTCGGTCAGCGCGACCGTCTCGAAATACTGGATCTTCGGATCGTTGCCGTAGCGCGCGCGGATGCCGTCGCGCCAGGGGCCGGAGTAGAACGCTTCGGCGTCGGCCTGCGTCTCCCACATGTAGACGCCGCCGGCGACGCCGCCCTCTTTCCGGCAGATGAACTGCTTGCGGAGGAAGCCCTTGGCTTTCAGGAAGTCGGGCGCGATCCTGGTGAAATGTTCACGGCATTCCTCGAGGCCGATCGACGGCGGCAGCTCATAGAGAACGATGGCGGTAATCATCGGCGCTCTTCCTTATGCCCTTGCCTTTGATTTCACGAGTTTTGATCGTCTCATCGCGTTGCCCACGGGCCACGCGCGCATGGCCAGCCGACCTATTTCCGCCAGCTTTTCGCGCGATGCGCCGTCGCGCGCCTGCACCGCAAGTCCGCGCGCCACCGCGCCGAAGTAGGCCGCGAGCATATCGACATCGGTGTCTTTTGGCACGTCACCGTCGGCGATACCCTTTCGAAGGCGCTCAGCCATCGCCGCTTCCGAAAAGGCGCGATGCTCAACCATCATTTCACGAATGCTCTCCAGCGCCGGCGGGGTTTGCGTACACGCCAGCGAAATCATGCAGCCCGGCGGATGATCGCAGCGTGTGAACTCCTCTGCGGTTGCCTCAAACAGCCGCGAAAATGCCGTTCGCGCGTCGGTGGATTCGTCATTGAGGATGCCGAAAAACCAGCGACCGGACGATGCGACGAAGGACTGCGTCGCCTCGCGATAGAGCTGCTCCTTGCTACCAAAGGAATTGTAGAAGCTCGACGCGCTGATCCCCATGGCAGCAATCAGATCGTCGAACGACGTGCCCTGATAGCCGCGCTCCCAGAACAGCTTCATCGCGTTCCCGAGCGCGGCGTCGCGGTCGAATACCGGCGGCCTTCCCCGGCTGCGTTTGGTGCCCTCGATTATTTTTGGTGCCATCGCTCCAATAATCCTTGACCGACGCCTCCCCGCATCTATATGGCGCTGATATTGGAGTAAGGCCTCCAGATATCAATCCCCCCTTTCGGCGGGGCGAGGGCTAATGGACGGTTTCATGGAACAAATCAGTGATCATTCCAGCTTTGAAAGAGAAGCGGTCGATTTGGCTGATCGTCGGCCGACCTGGCGGATCGGGAGAGCGGCCGCAGCGGGCGTGGCATTGGCGCTTTTTGCCGCGTTCACATATCTCGGCTTTTTCCATCACAGGGAAGCTCGAGCGCTCGCGCCGCCGGCGGCACTTCCACTGGTAACGGTAAGCACGCCCTTGCGGCGCGCGGTCGACACGCGGCTCGGGTTTCTCGGCCAATTTTCCGCGGTCGACAGAATAGAACTGCGGGCTCAGGTGGGAGGTACGCTGACGGAAATCCACTTCAAGGATGGCCAGATCGTCCACAAGGGCGATCTTCTTTTCGTCATCGACCCGCGCCCCTACGAAATCAAGCTCGCGCAGGCAAACGCCCAACTGCAGACGGCGAAGGCACGCGTTGCATTCGCAAGCAACCAGCTTACGCGCGCACAATCGCTGCGGCGCAACGAGTTCGCGACCCAGGAGACGGTCGACCAACGTACCTCCGACCAGGACGCCTCAGAGGCCGCGGTCGAGGACGCCAAGGCCCGCATACGGGATGCCCAGCTTGACCTTGAATACTGCCGCGTCACCGCTCCCTTTACCGGACGTATCGGCGCCCACCAGGTCTCGATCGGAAGCCTGGTCGCGGGCAGCCGTGCCGCCGTCAGTCCGACCACCTTGCTGGCGACGCTGGTTTCGCTCGATCCGCTCTATCTCGACTTCGACATGAGCGAATCCGACTATCTTACGTTCGCGCGCGAACGCGCACGTCTTGCAGGTCCGCTCGCCGAGCGGGTTTTGATCGGCTTAAGCGATGAGAATAGCCTCACGCGCGAAGGAACCCTCGATTTTGTCGACAATTCCCTCGATCGTTCAAGCGGGACGATTCACGCGCGCGCCACGGTCCCCAATCACGATCTTTTCCTGGCGCCGGGGCAATTTGCGCGGCTTAGCGTGACGGTCGCGCCGCCCGCGGAGGCCGCCCTGCTGCCTGACGCTGCGGTCGTGCTCGATCAGTCGCAGCACCTGGTCATGACGGTTGCTGCGGACGGAACCGTCAGGCCCAAGGTCGTGCAGACCGGCGGGCTTCGCGGCGGACTGCGCGTCATCAAATCCGGCCTGGAGCCGAGCGACCGCGTCGTCGTCGACGGTCTGGTACGAGCCATCCCGGGCACAAAGGTCGCGCCCCAGGACGGCGCGATCCGCTATGACGCCGCCGCCGACGGCCAAGGTTAGGCCAATCCTAAAACAGGAGCCATGCCGTGCGCCTCTCACACAGTTTTATCGACCGGCCGATCTTCGCCACTGTCCTAAGCGTCTTCGTGACGTTGATCGGACTTGGTGCGCTCGCCGTCCTTCCTGTTGCACAATATCCGGAGATTGTGCCTCCCACGGTCCAGATCACGACGACCTACCCGGGCGCATCCGCGGAGACCGTTTCGAAGACCGTCGCAACGCCGCTCGAGCAGCAAATCAACGGCGTTGAGAACATGCTGTATATGAGCAGCCAGTCGACGGGGGACGGCAAGCTTACGGTCACCGTGACGTTCCGAATTGGGACCGACCTCAACGTCGCGCAGATGCTGACGCAGAACCGCGTGCAGGACGCCCTGCCCCGACTGCCCGAGGACGTGCAGCGCCTCGGCGTACAGGTGAGGAAGTCAACGCCCAACATCCTGCTGGCCGTTCACCTTTATTCGCCGGACGACACTCGTGACGTGCTCTATATTTCGAACTATGCCACGCTGCACGTCAAGGACCTGCTGGCGCGTCTGCCGGGCGTCGGCGACGTGCAGATCATCGGCGGCCGTGAATATGCGATGCGGATCTGGCTCGATCCGGATAAAGTCGCGGCTCATGATCTGAGCGCCGGCGAAGTCCTTAACGCACTGCGGGCACAAAATATTCAGGTCTCGGCGGGTGTCCTCAATCAGCCACCGGTCGCCTCGCGTGAGGCCTACCAGATCAACGTCCAAACGCTCGGCAGGCTGGCCACGCCTGAACAATTCGCGGCGATCGTCCTGAAATCGGACGCTCTGGGGCGCGTCACGCGCCTGCGCGACGTCGGGCGCGTCGAGATTGGCGCATCGGACTATGGGTCGACCGCCTTCACGGATCGCGGACCTGGCATGCCCTTGCTGATCTTTGCCCAGCCGGGGGCGAATTCGCTTGCCGTCGAGCACGAGGTTTTGTCGACCATGGAAACGCTTGTGAAGGAGTTTCCGCCCGGCCTCAGCTACAAGATCATCTACGATCCCACGATATTCGTCGGCAAGTCGGTCAACGAAGTGATCAAGACGATCTTCGTCGCCATTTTGCTGGTTGTCGGCGTCGTGTTCCTGTTTCTGCAGAGCTGGCGCGCCGCGATTATTCCCGTGATTGCGATACCGGTCTCGCTGGTCGGCACCTTCTCCGTGCTCTACGCCCTCGGGATTTCGCTGAACAATCTGTCGCTGTTCGGCCTTGTGCTCGCGGTCGGCATCGTCGTCGACGACGCGATCGTGGTCGTCGAGAATGTCGAGCGCAACCTTGAGCGTGGCATGACGCCTGCCAAGGCCGCGCATGTCACGATGGATGAAGTCGGCGGCGCGCTGATCTCGATTGCGCTGACGCTTTGCGCGGTGTTCGTGCCGTCGGCGTTCCTGTCCGGGATTTCCGGCCAGTTCTTTCGCCAGTTCGCAGTCACGATTGCTGCGTCGACCTTGATCTCCTGCTTCGTCTCGCTCACCTTGAGTCCCGCCCTCTGCGCGGTGCTGTTCAAGGCCCACGATCCCAGCCATAAAGTCCGGTCTTCGGCGATCGTACGCCTGATAAAGGCGGGATTTGAACGGTTCAATTTCGGATTCCAGTGGCTATCGACCAGCTATGGAAGACTGACGCGCCGGCTTGCGCAGGTAACCGGCGTGGTGCTTCTGGCCTATGCCTTGTTGATCGGCCTCGCAGGCTTTCAATTTGCCCGGGCGCCTACCGGCTTCATTCCGGAGCAAGACCAGGGCTATCTCATCACGGTCGTCCAATTGCCGCCCGGCGCATCGCTTGATCGGACGGAAGCGGTTGTCAAGAAGGCTATCGAAATCATCCTGACGACGCCCGGGATCGAGCACGTCGCGCCTTTCGCGGGGCTGGACGCGACCACCTTCACGATCGCATCCAACGCCGGAACCATCTTTTCCGGATTGCCATCCCTGTACAATCACGAGATCAAAGGCTTGACGGCAGCCACCGTTCTTGCCGACTTGCGCAAGCGCCTGTCGGTGATTCAGGAAGCGCATGTGCTGACCATCCCGCCGCCGCCAGTGCAGGGCATCGGCAACACCGGCGGCTTCAAGATGATGGTTCAGGATCGCGCCGGCCTTGGCTCGGATGCGTTGGCGCAAGCGGCCCAAAAGCTTGTCGCCGCGGCCAACAAGGATCCGGATTTCGCCGGCGTCTTCACCCTGTTCGGAACCGGCGCGCCGTCGATCTACGCCGATATCGATCGCGAGAAGGCCGAAAAAGTTGGCCTCACTCCGACCGACGTCTTCTCCACGCTGCAGGTTTATCTGGGATCCCAATACGTCAACGACTTCAATTATCTCGGCAGAACCTATCAGGTGATTGCGCAGGCCGACGGAGGCTTTAGACGGGACCCGCAGGATATCGGACGACTGAAGGCACGCAACACCTCGGGCGAAATGGTACCCGTCGGCACGGTCGCCAGTCTCAAATACGAGAACGCGCCCTATCGCGTCCCTCGATACAACCTGTTTCCCGCCGCCGAAGTGATGGGCGTCGCTGCGCCCAACGTGGCGACGGGCTCCGCGTTGCGGCGGATGGAAGAGCTCGCCCGCGAGGTACTGCCGCCTGGCATCGGTTTCGAATGGACGGAGCTGGCTTTCCAGCAACAACAACCGGGAACATCGGCTTTGCTGGTGTTCGGTGCGGCAGCCCTGTTCGTTTTCCTGGTGCTCGCAGCGCAGTATGAGAGCTGGAAATTACCTCTTGCGGTGGTGATGATCGTTCCAATGTGCCTTCTTGCCGCGGTATCGGGTTTGTTGATGCGCGATATGGCGGTCGATGTTCTGGCCCAGATCGGTTTCGTCGTTCTCGTCGGGCTGGCGGCCAAGAACGCGATTTTGATCGTGGAATTCGCGCGGCAGACGGAAGAAGGAGGTGCCACCCCGGCGGAAGCCGCCGTTACCGCCGCGCGCACGCGGCTCCGTCCAATCCTGATGACCTCGTTTGCGTTTGTTCTCGGCGTCGCACCTCTCGTCGTCGCGACCGGCGCGGGCTCCGAGATGCGGCAGTCACTTGGAACCACGGTGTTCGCCGGCATGCTGGGCGTGACCGCGTTCGGGCTGTTGTTTACGCCTGCCTTCTATACCGCGGTTCGCAAGCTCGGTCGCAAACAGAAGCGGCCCGCAGAAGCCGCACACGCAGCCTGAGGATGGTGGGCGCGACAGGGATCGAACCTGTGACCCCCTCGATGTCAACGAGGTGCTCTCCCGCTGAGCTACGCGCCCCTCAAAGGCTGGTCGTTACGGGTTGGGTCCGTATATCGGCTCCAAAGCG
>Ga0210410_10003050_pt1 | contig 14904 bp, 9 predicted proteins | sample IncBWC4MmetaG_FD_161058 | JGI IMG/M metagenome (GOLD analysis project Ga0210410, IMG submission 161058) | Forest soil microbial communities from Barre Woods Harvard Forest LTER site, Petersham, Massachusetts, United States - Inc-BW-C-4-M | ecosystem: Environmental > Terrestrial > Soil >... | reverse complement strand
TGGTGAATGTGGACCCCCTCTCGATGAGGGTGAGGCTGCTTTCCACCACCGGCATGTCGCATGTCATCCCGGATGTGCCGATCGCGGCAATTCATGAGCTCGTAGAGGTACCGCCTGACGGCGTTTAGGCCGGCCCACCCAGAAATCCCCCGCCAGCCTCTCCGGGCGCCACGCGTGAGCGTCGGCTTGTTCCACTGCTTAACCTGCGGCGCCAGCCGCACTTGCCCCTGTCACTGCCACCAGTGACCGTCAGCACAATCAGCAAGCCGATCCCCGGCAGATTCTCAATCCAGGTTCCCGGAACTGAAGAGGAGTTGTGTCCCTCCGTGGTTCCGGGAACCCGGGAAAAAGAAGCACCCCCCACCCCTCCCCCTATGTAGCAAAGTCTTCGCTTTTCAATGGTCCGTAAATATAAATTGGTTCAATAATATATCGAAATCTCGTTCATCCAGCCTTCGCTTTTTGTATATCCATCCAAGACCAGATGAATCTCGTTCGCCCATCGTGAACGATACTTGCCGTGCACTAACGATCGTCCCGAAGACAAACCAATAAATCAACTTGCAAGTCCAAACTCCGTAAAGGCTATCGATGCCAACTTCCCCAACGATCGAACGACATCGGTCTTCGCGTCTGCCTGAACTTGTAATGTGCCTGGCAAGCATCACCGTCGTGTCTGGCTGCGCCGATCTGCACCTGGCTGGAAATCCCTCGCAGCCGCCTTCGCCGCCAACCCAACCTCCGCCAACATCAGGGCAGAACGGAACCGTAACCATCACGCCGCCGTACGCAGCAATCGCGCCAGGCCAGAGCTTCCAGTTCACCGCCAAATCTTCGAACGGTGGAGCGATTCAGTGGTCGGCCTCCGGCGGCGGATCGGTTGACCAGACAGGCAACTACACCGCCCCCGCTTCCGTCTCGCAAAGCGAGAACGTCACCGTCACCGCGGCCCTGGTCTCCGCGCCGCGGCAGGACAACGCGACCGCGGTCGTTGCCGTGATCCAGCCAGGAAAGATCGCCTGCCCGCAACTTACCGGCAATCCGCAGGTGGCGCAATACACGGTCTATCTGCCGTCTCCTGGCAAGGCCTCGGTCGAGTTCGGCACCAGCACCGCGTATCGCCGCAACACGTGGCAACTTCCTTCGCCCTCGGCAAATGGTGGCCAGATTCAGCTATGGGTCGCGGGCATGCTCGGCCAGACCCAATATCACATGCGCGGCCAGATCGTGCTCGATACCGGCGCCACACTCAACGACGCCGACCAGGTGTGCACCACGGGCACGCCGCCAGTGACGTCAGCGGTGCAGGCGGCAGCTACCGGCATCGGCTCTCCGCAGCCGGGCATCGAGATGTGGAACACCGTTCTGCCGCAGAACGATACGCAGATCTTCGCAACTGACCTAACCGGCAACGTGATCTGGACGTATAGCTATCAGCACACCGTCGAGGACATCGTGCAGGGCATTCAACTGCTGCCGAATGGCGACCTGTTAATGACGATCTCGTTTCTGTCGTCGCTGAGCTATCCCAACCAGGCCAGCCTGATCAACGAGGTGCGCGAGATCGATCTTGCCGGAAACACGGTGCGATCGGTAACGGTAAACGCGCTGAACCAAAAGCTGGCTTCATCAAAGTTGCGCGATGGGCAGGGAAGTATTTACCTCTTCAAGAGCTTTCATCACAACGTGCTGGCGCTGCCCAACGGGCATTGGGTCATCCTGGCGGACTATGCGAAGGGCTTCAGTAACTTGCCCGGCATCTCCGGCAATGTGGCCGTTCTCGGCGATGCGCTCGTGGATATTGACGCCAGCGGCAATCCCGACTGGGTCTGGAATACGTTTGATCATCTGGACGTGAATCGTCATCCCATGAACTTTCCCGACTGGACGCATTCCAACGGGATGCTGTACTCGGCCGACGACCATAACCTGCTGCTTTCAATTCGCCACCAGAACTGGATCATCAAGATCGAATTCCTCGACGGCGCGGGTTCCGGAAAAATGCTGTGGAGGCTGGGCAAGGACGGGGACTTCAAGCTGATGGTCGGCACCGAGCCAACCGACTGGTTCTATGCACAGCACGGCCTGAGCTACGCCACGCCAAACACGACGGGCGTCTTCCGAATGGTTCTAATGGACAACGGCAACGACCGATTCTTCCCGTCGGGACAGGTGATATGCAAACCATTCAAACCACCGCTGTCTTCAGGCTGCTACTCGACCATGCCGGTGCTCGAGATCAACGAGGGTGCCATGACCGCCACGCTGGTGCAGCATTATGTGCCGCCGGCCAGCGACTTTAGTTACTTCGGCGGAAATGCCGAGCGGCTCGCGAATGGAAATTTCGAGGCCACATTCGCGTCAACCGCGCATGGCGGACTTGTCCAGGAGCTGGATTCATCGACATTCCAGCCGGTGTGGCAGGCAACGACTCCGGGCGCCGATCAGTACCACGTGAACCGCTGGGCAAGCCTGTATCCAGGTGTCCAATGGTAATGTTGCGGCCTGGCCTTTGGTCTTGCGTGAAAAGAGGGAATTGCTAGACTGGGGACAAGATGCTGAGAACAAGTTCCCCCCTTTTCTCCATCCTTTGGGTGGTTGCGACCACGCTGGTAGTGGCGACCACGGGTGCTGCGCAGCAGGTGACAACCGACGCGAACGTCACCGCACCGTCGACCCAGGCCAGACATCCCTCAAAGGCCAACGGCCCACACCACGCCGCGTTTGGAACCATTCGCGGAGTCAACTGCAGCTATCCGTCGGTGATTGAATTCCGGCTGATTGGGCCCACGCGGCCGGTCAAGGTGTACAACAACAACTTCGCCGGAATCGATGTGCGCGTTTTCAACTTCACGCCGGATGGCCCTTTGAATCCTTGCAAGGACTTTGAAGGGATGAAGGCTGATATTCAATACGCGGAGAGCTCGGACAAGACCGTCAGCGGGCAGGTGTACCTGGTAGAGCTGCACAAGTAGCCAGCAGCCCGAATCGACTAGCCTGCCGGCAAGAGAAAAGGTGCGCAGGCCTGCGCACCTCTCGATTATGGAAATGTGGCGGCTCGCTTAGAAGCGGTATCCGATTCCGATGCTGGCGCGCGAGCTCCGCGTGGTGTGCGGAGAATAGCTCAGGGCGGTCGTGTTGTTGTTCACAGAAAAGGATGCGGCGATGTCGTCTCCGGAGAGGCGGATTACCCAACGAGGCTTGACCTCGTATTCCACGCCGCCGCCCCCGCCGCCGGCGAAGGAGATGTTGGGCGTCTGGCCCTCGCCGCCAGTGTGCTCGCCGCCAAGGAGGGCGCGCGCGAAGATGGTCCAGCGCTCAAAGATGGTGCCGTGCAACTCTGGTCCGAACAGCACGGCGTCGACGGTGGGCTTGCCGGGATTTCCTGTGCCGACTGACTGTGAGTAGAACGAGCCGTCTGCGGTGATGGCAAAGAATCTGCCGAATTCGCGGCTGACTTCGAGGTCGGCGCCAATGAGCCCATAGCGCGATTGATTCACCTGGTTCAGGCTGGTGTAGGCGACGCCCGCATAGACCAGGTACTTGTACGGATGGTCAGACTCTTGACGCGGTGCACGATCCGGGGCAACCTGTCCGGCAGCTGCCCAAGGCATCATCACTCCCGGAACCAGGGCAATCATTGAAACCAACCACTTACGCATCAATGGGTAAATCTCCTCAACTCGCGGACTTCTCGGCCGCACACGGCGGCAGGGCTTCCAAAACTGTGCTTGTACGTTCTTAGACTATCCTTTGACCCCTGCCTCTAAGAAGTGTCACCTCGTTCCAGGACCTGTCGCGGCGTCTGAGCGGGGAACGGCGGAAACGACCTTGGGGAGTTGCACTACGGGATTTGACCGGTCGCTTATTGTGACTGGTACGCCGCCGGCAAGGTAGGGGACAATGGCTTCGCGCTTCCGCCAGTCCAGCTTCCACCCATCATCGATGGCGATTACCGTGTATTGACCTGGGGCCACATCGCGCAGCGAAAAGCTGCCGTCCGAATCGGATTGGTCCCGGCGCACAAGGGAGACATAGGCGCCGGGAGCGTGCGGGACCAGGACTACCATCACTCCCGAAGCTGGTTTGCCGTTCAAGCGCGCAAAACCCTGGATGCGGGTCTGAGTCCGGCTCACGGCAACTGCGATGTTGACGGGGCGATCTGCAACCACGATTTCATTGCCGGGCAGTGCATGCTGCCCGCTGGCAATGCTGACAACCGGCAGAGACTGCCCTTCCGGTCCGGCATAGACGGAGATGCTCCAGCGGCCGGGTAGAACTCCCTCGAAAACGAACTGGCCCTTCTGCGCGAAGGTCTGCAGGCGCGTTCTGCCCGGTCCGTCCTCCGGCTCGAGAAGCAGGTTTGCCTCATCGGCGATCGCGGCGCCGCCGGATGTGCGCAAGGTTCCCCTGACGCTGACCGCCGCCGTTCCTGCATCGGACTCGATCTCGAGGTCGGATGAGGCATTGAATTCGATGGTGCGAGGCGGGTCCCCATGGGTGAGCTCGTAGTGCCCAGGCGCAATTCCGGTGGTTTCGATGTTGCCTCGCTGCACTGCCAGCATCCCGCGCGTCTGAATCTCCTTCCCGAACAGAGTTTCACGCAATTCGATCGAGCGCGCGCCGTTCTTCGGCGATGTGTCAAGCAGCCGGAGATGCAGCGCCGGAACCGCGTGCAGGCTGATATTGGCTTCCTCGCGGCTACCTTCAGCGAGCTTGATGGGTACAGCCGCGGCTTCGTCCACGGTGGAATCGAAGAAGGTAATTGGATAGGCGACGTCGAGGATCGAGGCAGAGCCGTCCGCATTGCGATTGGAGCGCCCATGGAGCGCATACCAGGGATCGGCTTTCACTGCGACGAAGTATTCCCCGGCCGAAAGATCGCTGAATTCGTAGGCGCCCGTGTCGTCGGTCATCGCGCCATCCGCCTGCACCGGTCCTTCACTGGCGTGGGAGAGATCAGGTTGCCGGAAGAGCATCACATCCGCGCCTTCCACAGGATCGCCTCCGTCCGCAGTGATGACCCCGTGCAGGGTTGCAGCAGGCACGAGCGTAAATTCGAGATGCTCTGTATCCAGCCCTTCTCCAGTGACAATCGCTGAGTTGAATTCTTCGTGCTCGTCGTAAAAGGCGGAGCGATACCCGCGCTTGGATGCCGAGAGGGGATACTTTCCAGCGGGAAGATTCTCGATCGAGAATCTTCCGTCCGCGTCAGACATTGCCGCCGCCACGATGCGGCTGTCGTCGGAATGGGCTACAACTGATGCTCGCGCAACGGGCTCTCCGGTGGAGGAATTTACCACGCGTCCGGCGATGTGGAATCCGGAAGCAAGCGAAGGAGCAGCAACTTGTGACCAGGCGTTGAGAGCCCAAAACAAGGCGAAGGCGGTGGCGGCCCTGCGGGCGCGCTCTCTCGCGAGCAATCCTGGCAGTGAGCGCTTCAATGCGGTGTCACCTCTACGGTGAGTGTGCCCGTCGAGAGAGGATCAAGTGTGATGGCCTGGCCGGCGTTCGGTAGTTGCGCTAGCGCTTCTGGATTCCGAAATTCCAGCTCCACGGGCGCCGCAAATGTGTGTACGTGGTAACTGCCCGGCGCGATATTTGGAATGGTGAGAGTTCCGCCGGATGAGGCGCGGAGAGTCAGCGACGGAATGTCCACAGTAGAGTCGAAATCCGGCACAACGTAGACCGTGAAGGCCGGCTCCTCTCCTCCCGCTGGAGTCATGAGATCGACCGGGAGGCTGAGTTTGAGCGAGGCACAATCGTCGCGCAAGACGAGGGACATGGGAGCGGTTGCGCCTCCTGCGGCCACAACGAGCGGCTCGCGCGCCAGGCTTGCGCCCCCGGCGGTAAAGGACTCTTCGCAGAGCCCGGGCTGGCTGATGGATGTGTGCACCCAATATGAGCCCGGAGGAAGCACATTTGTTTCGAGCTCGCCGGGGACGTTGCCCTGGGCGAGCTGGGTCCACATGCCGTCGACCCGCATGTCGCCCGCCTGGGTTACGGAAATAGTCACGCCGCCTCCGCGGGCAGCAGCGGAGCCCGGGCTAGCGGAGTTGCGCGAAACGTTCACCGCCACAGGGCTTGCAACGCGCTCCCCCAGCGCCATGTGCAAGCCGGCAACGGGATGCCCGGCAACCGTGACATCCAAATTGCCCTGCAGCATCATCCCGACGGGCGACGGGCCGCGCACGGCAGCGACTCTCATCGGCTGCCGTTGCACCGCGGTCACCTGCAATGTGAAGGAGCCGTCGGGGAGCTCTGCCTGGACGGTCTTTGAGTCCGACTCGTATTGTGCCGGATAGGGCAGGGAATGACCCTGCGTATCAAGCACTGAAACTGCATACTCGGTCTGCGATTTCTCCGTTCCCCTGGCTGGTGCCAAGGTTGCCCGCACGGGTTGAAATGCTTCGAGCTTGAGAGTCAGGTTAGCCTGCTCCGTTTCACCGCCGCGGAGGTGAATCCTTGCTGCTCCGGCAAAGTCACGGGCGTCGGGATAAAAAGTGACCGCGTACCCGTTCCATGTGATGGTTCCCGGGCTGTCGGGTGCAATCGGAACACCTCCGCCATCGCTTTCCCGCGCCGGTTCCGTTGCGATGGCGTAGTCGCCGTCATCTAGCCCGGCAAAGCGGTAGGCGCCATCGCTGTTGGTCCTGGCATTTCCCGCCACCAGCCACGCAGGACGTCCGCCCTGCAGGGTCCGCCGCAACAGCAGAACGCCAATTCCCTGCGCGGTGTCGCCAGTCGACAAGTCAATGTGGCCCTGGATGACGCTCGTCGGCGTTAGGAAAAAGGAAAGGACCGGCATCTCCGGGTTCACGAAGACGTTGTGGGTAATGCCAACGGTGTTCTCGAGCACGGTCCCCGCGCTGGTGGGATTCGGAGGCAGGTCATGGTAGCCGGGCTTGGTGAGCTGAAAGATATGCGAGCCCGAGCCAGGGGCCGTCATTTCAAATTTGCCGTCGCGGTCGGTCAACGCACCAGGGCCGGTTTCGCCATCGATCTGCACCAGAGCGCGGGGAAGCGGTTCGCCAGTTAATGAGTCTTTCACGACGCCGTGAACAGCCAACGCCGCTCCCGCCGGGATCGGCTGCATCGACTCAACCGCTCCAACCGGCTCGGGAGGGTCGTCTGCAGTGGGAGGTTCCGGAGGATTCTGGCCGCGCGCAGCGACGGTGACCAGTGCAATCCCAAGCAGGAGAAAAAGATGTCGCCCTGCTCGCCTCGCGCGCCATGGCCGGTAACGCGCACAGTCAGCTGCATGCGGGTATTGCGGTTCAGCGATCCCTTTGCTGAAGTTGCCGGCCATCTCCTCATTGTGACGGCTTGCTCGGCAGAAGGGAATCCGGCGCGCCAGGAAATTCACCCCCGGTCGAGATACCAGGGGATATTGATAACGATGATGCGGCGATTGCCCCGGAGCAATAGCATGACTTTGAGCAAGTCGGCGCGACGATTGTGCAGCAGGTTATCCCACCAGTGGCGGACTACGAGCTCGGGGACTAGGACACAAACCTTTTTAAAGTGGGTTTCGCGTTCGACGTCGAGTACGTAGTCCACCACCGGCTGCAGCACGTAGCGGTAAGGCGACTTGAGCGCCACCAGCCTTGGTTCGGGATAACCGCCGTCACGAAGTGGTTTGGCAACCATTTCGTCCCACTCTTCGCAGAAGGAGTCGGGCTGATCGGCAAGTTGCACGTGCACACAGCGGATATCGTCAGACAGAGAGAGTGCGAAGCAGACAGCCTTCTCCGCGACGCGGCTCCAGCGGTCAATGGGAAGAACCATGATTGGTTTGGACAACTCGCCAGGGCAAATGACGCGATCGAGATTGATTTCGCGCGCAACGTGCCGGTAGTGGCGGTTGACGGCGCGCATCAGGACGATCATGAGGGCGACTAGCAGGGCCGTGATCCATGCGCCCTCAGTGAATTTGGTGACCAGAACCACAATGGTGGTGATGCCGGTGGCGACGGCGCCCAGTCCGTTGACGAAGATGCGCAGCGAGCCGCCGTTGTGGCGCTTCCAGTGCATCACCATGCCCGCCTGCGACAGGGTGAAGGCCAGGAACGCCCCGATGGCATAGAGCGGAATCAGGTGGTCGGTAACGCCCTTGAAGATGATGAGCAGGATGGCGGTGAGCACCACCAGGACGTAGATTCCCCAGGAATAGAGCAGACGCCTTCCGCGAAGCAGAAAGATGTGGGGCATGTAATTGTTGAGGGCAATGGCGCGGGTGAGTCGGGGGAAATCGGCAAAGGCGGTGTTGGCCGAGAGTGCCAGCACCAGCAGGACTGAACCGATTGTGAGGTAGTAGAACCAGCCTTGCCCCATGACTGCCCGGGTGAGCATGGAGAGCACGCTCTCATAGTGAGGGCCGTCAGGATTGGTAGCCGCAATGTGATAGACGCGGCACAGCACGGCGATGCCTGCCAGCAAAATGGCGAGCAGGACAATGATGATGGTGAGCGTGATCTTGGCGTTCTTTCGCGTTGGTTCACGGAACGCCATCACGCCGTTGCTGACCGCCTCAACACCGGTCATGGCCGTGCAACCCGAAGAGAAAACCTTGAGCAGCAGCCACCAGCTGACAAAGGTCACCGTCGCCGTCGGCACGGGAGGCAACGGCATGAGCGAATGAGGATGACCGCCGGCCTGCAATGCCCGGACGGCACCCACAAAGATCACGATGATCAACGTTCCGGTGAACAGGTAGGTAGGGATCATGAAGACCACGCCGGTGTCATGGACGCCGCGCATGTTCACGATGGTGAGGATGAGCAGGACGGTGAGGCATAGCTCCAAGGTGTGGGGCTGGAGCGCGGGAACCGCGGAAATGAGCGCGCCGACACCGGCGGAGATTCCCACGGCGGCCGTCAGAATGTAGTCAATCATCAGCGCGGCGGCTGCAAGCAGGCCGGCATCCTTACCCAGGTTCTCCGTCGCCACGGTGTAGGAGCCTCCGCCATGCGGGTAGGCCTCAATGGTCTGGCGGTAGCTGAAATACACGATGAAGAGAAGGATGATGATGGCGGTGCTGATGGGAACGATGTAGTGAACGCCAGTCAGGCCAAGGGGAATAAGCAGGGTAAGGGCTGCCTCCGGTCCGTACGCCGCGGAACTCAGGGCATCCAGGCCGAAGATGGGAATGCCCGCGATGGGGCCGATGTGTTCGGCGCGCTCCTCGCTGGTGGCAAGGGGCCGCCCGAAGAGAAGATCCAGGATCTTTCCGGAGATTGCCATATGCGCTTAGATGTTGACCGGCCGCTGGATTGGGTCGGAAAAGCCGCTCGGGGAATTCTCTCACGCACGGGAGCGGAGAAGCATGAATAGGCTTCAACTGTAGTGCGTGGCGCTGGAGAAGCTATCGCGGGTCGGAAGGAACCGCGGGAAGCGTGAAGAGGAAGCGGCTGCCCCTACCTTGAGTGCTCTCTGCCCAGATGCGCCCGCTGTGCTGCTCCACGATGCTGCGGCAGAGCGCAAGACCCAGGCCCGTGCCGCCCAGTGCGCGCGTATCCGACGAATCTCCCTGCTGGAACCGGTCAAAGATGTGCTCCAGCTTGTCCGGTGCGATCCCGTGGCCCTGGTCTTCGACGATGAAGCAGATCTCGTGCTGTCCCTCACGGCGCGTGCTCAGGCTGATCAGGGTTTCGGGCGCCGAGAACTTCATGGCATTGGCCACAAGCTCGTTGAGTACCTGGAGGATGCGATCTTCATCGGCGAAGACACTGGCTTGCATGGAGTCGATGCGAAACGAGATGCGAACCTGGCTCGCCGCTTCGTGAGCTATGTCGGATGCACGGCGTAGCAGGTCGATCGCTTCGACGGGAACCCGGCGCAGCGGCAAACGTCCGCGCTCCACCTTGTCGAAGTCGAGAATGTCATTGACCAGGCGCACGAGCCGGTCGCAGTTGCCGATCGCCATTTCCACCATCTGACGCTGTTTCTCGGGCCGTTTGTCGAGGGAGCCGGTGGAGATCAATCCCAGCGAGGCGCGCAACGAGGTCAGCGGCGTGCGCAGCTCGTGGCTCACCGTAGAGATGAACTCGTCCTTCATCTTGTCGAGGCGGCGGCGTTCGGAGATGTCCTGGAAGGCAACCACCATGCCCGAGATGCGGCCGTCTTCGATCAGGGGGCTGGCGGTGTACTCCACCGGGAAGGACGATCCGTCGGCGCGCCAGAAGACTTCATCGTGCATGCGCACCATCTCCTGGCGGCGCATGCCCTGCAAAATGGGGCTGGTGACGCGCGAGTAGGGTGTGCCGTCGGCGTGGCTGTGATGGATAATTTCATGCACGTCGCGGCTGGTCAACTCTTCGGCTTTGTATCCCAAGGCCTGCGCGCCGGCCTCGTTGATAAAGGTAAGTTTGCCAGCGAGGTCGATGCCGTAGATGCCGTCCCCTACGGATTCAAGGATCAACTCGCGTTGACGTGTTGCCAAGTGAAGGGCTTCCTCGGCTTCGTGCTGCTCGGTCACATCCACGCCATGGCTGAGGATGAACGGCCGCTCGCCGCGAAGCTCCATGCGCCGGCTGCGGAAGGCGATGCGACGATACACTCCGTCACTGCGGCGCACCGGCATGGCCCCCTGCCACTCGTCTTTGGTCTCGAGGGTGTGCAGGCAGTCCTGAAATGTGTCCGCTCCTGTGGCGTCGAGCAAGTCGGCAACCGGCTTGCCGGTGAGGTCTTCGACACGATATCCCAGTGTTTCAGCGGTGAATGAATTCAGAGACGTGAGCCGGCCTTCCATGGTGCACGTGAAAACGAATCCAAGACTGCTCTCCACTACCTGCCGATAGCGCGCTTCACTCGAAAGCAGCGCCTGCTCGGCCTGGCGCTGATCCGTGACGTCCTGGCCGCTGACAATCAGATACTGCACTTCGCTGTTCGGACCGGTCAGAGGGCGGATCGTCCAGCTCACGCGACGGGTTTTTCCTCCCGCAATGCGCCACGACGTCTCGTGCGGTCCTGAGGTCTGTCCTGACGCGACATGGCGCAGCTTGTCTGCGACCCACTCGCGGTCGTCGACCTCGAGCACCTCTTCCACAAAGGGCCGGCCCGCGGCATCGCCAATCATCAGTCCCGTGAGGTGGGCGCACGACTGGTTGAAACGCACCACGCGTCCAGCGGTATCGAGAACCGCTACCAGCGCTGGAATGGAGTCAAGGGTGGCGGCGACAAAGCTACGTTCGATGGCCAGCGACCGCTCGGTGCGCTGCCGCGCGCGCTGCGCCTGCTCCTGTGCCCGAATGCGATGGTAAAGCTCCAGGCGGGTGATCACCTGCCGTCCCAGCACGTCAAGCAGCGTTAGATGCTCCTGGCTGAATTGCTCAGGCTTGCGCGCCAATACTGCGAGCGTCCCAATCAGCTGCTGGTTGGCAGCCATCAACGGAGTTCCGGCGTATGAGCGGCAGTGTTTCCCTCCGGGAACCAGAATTCCCTCGGGCGGGAAACGCGGGTCCTTCGCCGCATCCTGGACAAGCATCGGCTGCGCCGTCAGGGCCACCCACTGGCAGGCACTGGTGACACGCGGCTGCTCCGCAGCTACAAATCCGAATCGTGATTTGAACCACAGGCGATTGAAATCCAGCCAGGCGACGTATGCGTAGTCGGCCAGGCTGAGCACAGCGGCCAGCTCGGTCAGCTCGTCCAGGGCAGGGTCGGGGCTTCGGTCGAAGACGTCAAAGTCCGACCGTGATGTCAGCCTCGGAGGATCTGCCTGCTGGTAACTCTGTATCGCGCCCATTGCTTCACACACCTGTGCACATCCAGTATGGGAGAAACAAGGCAATTTTGGCTCTTACACAAACGGGGAGTTCTATCCTTCAAAAAGTGCGACCTTAGTAATCAGTTCGGGTTATCCCACCGCATTTCTGTGGATTACAGACATCGCAATTGGACATTACCTAGTGAGTTCCGGTGGGCAGCCGGCAGCAGTCGCCGCTCTCCGCCGGTTCGCTGCTTCCCGCGTCCAAAATTACCTTCCAGGAACCATCCGGCTGTTTGCGCCAAATGGTCATGTAGCGCCCTGAAGTTGTCACCGGATTGCCGTTCGCGTCCTTGCTGTGCCCCTCGTAGTGGCCCCAGGTGTAGCCCATGTCGCCAGACGGGCCCATCACCCCATCGGTCGGGTTCCAGGTGAGCCGGTAAACCTGGGGCGACCAGCTTGCCGAGTGCGCAATTGCCACCTTGCCGATCAGCGGTGCGGCTCCGTTCCCCAGTGCGACGCCATCCTCGGCAAACCAGTCCGCAAAGCCGGCTCCCCCGCGTGCCGCCACGTCCTTGGCGAACTTCGCCTCCAACTCAAAAAGGAAGGCCTTGCCTGCCTTCATCGTCGGGTCCGCCATGGGGTTGGGGATCGATGACGTTGCGGGCGGTTCCAGCATCTGGCAGCGGAGTCCAGCCGGAAGCAGGGCCGCAGTGGTGCCGAGCAACCCCGGGATCAGTAGCAATCGAAACAGCTTGCCAATCGGCATCAAAAACCGGCGCCTCGCGTGGAGTCTAGACATCATCCTAAACCCAGAATTCAGATGTTGGGTCAGGGGTTGCGACCTTCGTACCCAGAGACGTTCCACCTCTCGAACCGTCGAACCCCAGGCGACGGATTCCCGCCGATTGATATACTGCGTATTGGCAGATACTGGCGCATGGAAGCACCCCGGCAATCCGGGGCTTTTTTCTTGCCGTTCCGGCCCTGGGGCCTGGAAAAGGATGTTCATGGGAGCATTGCTGGATTCAATCCAATCCCCCACCGATATAAAGCGCCTTAATTTCGCGCAACTGGCTGAATTGGCTGAGGAAATTCGCGTCTTTCTGATTCAGTCGCTGTCCAAAACAGGTGGGCACCTTGGCCCTAATCTTGGCGTGGTCGAACTCACCTTGGCCATGCACTACGTCTTCAACACACCCCAGGACAGATTCCTCTTCGATGTAAGCCACCAGGTCTACACCCACAAAATTCTCACCGGCCGGCGCGAGCGTTTCGGCACCATCCGCCAGCCAGGCGGACTCAACGGCTTTATGCTGCGCACCGAGTGCGAGCACGACTGCTACGGCGCGGGCCATGCCGGCACCGCGCTCTCCGCTGCGCTCGGAATGGCCGTAGCGCGGGACATGGCCGGTGGCACTGAGCACGTGGTTGCGGTGGCCGGCGACGCCGCCTTCACCAACGGCATCTCTTTCGAAGCGCTCAACAACATTGCCGAGCAGACCAAGCGCCTCATCGTCGTCCTCAACGACAACGAATGGTCCATCGATCGCAATGTGGGGGCCATTGCGCGCTACTTCCACCGCGTCGTGACCAACGAGCACTACCAGCACCTGCACGCCTCCGCTAAAAAGATCGTGCAGAAGATCGGCGGCAAGACCGCGGTCAACGTGATGCGCCGCGCCGAAGAAGCAGCCAAGGGCATGCTCTGGCCCTCCATGCTCTTTGAGGAGTTCGGCCTCGAGTACTACGGCCCCATCGATGGCCACAACCTTCCTCAGCTCATCGAAACCTTCAAATTCCTCAAGTCCGCGGATCGCCCCGTCCTTCTGCACGTCATCACCCAAAAGGGTCGCGGATTCCAGCCAGCCCTCGACCTGCAGAAGAAGTTCCATGGTCTGGGGCCCTACGATCCTGAGACGGGGGTCACGCGTCCGGCCGGCCAGCAAACTTACTCCGAATCCTTCGCCAACACGCTCGTTGAACTCGCCAACCAGGATTCGCGCGTTGTCGCCGTCACGGCCGCCATGCCCAACGGAACCGGCCTCGACCTCTTCCGACCTCATCACCCTAAGCGCTACTTCGATGTCGGCATCGCCGAAGAGCACGCGGTCATCTTTGCAGCGGGAATGGCGACGCGCGGTTTCCGCCCCGTATGCGCCATTTATTCGACCTTTCTGCAGCGGGCTTTCGATCCAATCGTTCACGACGTCGCGCTACAAAAGCTGCCCGTGCTCTTCTGCATGGATCGTGCCGGCCTTTCCGGTGATGACGGACCGACGCATCATGGCCTCTTCGATATCGCCTACCTGCGCGGTATCCCGGAAATGGTGCTGATGGCGCCAAAGGACGAAGACGAGCTTGCCGACATGATGAAAACCGGCTTGCAGCTTCCCGGGCCAAGCGCCGTTCGTTATCCCCGTGGAGCGGTGGTGGGCGTGCCGCGCAAGTTGTCGGCCCAGGTGTTGCCGGTCGGCAAGGCTGAGATCATCGCCGACGGCTCCGATGTCGCGGTGCTCGGCCTCGGCACCATGCTGCCCATGGCCGTGGAACTCGCTGCCCGCCTCGAGGCTGAAGGTCACTCCGTAGCCATCATCAATCCGAGATTCGTCAAGCCCATCGATCGCGAGATGCTGGAATCCTATGCGAGCCGCGTTGCCGCCTTCGTCACCCTTGAGGATGGGGTCAAGATGGGCGGGTTCGGTTCGGCCGTTCTCGAGGCTCTCGACGAGATAGGCACCAACATTCCCGTCGTCAGAATCGGCTGGCCTGATCAGTTCATTGAGCACGGGAAAGTGGACGCGCTGCGCGAGAAGTATGGTCTAACTGTGGAGGATGCGTATGCTCAGGTTCTGCCGCTGCTTGCGAGCCGAAAGCACCGCACCCTCGTGGCCAGCTAGGTTGGTCGCGCTAGAAGAACGTGTATCCTTACACCGCACGCTACAGAATTCTGCTCAAGATAAATCTTTGACCCCGCTCGCACAGCCGCTGCCTCATCCTGCACCCTCCGTGCGACAATCCAGAGCAGATCATTCTTTCTATGCGCTCTGACCGTTTCCTGCTATGGGGTATCCTCTGCCTGTTTTCAGGTGGGTTGCCGACTTGCGCTCAAGCGCCAGTCGTTCCGCTCGTCCTCTCAGGCGGCACGGTCGTCGATGTCACCGATTGGGGCCGCTCGGCCAAAGACCTGCCTGATT
>Ga0210410_10003049_pt1 | contig 14905 bp, 9 predicted proteins | sample IncBWC4MmetaG_FD_161058 | JGI IMG/M metagenome (GOLD analysis project Ga0210410, IMG submission 161058) | Forest soil microbial communities from Barre Woods Harvard Forest LTER site, Petersham, Massachusetts, United States - Inc-BW-C-4-M | ecosystem: Environmental > Terrestrial > Soil >... | reverse complement strand
CCGTTTGCGCAAACCGAGCTGCGGCTGGGCTCGGAAGCTCGTATCCTCGGAGTCCTGGACTGGGAACTCCGTCCTTTTAAGAGTTCGCGGCCCGATGTTCCGATGGCTTCCATGAAGTTTCTAATGCCCCGAACTCTCCCTGCGGCCCGGACGCAGCTAGGCCTCCGCGAACTTCTCGAACGTGCCCGGTTGCGCAGCGGACTTTCCATCCGCAATGCCTCCGCAAAGAGCCGCTTGATCGCCGAGGCCCTTCGGGATCAGAGATACTTCTGCTCTCCCACATCGCTCACAGATTATGAGACGGTGCCTCGATTGCCCCTGCAAATCCACAAGATCCTTTCGGTATGCGTTCTCTACTCGCTTGGCTTTCGGGAACTTCTCGCGGCTGCGGGCCTCGACACCGACGATTCCGGTCGCGAACCCATTCCGGATAAGCTCGTTGGCCGCGATACAACGGATACTCCACCGACGGCGAACGATGCTAGGGTCAGAAACAGAAAGCAGCCGGGTTTTCTTTCGTCTTTGATCGCGGAGTTCCAGGAGTCTCCGGTCTTTCTACGGCACTCGTTGTCCACGGTAACGGGTCTTCCTGGTCTCTCTCTGCGCGATGTGTTCTGGACAGGGGGCAGAACTGCTTCGCTCCATCCGTATCTGCAGGACGCCGTTTTCGTGTCAGTGAACAGGCGCCTCAAGATTCCGGTTTTCTTGAAACGAAAGTTCCTGTGGGAGCAGCCCCTCTACATCCTCCTACTGCGGGATGGAACCTACCTCTTGGCGGGCTGCAGCATCGAGGGCAGCACTCTCATCGTGCACCCGTTTGCGGACGGCTTTTCTCGTACGCAGATGCTTCGGAATGACGCCGATGCGGAAGTGGTTGGCAAGGTCACGGCGATCTTCCGCCGGCTTCAATGACCGTTTTTTTGCGCACTCCTCGGAAGCTCCTGAGCATTTCTTTCATGTGTTTTCCCAATATTTCTGAGGATGATGACCGAAACCCGAACAGTTGCGCTTTTCTCTACCCGTCTCCCTCTTCCGTTCTCAACAGTTGTCTTGCTGTCCCACCGCCTTTCTTCTGTTGTTTGGACGGACCGCGTGATCGTCCTCGAAGCGGGAAAAATTGTTCGCGACGAAAACATCAAGGCAACTCCAAGAAGCGACGACAGCTCTTGGCGCAACTGCCTAGAAATCCAGGGCCCTTTCCTGCGGGCGGCGGGCTCGGGTTCACTGGCTTGTGCCTGATTAGGCCCGGAATCCGCGCACTCCCCCAAAACTCATTTCGTCTCCTGCTATCCGTATCTTGTTGTCCTGCCTAGGGAATTCGCTAGACATGACCGAATCTCGAACAGTTTGCGATGTTTCTGGCTATCGGACGCCGGGACTGGCAATGTCCGTGGAATCCGAGCGTACCCAACCGGGGGAAGGATCCAAAATCGTGCGAATCGCAGAAAACGTCCGGTCCACGCACAGCCACGATGGCGGCATTGTCCTGGACGTCCTCCACGGGCAGATGTTCCGCCTCAATTTCGTCGGATCAAAAATCCTGGAACTCCTGAAGCAGGGCTCTTCGGAGCCCCAAATCGCGGAACAGATCGCGCGGGAGTTTGGAATTGATCGGGTTACCGCCGAAGCGGACGTGCGTGAGTTTGTCGAAACACTCGAGAAGCACCATCTGCTGACGGTCCGCGACGGAAATTCTCTTACCTGAGCTGGAGCAACACTGTGCGCATCGATCCACATGAAGAACGCGAGACCCGCCGCATCATTCTCCTCAGGGGGAAGAATCCCGAGGTCCTTACAGGTTTTGATGGAGAACATCGCACACTTCCAGAAGTCGAAATTCCGCGGTGGCAACGAGTCGCGGAAAACCTCACCGCTGCTCTCCGCGAAGCCTGCGGCATCAATGCCGTTTCGCTGTCTTCGCTCGAGCCTCCCCCTACGCAATCAGGCTCCAGTCAAATCTGCTACGAAATCATGGAACCATGTGGTCCGCACGACGAAGCTCAGTGCGAAAAGGAATGGGTTTCTGTCGACGCCCTGATCGAGAACGCGTTCCGTGACGCTTGTGACGTTCAAGCGGTGCGGCAGGCTATCGCCCAAACCATGGCTTACGCGGAGGACACATCGCGTGGCCCGTTCGGAAGGCTTGGCTGGTTCCCCGATCTCCAGCGGTGGGTGCAAGAGCAAATCGGAACACATGGGCTTCACCTCAACGGCAGGTTCCGCCAGCTCAATGCCTGCCCTACGTTCAGCTTGATCCGCTTTGAAACCGATGGGCCGGCAGTTTGGTTCAAGGCCGTCGGTGCACCGAACCAGCGGGAATTTCCTCTCACGCTCGCCCTCGCCCGTTCTTTTTCACGCTTTGTACCGCAAATCATCGCCACGCGGCCGGGGTCGAACGGCTGGCTGGCGCGAGAGGCCGAGGGAACTCTTCTTAGCGAGTGCTCCACGCTTTCGTCTTGGGAAGCGGCGGCACAAGACCTTGCGGAGTTGCAAATCTCTTCACTCGGCAGGAGTTTGCAGTTTCTCGATCCCGGTGCGCGTGATCTGCGTGCATGGGCCCTCGCGGATTTTGCGGAGCCTTTTTTTGGAACCATGGGTGAAACGATGGAACGCCAGACGAAAATTCCGCCCGCGGCGCTCGCGCGCGACGAACTTCGCTCTCTCTCCGCCCAAGTCCGGGACGCCCTCGTGGTTCTCGACGAGACAGGCATCCCCACCACCCTCGGGCACCTGGACATGAATCCCGGAAACATCGTTTGTTCCCCCACTGGTTGCGTGTTTCTCGATTGGGCGGAGGCGTTCGTCGGACATCCCTTCCTCACTTTCGAATACCTGCGGGAACATTTCAGGCGAACCTTTGGACAGAACCACCCGCAGGAAAGGCAGCTAGTTGCTCGCTACTGCTGCCCATGGCAGGCGCTTGCTTCTCACAATGACATCCACCTCGCCCTCGAAGTAGCTCCGCTCGTGGCTGTTTTCGCGTGTGCAACAGGAAACGATCTGTGGACGAACCCACAGAAACTAGAGGACCCGCGCAGTGCGGGCTATCTGCGCAGTCTCACGCGGCGCATGGAGCGTGAAGCGCGTGGACTGGTGGAACGGAGCATCCCATGCCCAAGCTGATGGAGCATCCGCCTCATTCCCCCATCGGGGTGGTCACGGAGTTTTTGCAAGGAGTTCCCGTGGCAGACCCATACCGTTGGCTTGAGGACCAGGAGTCGCCCCGCACTCGCACTTGGATCGCTGAACAGACGCGCTACGCCAGAAATTACTTGGATGCGATTTCGGGCCGCGAACTCATCCGCCGACGGATTCGCGAATTTCTGGCTGTTGAAACATACGACTCGTTCCAGATGGCCGGAGATCGCTACTTCTTCCGAAAACGCCTTCCCGACCAGGAACAGCCCTCCATTTACATGCGTGACACAGGAAGCGGCGAGGACCAACTTCTGATCGACCCCGCAGCAAGAGGGACAGGTGCCTACACCGCCGTGAAGCCGCTTCGCGTTTCTCCAGACGGCAGATTGCTCCTATATGAGGTGAAGGCAGGCGGAGAGAGAACGGGGACGTTTGAACTTCTTGAAATTGAAACTCGCAAGCGTCTTCCCGACCTTCTCCCGCGCGGTTATTTGCGCGGGTTCGCCTTCGCCCCCGACGGCAATAGTTTTTGCTATGTGCATGAAGCTGTGGACGCCAAGCGTCCTTTCTACCGCGCCGCGTACCGACATGTCCTAGGAACGCCGCTCCACGAGGACCAGGAAATTTTCTTTGCAGGAAAGGACAAGAATATCCGGCTGAGTCTTTTTTCCAACAATAAGCGTCTTGTGTTTCTTGTGCATCGGTTTCTTGAGAAAACACTGACGGATATTTACCTAAGAACCTTTAATGAAACCGATCAACCTGCACCCATTTTCCGTGGAATCGACTATTACCTCGTCCTGCGACTGCTCGAGGACAGGATATTCGCCATTACGAATCGTGAAGCCCCGAATCGCCGCGTCGTAGAAATCCGCCTACACGGCAACGGGGAACACGAGTGGATTGACATTGTCCCCGAGGGAGACACGCCAATTAACAATTGGCTCGTCGTCGGTGACCGTATCTTTGTCTCCTACAGGAGCGAGATGACGGATCAAATCCGCATCTTTGACTTATCCGGCAGAGCACTCGGGGAGCTGCCAATTCGAGGTGACCAAACTCTCCGCATGGTTCATGGTTCGCCAGATGGAGATGAACTTCTCCTCGAGGCGGAATCGTTCACTGAACCCATCGGGATCTTTCGGTATTCGGCCAAGAGCAACAATCTGACACTTTGGAACAGGCGCGGCATCCCTTTTGACCCAACGAATTATGGCCATTCCCAGACCTGGTTCGTTTCCAAAGACGGCACAAGAGTTCCCATGTGCCTTGTGGGCCGCCGTGACATTCTCGATGGAACCAGTAATCCAACCATTATGACCTCTTACGGAGGTTACGGCGTTTCTGCGACGCCGGAGTTCAGCGTCTTGGTCGCCTTCCTCATGGAACGTGGCTGCCTCTTTGCTCTGCCGAACATTCGTGGCGGGTCGGAATTCGGAGTGGAGTGGCACAAGGCTGCGAAGCGGCAGAACCGCCAGACCGCATACGATGACTTCCTTTGCGCAGCCGAATGGCTTATCACTTCTGGTCGCACTGCTCCAGGAAAACTCGCCATTTTCGGGGGGTCGAATTCCGGCCTGCTCGTGGGGGCTGCGCTTACACAACGGCCGGAATTATTCAGTGCTGTGGTCTGCATCGTTCCGATGCTCGACATGCTGCGGTACCATCTTTTTGACAATGCGCACGTTTGGAAAGATGAATTCGGCACGGTGGATGACCCCGAGGATTTCGCCGCTCTCGCCAGATACTCTCCCTATCACCAAGTCCGGCATGGCGTGGCCTACCCCGCCACGATGATTGTTTCCGGTGACGCTGACCAGAACTGCAATCCACTTCACGCCCGCAAAATGACAGCCCGGCTACAGGCCGCAAGCATTTCCGAGCATCCCATTTTTCTTGACTACAACAAGTTTCGCGGCCATTCGCCCGTGCTTCCCTTAAGTGAACGGATTAACGCATTGACGGATCGCATCGCGTTTCTCTGCGACCAATTGCAATTGCCGGTGTGAAAGAGGGGGCTTCGCATGTTGTTGCTCGTGCTCAAAGCGTACTTGAAGCTCATGCAATTCGAACTCTACTTGGTCCGGGGCAATTTCGCGGCGCTCTACCACAAGGTTCGCCACTATCCAGTTAGAGTGCACGCGCGGGAGCTCGATGCTGTCGAGCGCGTCAACTATGCCATCGACATGGCTTGCATCTGGTATTGGAAGGAGGCGCTCTGCCTGCAGCGTTCCGCGGCCACAGCGTGCCTCCTCAAAGAGTATGGGATACCTGCACAGATGGTCATCGGTGCGCAACAGCTGCCGTTCAAGGCTCACGCATGGGTCGAAGTGGACGGTCGCGTCGTCAACGATAAACCCTACACACCGCAAATCTATGCGGTTTTGGATCGCTGCTAGTGGGGCTCGCTTGCGGAGCGAAGGCGAAAGGAACCGCTCATGAGCATCCAGTTTGGAAGATGGAACATCGAGGGAAAACCGGTCGGCGAGGACTATCTCGAAAAAGTGAAGCCAGCAATCGCTCCCTTTGGACCTGATGATGGCGGATCCTACACGAGGGCGGGCATCAGCATCCTGTTCCGCGCTTTTCACACCAACAAAGAATCCCGTTGTGAAATACAACCTCACATCACAGAATCCGGCGCCATCCTCGTCTGGGACGGCCGCCTGGACAATCGCGCCGAGCTGATCCGTGAATTGCGGAATGCTGCCCTAACGATCAACTCCCCCGACGTTTCGATCGTAGCCGCTGCCTACGAAGCGTGGGGCACCGACTGCTTCGCCAAGCTCATTGGTGACTGGGCCCTTTCCATCTGGGGTGGAAAATCGGGTTCACTTATCCTCGCGAAAGATCCCATCGGCGTGCGTCACCTCTATTACGCGATGGAAAAAGACCAGGTCACCTGGAGCACACTTCTCGATCCACTTGTCTTGCTCGCGGGCCATTCCTTCGCACTAAATGAAGAGTATATCGCCGGCTGGTTTTCGTTCTTCCCTGCCGCTCACTTAACGCCCTACATTGGGATCCATTCCGTTCCGCCGTCCTCTTTCGTGGTCATACAGTCCGGCAAGTGCTCCGTCCGTCGCTATTGGGATTTCGACCCACACAAGAGAATCCGCTACCCCACCGATGCCGAATACGAAGAGCACTTCCGCGCCGTTTTCGGAGAAGCCGTGCGAAGAAGACTCCGCTCCGAAAGAGCCATCCTCGCCGAACTCAGTGGGGGCATGGATTCCTCCTCCATTGTGTGCACGGCGGACTCCATCATCGGCAATGGGTCCACCGACACCTCGCGCCTCGACACCGTCTCGTACTTCAATGACTCCGAGCCCAACTGGAACGAGCGCCCCTATTTCACCATAATCGAAAAAAGGCGCGGTCGCGTCGGCTGCCATATCGATGTTGCATTGCATCAGCAAAACCAGTTCGACTCGAATGATCTCCAGTTCACTGCCACCCCCGGCTCCGGAGTTCGTGCCAATCGGCAGTTCGTCAAATACCTGAGCTCTCAGGAAACCCGCGTCGTGCTGTCCGGCATCGGCGGTGACGAGGTCATGGGAGGCGTCCCGACACCTAGCCCGGAACTCGAGGACATTCTCGCCAGAGCCCAGTTCCGAGCCCTCGCTCGCCGGCTGAAACTTTGGGCGCTAGAAAAGAGAAAACCCTGGGTTTACCTGCTCTTTGAAGCAGCCTGTAGATTTCTCCCGCCGGCGTTCACCGGAAGCCACGATTCCAAGCAGCCGCCGCCTTGGCTAGCGGAAGCCTTCGTCAAGCGGAACCGAAGAGTCTTAAGTGGCTATGAAGCCAGGATAAAGCTATTCAGTGGCCTCCCAAGCTTTCAGGAGAACATCCTTACGCTGGACAGGCTGCGAAGACAACTGGCCTGCCAGGTCTTACCGGCAGAAACGTCCTTCGAGAAGCGCTACCCGTATCTCGACCGCGACCTCCTGGAATTCATTTTTGCGATTCCTCGCGAACAATTGGTTCGACCCGGCCAGCGACGTTCTCTCGCTCGGCGCGCTCTTGCCGGGATCGTTCCGGACGAGATTTTGAACAGGAAACGAAAGGCGTCTGTCGGTCGAGCACCGGTGCTGGCTTTTTCTGCTGAACGGCCCAGGCTCCTAGAGATAAGCCAAAACATGATTAGCGAAACGCTTTGCATTGTGAACCCTAAGGTCTTTTGGGAAACCATGCGGGCGGCGATGGATGGACAAGAAGTCTCCACCGTCCGATTACTGCGGACGGTTGGCATCGAACTTTGGCTCAGGAATTTGAGTAAACACGGAGTTGTGGTCGGCACAGACCGAAATACGGGTACCAACCCGAATTGCTCGGTTCCGACCGTATTCTCAGCTGAGAAAAACTAATACGGAAAGGAGGTGAAGACAAATGAGATACAGCAAACCAGAAATCACCCTGTGCGAGTCAGCACTTGGTCAGATTCAAGGCATGAGCAAACCACTCGAAAACGACCTCGACTCAGACCAGATTGACTACACAACCGTTAGCGCCTACGCGGCTGACGAGTAAGCACCAGTCCGGGGCGCACGCCAGGAGTGCGCCCCTTCTCTGAGTCACGGTTGTCATCATCTTGGGTCAAGCGTCGGCTCTCCGTCGACTGTGCAGTTTGTGGCACAAGCATTTGCTCTAATGAATGAGCGAGGTCCCAGCCGAATATTCATTGCGCAACTCTCGCCAGCGATCGTATTGATTTCGTTTTGTGGCTGTTGGGTCTTCTTCCCCATTGAGCCAGAAGCTGAACCAGTCAACCGCACCTTGCTGCGAAGCTCTTCGCTCCCAAGGCTTGACGAGGATGTGTTTTCCATCCGGAAGATACAGGTACTCTACGGGTTTCCCCAATCTGGATAATCCAGAAAACCACTCCCAAAGCTCGAGGGCCCCGCTACTTGCTCCATGTGCTTCGAGACGCACCGGTGTGTGGACCTTATCCAGATTGAACCCCGGCGCCTCGGCGAGCCATGCGGTCAAATTCTGCCCGAATGGGGTACGGCCGCCGTTCAAGGCATCCTTGTCCGGGTGGCCTCCGAACGCCAGATACCCAAAGTATCCACAGTCAATGCCGTCCACGAGGATAGCCGCGGCAAAGCGATAGTTCGAATGTGTCAACGCGTCTGCGACAAAACACACCGTCCGGCTGAAGCCCAGGATTCCCACACGAGCGGGATCGATCAAGCCACGTTTGTCTAGGGAGTCGATTGCCCCTTCGTACGCGGTCACCGCGAATTTTTTTTCTGCTTGTTGTGGGGTCGCACCCCACTTCGGGTCGCTCCCAATCCTCGCAAGATCTTTTGGGTCTTTGAGACAGTACGCCTGTAGAACAACCATCCCTTTGGCGGCGAGGAATCGGGCTGCAAACCCGCTGCCCCACTCATTTGAGCCATCCATCGAAAACCTGTAGGAATCAAATCCATGGGTTTGAATCACCAGCGGATATCGTTTTCCCGGAGCATAGTCCGGAGGCAGATAGAGGCCTCCGACCACCGCAAGCCCATCGGCTGCCTTCCACTCGAAACTTTCCACCTTTCCGAAGTTGAGTTGACCAAACTGGGGATTGAGGTCCAAAAGCAGACCTCTTCGTTGCGTTCTGCGATCGGAAACAAAAACATTGGGAGAGCTCTCAAGGCCCTGTTCGATCTTCACACTAAGGGGTGGATCATTGTCCACTTCCTTAGGGAATTCGTTTTCTGTAATCTTCCGAATTTCACGACTCGGCAGTTTGACCTCGACTGGAAACGCACTCTCCTTTCGTGTTCTCCTCTCGTCAGAATCCGTTTCTTCCAATGGAAGGTAGCTGTTTAGAAACAGAGAGTGCCCGTCACGAGCCCACGTAAAGCGGGGAAATTGGATCATTGGGGCATCCCAAAGCGGTTCCGCCGCGCCTTTTTCCAGATCCACGACAAGATATTGAGCGAAAGGTGTGGCGCCTTTAGTATTGAAGAAAAATCCGTGCATGTAATCATTTTCATCAAACTGGTAGTCCCTCCAAGAGCTTGGGAGATCTTTGGCTAGAAGATTTGCTCCGACCACTCCGCACCTCCCATTGGGAGCAATGGATACGGGGTTTCTGTCCCACACGAGACCCTTCACAGGAATGTGGATCGGGGCTTCCTTCCGACGTTGCAGGAAAACTTGTTGTTGGGCACAGTAGGTGGATGTCGAGCAGTTCCCTTCAAGGAGTTCTGGGAGCGGTTGATTCCTGATGATTGCCCCATCCCGCCGTACTTCTTCTTCATCTTTCATTCTAATTGCCGGGGTGTCTGCCAAGAACAATACCTCCTGTCCGTCCGGTGTCACATCGTAGTTTGTAATCGATGTCCGATGATTGCTTATCCTTTTCACCTGCTTACTCTTGATATCAACGGTATATATCTGAGCCGTCGTGCCGGGATGCTCCCCAAGAAACACGATGGTCTCATTGTCATCAAGCCACCGAACCTTCTGGATCGCGTCCCGATTTGAATTCGAAGACATCTTCACCAAGATGTCGGGTTTGGGGGAATCGAGCGGGTCCGCGGTTTGGAAGAGCAATAGGGAAAATTCGTTCGTGTTCGATTCTAAGATTCCCTGCTTCACCACCATGACGAATCTCTTCCCGTCCGGAGAAAAGTGCGCGACGCATCCGTTCGGATCGCTACCCCGAGAACAATCCCCATCGATTATCTGTTTCATCCGGATTCCGTCCTCCACCGTCACAGGACGTTTGCGGACATCCCGCGCGCTGAAAGCTGGCAGCTGGATCTGCGCGCCCATTGCTGGCGTGACCATCTGCAAAAATGCAGCCACCAATAGCGATACAGGGCAAAGCCAGGATGAGAAATACGACCCAGCATGGCTTTTCTTCCCCGTGACAGAGATGGATTTGGAGATCATATAGCTGCAGCTTTTCTGTGATTTGATGCTTACTGGCCGGTGTGTCTTCACTCTGAAACCGATGGACCTGTCAGCTCGGTAGTAGTCCTCGGTCAGTACATCAGTCTTAACGCAAACTGCATCGAGCGTGGGCCACCAGTCTGATACAGGGGATTGAGTCCGCCCAGACTGCTGTTCAGAGTCGCTGTGGCTCGCCCAAAGGTGCAGGCGAGTCCCGCTGATGCCGGCGAACAATAGTTGGCGTTGATCGTTCCAAAGTTGGGATGGTTGAAGATGTTGAATGCTTCGGCGCGGAACTGTAACTTGAGTCTTTCGTGGATCGGAAACGCCCGTCGTACCGCTAGGTCCATTTGCGTCGCGCCAAACCCTCGAATGAAGTTGCGAGGAGCGTCGCCGGACCCAACTTGCCCAGTGCAACTCAATGGCGTGCATCCGGCAGGTGCCGCAAACGCGGATGGATTGATTGCTCGGCCGCCGGGGCACAGTGAGCCAAACACGGTCACGCACTGCGAGCCGTGGATGTATACGGACTGTCCCTGAACGAGGTCGAGGCCCGCATAAAGCAAGTTTCCTGTGGCTGGGTCCGTGAATGAAGGTCCGTTCAACGTTACCGGAAATCCGGTACGGGCGGTAATGCGAGCATCTAGACCCCAATCGCCTAAAATCGCCTTAGCGAGGTTATTTTGGAAGTGATTGGGTAAATCATAGGAGATTGCGCTCGAGAAATTGTGCCGAACGTCATAGTCCGAGTTCCCGCGAGAGTAAGGCAGGCTAACGTTTTGGGAACCGTAGTCGATCCCGTGCGCAAAGGTGTACGAGGCGAGCGCTTGCAAGCCGTGTGAGAGCCTCCGCTGGAACTGCACCTCTAGTGAGTTGTAGTCCGACGGGCGGCCGTTCTTGGTGAACTCGATCGTGCCAAAGTTTGGATTGAAGGACCCCGCGTTGACCTGACTCTGCTCAAGCAATCGTCTTCCGTTCGCACCTACGTAGGAAACGGTTAAAGCTGCGGATTCCCCGAGTGCTTGCTCCATACTGACGTTCCATTGCAGGGTGTAGGGTAGCTGTAAGTGAGTTGGAAAGGCGTACACCGTTGTGCCTGCGTAAGGTGCCACGGGCGGGTTGACAATGGGAGGGCTCACTTGGGCCGGAGGCAACGGAAAGCTGGCCGGCGAACCAAAAAGTGAGCCGAAGAAGGTCGCCGCAGAAAAACCCGGTCCGTTGTAGCCGAACGACCCCAGTTGTTGCGCCGTGTCGAAGAACACCCCGCCTCCGCCTCGGATGACTGTTTCATGGCCCGGGGCATTTCGCATGACATAAGCGGCCCCTAGCCTCGGAGCAAGGTTGAACCAAGTCGTACTCCAAAGCGGGGTACCTTGGGGCGCCAACGACAACGTAGCTAAACTGTTTCCTTGGACTGTGTAAGGCAGATTCCCCTTTGCCGCCCCTGGCGCGGGATTCACTTCCCATCGAAGTCCCATGGAGAGAGTAAGTCGCGACGTTGCTCTCCAGTTGTCCTGCGCGAAAGACGAAAAGTTCGTGTAATCAGGAAACGCAGGAGCGTGAGACAACCCTAATCCAAAGTCCACGCTATTCCCTTGCACGGAATTCGCACTGGCATATTCATAGGCTGCAACCGGACTTGCCTCGTATACGTTCGGCTCGAGTCTTCGAAAGTCGAAGCCAAATTTCAGCTGGTGCCGCCCGCGGGTTAATCCGATTGCATCTACTAAGTTCCATTGGCTTTGTCGGCCAGAAAAGTTGGACTGACTGATAGTTGGACTAAATCCTCCCAGGAGCAGGGTAACTTGGACAAAGGGACTCGGCTTCGTTGCAAGAGCAAACCCGCTTAGTTGGATGAGATTTGCGGCTTCTGCCCCACCGAAATTGCCCGGCGTGGACGACTGCTTCCCTTCATTTGAGCTGTAATTCACGCGTAACTCATTGCTAAGCGCGGAAGAGAACGAACTGGTCGCGCCTACGGTATACGTTCGAGTTGTGAAGCCTTTGGAATCCAGCAGTGAGGGGACTCCCAAGTCCTGCCCCGATACATCCGAGGAAGTATTGCTGAACCGGAAAAACAGCCTCAATTTATCGTTAATGACGTGATCTAACCGGATGCTGGTCGAATCAATATTACTCGGATTCGACCACGTGCCAATGAACTCGGCGAGCCCTGTTGGATTGCTCATCTGATCCAGGACCTCGGGCCCGTTCTGCGCCGGAAAAGCTTTCAATACCTGCTGAAGAGGCGCAGGAGTGCTGCTGCGAAGGTTGCCATCCGGAACGTAGGACACGGTTGCCGCCTGAGGTTGCAGCAAGCGCAGACCCTCGTAGGAGAAGAAGAAGAACGTTTTGTCTCTCCCGTCGTAAACGCGCGGGATTAAAAGCGGGCCGCCGAGCGTTCCGCCGAAATCGTTTTGGCGCAACGGGGGATTCGGCTTGTCATAAAAATTGTTGAACCAGTTGTTCGCATCGAAATAGTCATTTCGCAGGTAGTCGAACGCACTGCCGTGCCATTCGTTTGTACCGGAGCGTGTCAGGAACAAAAATTGTCCGCCCGGGCTGCGTCCGTATTCTACAGAGTAGGTTGAACTCTGGACGCGAAACTCTTGGAGCGCGTCCACGGATACTAGGCCTTGCGTCGTGCCGAGTGCGGTGGGGGCAAACAGGGACCCACTTGCCCCTCCCGCTGTGGCAGCGGAGCTCGGAGAAATCCCGACGTTTGCACCTACCCCGTCTACGGTGTAATAGTTTGATTCCGTCCGTTGACCATTCACGCTGAACTCACCTCTGGCACCGGCGAGAGCCCCAACCTGGGGACTAGTCGTCACCACACCAGGGGTCAGGAGAATCAGGTCCTGAAAGCTCCGCCCATTCAGCGGCATGTTCTCCACGTACTTGCGGTCTACCACAGTGCCGACTGCGGCATTTTCTGTATTGACAAGCGACACACCGCCTTCAACGGTGACTATTTCGGATGCCGCGCCGATGGGCAAAGTAAAGTTGATCGCCAGCGCGTCCTCAACGTGAATGACGATGTCCGGCTTAATGATCGTCTTGAATCCGCTGTTTGAAACCTGAATGCGGTATGTTCCGGGAGGTATATTGGGCACCACGTAATAGCCCTCACCGTTCGCCTTGCCTGGATACTCAACTCCAGTGGCATTATTGATGATCAACACGTTAGCGCCGACAATTAGCCCACCCGAAGGATCGAGGACGATTCCGCTGATCGTCCCATTCGGTGATTGCGCAACACTCACACTAGCTACAAGAAATAGACACACCAAAAGCCCCATGCCCCGGTTCACTCGCACGAAAGTCCTCCTGGCGCCTGATGACACGCCCTTGTTGGAGTTTTCATGCGAAAGGGAATTTTCTTGCCGCCGACTCTCTTTCGATGGATAGGTTTCTGCAAGGAGGGCCGGAGCGTTCTCGCTTAAGGATGATTGGGATTGACCTTCAGATACGCATAGAGGAACGGCTTACCGCTTGGCTTGGAGCTGCCGCCGTTCGGTTCCACGGTCACGAACACGGCGTCGATCTGCGCGAGTTTCTGCGGATCGTCGAATTTCAGGATCCATCGTTTTTTGGCAACACTATCCTCGTAAAAGACACCCAGATTCAAGGCCTGTTCTCGATCAGTCCCGCGCTGCCCCCAAACCTGGAATGTGCTTGCGTTCTTCAAACCTGGCTGCCGGTCGAGATCGTAGGCGTAGAAAATCAAGGACTTCCCTTTTGTGAAAAAAACCCGCCCGTAAGACTTTTTCGTTGCCGCGTCTTTTCCAACATCAATGACCTCGGCGATGTACAGGTCCCGCGCTCCCATCAACTCCCGAATGTCCCGGTCGTGATCCAGCAGCTCTTTCTGTTCGGCAAGCTGAGCCTGCTGTTGCTCGAAGGCCCCTTCTCGGCTTTGCAGTTGCCGGGTCTGAGCTGCAACGACCTGGTCACGTTCGCGTAATTGCTGCGTTAGTTCTCCCAGCTTGGCTTCGAGCGTCGCCGCACGGGAGGACTCTTCTGAACGCGCTCTTCCCTCGGCATCGAGTTTCTTCTGCAAGTCCGCAAGACGAGCATTCGCGCTCGCGGATTCCTCCGCGGAACGGCTCTCCTGCTCCTTTTGCGCCGAAGCGGAATGCTCAACGCGTTCGCTCTCCGCAGCCTTCAGCCGCTCCACCTGCTGTTTCAGATCGTCAATCGCTTTGTCGCGCGCGGCAAGCTGCGCACGGAGAGTATCGCGGTCGTGACTAAGGTCACTTACCTGTGCTTCTAGGGAGTCCTTTCCCTGCCCTTGAGTTGCCGGCACATTCGTCGCCACTTCTACTGCTTTGCGGACGCCCACGCGGTACGCTGAAATCGCGAGCGCAAGGAAGAGCAAAACGGCGGCTGCGTAAGTCATCCATAGCTGTCCCCACCCAAACCGGGAGGGGAAATAAGCACGATGATGGGAAGGCTCCGAACCGTCGATTACATCTTTTTGGGTTTGTCGGGAACCGGCCCGACCGTCCTCTTTAGACAAGCGCTCAAACAGCGCCGCCTCCGCCTTGTCCTGTGACCAGGATTTATCCGGCTGCGGCTCATCCTGAGGGAGGCCAGCGGCGATAGCAGGGACTGCGGTTTTTACTGTTTCCTGGAGCTGCTTGAGGACCTCTCGGCAGGCTGCACACCCCAACAGGTGCTCATCGAGCTTGCGGCTCTGTTCCTTGGTCAATTCACCGGCGGTCGAAGCGGCACATAATTCCAGAAACTCGTCATGCGGACTCATACGGCACCGCACCTTGGCTTTCTAGTGACTCCCACATCTTTATCACATTGTTTAGCGACCGTGCAATTCACTTGCGAAGATATGCTTTCTCAAGCGGTCGAGGCCTCGGTA
>Ga0210410_10003047_pt1 | contig 14916 bp, 11 predicted proteins | sample IncBWC4MmetaG_FD_161058 | JGI IMG/M metagenome (GOLD analysis project Ga0210410, IMG submission 161058) | Forest soil microbial communities from Barre Woods Harvard Forest LTER site, Petersham, Massachusetts, United States - Inc-BW-C-4-M | ecosystem: Environmental > Terrestrial > Soil >... | reverse complement strand
CTTCCGAAACGGTTGGCACCTGGATTGGCCGCAACTCCAATTGCGCGGCATGAGCGGCAGCGGCCTGCGCCTTGGCCTCGTTCTCGCCCTCTTCAGCTTCGTCGGATTCGAAAGCGCCACCACCCTCGGCTCCGAAGCCCGTGATCCATTGAAAACAATCCCCCGCGCCGTCATTCAAAGCGCCCTTCTCGCAGGCGCCATCTTCACTGCCTGCGCTTACGCAGAAGTGCTTGGCCTGCGCAGTGTCGGCCAGGACCTGGGCGCCAGCCAGGCCCCGATGCGTGTCCTCGCGCGAGTCGGCGGCGTCCCCATGTTCGGCATGCTAATCGACATCGGCGTACTCGTAAGCATGTTCGCCGGCACGCTCGCCTGCATCACCGCCGCCGCCCGCGTCCTCCTCCTGATGTCCCACAACGGCCTCGCCCACAGCTCGCTCCGCAAAACCCACGCGCGAAACGAGACACCCGGCCTCGCGCTTCTAGTTACCGGCGCCGCCGCGGTCCTGCCCGTGGCGATCCTCGCCGCGCGAGGCGCCAGTGGACTCGACGTATACGGCTGGATGGGCTCTCTCGCCACCTACGGCTTCATTGTTGCCTACGCCCTCGTCAGCGTCGCCTTGCCGCGTTATCTCCGCGAACACAACGCCTACCGCCCCGGCGCGCAAATCATTCCCTGGCTCGCGTGCGGCGCCATGCTGCTCGCCCTTATCGGGAATTTGTATCCCGTCCCCGAAGGTCCCTACGGCAAGCTTCCCTACATCTATCTCGCTTATCTGTCAGCCGGCATGCTCTGGTTTTTCTTCCGCGTCCGCAATCGCAAAGCAGAATTGGCCGCCAGCTAAAACTGGTCTGTTCCTTAGCCCCCGTGCACTCGAAAAACGAATTGAGGAAAACGAAATATTGCGTTTCGGTTCTCCGGCAATTTGGAATAGCTTTCACCCAACAATTTTTCACGTGTCCGGGGTCAATCGGGGGAATCAACTTCATTTGAAAACGGTGCAGGTCCACCTCGAGCTGACGTCTCGCACACGTGTGGCTCGAATACCGGTGGAGGCACCTCCGAATGTCGAAGTCATTGCGCAGTTCTGTAATTCTGGCTACGTCTTTTCTAGTCTGCTCCCTGTCGTTGCTTCTCGTTCCCACCGCCCGCTCCCAGCAAACCCTCGGCGGCATCACCGGCACAGTCACTGACGCGTCCGGCGGCGCCCTCACGGATTCCCAGGTCACGTTGGTTGCCGACGCCACCAAACTCACCCGCATCCAGAAAACCAACAACGCCGGAATCTACGAATTTGTAAATCTCCCCATCGGCTCCTACACGCTCACGTTTTCCCACGACGGCTTCGAAACGCAGAAAATTCCCTCCATCACCGTGCAAGCCGACCGCACCGCAACCGTAAACGTCACGCTCAAGGTCGGCCAAATCGGCACCACCGTCACGGTCGAAGCCTCGCCGCTCATGAATTCCGAAGACACCACCAACGGCTACATCCTGGAAAAAGAGCAAATCCAATCCGTTCCCTTGCCCACCGGCAGTTTCACCGGCCTCGCCATTCTTTCCCCCGGCGTCAACGCGGAACTCTCCGGCGGCACCGGTGTCAATAATGGATTGGGCAACCTGCCCATCTGGGCCAACGGCCAACGCGACACCAGCAACAGCTTCCTCCTTAACGGCGTTGACGCCAGCAACTTGTTCAACGGCAAAAGCACCAGCTCAGTGGCCTCGGCCCGCGTGGTGAACAACACGGGCATAGGCGGCGCAGCCAGCCTCTCCAGCACCACCGCGGAGCCGATTCAAAGCACCGGCTCGGTCTATCTGGCCATCGGGCAAGCCTTGCCAACGCCCGCTCAAGAGACCTTAGAAGAGTTTCGCGTCAACACTTCCATGTACGACGCCCAGCAAGGTTCCACCAGCGGTGCGCACATAGACATGAGCACCGCCTCCGGCACCAACCTCTATCATGGCACCGCCTACATTCATCGCGGCACCGATGCGCTCAATGCCGCTCCGTATTTCTACAAGACAGACGGCAACATCCCCACCAGCGACAAGGTGCCCTCGCTCCACCGCTACACGGCCGGAGGCGCGCTGGGCGGGCCCATCCTCAAGGATAAACTCTTCGCCTTTCTCAGCTACCAGCACATTCATACCGCGGACCAGGAAATCGGCAGTTCGCGCGTAGCTGTGCCTCCCGGGCTCACGAACGATCGCAGTCCCGCGGCACTGGCCGCTCTCGTGAACGGGTCGGGTTGCTCCACCCCGCCATGCAACTTCCCCTCTTCAGCGCTCGTTCAACCCGTCGTCGGCACCGCCGCTGGAGATATCAGCCCGATGGCCTACGGTCTGCTCAACTACAAGCTGCCGAATGGGCAGTACCTGATTCCCTCCGCGGGAAGTTTCACGCCAACGATTAACTTTCCCGAAAATACGTTCACCACGGGCACTGCCTACTTCCTGGCCGATCAGGCCGTGTCAAATCTGGACTGGATCGTGAATCCAAAGGACACCCTCTCGCTGAAATACTACTACCAGCACGATCCCAGCATCGCCCCCTACGCCTATTCCGGTTCGCCGGGTTTTTCTCAGCACCTGGACGCCGGCAGCCAGGTCGCCTCCATCACCAACACACAGTCTCTAAAGCCCAACTTGAGCGTCGCCGAAGTGTTCGGTTTCATACGTGAAAAGGTTTACAGCACGATTGGCCAGCCCTTCACGCCGCAGCAATTCAGCGCATACGTCCAGCAATTCTCGGGCTTGCCCGCTTCCCAAGCCACGTTCAACACCTTCGGTTCCACCACTTTTCCCGGCCTCTCGATCGTCGACAACTATGGCAACGCGGCGCCCTACAACATCAATTTCGTGCCCAATGCGGGGATGAACATAGGGGGCGGAGCGAACTCGCAAGGAGCGTTTACAGGGGTCTTCCAAAACCGTTTCATGCCTTCGGCCAACGCCATCTGGACGCTCGGCAGGCATACCCTGACCTTCGGCGGCAGCTTTTCCTACACCCAGCTAAACACGCGCGATCAGCGGACGGGCAAGGGAGTGATCGCCTTCGCTGATTTTTCGCAATTTTTGCAAGGGTTGGAAACGTCGTACAGCCCCAACGGGTTTGTGACCAGCGCGTATCTCCAGGGCGACGCCAACCGTTACTTCCGTTCGAAAGAAACCGGCGTGTATTTGCAAGACAAGTTTCAGATGCGCTCCAACCTGAGCATCACTGCCGGACTGCGCTTCGACGACCATGGCGGGCTCACCGAAAAGTACGGCCGCCTTTATAATTTCGATCCCTTGCGCTATCAGTACGACGCCGCTTCGGACACCATCCTTTCCAACGGTTTGATCATTGCCGGCAACAATAAACTCTTCCCCTCAAGCGGCGTCAGCGATTCCACTTTGACCGGCAGGCAGTGGGGGCTGGCGCCGCGCCTCGGCGTGGCCTGGAGCCCCAGGATGTTCAACAACAAAATTGTTGTTCGCGCTGGCTGGGGTATGTATTACGACCGTGGAGAACTGTTTACGTATCTCTCTCCCGGCGTTGCCGCTGGCGTGATCCCAGGCGGCCCGTTCGGTGTAAACCAATCGCCGCCGTTCGTAAGTTCGCAGGTCTGCAGCACCATTGGCACCTTTTACGAAGGCTTCATTCCAACGTGTGATGCCACCACCACCGCATCCGGCTCTCTGGCAAACGATACCGGTGGTTCGTTCAATAATCCGTGGGGCAACTTTATCGGCCCCAAACCTACGGGGAATCCCTCCACCATCAGGCTGCCAAACGCCGCCGCCATCTCAAACGGATCGCCGTTGTTTGCCTTCGCGGACTACAACCGCGCCAATAAATTGCCGTACACCCTGAATCAGACTCTGAACATCCAGTGGCAGCCACGCAGCGACTTGATGATCGAAGTGGGCTATGTGGGAAACCTGGGACGTCACGAAGTAGTTCCCATTCCCTTCAACCAGGCAGGAATTGCCTCACCGACGCATCCCATCCACGGACAAAACTACACCTACGGTTACACCGTTTTGGCTCCCCCGGGCTGCAATCCAACTCTGAACGCGGCGGCGTGCGCGTATACACCCACGTGCAATATCAGCGGCGCTTTTGGCTCTACCAGTGACTGCGGCTTTATGGGTCTTCCCGACGGAAACTCTATGATTCAAACCTATGAAGGCGGAAACGTGGACCTGCGCGTTCCGTACATCGGTTATTCTTCGGAGTCCGAGTCGTACACGGCGGCCGGTATCTCTGCCTACCACGCCCTGCAAGCGCACATCGAAAAAAAAATCAGCCACGGATTCCAGTTCGGCTTTTCGTACACCTTCTCTCACGCAACTGATGAGCAGAGCGCTTTGGGTCTTTTTTACAACGGCAACAATCCCCTGAATCTGCGTAGCGGTTACGGATTGTCTGACTTTGACCGCAAGCACGTCCTCAATTTCACGTACGTCTATGAGTTTCCCAGGTTTTTTGAACAGTCGTCGTTCCGGGGCAAGCTTGCCGATGGCTGGGCCATTCAGGGATTGGCCATCATTCAAAGCGGCCAGCCCTATAGCGTCATCGACTACTCGGGAGCTGTTGGCAGCATCTTCTACGGTACAAGCGACGGCATCACGAATCCGATTGTGCCGTTAACCAGCAGTTGCTCCCCGTCAAAGGCTCTTCTCGGCGCAAACGGAGCAACCCCTGGTCAGCCGGCGCTCGATGCAAATTGCTTCACGCTTCCCTTGCTGAGCCCCGGCGGCTTGGGCGGAGCCATCCCGGCCGGAGACACGTACGAAACCAACTTCACCACCGGCCAGCGCAACATCTTCCGGCAGTCCTGGCAAAAGCGTACGGACGTTTCCGTCGTGAAGTCCACGCAGATCAACGAGCGGGTCGCTTTCAAGTTCAGCTTCGACGTGTTCAATTTGACGAACACGCCGAGCTTTGATATTCCGATCAACAACGTCTCCCAGAACCTGTTTTTCAACGATTTCCCGGTCCTGGGTTCGACCTTGTATTCCTCCCCGACCCTGAGCGGGTTGGGTGTCGTCAACAAAACAATCGGTAGCGCGCGCCAGATTCAAATGACCCTGCGGCTCATGTTCTGAAGTTTGTTTTTCTACGGGAGGGAAACCTGCGTCTTCTCAGATTGCTTCATCGCCGCCCGGCTACTGCTTCCGCCGCAAACGGGTCAGCGCCAACATGACCAGTCCAAGAGCCAGCAGCGCGCAGCCCCACCACACGTTCATGTTTAGCCCAAGCGAATGCTCCTCGTACATGGAGCTTCCGCTCGTGGCCGCGCCATACCCGATCAGCAGAATTCCGAACAGCGTAAACAGCATCCCGATTGGCATCCGGATATCAAATCCCATCGCCCCTCCTTCATTGTCCGCGAGCCGCGCGCTTCTACCAGAAAACCAGGTTCAGGCCTACAAGCAGCACCAGCACAATCAACGCCAGCGTGGCCGGCTTCTGATACCACTTCAGCCCGCTCTCTTCCGGTTTCGCCGTCAACGAATACACCAGCCCTTTCAATTCCTCTTTCGGGCGCGGCGCAGTCAGTAGGGAAATAATGACCGTAAGCGTGAAGCAACCCACCCACGCGAAAATTGCCGTCCAGAAATTCTGCGCCATCTCGCTCGGATAAACATGCAGGACCGGCCCCAGATATCCTCCTTTCACTCCCATAACCGCTCCCGCTGGCAGTGTCAGTCCGTAATGCGTCGCCGCCGCCACTGTTCCTCCCAGCAGTCCCCAGAACGCGCCATGTCCCGTCGTCCGCTTCCAGAACATCCCCAGCATGAACGTCGCAAACAGCGGCGCATTCACGAACGCAAACACCAGTTGCAGCACGTCCAGGATGTTGTTGAACTCCTTTGCTACAAACGCGGCCATCAGCGAAATCGCCAGCCCGAATACGGTTGAGGCTCGCCCCATCCATAAATAATGCTGGTCGCTCGCCGTCTTATTGATGTAGCTCTGGTAGATGTCGTACGTCCAGACCGTGTTGAATGCCGTGGTGTTTCCCGCCATCCCGGACATGAACGAAGCGATCAGCGCGCAAAGCCCCAGGCCCAACAGGCCGGAAGGAAAATAACGCACCAACATCATCGGCGTCGCCAGGTCGTAGTCCAGCACAACTTTTCCATCGATCACAACCGGCTTGCCCGCAGCATCGTATTTCGGGGGAATTATCCCTCTCCCGCCGGTAAAGAAAGATGATTGTGTCGCGCTCCCCACCGCGACGCTTTCTTGCGCTCTCGCATCATGCGGTTTGGGGCTGGTAGCCACTAGCGCGATCATCCCCGGCAAAATCACCAGAAACGGGAAAACCATTTTCGGAAACGCCGCGATCACCGGCGTGCGCCTCGCCGCAGTCATCGAATCCGCGGCCATTGCGCGCTGCACCACCAGAAAATCCGTGCACCAGTATCCGAACGACAGCACAAACGCCAGCCCCATCAGGAACCCGAACCACTCCACGCCCATTGGGTTTTCGTTTGCATGCCCCATGTACTTCCACGAATGCACCATCGCGTCGTTCGCGATCCGCACTTTCAGCCCGTCCCAACCGCCGACATCTCGAAGGCCGAGGTACACCAGCGGGATAAAACCCATCACGATCAGGAAAAACTGCAGCACCTCGTTGTAAATCGCCGAGGTCAGTCCGCCCAGAAACGTGTACGCCAGCACAATCAGCGCCGAAATCAGAATCGACGCTGTGAAATTCCATCCCAGCAACAACTGCAGCAGCTTGCCCATCGCATACATCGAAACGCCCGAAGAAAAAACCGTCATCACCGCAAAGGAAATCGCGTTAAATCCTCGTGTCTTTTCGTCAAAACGAAGTTTCAAATATTCCGGCACCGAGCGTGCCCGCGACCCGTAGTAAAACGGCATCATGAAAATCCCGACAAACAGCATCGCCGGCACCGCGCCGATCCAGTAAAAATGCGAAGTCGAAATGCCGTATTTTGCCCCGCTCGCGCCCATTCCAATCACTTCCTGCGCGCCCAGGTTCGCCGATAGAAACGCCAGGCCTGCTATCCACGCGGGAATCGACCGGCCGGACAGGAAAAAATCCGTACTCGTCTTCATGTACTTCTTCAGCACGAATCCGATGCCCAGCACGAAAGCGAAATAAAGCAGGATGATCGCGTAGTCGATCAAATGGGGTTCTGGTCGCACGTAAAATCCTTTCAACGCCGCTGACGTCTGCCCAGCTCAGCGCCGCTATTCGACCGAAAAGCATGCTCCAGCGCATTCTAAAATGGCCTGTGCCAGCCGCTTTAGCAAGTCCCAATCCCAATCACTTGCTGTTCTTTCCACTCCAGCGACCACGTGACTGCTTCACATGTCGCACAGTTCAACCGCTTCCTGCAGCGAGCGGAGCGGCTCTCGCGTAGGAATAAACTCATGCGCCACATATCCCGTAAACTTCGCCGCGGCAATCGCCCGCATCACTCCCACCCAGTTCACCTCTTGTGTGTTGTCCAGCTCATGCCTCCCCGGCACGCCTCCCGTGTGAAAGTGCCCAAGCCACTCGACATTCTCCGTGATCGTCCGGATCAAATCGCCTTCCATGATTTGCATGTGATAGATGTCATACAAAAGTTTCACCCGCGGCGAATTCACTGCTTCCATCACGCGGACTCCCCAGGCCATGTGGTCGCACATATAATCCTTGTGGTCCACCTTGCTGTTCAAAAGCTCCATGCATATCGTAACCCCGTGGTCCTCCGCGATTTTCTTCACTCGATTCAGTCCGGCAATCGTGTTCTTCGCGCCCTCTTCATCGGACATCCCGCCCCGGTTCCCCGAAAACGTAATCACATTCGCCACGCCCAGCTTTGCTGCCCGCGGGATGCTCTTCCGAAACGCCTCCTCAATCTTCGCGTGATTCTCCACCCGATTCATACCGCTCCGGATCTCTCCCCCGCCGCCATATCCCATGCTGCACACTAGTCCATGCCGCCGCGGCAAGTCCCACTCATCCTCATTTAGCAGGTCGATGGCTTTCAATCCCATCGCCGCGCCCTTCTCGCACAACTCGTCCAGCGGAATCTTCTCGTAGCACCATCGCGAAACAGATTGCCGAATGCGTCCCTTGCGTCGTGTGTTTTGCAATTCAGTTGCAGAGGAAAGAACAGGAGATGCTGCCAGGGAAGCTGCAGCCACCTCCGAAGCAACCTGCCGGATCATCGAACGTCTCGAAATACTCGTCGTCACGATGTGGAAGTCTAAGCGAAATTCCCGAATCCAGCGAGCGAATGAATCGCCTTCCCGCGACTTTTGGTTCTGCTCCTATTCCGGTTAAAATGAAAACTCGCAACCTTTGGAACGATACCGTGGTTGAAACCATGATTCCCGAAACTCCCCCTCCCCCGAAATCCCCGTTCAAGAATCCTTTTCTCTATTCTTCCATCGTGATTTTTGCAGTAATCCTCTACGTCTCCTACGTTCTCTACACGCGCTACGAATCCAGCAAGAAGTACGAGCGGCAAACAAAGGAGCGACAGAACGAGCAGCGGCGCGAAGAGGATCGCCTCGCCGTCGAACAGTTAGGCGGCTCCGAACTCAACATCCGCGGCCTCTACGTTTCGCCTCGCACGATTCATCCCGGCGAAACCGCGCAACTCTGCTACGACGTCGCCAACGCCAAGACCGTCACTCTCGATCCCCCCGTGGGCGAGGTCTGGCCATCCCACTCCCGCTGCCTGAACATCTCTCCCCGAAAAACCACCACCTATACTCTGAGTATTAAGGATGCGGCGGGAAAAACGGTCTCCCAAACCGTGGAACTCCCTGTCCGCTAATCTCTCTCGGCTTAATGCAACTAGCTGAAAATACATCTCTTAATCGGCATCGAGCGGCGATAGTCTTCCTTTCCCCCTTGTCGGGACATTTCTCCCCCATCTATAATGTTCTGTGCGGAGTCCGGCCTCGCCGGATTCCGCATCATTTTTCTCTGACGCCGGATAACTATGTCTGACCCTCTCGCCAAAATTAAAAAGAAGCTCCAGCAGGAAATTGACTCCCTGGAGCACGAACTCAACGTCGAGCTCCCCAAGGAAATCGCCGTTGCCCGCGCGCACGGCGACCTTTCTGAGAACGCCGAGTACAAGTACGCCAAGGAGCGCCAGGGCTACGTCAACGCCAAAATCGGCCAGCTCAAAAAGCGTATGGGTGACCTCGGCATGTTGAACCTTACCAATATTCCAAAAGACCGTTCCGGATATGGCTCGCGCATCGTTGTGATGGACGTTCAGAAAAGCCAGGAAATCGAATACAAGCTCGTCAGCAGCGAGGAAGCCGACGTCGAGAAGGGAATGATCTCCACCACCTCGCCCATCGGCCGCGCGCTGCTCAATCGCAAGGTCGGCGACGAGGTGCAGGTGCTCACTCCCGCCGGCAAAAAAGAATTCGAAATCGTCCGTCTTTTCACCATTCACGAAGAGGCTTAGAATATACGGGCCGCCCAGCCCGCGGCGAGGTGCCATGCTTCATTGGGGTTCGGGTCCGACTCTCGGTTTGCTGACTTGCCTCGGCTATGGTGTTTTCTTTCTCGGCTCGCTGTATCTTTGGCGCTACCGCGAAGAACTCTCGCTCTGGATGGAAGATGAATTCTCCGCCTTCCGCCGCAATCTCTCCCGCTACGAATCCGTCGGGCCTTTTTATCTTCCGCGCACCGAATCGCGCCTCCGCATAATCCCTGCCGGCTTTCTTCACTCCGTCAGCCGCCTCCCTCAGCGCCGCTTCTCCTTCGGCGCCTTCCTCCTCGTCCTGGGCCTCTTCCTCTTCACCCTCGACTTCTTCATCTAGCGCTCTCTCGTCGCTATTTTCTACCCGTCTACCTACGCCTTCTGCTTCCTGCTCGCTGCTATCTGTTCGCTGATCGCCTCCTACTCTTTTCCAATTTCCAATTTCTATTTTCAATTCTGCTATTCTTTTTCGGTATGCAACCCTCTCTCATCGTTCACGGCGGCGCCTGGGACATTCCCGATGATGCCGTTGACGCCTGCAAATCCGGCTGCCTCCGCGCTCTCCAAGCCGGCTGGAACATTCTCAAAACCGGCGGCCACTCGCTCGACGCCCTCGAAGCAGCCATCATCGTCCTCGAAGACGATCCCGTTTTCGACGCCGGCTTCGGCTCCCATCTCACCCTCGCCGGCCACGTCGAATGCGACGCCATCGTCATGGACGCCGCCACGCTCCGCGCCGGCTCCGTCGCTGGCCTCCGCCGCGTGAAAAATCCCATCCAGGCCGCCCGCGCTGTCCTGGAAAAATGCCCGCACATGATGCTCATCTCCGAAGGCGCCGAGCGCTTCGCCGCCACCCACGGCGTCCGGCTCTGCGATCCCGAGGACCTCATCTCGCCGGCCGAACGTGAAGCCTGGCTCCGCTGCAAAAACGATTCCCACGCCACCGAAAATCATCGTGGTCACGAACAGGGCACGGTCGGCGCCGTCGCCCTCGATCAACACGGGCGCCTCTTCGCCGCTACCTCCACCGGCGGCACCTGCTGCAAGCTCCCCGGCCGTGTTGGCGACTCTCCTCTGATTGGTTGTGGTTGTTACGCCGATGCGGAAACGGGAGGTGTCTCTTCCACCGGCTACGGCGAGGCCATCATGCGCGTTGTCATGGCCAAAACTGCCGCCGATTTCCTCCGGCCTGCAAATTCCACGCCCACCCGCGCCGCGCAAGCCGCCGTTCAGCTCCTTGCCAACCGCGGCAAAGGCACCGGCGGTCTCATCCTGCTCGACAAAAATGGCAATCCCGGCTTCGCCTTCAATACCCCGCGGATGGCTTTCGGCTACGTCAACGCCGAATCAACCTTTTTTGCTTCCGTCTGACTCTGTCGCTCGTGCGTCTGAACCCGCCATCCTTCTCGCGGATTTCGACAAGTAATAGGGTGAAGACACGGTGTAAATCTGTTTGTTTCCCTTGGCCAGCAGGACCCATTCCAGCAGCCGCGCCCTCTGGTTGTGCAGAAAATATTCATACCACCGGTCCTCCACAAATTCCGGGATCACCACCGCAATCTTCCCGCCCGGAAATCTTTCCGCCAGCTTCAATACATATTCCACAATCGGCAGCACAACAAATCGATAGGGTGAAGGCAGCATCACCAATTCAGGGGGCTCAACGCCGGATTCCCGGTAAGGTTTTACTACGTAGCGCTCCCAATCTTCCTGCAACAGCGCCGCATGTTCACCGGGCTCGACGTGAACTGCGATCAACTTTGGCGACAGTCGCGCCGCAAACTCCAGCCCTTGCTTCGTGATGGCGCTCCACCGGTCGATCGGTACGACCACAATGGGAGGGAGTTCGTGTGACGGTGGTTCCGCGGGTGTGACCGATCGCGTTGCTACGAATATGCCGTGATAGTGTGCTCGCACCTTATGAAACGCCAGGATCGTTAGTGGAATAAATAGCAGCGTCAGCCACGCTCCATCCAGAAACTTCGCCACCAGCACCACCACCACCGTCACGCCGGTTACGAACGCTCCAAATCCGTTTACCAGCGCGAATTTTACCCAGTGTGGCCCCCGCGCTTTCCACCAGTGCCGCACCATCCCCGCCTGCGAAAGTGTGAACGCCAGAAACGCCCCCACCGCATAAAGCGGAATCAACCGGTCGGTCACGCCTCCAAACAGAAACAGCAGCACTCCCGCCAGAATCGCCAGAACCACAATTCCCTGCGTGTACACCAGTCTTCGCCCGCGCTGCGCGAATCCATGAGGCAGGTAATTGTTCTGTGAAATCGCCCGGCACAGCCGCGGGAAATCCGCAAACGCGGTATTCGCCGAAAGCGAAAGCACCAGCAGGATCGATCCGATCGACACGTAATAAAACGCGCCCTTGCCGAACACCGCCGCAATCAGCATCGAAAGAATGCTTTGGTACCCCGGCTGCCCCGGATCGGTAGCCGTAATCCCGTAAACTTTCACCAGGTACGAAATCCCCGCCAGCAACATGGCCAGAATCCCGATAATGATCGTCAGCGTCCGTTGCGCATTCTTCACTCGCGGCTCGCGAAACGCTCGCACTCCATTGCTTACCGCCTCCACGCCCGTCAGCGCCGTGCAACCGCTCGCAAAAACGCGCAACAACAGCCAGTAAGTCACCGTCTGGATTTGTGCCGGGGGCGCGGGAAGCGGATTCGCCGGAACCGGATGCCCGCCGCTCAGGAGTGTGCGCACAATTCCGCCGGCAATCGTGACCCCCAGGCAGCCAACAAAAAGATAAGTAGGGACGAGAAACGCGAATCCGGCGTCTTTCACTCCGCGCAGATTCACAATCGTGATCACGAGCAGGATGCCCAGGCACAACACCATCGTGTGCGGCAACAGCCTTGGCACCGCCGAAATCAACGCGCCAACTCCTGCCGAAATTCCCACCGCCGCCGTCAAAATGTAATCGGCCAGCAGCGCCGCCGCGGCCAGCAATCCCCAGAACGAGCCGAGGTTATAGCGCGCCACGGTATACGAGCCGCCGCCCGTCGGGTACGCTTCGATCGTCTGCCGGTACGAAAAATACACAATCACCAGCAGTGCGATAATCGCCGCGCTGATCGGCACGATGTACTGCACGCCCAGCAGTCCCAGCGGAATCAGCAAACTCAGCGCCGCTTCCGGCCCGTACGCCGCCGAGCTGAGCGCATCCAGCCCGAAAATCGGAATCCCCTCCGCCGGTCCGATCTGCTCCGCGCGCTCTTCCGAGGTTTTCAGCGGCTTTCCAAAAATCAGGTTAACAATGTCCATAGAAGGCCGGGTGATTCTCCACGAGTCCCATCTCGTCCTGCCAAAGTCGAGCCTTCATTTGTCCCGAACCGCCACTCAATGTCAATCCACTTTTCTCTGGCTTCTTGCCCCGAATTGCGATGGTTCAGCCCTGTTGACCCGCAATCCAACTCTCTCTACCATTCTCCTATGTCCGCAAACGCAAATGTTCGCAGCATACTTCCGCGTCTCGCACTGACCACCATGACGCTTCTCTTCGCCCTTCCACTGGCCCTTCCAGCCCAGACTGCAGACGACGTCATCAACGCCTACCTCAAGGCGCGCGGCGGTCTCACAAAAATAAAAGCCGTCCAGACCGAGCGCGTCACGGGCACCATCACCTTCGCTCCCGGTGTCGAAGGCCCCTTCTTCGTCGAGCGCAAGCGGCCCCTCAAGATGCACATGGAAATCACCGTCAACGGTCTAAGTCTCATCCGTGTTTACGACGGCAAATCCTCCGGCTGGATCTACAACCCCTTCGCCCCGAACGCTGCCGTCGTTCCCATGTCGCCTGAAGATATCTCTGGCATCGCCGACGAAGCCGATTTTGAAGGCCCCTTCGTCGATTACAAAGCCAAGGGCAATCAGATCGAATACGTCGACAAGGAACAGATCGACGGCAAGATCGTCCAAAAACTGAAGCTCACCGGCAAGCAGGGCGACGTCAGCTTTTTCTATTTCGACGCCTCCACCGGTTTGATCATGAAATGGCAGGGCACTCGCAAAGTAGGCGACAAAGAACTTCCTTGGGAAACCTACTTCCGCGATTTTCGTGAAGTCGACGGCCTGAAATATCCTTTCCTCGTGGAATCCGCCGCCGTGGATTCCGACCAGATCCAGAAAATCACCGCCACCAAAATCGAAACCAACATTCCCCTCAACGAATCGCAATTCGCCAAGCCCAAGCTGCCCGCGCCTCCTGCTGCTCCCGCCGACCCACCCAAGCCCGACTAATTTTCGAGGCCGTTAAAACACTTCATGTCTGCATCCAAGTCATCCTCCGACGCCAACCCGCGCCTCGGCCTCTGTGCCCATTGCCTCCACGCCCGCCTCATCGAATCAAGCAAAGGCTCGCAATTCCTCCTCTGCCAGCTCTCCCAGTCCGATCCAGCCTTCCCAAAATATCCGCGCCTCCCCATCCTCGCCTGCGCTGGTCACTCCCCAAAGCCCGCAGCCTGATCGCCCAGCCTTCCTCTCTATAATGGTTCCCAACTTATATATATATCTAGTATACTTAGCTAGGTATCCTCTCATGCCACGCATCCCCCTCTTCCGCTCCTTGATCTTTGCTTCATTACTTCTTTGCTGCGTTACTTCCTCTTGCGCCGACACTCTAAAGATCACCAGCTCTCCACCGGGCGCCACCGTCGAACTCGATGGCGTCACCGTTGGCGCCACTCCCTTCGAAAAAGATTTTCCCGGCGGCTATTTCCATCGCACGCACACCGCGCTAGGCCAGCGCCTCGAACATCCCATGGTCGCCCGCCTCTCTTTGCCCGGCTACGCCACGCGCGAAATCGCACTCACCGTAGGTCCCATGAACTGGATTGACCTCCACGGCCACAATCACGGCGAATACTGGCTCATCAAGGCCGATCACTTCCACGCCGATCTCGAGCTCATTTCCGCCGCCTTCACCGGCGCCGTCGCCGCTGTTTCCGCCGCGCAACCCGCTGCCTTTCAACTCGAACTCTCGCTCGAAGAAATCGTCAAGCGCGCCAAGCCCGCCGTCGTCTGCCTCAAGGGTCTCAACACCATGGGCTCCGGTTTTTTCGTGACCGAAACCGGGGTCATCGCTACCAACGCCCACGTCGCCCGCGGCGATTCCACCCTTCTCGCCCTGCTGCCAGACAATGTTCAACTGCAAACCCGAGTCGTCTATATTGACGCCGACCTCGACATCGCCCTGGTCAAAGCCGATCCTCCTGCCGCAGGCTACGCCTTCCCCTATCTCGTTCTCGCTGACGTCTCCACCGTCCAACAAGGCGAATCCGTCCTCGCCGTCGGCAATCCCGGCGACGCCATGCTCTTCAGCGCCACCAAGGGAATCGTCAGCGCCGTCGGAAAATTCCCCGCCTTCGGTCCCGGCACCTGGATTCAGACCGACGCCCCCATCAACCCCGGCAATTCCGGCGGCCCGCTTCTAAA
>Ga0210410_10003046_pt1 | contig 14917 bp, 13 predicted proteins | sample IncBWC4MmetaG_FD_161058 | JGI IMG/M metagenome (GOLD analysis project Ga0210410, IMG submission 161058) | Forest soil microbial communities from Barre Woods Harvard Forest LTER site, Petersham, Massachusetts, United States - Inc-BW-C-4-M | ecosystem: Environmental > Terrestrial > Soil >... | reverse complement strand
GGGCATAGGCATCTGTGTCGTCCCAGAGCTGTCGCGGCACGGCGTGGCCGTGGGCGGAAAGCCGCCAGAGCAGCGCGGCGCTGTCCGACATCACGTTCAAGGGTGGCGCGGCCGACACCGATGGGTGCAGCGCGTCGGCGTAGATCGCCAGCGCCCTTTCCGTGTCGCCGACCTCGAGCGCGCCAAGCGCCTGATGCCAGCGGATATGAGCGTATACCAGGCCGGCGCGGTCGTAGGTGCCGATCCATTGCTCCACCAGCGCGTCGGCGTCGGCAACCGACCCGTCCTCGAACATCGCATGCAGCAACGCATGCGCGGCATTGGCGTTGCTACGGCGCAGACCAAGGGCGCGCTCGGTCATGGCGCGGCCGTGTGCGACCTCGCCGTTCTCGGTCATCGACCAGCCGTAATAGGTGAGGAACCACCAGTCCTCGCCGTAATGCGATGCGTAACGCGCGCATAAATCTTGCCGCGCCTGGTCGTGATCGGCCATGCCGGAAAACGCGAACAGGCCGAAGGCGCCGAGCGGCAGCGACAGCACCACCGCGTCGCGCGGCCAGCTTTCCAGATGTTTCAGCGCCGAGGCCAGCGCCGCCGGCAGATTTCCCTCGACGGCAAGCGCCAGCGTCTCGACATGGCTCTTTTCTCGTTCAGTCCCGCGCTTTGCGACAGTTGCGCGCGCGGCTGCGGCTTCCTTCCGTGCCGCCTCGCCCTGTTGGTAAAACGAATGGATGCGCGCGCGCGCAATGTGCGCCAGCGCGAAATCGGGATCGGCCGATATCGCGCGCTCGAACGCCTCCGCGGCACCCGTCCATGCCGACAGCATCAGGTCGATGCCGTCGCGATAGGCCTGCGCCGCGGCGGGGGAGGCGGTCGAAAGGGGAAGGCCGTAGCGGTCTTCGTGAACAGCGCTCATGCATCAACCTCCCGTCCGCGCCCGCCGCCCTTCGATCGGATAGGCCGGATCGTTGAAGCCGGGCGTCGAGGGATGACCTGACACGACCAGGCGGTCGATCAACGCCTCGTCCTCGGCGGTGAAGCGATAGTCGAGCGCGCGCATGTAGTCGTCCCAATGCGCTTCGGTGCGGGGGCCGGCAATGACCGCGCTCACGAACGACGAGTTCAAAACCCATGACAGCGCGAACTGCCCGGCGGTGACGCCTTTGCTCTCCGCGTGGCGCCTGATCTCCTGCGCGAGCTTGAGCGACTCCGGCCGCCACTCCGTCTGCATCATGCGGGTGTCGTTGCGGCCCGCGCGCGTCTCCTTGTCGGGCGCGGCATCGGGCGCGTATTTGCCGGTCAGGACGCCGCGCGCCAGCGGACTATAGGACACGATGCCGAGCCCGTAATAACCGCAGGCCGGAAAGTGCTCGACCTCGGGCATGCGGTTCATCGCGTTGTAGTAAGGCTGGCTCGCCACCGGGCGGTCGATGCCGAGCCGGTCGCAGATGTTGCAGATCTCGGCGACGCGCCAGGCGCGATAGTTCGAGACGCCGAAATAGCGCACCTTGCCGGCGCGGATCAGCTCGGCCATCGCGCGCACCGTCTCCTCCAGCGGCGTCGCGTGGTCTTCCTTGTGCAAATAGTAGATGTCGATGTAGTCGGTGCCGAGCCGCTTCAGGCTTTCGTCGCAGGCAGCCAGCACCCAGCGCCGCGACAGCCCGCCGCGGTTGGGGTCGCTACCCATCTGGTTGGCGAGCTTGGTCGCGAGAATCCAGCTCGGCCTGACGTTGGAGATGGCGCGGCCGACCACCTGTTCGGAATTGCCCTTGTTGTAGGCGTCGGCGCTGTCGATGAAGTTGATGCCGGCCTCGCGCGCTTTCGCGACGATCCGCGCCGCGGTCGCTTCATCGGTCGGCCCGCCGAACATCATGGTGCCGAGGCAGATCGGCGAAACCTTCAGGCCGCTGCGGCCGAGTTGACGGTATTGCATTTTCTTGGCGTCCTTCCCTTGGGACTACGAGCATAACGGTTGTAGTTCGTTATTGCGAGCGAAGCGAAGCAATCCATCTATCCAAAAAAATGAAGAATGGATTGCTTCGTCGCTTCGCTCCTCGCAATGACGGCGGAAATCAACTCTCGTTCTTCAGAATCTTGAACACGCCGCTCGCCATCGCGATGACGCGCTTCTCGACGGTGACTTCCGTCGTGATGAAGATCAGGCTCCGCGTCGAGCGCACCACATGCGGGCGAGAGATCAGCACCTCGCCGATTTTGCCGGCTTCGACAAAATGCGTGTCGAGCTGCACGGTCGCAAGCGTCGTCTTGCCGGAGGCGTAACGCGCGGTCATGCCGCAGGTGCGGTCGGCAAAGGTCATCAGCACGCCGCCCTGCACCAGCCCGCGGCGGTTGTGGTGCTTGTCCTCGGTGATCAGCGCGTATTCGTGAATGCCGTCTGCCAGACGCTGCCAGAGCGGGCCGACCAAATGCAAGAAGCCGGTGTTCTCGACCATTTTCCAGCCGTCGGATTTCAGCTTGGTGGCGGCCTTGTCGATCATATCGGGCTTTCTCTGGCGGAAGGTTTCGGGTCATTTCATCCGGGACAGTTGTGTTGTAGTCAAGCGGGATGAGGCGTCCATTCGACGATACCACACGGCGGAATATTGCAAGTCGCTGCGCGGCGTTTGCGCGGGTGCAGCCCGATGGGGTTACGGCGGAGCTGAAACGCGCCGCGGTCGCGATCGCGCTGACGGACGCGAACGACGCTTCCGATACCGCGCTGTTGCTGACGCGCCGCGCCTCCAGCTTGCGCTCCCATCGCGCGCAATGGGCGCTGCCGGGCGGGCGCTGCGACGCCGGCGAGACGCAAATCGAGGCCGCGTTGCGCGAGTTGCGCGAGGAACTCGGCGTTGCACTTGCAGAGGACGCCGTGCTCGGCCTGCTCGACGACTATCCGACCCGCTCCGGCTATTTGATCACGCCGGTCGTGGTCTGGGCCGGCCCGGGGCAGACGATCGTGCCGAATCCGGCCGAGGTTGCCTCCGTGCATCCGATCCCGCTTGGCATGATCGAACGCGCCGATGCGTTCGACTTCATCAGCATTCCCCAGAGCACGCGGCGGGTGATCCGCTTCCACTGGGAGGAGCGGCTGATCCATGCGCCGACCGCGGCGATGATCTATCAGTTCCGCGAGGTGCTCGATGGCCGCGACACCCGCGTCGCCGATCTCGAACAACCCGTGTTTGCCTGGAAGTAGCCGCGTTTTGGGGTACAAGGACGCGATGCTGCGCTCACCGATTCGCTATGTCGTGATGATCTCCGTGCTCGCCGTGCCACTGCTGGCGCCGGGCGCGCGCGATGTGCTGCCCGTTGTCACGGAAGCTCATGCCGCAGGGGCATCGTGGGATGAATATCTCGCCGCGCGCGCGGCCTTCAAGGCCGAGATCGAGGGCTACTGGACCTCGATCGCGGACAAGCGGCGCGGGCGCAACGCCAAGCGGCGCGAACATCAGCAGATCACGCTCGACGATTATGTGCTGACCCAGCCGCCGGTCTATCATGGCCCGCCGCGGCCCCCGGGTCCGTCGCCCGAACCGGTGCCGGAGAGCAAGCCGCACATCGACAAGCCCATTCCAGTTGTCTCCGATCTCGTCGCTGCGGCGTCGCAAGTTTACCAGTGGACGCCGCAGCGGCCCGCGAACGAGATGGATTTCAAGCGCGCCTATGCGCGCTATGCGCTCAATGCCGGGCTCACGGCTGAGCAGGCGGTGCGGGTCTACGCGTTCGAAACCGGCGGCAACGGCACCCATGCCTCGCAATCGGGCTTTCGCGGCGGGCACGCGATCTCGAGCGCGATCGGCTACAACCAGCTTCTCACCACCAACACCGTCGAGCTGATCGCCGAGCAGGGCGAGGAGCTCCTGAAGGAGTTGAAGGCGAGGGCGGCCTCGCTCAGCGGGCCTGCGCGCGCCGCGATGGAGCACAAGATATCGGTGCTCAGGAAGATGGTAACGCTTGCGACCTCGATACCGGACGAATGGGCGCAGCACGAGAAAATGGGCGATACGCCGCAGGGCTGGGCCATGCACGCCATGGTGCTCGACATCGATGTCGGCCCGATGCTGCAGACCCACAAGCTTTTGACCTCGGTGATCTTTGCCCGCCAAAAGGGTTACACGCGCCCGCTCACCGCGGCCGAACTCGAGATGATGAACCTGACCGGTGACGGCACCGGGCTCGACATGGTGACGATGCCGTTGGCGATGCGCGAGCAGGTGCCGACCTCGAATTTCTTCGTGCGGCTCGGCTATGAGCGCAATCCGGTCGCGGTCCGCAACAACACCGTGGCCAAGCTGCTCGCCGTCACCGATTCCTGGATGGACTCCCACAGCAGCCTGCCCGGTGCGAAGGAGCTGGCGGCGGCGTTTTAGTCCGCTGTCGTCCCGGCCATCAATTCGATCCGAACAAGAATTTGCCGTCGCCTTCGAGGTAAGGCGCGGTGCGCATATAGAGCTGGCCGTTCGCGCCGATGAAGAACAGCGTGCCCTTCGGCACTTTCTTGGCGCCCTTCAACAACTTGCCGGCATTGTTGGTGCCCATCTTGTAGGAGAACGTCTTGCCGTCCTTGTCATAGGCGTAGCCGGTGTCCGGCTTCAGCTCCCAGGGCGTCGGGGCCGCTGCTTGCGCGAGTGCGATTGTCGCCGAACCGCCGAGTGCGGCCGCCAGCACCAGCATCGGAATCGAAAATCTTGTCATCCTGTTCTCCCACACTGTCTCTTTGAACAAATCACGAACGCCAATATCCGGTCAATATGAGGCGTCGCCGCGCGGCATCAAACCTCGCCGATGACTTTGTGATTTCACTTTGTGATTTCCCGTCGCCCCCATCGCGACTATGTTCCCGATTACGTTTAGAACCAATTCGACAAAAGCAGATCATGGGGATGATTCGGATGAACCAGGTCATGAAGATGAGCGTGTTGGTCGCGCTGTCGCTGCTGACGTCGGTTGCGCTGGCGCGCGCCGAAGAGCTGTTCAAGCTCTCCAACAACCAGCGCATCGCCTGCAGCCGCGGGCTCGCCGCCGGCAAGCTCAACACCGCGACCTGCAAATCCTACACCTACGTCTTCAACGTCAAGACCTCGGAATATTTCCGCTGCCAGGTGTCGCTGGCGCTGACGCGCGACAACAAGGAAGTGATCAACGTGCAGGCCGACGGCAGCTGCAGCAAGAAGCCGCGCATCTTCGACAACGACTCCAACTACAGCTTCGATGCGACCGAGACCGAACCGCCGAACACCAACTCCTTCTTCGGCAACGGCGGCTATTCGATCTGGGCGGCCGACACCACGCAGCAGAAGGTGCGCGGCTGCATCACGATCTCCTCGGGGCTCGGCTCGGACATTTCCAAATGCCTGGACATGACCTTCCAGTGATCTGACGAAGCGGCGGGCGTGGGGAGGATTTCATGAACCGGCTCAAGGGCAAGGTTGCGATGGTGGTCGGCGCCGGCTCGATCGGCCCCGGCTGGGGCAACGGCAAAGCGACCGCGGTCACCTTCGCCCGCCAAGGGGCACAAGTGTTCTGTGTCGACCGCAACGCCGCCGCGGCCGAAGAGACCGTGAAGATCATCACAAGCGAGGGCGGCAAGGCGATGGCCTTCACCGCCGATGTGTCAAAGGCCGCCGAGGTCGAGGCGATGGTCGGCGCCTGCCTGAAGGCCTACGGCCGCATCGACGTGCTCGACAACAATGTCGGCATTGCCGAGGTCGGTTGCGTGGTGAAGCTGCCGGAATCGGAATGGGACCGCGTCTTCGCCGTCAACCTCAAGAGTGCTTACCTTTCCATGAAGCACGTCGTTCCCGTGATGGTGCAGCAGGGCGGCGGCTCGATCATCAACATCTCCTCGATCGCCTCGATCCGCCATGTCGGCATCTCCTATGTCAGCTACAATGCATCCAAGGCGGCGATGAACCAGATGACCAGGACCACCGCGGTCGAATATGCGCCGCAGCATGTGCGGGTGAACGCGATCCTGCCAGGCCTGATGAAGACGCCGATGGTCGAACATTCCGCGGGGCTCGCGCAAAGCTACGCCGGAGGCGATGTGCAGGCGATGTGGCGCGCCCGCGACGCGCAGGTGCCGATGGGCCATATGGGGGACGGCTGGGACGTTGCGAATGCGGCGCTGTTCCTCGCCTCCGACGAGTCGAAATATGTCACCGGCATCGAGCTCGTGGTCGATGGCGGCATCACCTGCAAGTCGGGCCACTAAAGCGCCGTCATTGCTAGTGGAGCGGATTTGACGTTCGCTACCGTGCTTGCCACAAACTCGCAAAGCGAACGTCAAATCCAAAGCTCCACTAGAATCAATATTTTTGCTAGTGGTCCTTTGATTCCAACATTCGCAAACGTACTCGCTGCGATAGGATACGAATGTTGGAATCGGACCACTAGCCACGGAATCGAGCATGACGCCGCAAATCGCGATCCGTGGCCTGACCCTCGCCGTCGTCCTGATGGCGGTAGCGCCATGCCGCGCCATTGCGACCGGCGCCGACACCAGCACCGTCCCGCCGGTTGACCCCGCTGCTTGCATGGCGGCGATCGCGGCCAATGACGACGACAAGGTGATGGCCTAATGCGGCGTGTTGATCGACAACGAGAAAACGTCGAAGACCGACCGCATCAAGGCGCTGGTTGCACGGGCCGCGGTCTCCGCCCGCAAGGATCAGCTTGACCGCGCCATATCGGATTATGACGCCGTGCTACGGCTCGAGCCGCAGGCCGAAATCTACAACAGCCGCGGCGAGCTCTGGTGGAAGAAGGGCGACAGGCCGAAGGCGCTGGCGGATTTCGCCGCCGCGATCAAGCTCAATCCGGATCATCCGACGGCCAGGGGCAACTACAAGCGGCTGGCGCAGGAGCTGGAGCGGCTCGGCGCGCTGATGGCGGTTGCAGGCAAGCCGAGCTTCAACTGCGCGACCGCGAAGCGGCCGGTGGAGAAGGCGATCTGCGCCAGTCCCGATCTCGCCAATCTCGACCGCCAGATCAATGCGGTCAACAGCAAGGTCGTGCACGACGCCACGGCCGACAGTCCGCGCGCCGGGCGCGCGTTGCAGCAGGCGCAGGATGATTTCCTCGCCCGCCGCAATGCCTCGTTCGGCCGGCCGGACTACGATTTGCAGAAGGCGATGCGTGAGCGGCTGCAGCGGTTGCTCGAGGTGGAAAGGAATTAGTGGTCCGATTCACTGGAGCGGCACTGATGCCACCCTCCCCTGGAGGGGGAGGGTCGGCTCGCATGAGCGAAGCGAATGCGAGACGGGGTGGGGTGACCTTTAGACTAACACGGACACCGTGCCGAATGGTGAAACTGTCACCCCACCCCGATCGGTCATTGCATTCGCGATCGACCCTCCCCCTCCAGGGGAGGGTGGCATCAGTGCCGCTCCGTTCAGCTTAATCTCATCATGTTCTAGCGCCTCATAGCCGACTTTCCGGCTTGAATCGGCGTGGAGGTGCGTGAATATGGCATTCAAATAGAGCTGTGCCCGCCACGGCGTCATGGTCGAAATAGGCGCCATGACGAGATGGATGAGCCGGGAGGACGCCATGAACATCCACGACAAAAGCCGGTATCACGAGGTTCATGCACGGTCGCTGGCGGACCCCGAGGGCTTCTGGGCCGAGGCCGCGCGTGAGATCGACTGGATCGAGCCGGCAAAGAAAATCTTCGATCCCTCCGTCGGCGTTTACGGCCGCTGGTTCACCGGCGCCGTGGTCAATACCTGTTACAACGCGCTCGACCGTCATGTCGCCGGCGGACGCGCCAACCAGGTGGCGCTGATCCACGATTCCCCGCTGAACAACAACACCGTCACGACATTCACCTATGCCGAGCTCCTGAAAGAGGTGCAGGCGCTCGCGGCCGTGATGGTCGATTTCGGCGTCGGCAAGGGCGACCGCGTCATCCTCTATATGCCGATGGTGTCGGAAGCGGTGGTGGCGATGCTGGCCTGCGCGCGCATCGGCGCGGTGCACAGCGTGGTGTTCGGCGGCTTCGCGGCCAAGGAGCTCGCGACCCGCATCGACGACGCCAGGCCGAAGCTGATCTTCTCCGCAAGCTGCGGACTCGAGCCCGGCCGCATCGTGCAATACAAGCCGCTGCTGGACGAGGCGATCAGGCTCGCCTCCGCCAAACCGTCCGCCTGCATCATCCTGCAGCGGCCGCAGCAGGCTTGCGACCTCGCCAGCGGCCGCGACCATGACTGGGCAAGCCTGCGCCGCGCCGCGCGCGATGCCGGCAAGTCCGCGCCTTGCGTTCCCGTGCTCGCGACCGATCCGCTCTACATCCTCTACACATCAGGGACGACCGGCGTTCCCAAAGGCGTGGTGCGCGACAATGGCGGGCATCTCGTCGCGGTCAAATGGTCGATGTTCAATCTCTATGGCGTCAAGCCCGGCGAGATCTGGTGGTGCGGCTCCGACATCGGCTGGGTGGTCGGCCACAGCTACATCATCTACGGCCCGCTATTCCATGGCGCGACCTCGGTCATGTATGAGGGCAAGCCGGTCGGCACGCCCGATGCCGGCGCGTTCTGGCGCGTCATAAGCGAGCACGGCGCGGTCGCCTTCTTCACCGCGCCGACCGCGTTCCGCGCCATCAAGAAGGAAGACCCCGACGGTAAATTGATCCGGAAATACGATCTGTCGAAATTCCGCACGCTGTTCCTGGCCGGCGAGCGCGCCGACCCGCCGACGGTGGAATGGGCGGAGGCGCAGTTGAAGGTGCCCGTGATCGATCACTGGTGGCAGACCGAAACCGGCTGGTGCATCGCCGGCAATCCGATAGGACTGGGCCAGTTGCCGGTCAAGCACGGCTCGCCGACGGTGCCGATGCCGGGCTATCAGATCGACGTGGTCGATGAGGCGGCGAGGCCGGTGCCTGCGGGCACCATGGGCTCCATCGTGATCAAGCTGCCGATGCCGCCGGCGTGTTTGCCGACGCTGTGGCAGCAGGATCAGCGTTTCCGCGAGGCCTACTTGCACGAATTTCCCGGCTACTACAAAACCTCCGACGCCGGCTACAAGGACGAAGACGGCTACATCTTCGTGATGGGCCGCACCGACGACATCATCAATGTCGCGGGCCACCGGCTCTCGACCGGCGGCATGGAGGAAATCCTCGCTTCGCACCCGGACGTCGCCGAATGCGCCGTGCTCGGCATCGCAGATAGCGTCAAGGGCGAGGTGCCCTGTGGTTTCCTGGTGCTGAAGGCCGGTGTCACGCGCGAGCCCTCCGACATCGAGCGGGACATCGTGGCGCTGGTGCGCGAGCGGCTGGGGCCGGTGGCGGCCTTCAAGCTCGCGATCACGGTGGCGCGGCTGCCGAAGACGCGCTCGGGCAAGATCCTGCGCGGAACCATCAAGAAGATCGCCGACGGCGAGCCCTGGACCATGCCGGCCACCATCGAGGACCCCAAGGTGCTCGACGAGATATCAGAGGCGCTGATGGGCAGGGTGTGACGTTCGTCATTCCAGGTTCGATGCGGAGTTTGTCATCGGACCGGCCAAAAGGCCGGACCCGTTGGCATCGCCCCGGAATGACCGTTTTTAAGGAATTCCTGCCATCTTTTGGATAGATTGCCCGGTCAAGCCGCAGAATTGACAGCTGGAACTGTCCCGAAGAAACCCTCTCCCACAAAGGGAGAGGGTACGGAGACCGAATGTCGCGACGGCGTTTCCCGTTCAATATTCCGACTGCACTCCTGCTCATCGCACCCCTGCTCGCGGGCTGCCTCGAGCGCGGCGAGCCGCCTCCGTTGTCGGGCACGCTCACCCAGGATGACGACATCTACTGCCGCGCCGGCGGCAAGAACGCGCCGGGCTCGCCGGATTATGTCTATTGCCGCCGGGATCGCGACGCCCAGCGCAACGCCGCGATCGTGCGCGCCGACAAGAAGCAGCGCGACCTCGGCGAATACATGCTGAACAATCCGAAATAATGGAGGCCGCAATGAATGAGGACGTTTTCAACGGCAGTCTGCGCAGGTTTCTGAAGAAGGTCGGCATCACCTCGCAGCGCGAGATCGAAAAGGCGGTGCGCGACGCGCTCGCGGCCGGCCGCCTGAAGGGCCACGAGAAGCTGCCGGCGAAAATTGTGCTCACCGTCGGCGGGGTCAGTCTCTCGCACGAGATTACTGACGAGATCGAGCTGGGGTAGACAGGCGAAATGTGCTTGCGACGCAGGGCGTTTTTCGTAGACTCGTCTTGGACGATGGGAACATGCATATGGCGTTCTTCGGGGACCGGGCCGCGGAGTTGGGGCAATGAAGGCCTTGCTGGCAACCTGCATCGCAGGTGCCATGACATTCGCCGGGGTAATCTGGCTGGTTGGCGGAAACACGCCGGGCGCGACCGTGCCGGACGTGAAGCCGGTCGCAATGCCGGAAGTCGCTGTGAGCTCCGAGCCTTCGGTCCCCGGTCGCTTCCCGATGCCCGGCTTCCCGGATGATCGCGCATCGTTGGGGGAGCCTTCGCACCAGGATGCCGCGCCCGCTGTCGGCGCCGAGAAGGCCGGTGCGCCTGCGCTCGCAGCCGCCGTGCCGGAGGAATCTGCCGTCGCATCTGGAGCAGCGCCTGGCTCGGTGCCCGCCACGCTTTCCGCACCGTCGATGGCTGCCAAGGCCGAAAGCGGCGAAGGTCCTGTCGAGACAAAGCCGCTGGACTCGGGTCACCGCGATGCCGCGCAACTGGCGCCGACAACGTGCGATGCATCCGGCGGTGCCTCCAACACGGGGCCGCAGGATTTCCGGTATCTCATTTGTTACGTCTGGTCCGAACTGCCGCCTGCCGAGAAGCCGGCGGCGATCGTCTTGCGTTCGTTCAAGGACATCCCGGTCGGAACGCCGGTCGAGGAGATCAAGCGAGCGTCCGACGCTTTCGGTCTGGATTTCAATTTCATGAAGGCGGTCGCCAAAATCGAGTCCGGTTTCGACCCCAAGCAGCGCACCGGGTCGTATATCGGCCTGTTCCAGCTGAGCAAATACGAGTTCAGCAAATTCGGCTCCGGAGACATTCTCAATCCCCGCGATAATGCCGTTGCGGCAGCCTACAAGGTCATCACCGAAGGCATTCTGTTCAAGTGGGTGACACACAGGAAGCCGGACTTGAACGATCTCTACCTGATCCATCAGCAGGGCTGGGAAGGCGCCGCCGAGCACCTCATCCAACCTGATCGCATCGCCTGGAAATCGATGTGCGCCACCAGCGAAGGCAGGGAGAAGGGCGAAAAATGGTGCAGGCGCGCGATCTGGGGCAATACCCTCCCGTCCGTCAAGGACACGTGGAAATCGGTGGAGAAGCTGACGTCGGAGGCGTTCGTCGGAATGTGGCGCGAGCGGGTCGCTCATTTCTATTCGAAATACATGGCCACCGGCTCCGCCACCGCTGCCGCCGAACCGGCGAAGTAACGTCTGCTGAACAATCCGAAATGAGCGTGGCGGCACGTCGCGCGGCAAACTCCGCTGTACCCTCTCTCCTTGCGGGAGAGGGTGGCGAGCATCGTCAGATGCGAGCCGGGTGAGGGGTGCCTTGCGGCGTAGACGTCGTATCGCCTCGCAGCGCGAGATCGAAGGCGGTGCGCGACGCGCTCACGGCAGGCCATCTGAAGGGCCACGAGAAGTTGCCGGCAAAATTGTGCTCACCGTCGGCGGCGTCAGCCTCAGCCACGAGATCAGCGACGAGATCGAGTTGGGTAGTTGGAGAAACCCTTTCCCTTGGGAGATCGGGGACACGAAAAAACGTAATTAGCAGGTGTAAAAAACAGAAATTTTTCTGACGCCGCCGCGAGGTACGGCTCCAATCGATCAACTTAGCGTCGTCATCTTCCATCGCGGGCTGTGTCACTGCGTGCCATGTAAAAATTGGCCGGTGACAGCAGCGACGAACGGATTCGGTCGCCTAGTCCGTAACGCTCAGGTTTCCCTTGGCCGACGTCGATAGAGCGCGTAGGGAGTAGCTGCAGGCGCATACGTCGAGGATGCGGAGGATTGTCCCTACCCTGCGGGTCGCGTGAGGTTTCTGATTGTTCGAGCTATTTGGGTGAAAGCGTCATTCTTGCGCGCACCCCATTGAGCTAGTGGTTTGAGATCGTTCCTCCCGTCCTTCGGCAGGAAATTGATGCGACTTAGCGAAAAGCCGCCAGACTCAAGTGCTTCCCAGTCGCAAGAGTCGAGAAGGATCGGCAGCACCTTGACCTGGCCAAGTACATGGCGACGGATCGCTGTGGGAAGCTCTACAGTTTGGATGTACTTCGAACTCAAAAAGTTTGGACTTATCATTGGCACTATGACCTTCGCGGAATTCAGCTTTTTGCGAATGGCTGGGTCCCATTCTTCACCACCGCCGATCTCACGGTCATTAAAGAATTCGATTCTCTCGGAATGAATCAGCGCGCCGAGATGCTTTTTCAGCTCATCAAGCCATTTCGAATCAGCATGCTGATAGGCAACGAACACCAAGGGGGCACCAGCCGAAGATGTTTTTCTAAAAGTCAATTGTGATCCACCGCGTGCCAGCTCGATAGCATCCAATACGAGGACCGTGAGCCACACGGGGTCGGGCGACCCACGTTCAAACCAGTAGGCTTCTCTTCGGCCTCGTACTTCTCCTTAGTTGTCTCAGCTCCCGTTTTTTCGCCGGGGAGAATTTTTACCGAGAGAGGCATATTCTCGGTACCGCGTTGGTCGGGGGCGGCTGACTGTGTGTTTTGCTTGCTTGAGGCGTCACTGCCGGGCGGCCTCTTTGACTGTCCCCATGAATCCGATGCAAATGCTGCCAAGAGAGCCAGTGCAATCACTAGGCATCGAAGCTTCATACGCCCTCAATCGCCGTCCCGAAAATGTTTCCGTTGAAGCGATTATTGTACCTGAATTGGAACTCTGCAACGCCTTCTGCATGTCGACCTCGCTTATAAATCCCCTCGTCACGCTGCTTGCGCGCGGCATGTAACAGGAGCGCCGCCGCATGCCCGCGCGAGGCACGCTGATGCGATGGCGCGGCTCTCGACTGAGATGGAGTCCAGTCTCGAAAGGCGCGCCACGGGCCGCTTCTGGCCGTTTATCCGCGCAGGCATCTCGCTCCGGGCCGTTTCCGAAAACGTTGACGTTGCACTTAGCAAGCAAGTGGCTCGGCATCGAAGGTTTATCAGTACAGGAATTCTTCGACCAGGTTTCGATCCAAGCCGCCGATAGGCGGCGCTTGTGGATGTAGAATCGGTGCGGCTCAGTCGGTGCTGATGCTGGATACGCTGGTGCGTCCGTTACAGTTGTTACATCGCGGCAAAGAAGGGACTCTAAGTTAGAGAGCGCGGGCCGTAGGCCCGCTCTTACTTGTTTTCTTCTTTTCCCTTACTTCTTCTTCTTCCTTGTTCAGGTCCGCCACAGAACCTTTTCGGGGCTACGGACGAGCTTCTAATGGGTCCGCTACAAAACCTTTTAGGCTGGCCCGAGCACAGCTTCCGCGGGCATGGCCGGTACCGCCTGCGCCTGCCATCCGGGCTTCGGCTCGGTGCCGATAATGGCGATCCGGTAGTGGGTCGGATGTCCGCGTCCGGGCCGTCCGCCCTCCGTGAGCAGGTGGCCGCGCTCGACCAGTTGCTGCACGATCCGGATCACGCTCGCTTTCGACAGCTTGCCATTTTGCGCGATGGTTTCGAGCGATGGCCACGAACATTGCCCAAGGCTGCTCATTGGCCACGCGATCTCAAGTGCGACGGCAAGCGCGCTCGCCGTCAGCTCCTGGTCGTAGTGCACTTGATAGAGCCACGTATTAAACTGTTCGAGAAATTTCGGCGACGGCTTCGGTCGTCGGGCTTGCGCGCGACGCTCCTCGCCTGCAAATGAAGCGCCGCCCGGGCGGGTGATGATGATACTATCCATCGCGGTTTCGGCTCCTCAGGGTTGGGACCAAAGGGCTCGGCTTTAAGGCTTTCAGCATCAGAGGGAGCTGGAAGACGTAGGGCCGGGCCCTAGATTTGGCGAAACCCGCAGAAACAGCCCGCTACAGGCTAGTCGAAAAGCGCTTGTTTTAAAGGGTTTTCTTAGTTTCGGCGTGTTTCACCGAATACCAAAATATAGACGTGTGGTCCTGATCCCCCGACGCTGGGATCAAGCCGATCGAGATGCGATTTCGGCCTTGCGGCCGAAACGCTGTAATCGATCGGCGACGGAGGCTAACAAGCCCGGAACTCCGGGGAGAGCGCGGAGTAAGCCGTAAAGCCATTGCGCAGGGAGTGCCGGATGTTTCGGCCTTACCTGACCATGCTTGTGTGCACTTCTACCCTTTTAGCACACAAGGCTGCGGGTGCGGCCAGCGCCCGGCACTCCCTGCGCCCTCTGTCTTCCGGAGGGACATCGAAAGCAAGACTCGGACGCGAAATCGCGCCGCGGGAATGCGAAAGGCTGTTTGATATCTAAAAGCGCGCTCCGCTCTTCACCCTCCCCTGGAGGGGGAGGGTCGGCACGCACGAGCGTAGCGAAATGCGTGACGGGGTGGGGTGATTTTTCAATGCGGAGACTGTGGAGAGACTGCCACCCCACCCCGATCGCTCATTGCATTCGCGATCGACCCTCCCCCTCCAGGGGAGGGTGGCGCGCGCAAACAAAAACGCGGCGGAATGACCCGCCGCGTTTTTCAAATCGCCGATGCGACGAAGCCCTACTCCTCCTCCGGCTTCTTGCCGCCGATGGTCTTGAGCTTGGCGAACACGGCGTCGACATTGAGGTCGTCGCTCCTCTTCTCGGTGGTCTCCAGCTCCGGCTCCTTGCGCGTGGTCTCGGAGGCCGGCAGCAGCGTGGCGCCACCATACTGCGTGTCGACCGGCTTTTCCTTGGCGGCGCGCTGCACCTCGAAATCGAGCTCGATCTGCGAGCACAGGCCGAGCGTCACCGGGTCCATTGGCGTCAGGGTCGAGGCA
>Ga0210410_10003045_pt1 | contig 14921 bp, 9 predicted proteins | sample IncBWC4MmetaG_FD_161058 | JGI IMG/M metagenome (GOLD analysis project Ga0210410, IMG submission 161058) | Forest soil microbial communities from Barre Woods Harvard Forest LTER site, Petersham, Massachusetts, United States - Inc-BW-C-4-M | ecosystem: Environmental > Terrestrial > Soil >... | reverse complement strand
TCTCATCAGTGAAATTGCTGGCAAGCGACTCACCAAGCGTCCCGATCTAAGCAAGCCGCAGGGGGTCCGCGGCCGCAACAGTGATAACGGCCGACTACGACAGACCTTGAGCTGGGAGCCCTCTGTGTCGCTCGAAGAGGGCTTAACCGTTACCTACCGATGGATTGAAAATGAGTTACACCATGCCCGACGCCTCCCCAACACTCTCGCGGCTAGCAGCGCCGACTAAGCACCGCGCCAACGTGCTTGGGGTCGGCGTACACGCGATTGACCTGCCCGGCGCGGTCAGCGTTATCGAAAGCGCCGTTCGTGAAGGAACCAAGGGATACGTCTGTGTCACCAGTGTGCACGGCGTGATGGAAGCGCAGCGTGACCCCGAGTTCCGGGACATTCTCAATCGCGCCCTGCTCGTGACACCCGATGGCATGCCAACGGTTTGGGTTGGACGCCTACAGGGTAACTCCGCCATGAAGCGCGTTTTCGGTCCCGATTTAATGCTGGAGGTCTGCCAGCGTTCGGCTGGAACCGGAATCCGCCACTTCCTCTATGGAGGGAAGCCAGGGATTGCCGGTGAACTCGCACAACGTTTGCAACGAAATTTTCCTGGCATCGCAGTGGTCGGGACCTTTACGCCTCCTTTTCGGCCTCTGGAGCCATCTGAGCAGCTTGCCCTTGAAAGACAACTGGAAACAGTGCTCCCCGACATTGTTTGGGTAGGACTCAGTACACCGAAGCAGGAAAGGTTTATGGCCGCGACCTTTCGACGGCTTCCCTGCAAAATCATGGTCGGGGTGGGCGCGGCATTTGACATTCATACCGGCCACGTGCAAGATGCGCCGAAGTGGATCAAGGACGTGGGACTGCAGTGGGCCCACCGGCTCTGCCAGGATCCGGGACGCCTGTGGAAACGCTACCTGGTGAACAACTCGGCTTTCTTGGTTGCCATCGGCCTTCAACTCGCCGGGCTACGCCGCCACGCCCTTCCACCTTGCTCCCACAGGCCTTCCTGACAACCCCCAGTCATTACGGGTGTGGGGCAGGCATTCGATCTTTACGCCGGGCGAGTGGGCCAAGCCCCGCGATGGACGCGGGATAACGGTTTAGAGTGCTTTTCGCTTAACCAGCAATCCTCGGAGTTTGTGGCGGCGGTACCTTGATTGGCAACGCGCAGCTCCTTTTACTGCCTCGCACTTGGTATGACAAATCTATCTGCTCGAATTGAATCCATCCCCGACCTGTGGCATCCTCATTTGTTTCGAGACGAGTCCGAAAGGCCCGTGCCGCGTAGGAGGTCTTGGAAGCGAGGGTCCGAACGAAGGCTGTCGAAGCGGGGATCCATCTTGAGATACTTCAGTAAAGTTGACCGCTCTACCTTCGCCTTTTCGAGTAACTCAAACGCCCGGTCTTTCTCGCCCAAGCCGACATAAACAACAGCCAGTTGATACGGCGACAGGTCACTCTGTTTAGCCAGGGTTTTCAGTTCGTCGAGTATTTTCAAGACACCGCGTTTAATTGCCGTCACTGCGTAGGCATGGCCCAGCGATGCGATCCAATTCGGATCGTCTTTTTCAAGCGCCGCCTTGCGTGAGAGATCACTGGATCACAACCGTTGGTTGAAGTCCCGTGCCCCAAGCGTCCGCCGGCGGCGTCATCGTGGACGGCAAGGCTCCACCCGAGGATGCTCCAGCTGAGACGTTGAGGGCAAAGCTTACGTAGGCAGGCCCAGCTGCGACCTTGGCACAAAGGGTCGAGCAATTCGTAGTAAATGCAATATAGTATCGACCAGCATTAAGAGCAGTGGAACCTTGAGTCCACTTCAACGTTTTGAAACTCTTTGACGGTGCGAAGGTAGTGCCTGGAGTAGGCCCAATATCCGCCACGAGATTCCCCGAGCTGTCGAAGATGCCAATGTCATACTTATTCGTCGTATTGTCCGTGATCGTTACGTCGAAGGTGATTTCGGTAGTGATAACGTTGTAAGGCAAGAGGAATCCCCAAAGCTTGGTAACATTTGGGGTCGGACCTTGAGAGGCTCCGGTACGCTCGCCGCCGGTTACAAAGAATTGCAATGTCGCAACGTTTCCGCTCGCCGCAGAAATTGTGACCGATCCTGGGCTGTTCGTAATACTGATGTTATGGCCCGCAGTGAGTGTGCCGAGCACCGGAGCGTTGCCCGTCGACCCGATCAGGATTTGCCCGTTGATGGGGGCGGATGTCGAAGTCAGACTCGCGGGACTCGAGAAGTAAGCGATTCCGTTCTGCGTGCCCGCAAAATTACCGGAAAGCGCGACCGTGCCGCCCAGCGCCACGGTTCCGCCCCCCGACAATCCCGATCCAGCCTGCACCGTGACGGAAGAATTGGACAGCATGCTGTTGGTTACTCCGGCAGCGGGAATACTGATCGTGCCGGTCTTGGTGATCGGCCCGCCCGTCAGGCCTGCGCCGGTAGCGACGCTGGTGACCGTCCCACTGCCGGTGCCGGGAAAGGTCTGCCCGGATGCAAAATTCAGGATCCCATTTGAAGCGACGGACAACCCGGTCTGGTTGAGGAGCCCGGGGACACCGTACAGCAAGTTGAGCGTTGCTCCGGTGTTCGCAGAGTCATTTCCCACCGGGGCAGCCTGCCAGCGAAAAACGTAAGACACCGCCTGTGCGACAGATGTGTTGTACGCCGAAGCCTCGATGTCCACCGGGTTGGAGGCGTATCCTTGCGCGGGCGTGGCGGTTTGGACCGGGGCGAAAACAGCTCCTCCCAGAACGTTCAGTGAACCTCGAATGAAGGTTGCTCCCGAAACGTCCAGCATCCCTGCAGGGCTGGTATTGCCGATCCCTACGTTGCCGCCCGATTCGAAGATGGCGGAATTTTGAATGTTGCAGGCGCTGGTGAACTTGGAGATCTGGTTGGGAGTTGCGGTTCCGTCACTGGTGACGGATGAACAGGGCGCATTCGGCTGGATCAGCGGGACTGTGCCCGGACTCCAATTAAGAATCTGTGGGGCGCGCTGCGAATTAGGAGATCCCGCCGGAGTGCCGGAGGCCAATTGAGCGGCCGAGGGTTGACCGTCTGCGAGGACAAAAGCCGAAGCCGGTTTGCCTCCCAACATCTCTGAGTCTGCCGCCTTCAGGGCATACGCGACGCTCAACAACAGAATCCGCGGCTGCTCCGCCTGTCCGTCGGGGCGGACGCCTAACCAGCGTGCCTCACCGGCGGAGAAAATCTCCAGCGGCAGACCACTCTCATTCGTCGCTCCGAGCAGCACGCTGTAGCGCCCGGCTGAGTCCAGTTGCACGTTCTGGCTTTCTTGCCAAACCAACTCCTGGTCATTCTGGTCTTTGTACAGGGCGAACGTGACTCCGACGCGCCCGCTGAGAGGTTTTCCTGCCTCATCACGCACGGCTCCCTGCATCCGAATCAACCGAGGCACAGTCGCGGTCGAGGCAGGCTGGGAGGAATGCTGGTCATCGACCTGCGCCAACGCGCAGGCACCAAGGAGCAGACCCACTGTGAGGATGCACACCGAAACGCGACCAAATCTCACAACCACCTCCTGCTAGCTATTTCGGGGAGTAGGCTAAACGGCGGGCGGAGTGAGGCGATGCCTGACCTGTCAAACCAATCCCCCTTGACCCGAAGGAGCCGGGCATTGTGAGCAACTGCAGCGCCTGTTGGCGGCCACGGGGGATCATTGGCCGTATTCTGGCGCAACTAAATTGCACAATTCATGCAGTGAGGGCGCTTCATTTTCAAGAAGCGTCCGGACCGGATTCGTGCCTTTAAGGGATTACGTCTTAGTGCCTCTTCTTGCAATCCCCCAGGTGGCTTAGCCGAACCGGATTAAGCAGTCTTGGGCCTAACCAAAAGGGGAATTGACGCGTCGCAGGATCTGAGTTTAGATGCTTGGCTGTGATGATTGCCGCTATGCAGCGCTGATTTCCTGAATCTGCTGGCTTTCACGTTCAAAGCCAACCACGGGGACTGGAACATGACAAATATGAATGCACTTATCTTGATGATGTGTATGACGGGCCTGTCGCCTCTCGCTTTTGCACAGAGCGCGACGCCACCGCGCATAGCCGCCTCCGAGGCAAAAAAACACGCCGGCGAGACGGTAACCGTGTGCGGAAAGGTTGTAGACACCAAGATTCCTAAGTATGGACTAGCAGGCCGCGGAAAACCGGTAACCTTCGATCTCGATCAGCCCGAACCGAATCCGGTATTCTACTTCGTGGCATTCGGGTCGAAGCCTGAGGGACCCAAAGAGGCCGTTGCTGCCTACCAGGGCAAGCGCGTATGCGTGACCGGTGAGATCAATATGTCAGCTGCCGTGCCATTCATCTTGGCGGCAGATCGTGCCCAGATTAAGCCTCAAGCGGAAAATAAGTAGCGGGAAAGCTCATGCCCGCGACTTGAAAACGCGCGCTTCATGGCCATTGCGGCCTGAGTCTGCGGGAGCACGGAAGACCTATCCCTTAATGGATAGAACGGGTCAGGATATGAAGAAGAAATTACTAATATTGTTGTTGTGGGGAGGAGTTGAGCTATCAGCTCAAACCATAGTTCAACAGTTTGCAGCGATTAGTGCCGGGTCGGGCACGGTCTCAGACATGGATCTTAGTCTGCCGACCGACAAGGGCAGTGTTCTCATCGCGATGCCGGTGCTTCTTTCGCCTGGTGTCAAGGTTTTGAGTGTTACCGACAATGCACCAGATGGAGGTAACACGTATAAACAAGTTTCAGGTGCAAGTTCGTCTTGCGCGAAAAAGTCTGTTGATATTTGGTACTGTGAGAATTGCAATCCAGGTGTGACCGAGTTGAAATTTCATTTATCGGATCGCGTCAAAGCAAGTATTAATGCTTTTCTTGAAGTTTCAAACATGGCGTTGTCCTCGGTGGTGGATGGGAGTGGGGCACACGTAAGCGACGGGACTGCTACCAGCGGAGGTTTAGAAGTTGGCCCTAGTATTACGACGACAGCAAAGGATTTAATTGTTGCTCGTTATTTTCCAACCGATCCTCTTCCAACCGGCGTAACTCCTGCGACATGGACGTATACCACTTCTTATGTTTACGTGCTAAACGGACCATCAGGAACCTATCAACCGACGCTAACCGGGGCGAGTGCCGCGGGTAGTTTTTGCATGAGCATGGCCGCTTTTAAGACCAGAACCGCCGAATTGCCACATTGACAAGCCTACGCTTCTAGTCTGACCTTGCAGGCCACGGAAAACCCGTAAAGCTTCGATCTCGAATTAGCCTGAACCGCGTGCGGTGCAATCCTTCGTGACGTTTGGGGTCGCAGCTTGGGGACCTGGAGAGACAGTTTGCTGACTACCAGGGCAAGCCGTACGGCTCATTGCTGCGACTTGAAAGCAGCGACGCCTGCAGGGTTAGTGACGCCGCTAAAGCCCCCCGAGACCTGCTCGATAGTCATCTCAGCCTGAGTCTGCGGGGAGGACGTAGGGAGGGCGGCAAAAAATATTTCACCTCTTCTCTGGATCTTCCGACGGCACTGCTGCAGCGCTCTGCTTTTTTGCGGTGGTCACGGCACCCAGTTCTTGCAGCACCGTTTCCCGCAATTTCATGTATCCGATGGCGCCGCTCATGAAATGGTCATTGATGAAGAAGCTCGGTGTGCCCTGTAATCCAAGCCGCTGGCCTTCCTGGGCATCCTTCTTCACGGGGGCAATTTGTTCTCCGCCGTCGAGGCATTGATCGAAACGGGCAGTGTCGAGTTTCAGGGTGCGAGCCTGCTGTTTCAGATCGGACGTTTGAAGTCGTTTGGTTTGAAACAAGGAATCATGAAACTCCCAGAATTTACCTTGTGCACCCGCGCAATGCGCGGCCTCGGCGGCTCTTGCAGCAAGTGGGTGCATTGGAAGAGGAAAGTCTTTGTAAACCAGTGACACCTGATTGGGGAATTGTTCCCGCAACCGGGCGAGATCCTCGTTCACTTTTTGGCAGTAAGGGCACTCATAGTCCGCGAATTCGATGATCTGGACCGGAGCGTTCTCAGAACCAAGCCTCGGAGCATTCCCCGCCGCGACGTGAGCACTTGGCTGCTTCAGCTCAATTACCACACCATATTGCGCTCGAAGTTCGGCGATGTAGGCGTCCCGTGCTTTTTTCGTGCGAAGCTGGTGTACCGTATCGATGATGTTACTTCGCGCCTTCTCGTAGGATTCGTCGGTTTGTACGCCCTCGTAGTAGAAGCGGAGCTGATCCTCCGTGGGTTCCTGCACGTGAATGGAAACATGACGCTTGAGTAATTCATCAAGGGTCACAGATTCTTTCTTCGCCTGCATTTCCAATAGCTTATCGTCAATGAATTGCTCGAGGGCATCGCGCTCGGTAAGGTAGTATTTGTATCGGGCCTGAAGCAGTTTGCCTGCTTGCTTGTATTCCAACTCTTCTGCCGTCACCTTGCGGCCGGCAATCTCGGCTACCACGCCAGAGTCATCCTGGCCAACGGCTGGGATGGAAAAGGCGCCAAAGGCTATTCCCAGCCCAAGCGCAATCATGGTCTGCTTGGTTGACATAGAAATTCCTCTCTTCGATTCTAAAACTTTCTTTGTTCAGGTGGGGGATAAATTTAGAGGCCCGGACGCCGAGTGTAGACCCGGCGTCCGGGGTGTTTGGATTTGACCACACTCGGAGGATTAAAAGTCGAAATCTTCCGGCGTGCAGCTGCATTGTTTCCCGCTCAGCAGATGGTCATAGAAACACAGGTTCTCCAACAGCAATTCTTCAGGGGCGCCGAGGTTCGAGTCGGCAAGCGCGGTTTCCGTCTGGGAGTAAGGTGCTGGCCCGAAGGGATTCTTGTTAGCCGCGCTCTGGATGTGAGTCGCCCAACCACGCAGACCGGCGGTCGGTTTGTTGGTAAAGTTCGGGCCCCCGGCAAAGACCGAAGACGAAATGACCTTGATAACGCCACGTGTGGGCTTAATGCCGGTCAAGGGGTTGGCAGTGAGTTGGTTTCTCACGGATTCCGAGAGCAAACCGTCTGCCGTGATATCGCAGCTGCAGCACTCGGTCAACTCCTGGCTGTCATCAAACACGTAGATTGACGCCCACAGGTCGCTAAGGGCATTGTCGCCATCGTTAATGATACGCACCGTTGCATCCGGAGCGGCCGCGACATTGTTGGCATAGTAGGTGGTGAAATAGACACTATTATCACCAACGTTTTGAGCCAAGGCAGTTCCCCCCAACATCAGGGCGAGTGCCAGCATGAACATCAAAAATCCGAGCTTCTTCATTTGTGGATCCTCCTGGTGGTTTGTGGCGCCTGGCGCTGGGGGGGAGGATCAGCTATGGGCGCTTGCGGAACTTTAACCTTTGGTGACTTCTTTGCAAGTACCCACGTGGCCTAGCCAAAGCCATTAAGTCCAGGAGTTACTACTAATGGAGTAATTCCACAACTTATGGAGTAGTTCCACGACCCGGCACATACCGGCATCGTGCCGCTAATGTCGTTATTGCGGTTGGAGTTTTTCCCGCAGCTGTCGAGCCCGATCTCTCATCATTTGCCCGAGAACCTCTGGAGATAGCGGCTCCTTCGGCGGCTCCAAATTTCTACTGTCGAGCTCATAGGGTACAGCCGCTACAGTCGGAGCATCTTGCGGCGGTGTCCAAAGCGAAGCGGAGGTCGGTGTCTGCGGCAGTTGAGGTGGGAGGCTTGCAGGTGTGTCTGCCGTATGCAGGGACAGCAAGACCTGCATAGGAACGTGCGGGGGTTGTGGCGAACCCACGATGACGAAATCAAAAGGAGAACCGTTGAGCAGCGACGCAAGCACATCTTCTGCTCGTCCTGGCCCGGTGTGTTCAACAATGCGCTCAAGGCCGCTTCCGGGCGGAACCTCGATCACAGCCCCAGTCTTCTCAGCAACCAATTCCAGCACCGCGGCCAGAGTTGAGTTCTCGGCATCAATCGTGAGTTGGCCATCCCGATAAGTGACCACGGGCCCATGAAGCGGGGCTTCTGCTGCTGCCAGCCCAGAGCCTGCCGAGCTGCGCTCGGCTTGGATGGGCAAAGGCTCCTGTCCCCGCACAAGCCTGTTTTGCGTGGAGACAACCGTTCCCGCTGGGGCTTGGGCAACCTCGTCCGGCAGCGGTAGTAATACCGCGCTGCGGGCGACATTCTGTCTGGCAATCACTGGGGCTGCGGCAACCGCATGCGGCAGCGGCGGTAATTCGGCTCTGCTGGCAACGGTCTGTTTTGCAACCACTGGGGCTGCGGCAACCGCGTGCAGCAGCGGTAGTAATCCGGCTCTGCGGGCAACATTCTGTCTGCCAATCATTAGCGCCGTGAACTGTTGCGTTTGCCCGGTGGCGACATGGGCGGAAGCGGGACTCACAGTAATGGTGAGGGCGTCCTTAAGCCGGATCTGCGTCAATACAGAATAACTGGGGTCCGAAACTAGAACGCCTTCCAGAGTAACGACTCGCGGCTGCGGAAGTGAAGATGGCGTCCGGTATACTCCCTGTTCATCGATTGACCCGCAGGCCAAGCCGGAACAGCCGAGCCCTGAGATGTTCCAATGTACGGCAACGGATCTTCCTTCAGCGTCCGTAACTTCGAATTGCTGAGTTTGATTTGCTGCGACGGTTGCTCCATTTGGACGAACGGTCAACCTGTGCGGAACGGGACGCGTTGACGCCCAGAGTCCATCCAATCCAAAACCGGCCAGCAGGCCGACTACGACCGCTATTCGCGTGCCGCCTAGAATGCAAGCCAGCAATTCGAGAATAGACGGTCTTCGTGAACCGCCTATGCCGCGACCGCACCTTGCTGGAGTATCCCTAAGCATAAACCGCCTCACTTCCGTGCGCAGCCGTCGACCGCTGCGCAAGGTGGCACGTACCGTTCACTTCGTGGATGCGGCTTGCATTACCGTCCGCGTGTAGCCGAGAGAGCGAAGAAGAACCGCTCTGAGGGCAACGACGCTTTCCTGTCACGTACCCATTCGCAAGACCCAGCCAGTTGACTACGAAATCTGCTGGTCAGCAACTCCACGATTGGACTAGCCAATCCGTTTAAGACAAGAACGAAGTAGCCCGTTCGTGCTAGAGCAAATGGGCGTGACTCAAGTGACGAGGCCATGCCTCTTGACAAAGCAAGGTTTGTGCAACATACTGCGTTCGCATATTTCGGGCCCTGTAAGTCGATCTAAGTATCGTTCTGGCTTTCGTGCGCCACCTCCCCCCCAGAAGCCGGAACTCAATTTACGGCAACGTCGGCTTGTGCGCCTTCAACCGGGACACGTCCGGTTACGCCCAGCACAGAGAACTCCCGTGAGGGGTTCGGGCGTGACGGTGCACGCCGCTTTGAATCGAGGAGGGCGCTGTGCCAATGGCTGCGAGCAACAGTGGGTTTTTGCTGCTAGATGCTAGATTGGATCTGATTGCAGCGAATGATTCTGCCCTTCAAATCCTCTGCTTCCCCAGCGCGGCGGATCGGATCAAACAACCTAAAGTCTTTCTTGCGGATCGGGTGCGCACCACCCTTCTCGACCATAGGAATCGGGACAGATCGGCTTTCGTCAAAGAGTTCAGGTCGGGTAAACGGCGGTACATCTGCAAGAACTTTCGAGTCGACTGCAACGGACACTATCCCGTTCAGCCCGCTATCGCTGTGCTGCTGGAGCGGGATGCATCGAGCAGTTACTCGGCACTTGAAGAAGTCTCTGAAGAGTTTGATCTGACTCAACGAGAACGTGAGACGGTAGAGTTTCTCCTGCAAGGTCTCACCAGCAAGGAGATCGCAACCCGCATGCAGATCAGTCCTAACACCGTAAAGGCGTTCCTGCGATTGGTAATGGTCAAAATGAAAGTTTCAACACGTTCTGGAATTGCTGGGAAGCTTGCTGGTTCAAGGCCTAACACTTAAGTCTTTCGCATTCGAAGGTTTAGTCGCGAATTAATTCGATTGAAGAATATACGGGACTAGTGACTTCGGTCATTATGCCATGCTGTGACATACTCTTCAGATCGAGAACGACGCCAGCATGAGCGTTTCCCGCAGGCGCTTGAAGTGCATGCACGGAGTTTGGTCTCGGGTCCGACGGCAGGTGCTCTGCCAAAGGAATTTGACGGTCGCGTTCACAATCTGAGCAACGGAGGCGTTTGCATCCTTAGTTCGAGTCCCCTCCAGGCTGAGACGTTCATATCTTGCGATTTTCCGGTGTCCGATGTTCCGATCTCGATTCCCACGCTCATGCAAGTGCGATGGACAGCCAAGCGCGGGCACAAATCACCGAGCTATATCAGTGGGCTTCAGTTCGTTGTCTAGTTGCGGAAAACGGCAAGCTCTGGCAACCGTATCCGGCCTACGCCGATGCGCTACTACCAATGGGCTAGTACCACTTGAGAATTGTGCGGAATAATCCAGTCGATATAGTTCCATTCGGTTAGTTCGCACCTTGCCCTCTCCCCGAGTCGCCAGGAGTCTACATGAGGCTTTGTCCAGCCCCTCGCGTGATTATTGTTCTTAGTGCGCTCATATGTTCCGGATTGCTCTTGAGCTGCGGTGGAATCAACGCATCCCAAGGAGGGGGGACTCCGAAACTCACGCAAATCACAGTTGCTCCCTCTAACCCGACCATTATGAAGGGCGCAAGCCAACAGTTCACCGCTACCGGGATTTTTGATGATGGGACTCAGCACGCCTTAGGTGCTTCGGTGACTTGGGAGACGAGCCCGTCAGCGGTTGCGACTATCAACACTAAAGGCAACGTGATTGGCGTGGGCGAAGGCGTCGCGCAGGTGACTGCGGCCTATCAAGGGGTAACAGGCGGCACGTCGGTCACCGTCGGACAACCGGGCTTGCTCAGTATCACGATCAGTCCGAACCCGTCCTCTTTGCCCGCAGGTGAAACTGGGCAGCTAACCGCGACCGGGAACTTCTCCGATGGAAGTGTTCAAAGTCTGACTCAATCGGCGGCGTGGAGTTCATCGGCTCCGAATGTCGCGACGATCAACGCAGCGGGTCTAGCCAGCGGCTTAATCGTGGGCAGCACGACGATCACGGCTGCCTCCGGCACGGTACAGGGAACGACTGCGCTGACTGTAACCTCACCGGTTCTCGCCTCGATTGCGGTGACGCCGGCGGATAGTTCGATTGCCGCGGGGAACACGCAGCAGCTCACGGCCACGGGAACCTATAGCGACGGGAGCACGCAGAATCTGACGAGCACAGTGGCGTGGAGTGCATCGGCGTCGAGTGTGGCGACGATCAGCAATGCTACTGGCTCGCAGGGATTGGCCACGGCGTCGGGTTTAGGCACGACGACGATTGAAGCGGCGTTGAACGAGATCAGCGGCTCGACTACGATGACCGTCACAGCAGGCTTTGTGTTGACGGGCAGCCTGAACACGGCGCGCGCCTCACATACCTCGACGGTGCTAAACAACGGCGTGGTGCTGGTTGCGGGAGGCTATAACGGCAATATCTTAGCCAGTGCCGAGTTGTACGATCCCGCGTCCGGGACCTTCACCTCCACCGGCAGCCTGAACAACGCGCGCATCTATCACACGGCAACGCTGTTGAACAATGGCATGGTACTGATTGTGGGAGGCACCGATAATAACGGCAACATCTTAGCTGGCGCCGAGCTGTACAATCCCGCGTCCGGGACCTTCACCCCCACCGGCAGCCTGAGCACCGCGCGGGAATTCCACACGGCGACGGTGAAGAATGGCATGGTGCTGATTGCGGGAGGCACCGATAATAACGGCAACATCTTAGCCAGTGCGGAGCTGTACAATCCCACGACCGGGACCTTCACCCCCACCGGCAGCTTGAACACCACGCGCATCGATCACACCGCAACGATGCTGAACGATGGCATGGTGCTGATTGTGGGAGGCTACGATAACAGCGGCGATATCTTAGCTAGTGCCGAGCTCTACAATGCCGCGACCGGGACTTTCACCCCCACGCGCAGCCTCAGCGCCGCCCGTTATAAGCACAGGGCGACGCTGCTAAACAACGGCATGGTGCTGATCGCAGGAGGCCAGGGCTCCGATGGCAACGCCTACTCCAGTGCGGAGCTGTACAATCCGGCGACCGGGACCTTCACCCCCAACGGCGGGCTGAATACCGCGCGCGAACTCCACACGGCGATGCTGCTGAACAACGGAATGGATCTGATTGCAGGGGGCTTCGGCCCGAGTGGCTACCTAACGAGCGCGGAGCTGAACAATTCCGCAACCGGGACTTTCGCCCCCACCGGCAGCCTGAACGCCGCGCGCTACTTGCATACTGCGACGCGGCTGAACAACGGAATGGGTCTGATTGCAGGTGGCTATAACTCCAGCGGTTACTTAGCTAGTGCCGAGCTGTATCTACCGGACACGCTGACTCCGCCGAACCTCGTTTCCATCTCACTGAGTCCGACCGGCCCGACGGTTCCTCTCGACGCCGCGCAGCAGTTCATCGCCACGGGCACCTTCCGCGACAGCAGCACGGAGCAGCTTGCTTCGGTGACCTGGAGTTCCTCGGACACGGCGGTCGTCAGCATCACCGATGACGCCAGCAATCTGGGTGCGGCTTATGCCCTGGGCACGGGCGCGGCGACGGTGAGCGCGTGTGCCGGCGCGGTGTGCGGCTCCACAACGCTGACGGTTGGGTCGGCGGCGCTGGTATCCATCGCGATCACACCGGCAACCGGGACGGTTCCGGCCGGCCGGCCGCTGCAGTTTTATGCCACGGGGACATACAGCGATGGTAGCACGCAGGATTTGAGCTCGTTGGTGACGTGGAGTTCGTCGGCGCCTCCGGTCGCGACGATCAATGCGGCAGGCCTGGCCAGCGGCTTAATTGTGGGCAGCACGACGATCACGGCTGCTTCGGGCACCGTACAGGGCACGGCCATGTTGACGGTGACCTCACCGGTTCTCGCCTCGGTTGCGGTGACGCCAGCCAATGCTTCGATTGCTGCAGGGGAGAGGCAACAGTTCACGGCCACTGGAACGTACAGCGACGGGAGCGTGCAGAATCTGACGAACGCGGCGACGTGGACCTCATCCGGGCCGGCAATCGCCAGTGTGAGTCCGAGCGGCGCGGCGGTTGCCCTCGCAGTTGGAACGGCCACGATCAGCGCAACCGCCGGGTCCTTCACCGGAACCGCGAGCCTGACTGTGACTCCCCCTGTAATAATCGGATTGAACGTTGTTCCGGCAACATTATCCATGGTCTTGGGGAGTAGCCGTCAGTTCCAAGCGATTGCAACGTTGAGTGATGGAACAACGCAGGACATGACTGGAACCGTAGCGTGGAGTTCGACGGATCCGAACATTGCCACCGTGAGCAGCGGCGGACTGGCGAGTGCCGCGCAGGTTGGCTCGACGACGATCCTTGCACAGAGCAATGGCCTGACGGGGTCGGCGCAAATCACCGTAGTGCCACTCGTCGCCTTGAGCTATTTTAGTCGTGTCAATTCTGTAAACGCGGGTATTGACGGCACTGTTCAGCTGACCAATCCGGGTCTTACGTCGCTGTGTGCGATGGTGTACGTATTCGACCAAAATCAGGAATTGAACGAGTGCTGTGGATGCCCGATATCGCACGATGGGATGAGGACTCTCTCCTTGCTCAAGGACCTGACGGCAAATACTCTGACCGGGAAAAAACCTCAAGCGGGAGAAATCAAGGTCGTGCCCTCCGATCCCGCGCAGAATCCACAATGCGATCCCGTCGCCTCAGCCCCGACTGGCGTAATCCTTGCATGGGGGATGAACGCTCAAGTCCCAGGTGCCACCACGGAAACAGAGTATGCAATGGTACCCCTGAGCGATGGGGAAGAGACAATCCTGGTGAACTTGTGCAGTTTTGTGAAGCAGTTGGGAGGCGGCCAAGGCATTTGTTCCTGCGGAAGCGGTGACTAGCGGGATATCGACATTTCACTAACGTTTTAGGACAATTATCCAGTGCGCAGTGCGCGATGCTGCACTACTTATGATCAGAGTGATTTTGAGCATCAAAGACGAGAGATTGCCCGGAACTCCGTTGAAAGTTAGCGACTCCCGACCGTCATAGGTTACGCAACCTTTCCTTCCGCGACAACACCCTTCTTCGAAACCATGTTGGCTAGCGCGGTCAGCAGCGCTGGAATCTCCCGGTAGCCCTGCACTTTGCGGAACTGGCGTTCGGCCACCAGCAGGCCCGAGCCGACCCAGCGTTCGATGTGGTCTCCGGCGCGCCAGCGTTTCACGTTGCGGCAGACCGTGTCTACAATCGAAAAAGCCGACTCGATTACATTTGTACTGGCCAGGGTGCGGCGCAACTGCGCGGGCACGCGCAAGCGATGCACGGTGAGCGTTTCTTCCATGCCTTCCTCCAGGCTGCGGGCGGCGCTCGGATTCAGCTCCATCAATTCGCGATGCAGTCGATCGAGGGCGCGCTTGGCGTCGGCGTATTCGCTCATGGCGTAAGCGTTCTGCAGTTTCTTTTTGACCGCCGACTTATGTTCCTCGGGTAAGTGGTCGATGACGTTGCGCCGCTTGTGCACCTGGCATCGTTGGATCATCGCCGCCTCGCCCGCATGCCGCCGCACCGCCGCCGCCAGCGCCTTGCCTCCGTCGAGCACATACAACCGCGGCACGCTGAAGTCCAGCCCGCGCCCGGCCAGATCGCCGAGTAACTCACCGACCACGGCGGCATTCTCGGTCGCTCCTTCGCGCAGCCCCAACACCGTTTTACGCCCGTCAACATTGATCCCCAGCGCCACGATCATCTGCCGGTCTCGGAACGGCGTGCCATCGATCAGCACCGCGCACCAGCGCAACTCGCCCAGCGGACGCTCCATCAACTCCTGCAACTTCTCCCGGCTGGAGGCGATGAAGTTCTCGCTCACCGCCGATTTCTCCACTCCATAAGCCTCGCGAAAATCTTTCACCACCGCGCCGTAGTTGCGCGTCGACA
>Ga0210410_10003044_pt1 | contig 14923 bp, 18 predicted proteins | sample IncBWC4MmetaG_FD_161058 | JGI IMG/M metagenome (GOLD analysis project Ga0210410, IMG submission 161058) | Forest soil microbial communities from Barre Woods Harvard Forest LTER site, Petersham, Massachusetts, United States - Inc-BW-C-4-M | ecosystem: Environmental > Terrestrial > Soil >... | reverse complement strand
CCCGTCGGGCGCAGCCACGAAACTAGGGCTGCCGGCACGAACGCTCGATTCGAAAATCAAGCGTTTCAAAATCAACAAATATAAGTTCAAAATACCACCCCGCTAGCTGAGTCGATTCCAACGCTTTGCGGCGAAACATCTTGTGAAGACAGGTCGTACTGTAGTGAGACTAGACTTGGTGCTTTAGGCCAAACGTACCGCGTCCGCGACGAGATCGATCGCGTCGCGGCCATGCTCAGGCCATGCACCCTGACTTTCGATATCAGCCAATCGCCGAGCCCGAGGAGTTGGGCAACGCCGGGCGGGTCAAATGGGTAGAGGGCCGCCCTTAGTGAGCCGCCAGCGGTCGGCGGGACTGATTTCATCATTGCCCGGGGCGGCCGCATTGCCGCAATTTATATCTTTCTCGACAAGCTATATTGAGCTGGGCTCTGCCGTGCAACGAGCGACCGTCTCGAATCTCGAAAAAGAACTTCAGCCAACCGAAAGGCATGAGGCGGATGCATATGCCGAGGTGAAGCGCATCAAACTCGCGGTGCTGCTCAATGAATAGGAGGAAACTCTAACCATGCACGGAAAGGATCGAGAATATGAAAGTGAGTGATGACGCACTTGACCTGGTGTTTCGAAGAGCCCGTACCTACAACGCATGGCTCCCGAAGCCAGTGCCAGAGGAACTGCTGCGGCAGCTCTACGACACACTGAAATGGGGGCCCACGAGCGCAAATAACAGTCCCGCGAGGTTCGTATTCATTCGTTCCACGGCTGCAAAAGAGCGCCTCCGTCCATCGCTCGCGCCAGGTAATGTAGAGAAGACGATAGCCGCTCCGGTCACGGTCATCATCGCCTATGATCTGAAGTTCTATGACAAGTTGCCACGGCTGTTTCCACACTACCCCGCCATGCGCGATATGTTTGTGAAGAACCCCCAACTGATCCAGGAAACTGCGCTACGGAACTCTACCTTGCAAGGAGCCTACATGATACTGGCGGCGCGGGCTCTGGGACTGGACTGCGGGCCGATGTCAGGTTTTGATAACGCAAAACTCGATGAGGAGTTTTTTGCAGCTGGCAAATGTGAGTCCTGCGAGCAGGAGTTCTTCCCTGAAGGACATGTTAAATCCAATTTTCTCTGCAACATCGGTTACGGCGACCCAGCGACGCTCATGCCGCGGGGCCCTCGGCTCGACTTTAGCGAGGCATGCACCCTGTTCTGATTGCGCTTTACTCGCAGTCGCAGACTCAGCTCCTAGCGACAATAGCCTCGGTGGTTCGCGCCATGAATGTGATTGAGCGCTTTTCGATCATGCTTCTTGGAAGGATGATGAGGAACTCAGAAACCAGCAGCAATTCTTTTGTGGCCGTTCCCGTGCGCTGTTTGGTTATTGTTGGGTTGTGTCTCTGTGTCACGACCGGGCTCCAGGCGCAGACGCCAGACCCAACGCCCTTGGAGGCACCACAACCGGGGGTACGGCCGCCGCTGACCCCTTTTCCGAGGTTTCAAGACTGGAGCTTTCTGCGCGATCCATCCCAACGCGTTGATCCGTACGACAGATTGAAATTCATTCCACTGAACGACTCCGAAACAAATTACCTAACGCTCGGACTTGAAAGCCGGACAGAGTTTCAGTACCTCAACAACAATGATTGGGGCGCAGGGCCGCAAAATCTGACAGGCTATGTTCTTCAACGGGTAATGCCCGATGTCGACCTGCGCCTCGGAGATCACGCGCGTGTGTTTGTCACTTTGGCATTCAACGAGTTCACCGGCAGATATCCGCGACCGGGAATCGACAAGGACATCGCCGATGGACATGAAGTTTTCGTCGAGTTGGGCGGCAATCTACATGATCCGCACCCCGGTTGGGATGTCATTGTCGGGCGCCAAGAAGTCGTGCTCGGCACAGGGCGCCTTCTTGACGATAATGAGGGAGTGAACGTAAGAAGCGCCTTCGATGGCATCCGCGTCGGGTATGACAATCCAAAAGGGCGCGTTGACCTGATCGCTGTCAAACCGGTCGAGATCAACCCCGGTGCCTGGGATGACGTACCTAACCCGGGAATCACTTTGTGGGGCTTGTACGCTTCGAATCTGCGCTGGAGCCCGCGGTTCATGTCCGATGTCTACGTTCTTGACTACGATGCAAAGTCGGCAACATACGGCAGCCAATCCTCACGAGAGCAGCGGCGCATGATTGCAGGGCGGTATTTCAATCGCCTGCCTGGCGAACCGCCCAGGGCAGGTTTTGATTACAACATCGAGACTGGGGTCCAGTGGGGTTCTTTCGGGAATCGGTCGATCCGTGCATGGGGCGCTGGAGGGAATATCGGGTGGACGCTTCCGGGTCCGATGTGGCGGGTGCGCTTCGGGCTCCAGGCTGACGCCATCAGCGGAGATAACGGCCAGCCGAATACGCTAGGAACTTTCAACGCGCTATTTCTGCGAGGAGCTTATTTCGGTCCGAAGTTCGCGCTTATGGGGCCGGCAAATCTGCTGGCTATTCAGCCACAATTTCAGTTCCATCCTCTGCAGAACGTGACCGGAGAATTCTGTTGGATCTGGTTCTGGCGCGAGAGCACAAAAGATGCAGTTTATAGCTTCGAGAACGTGCAACTACGGCCTGCGAATCTTAGTGACGCGCGCTATGTCGGCAGTCAGCTTAATCCGGAGATTCGTTGGGCGATAAGCGAGCATTTCCTTGCAGCGTTGAACCTCGCTGGTTTCGTTACGGCGACCTTCTTGCACCAATCCCCTCCGTCGAAAGAAATCGTGTTCGTCAATGTTGGTCTTACGTATCGGTTTTGATCATATCGGAGGAGTTCGACCCTGGCGGTTACGGAATCGGAGTTGCGATAAAGGCGAGAAGCAAAACGGGAGAATTGTGAATCACATCAAATTCACCACATCAAATTCATAGAATAAAGGAACGAGATCGTGGGGATATTCGACCGCACCAGCGTTGTTCACGGAGATGAGGGCTGCAGAGACGGGCATTACCGCGTGAAGGACAAGCTGCTCGAGATGGTCGTGAGCGAGGATGGTACGGAGCAGAAGCTTGATCCAAATGCACCGATTGCCCTGCATGCGCAGAATCCAACAGAGCTAGGCGATGTGAGAGTAGGCTCGGCATCCGAGGAAGCAGCGGGGATTCCGGGAATCTGGAACACAATGCTCTACGGCATTGGCGATATGGCCGTGATGCGGGCTCCAGAGGCGTTTCTGAAGATCAACCATGTTAACGGATTCGATTGCCAGAGCTGCGCGTGGCCGAGTCCTGACAAGAACCGGAAGGTCTTCGAGTACCCAAAAGTCCTCTCGTGTTACGCGAAGGGGGAATGCTTGTGGAACTGAAACGCGTGGCAGGAGCGCAGGAGATGGCGGGGTTCGACTCCCAATTCGTCATTTGACGACCCCTACTTCTGGATCGCCGACAATCCTAAACCCAAATCTGTGAACTTTATTTCAGAGGCCGAGAACCGGCGATGAGGATGTCTACCAATCTCCTGGCGCTCTGCTGCCAGTCGGGTGTGGAGGCCACGTTGGACACGCCGATGAGCGCTCGAAGCAGGTCGAATGGGTCGAGGTCATCGCGTATATCGCCGCTCTTGATGGCGCCTTTGACCAGCGCATCGATCGCTCCTTGGATCTGAGCGCGGGAACCTTCGTATAGCTTCGCGGCGCCGCCAACGATCGTATTCAGTGCAGGCGCAATGATGTGCTTCGCTGCGATGTAATCAACGAACAAGAGCATCCAAGCCCGCAACGCCTCGATCGGAGGCATTGTCTCCGCGAATTTCTGTTGAGCTGTGGCCAACTTCCCAACCTCAGTTCGATAAACCGCTTCGATCAAGGTATCGCGGCTCGGAAAGTGGCGATATAAGGTTCCGGCTCCTACGCCTGCTTCGTTGGCAATGTCGTCGAGGCTGGCATTGGCACCGCGGCGCGTGAACGCCTCTTTTGCCACCTCGAGAATGCGCTCGCGATTGCGCTGCGCGTCGGTGCGCGGCTTCCGCTCGGCCGATTTTGAACTCTTTTTAGCCATCCAAAAAATATTTGCAACCGGAGATAGTCTCCCCTTATCTTATCAGGTAATTCGGAGACGCTCTCCGTTTTATTAGAACTTCCGGAGTTCGTCAACAGATGAAAGGAGCACCGGCAGATGATGAATCAATTCGCAATCCCTAGACAGCCGAGAAATCCGGATTGCGCCAAGTCGATGAGCAATGCGGAACGAGAGTTGGCGGCCTTCGTCGGGGCCGTAAGAGAGTTGTTCGGGTCTGAACTGGCGGAACTCTCCGCAAAAGAATGGTTGCGTGAGTTGGAAACAACCGATGATCTACCCGCTTCATCTCCCGAGTGGCGAACCCTGACTGCCAAGGCTTCCTTATGGCTCGCAAATCGAGTTAATGCCTCGTCTCTAACGACTGAATTCGCAGCTGCGTAGGAGGAAAATATGCGTATTTTTGTAACTGGAGCCACAGGGTTCATCGGTTCGGCAATTGTTCAGGAACTTATCGATGCAGGCTATGAGGTGCTCGGATTTGCGCGCTCCGATCAGGGCGCAGCATCTCTTGCCAGAGCAGGAGCCAAGGTGCATCGCGGCTCGCTCGAAGATCTTGAGAGCCTTCGGACGGGAGCGGCCGCATCCGATGGCGTGATCCACACGGCATTCATACACGACTTCAACAATTATGGACCCGCGGTGGAGGCGGACCAGCGTGCCATCGAAGCAATAGGAAGGGAGCTTCAAAAGTCCGGCCGCCCGTTGATTGTCACCTCGGGCCTTGCCCTTCTCGCTCCGGGGCGGCTGGCGACCGAAGAGGATGCACCGAGTCCAGACTTCCCGCGCAGATCAGAACCGACGGCCATGGAATTCGCATCCCGCGGCGTGCGAGCGTCAGTCGTGCGCCTACCTTTCTCAGTGCATGGTGACGGCGATCACGGATTCGTTCCACGGCTGATCCAGATCGCACGCGAAAAGGGGGTTTCCGCCTATATAGGTGATGGGCTCAACCGCTGGCCCGCCGTGCATCGGCTGGACGCTGCCCGTCTCTACCGGATCGTGCTGGAGAAAGGTTCTACGGGAGGCAGATATCACGGGATCGGAGACGATGGAGTGCCGACGCGAGAAATCGCGGAACTGATCGGCCGCGGCCTGGATGTGCCGGTGGTCAGCAAGCCGCAGGAGCAGGCGGCCGAGCATTTTGGCTGGATGGGACTGTTCTTTGGAATGAGTGCCTCGGTATCAAGCTCGCTCACAAGGAAAAAATTGGGATGGCGACCGACGCACGTCGGCTTGATTGACGATCTCGAACATGGGACGTATTTCGAAGCGGAAAAGACGGCGGCGGCGTTGCAGAGCTAAGCGTTCCGCAATTTATTGACGCATGACACCATCAGCGTACAAAGGAGCCAAGAAGTGACTAACGCATTGACGAACACGTTTGGAGCAACCTCAACAACAGAAGATGTCTTGTCCGGAATCGATCTGTGCGGCAAGCGAATTCTTGTTACGGGCGTCTCGGCTGGGTTGGGAGTTGAGACGGCCCGCTCATTGGCTGCCCACGGCGCCTACGTTATAGGGGCGGCGCGCGATCTGGCCAAAGCGGAAAACACCACAGCACAGGTGCGCAAGGACGCTACCACTGGCGGCGGCAACTTCAAATTGATCGAGCTCGACCTTGCTAGGCTTAAGAGCGTGCGTGCCTGCGCCGATCAACTGCTGGCCCAAGGCGAACCGTTCGACGTGATTATTGCTAACGCCGGAGTTATGGCCACGCCCTTTGGCCACACGGCTGATGGTTTCGAAACCCAGTTCGGGACGAATCACCTCGGCCACTTTGTCCTGGTCAATCGGATTGCGTCGCTTATTCGTGATGGTGGGCGGCTCATCAATTTGTCTTCTGCTGGTCACCGCTATTCGAACGTAGACCTCAACGACCCCAACTTTGAGCGCACGCCGTATGAACCTTTCGTCTCTTACGGCAGATCGAAAACGGCGAATATCCTCTTCGCCGTCGCATTCGACGAACGTCACCGGGATCGTGGTGTGCGCGCCGCGGCTGTTCATCCCGGAGGCATACGGACAGAGTTGGGCCGTTACGCAGAGCCTGGCCGGATCGAAAAGGTAGTCGAAGAAATCAACCGGCAGCTCGCCGCCCAGCGCAAGGGGCCTTTCCAATGGAAGTCCATTCCCCAAGGAGCCGCAACCTCAGTCTGGGTGGCTGTGGTCGCACCAGCCAGTGAGATTGGGGGGCGATATTGCGAGAACTGCCACGTTGGCCATATCGTGCCCGATGACGCTCCAATCACCGCTGTGAGCGAAGGTGTGCGCGGCTATGCACTCGACCCAAACAACGCCGAAGCGCTCTGGAAGAAAAGCGAAGAAATGGTGGGGGAACGGTTTTAATTCTCTCGATAGGAGTGATGAGCAAGAACAGGAGACTTGAAATGATTGCACAGACTAGTCTTGCCGACAGCTTTTCGCTGCTGGGTACATCGCTGACCGTGAAGCGTATGGGCTACGGCGCCATGCAACTTGCCGGCCCGCACGTATTCGGGCCGCCCCCGGACACAGAAGAAGCTATTGCAGTCCTGCGGGAGGTGGTGGAGTCAGGCGTGAACCACATCGACACAAGCGACTACTACGGTCCGCACGTCACCAATCAGATCATTAAGCAGGCGCTTCATCCTTATCCGAAAGGTCTGGTTATCGTTACCAAGCTCGGCGCTCGACGAGGCGCGGACGCATCCTGGATTCCCGCTCTATCCCGCCAGGAGCTGATTGACGGTGCTCACGACAACTTGAAGAACCTCGGCGTTGACGCTCTGGACGTGGTCAATCTTCGGGTCGGCGGGTTTACAGAACCATCTGAGGGATCGATTGAGCAACCGCTAACCGTCCTCGCTGAGCTCAAGAGTCAGGGACTCATCCGTCATATCGGTCTGAGCAACGTAACAGCGAAGCAGGTGGCTGAGGCGCAGGCGATCACCGAGGTCGTTTGCGTGCAAAACTTCTACAACGTGGCGCAACGGAAGGATGACGCCTTCATCGACGACCTCGCCGCTCAGGGGATCGCTTATGTTCCGTTTTTCCCGTTGGGCGGGTTTACTCCATTGCAATCTTCAGCACTCGACACAGCCGCAGCATCACTCAAAGTAACGCCGATGCAGCTCGCGCTTGCGTGGCTTCTCCATCGCTCGCCCAACATCCTACTGATTCCGGGGACATCTTCCCGCAAGCATCTCCGCGAGAATTTGAAGGCTGCGTCGCTGCAGATTCCCGCTGAATTGGTTGCCGATCTTGATTCAATTGGCGCTCCAGGGTAGTCAGGGCCGCTGATGCGATGGTTCTTTTTTTGGAAACAGCTCCACTCTCGCGCAGTAGCGTGGAACGGTTGATGTTGGCGCGACCGCTCCTGTCGGCATAAACAGGACTTCTTGGATCTGTTCCAGACAGATCCGGTTGTTTCCTATGCCGTCAGGAAGTCACCGAAAGCATTGAAGATCGTTTCCTGGAAGGCCAAACTCTCATCACTCGAACATCATCGTCAGATGACTTCAATCGCATCAAACTACGGCAGGATGCTGGGCCGTCGGTAGCTCGCGTGTCCGAGGTAGTTGGCGCAAAATCGCGTGGCTGTTGAAAAACTTTCTCTCTTGAAAAAACGGTCCCGGCGAAGGGATAGTAAACGTCCACCAAAATCGAGAACGTCGTTTGTAGGGCATCCTAGCGCGATGAAATTTCCGCGAATTTCGGGAGTGTGAGTTTTCAACAGCCACTCGCCATAACACTCATTGAGGGTTTGAACTCGATGGTCTATTTTTCATATCACCATTACGCGCGTACCGGTGTTGATCGGGGAGGGCATTCCTTTGTTCGGTAGCGTGCCACACGACATCAAGCTCCGGCACGTCGGTACTCGTCCATATAAGAGTGGCTTGGTAACAAGTGAATACGATAATCAGTCCGGCATAGGGATAGATCCCGTCGCTGCCGTTGGAACCGAAATCATAAAGCACCGCCTCCGTCCAACCCCGGCCTGCGGCGGGCGTCAACTCAAACACCGTGCCAACGCCATGAGCACCCCCGCCGATGGTGGTGCCATAGAGATTGCCCATGGCGTCGAAGATCAGGCTGCTGGTAGGATGGATTCCATCTATACCGTCGGGACTGAAAGTATGCAGGACTGCCTCCGTCCAGCCTCCACCACTCTTGGGCATCAACTCGAAGACTGTCCCGCAGCCGACGGAGTTTCCGTATTTGCATACTCCGATACCGCCCTCGAATGTGGTGCCGTAGAGATTACCGGCAGCATCGAAAATCAGGCTGGTTCCTGGATAGGACCCATCTCTGCCATGTTTTTTGAAATTATGTAACACCCTTTCCCTCGGCGCTGCTAAGGCCACCGTCACCAATAGGTTCGCAGCCAAGGCGGTTAAAGCTACTCTCAGACCGTTCGACAGTCTCCTGCATTCCATAACAACCTCGCTGGCTTCTAGCCTTCTTGGATAACAAGTTTCTGGATGGGAGAGAAAACGGAATGATACTCGGAAATCATGTCCAGCGGCTCTCCCCCGGCCTAGAAGGACAGCAGTTTACACCGGAACAGTACGAGACGCGTGCGCAGTTTAATGGCTCGCTTTGTTCACAGCTGCGCGACAAACCTGGCATTCATATACGGCTTCTTCTCGCTGACGGCGCGAACTGCCGCTACCAATTCCTTGGCGGCGTCGGATTTGACCACATAGCCGCGGACGTCGCTCCGTAAGGCTTGCCTGATTGTCTCTAGGCTGTCGTGCTGGCTCAAAAAGAGGATTCCAGCGCTGGATGGAGGCAACTTCCCGTATGCGCCGGGCTGCCTCGAATCCGTCCATTCCGGGCATCGTAATATCCAAGACCACAATATCAGGTTGCAACTCACTTGCCTTTACGACAGCTTGGGTTCCATCCGCCACGTCACAGACCACGTTGAAATCGCACTCAGCACGGAGGAGGGCACAGATTTGGGCCCGTACGATCGGATGATCGTCAACGACGAGAATACGAAGTGGCTGCTTCAAGAGGCCCCGAGTAATCTAGCAGCCGATGCTGCGACCGGCAATACAGGGAATTCCGGCGCAGAGCCAGAATACCTGCTAGGCTCAATGTAGCGGCAACCCCGCTTGTGAGACCTAAATGAGCGAGAATCCAAGTGCAATCCTGCCGGGAACAGTCGACAAAATTATCAAGTCCCCATTTCCAAGCGAACCTGAAAAGGCACAGATAACCATTGAAGGCGGGGATCATTTGTATCGAGAAATACGCATTGACAATACCCTGACGAATGACAAGGGTGAGGAAGTAAGCCTCAAACCTGGTGCGCACGTAGAAGTCACCGTCGAGGCTGAGGCCGAGGCTACAACGCTTAAGAATGGTAGCGATAAAACGCCCACCGCTTCCGCGATCTAGCCACCGCGAGTGACCAAAGTCGTAGGTAACCGTGGGGTTTCCGGACTCTAGCAGAAGTGCGCTCCGCGAGCCTTCGCCAGAACCCCGCATTCGGCTAAGCACGTGCAGGCGGGGGAACCATTTCTGAGGCTAAGTCTGTAGCCCTCTGCTCAGGCTTCCGAATATTTCTTCCAATCCTTTTCTGTGACTTTTGCCATATCTCTGGCAGCGGATCGTAACCAATTCGGTTTCCTGCGTTGCATGTCCTTCAATATGCTGGCAACCGCGTGCCTGCTTCCGAGATGCACGTTGGCGGCTTCAGAGCCCATTGCATGCAGGAGCCTCTCCTCGTCGCGCCGTTTGGGCAAGTCAGTAATCTCAATTGGATTGGATTCGGGCGAGAGGCGCCGAATCAACCACTCGCCCTCTATCTTTTGGAACGGATCCCGTGAGCGAACTGCTTTTTGGATAGCTTGCTCATAAAATGATTGATGGCGGCCCAGGCGACCGGTGAGCCAAATACAAGCCGAAGGAAGCATCGCCTTTGCTTCCCGCGCGATGTGACCACCGTCCCAGTTTGCAATGGCAACGAATCGGTGTTGTCCAAGACTTCCCAGTCCGGCACGCCGTCGTACCACTTGGTAGTGGGGCCGTGGTTGTGGAAGAGTTCTCTCTAGGGCTCGCTTGGCGTCCCGCGGTATGCGACGATGCACGGCCGGAAGATGCGTCAGTTTTCTCCAGAACTCTTCTGGTGCTTTGATCGCTTCAATTCCAAGCTTTTCCATGTATTGTTCGTTTTCGGCCAGAACGAAAGGGCATCCACCGTTTTTGAGTGTCTCTTGATATCCCTGCAGGATCGCGTCACAACCATCTTTCATACTTAGTGTTAGATCGCCCGAATCGATGCCAATCTTTACGCTCGCTGCTAGGCGCACCAGGTCGCTCGTGTAAGGCAAAGGATATGATTCGTCGAAATCATCGACACCCCAACAGATGCGCCCCTCGGCGTCACGCCAAGTGCCAAAACTCCCAAGATGAAGATCGCCAACTGCTAACACTTTGGGCGCGCGGCACAGTTCTGAGCAAACGTTCGGCCAAAGTTGAGCCCACCTGTAAAATGTCCCACGAAGAAAGAGGAACAGACTTTTGCGCATTTGCGAGTGCTTCGAGCTCAAGTCAGATTTGACGACGGGCATGCAACTCCGCATCCAGCTTTCATAGCTCTTCGTAGCCCTCTGAATATTCATCTCACTTTTCCTTTCGTGGCTGGCTCGCCGATCCGCACCGGCGATTGATGAGAAAGCGGTCCGTTTTCAATGGTTTGCTCCGGCCTGGTCGTGACTTCGGCTGCTCGGCGTTCGTCAAGAGATTCGTGTTGCAGACTGATCAAAATTGCAACAGCTTTGTTCGCTCTGCGTCGGTACGATCGCTTTCTCTCAGACTTTCCCAATTAGGGATGTCAAATGTTTAGCAGCCACACGAAACCCTCGGCCGAATCAAGCTAGACAGTCTTGTTCTTCTAATCTAACTATCTTTCGTGGAATCGCGGAATACGAGGGCCTAGTTTCACCTGGAAAATCGGAAAATGCCGAGAATCGGGTCAGACGACGGAAACATAAACCTAGGCGGAACTAGCTGCGACAGGTCTGAATACCTCAGGGTTCCTTCCAGTCAGTCATGGACCTTAATTCATCCATGATTTCCCTCAATCTCTGTTCGCGCCTCGCGTGATCGTTCATCGCCTGAAGTACCGTATGGACCCTTGTCGATCGGCTAGATTTAGCTCCTGGATTTCGGCTATTTCTCGCCTCAGCGCCTCGACTCGTTCTTGGATGCCCCCATCCATAAATCGAGATTACTCATCCTCCCTTAGCGGCAAGGAACGCGGTAGATACCCAGGTCAAGATGTTTCTTCATGGAGTTAAAGTTCAGCGAGTTTGCCTCCGGGCAGAACTTGCTCGTAGACAGAAAGTATTCAACTTCAAACACCGCTTTGTCCGCCTGGATGAAAGGTAGTAGCTTGCTGCACTCACTGTACTGGAAACACTGCTCATCAAGTGCCCAGTCGAACGACGGCAGCAAATCCGTAATCTGGTCCAGATCGTTTTTCAAGCCGACAGAAAGCCCGCGAGCATGGGTTTCCTTCGCAATGAATGTGTTGTAGGCGATCTGATCGTTGTAAGTGAGCGGGAAGCCGCTATCGTTCGTATAGCCGTCCACGTTATCCGGTTCCATACCATCGAAGCCCTTGGCTTGGCATTGGTCCATTCGTGCTCGCATGATTGGCCCTAGGATGTCGATGCGACGAATATCGAGCCACCTTTCTCCCGGCCAGCCACTGACAGCCTCTCCCAATACAGACTTGGGAAACTTCTTGGCATCGGGACGCCAGTTCTCCCATGTGCCCACATCGATGTAGCACACCACCCTGCGGCCTTTTCTGTGCAGCGAAGCAACCACACTGGCATCATTGTCGAACATGTCTATGTCATACATCCGCGCGCTCACTTTCTCATCGATGGGTGTTGTGAGTTGCCATTGCCAACTCGTTTTCAACGGCGGACGCCAGACTTTCGGGCGATGTGACGCAAACTGGGGCGGAGGATGACCGTGGGACCGGATTTCCTGTGCCACGCCAAGCAAATGGAACAGCAAAAGGCCAAAAATTACGAATGCCGGTTTCACTGGGCCGACCTCATAAAGCCGCAAGTTTCCAAACCGCATTCCTCCCGCCGCCAGATCGACAATCCGGGCGCTCCCATTGCCAGAGTACCGAGTGTGGCGGTGTCGGCATTCGCATGTGTCTGGCCAGCCTTGATCGACTTGCCGGGGATTGTTTCATATGCGTAGCCAGTGATCGTGGCAACATATGGAGCGCGACTGACGCTCAACCGCGCCCATCCAAAATGTTTCTTGCCTTTGATGACGAACTCAAGCCCAAGAAATCGATTCGTGACAGACGGCCATGAACCAAAGGAACCCTCAGAAATCTTTTGGGCCATGCAATAAAGCGAGCCGTAGAACACTTGGCCCTTTCCAATCGATACGCCAGCCTGCAAGGCAGCTACGCCAACCGAAGGATTGCAGTCTGTTTTTGCTTGAGCCAGAGCATTCCCCATCTGGAGAGGATGAATCTCCAGAAAAGCAGAAGTCCCAGAAGCAATGTCATCCAGTTCGAAATCCTTAATACCATCGTGATTGAGGTCGAGATGAAATTTGTGGTTCGGAGTGAGCTTGACGTGCGCTTTGGTGTAGATGATCTCGGCCTCGGCAAATTGCGCCAAGGCCACCACTCCCACTCCCGCTGCGCTGGCCGCAAGAGCATACAAGTTGATCTGGTGATGAACCGATGCGGGAAGGTTGGCGGGTGTTCTGGTCGTTCGTGCATGGTTCATAAATTCTCCTTGCGGAGCCGCTTATTGCGTCGCGCCTACGGGTTCCTCCCGCCGCCAGATAGACAGTCCGCGCTCGCCCAGAGCGAGCATGCCGAGCGTTGCGGGTTCGCGAGTGGGCGCTGTCAGAGCTGCATCCGGTCTTTCTACGATATCTTCCGGTCCCTTGGTCTGGCCTGCAACAATTGCTTTGTCCGGTATCGTCTCGTAGGCATAGCCCGTCAGGATCGCCTTAATCCGTCCTTGATGAAACTCTGTAAAGCTTACGCTCAAGCGCGCCCAACCGTAGTGGATTTTGCCGTGAATGTAGAACTTCAGTCCGAGATACCTGTTTTTGACATCGATCCAGTTCCCGCCTGTGCCAGGAGAGTCTCCGCAATTAGGGCCAGTACATTGGCCAGCTAGCACTGCAACAGCAAAAAACTGTCGAGCATGAGGTATGCGTGGTCCCTCGCTTCAGTGCTGCCGCAAAATACACGTTGTGCGAGTTAATGATTTTGACAGTGCCCGCTAATCTGTTCCCGGTAGCCCCAGAAGCCCCATAGGCCGTTCCCGGTACTCACGGAGGTAATCTTGTGCAAATTTCGGATGGTGAAGTCAGCTTTTTCGTCATGATCAAGGTCGAGCTGAAAGACGCTGTTCGCTCCGATGACATGGTGGGCGGGCGTGTAAATGATTTTGGCCTCAGCGGGGAATGCCAGCGCCAGTATTCCCACCCCGGCTGCACTGGCCGCTAGTGTATACGAGTTGAGCTGTTGATGGAGTGACTTGGAAACTGGCTTACGGCGCATAACGCCTCCTTTGGAAGGCTGCGAGATTATATTCCGGGCGTCCCGATTGTCACCACAGAATTGTGGCCTGCACTGATTCGCCCGTACTACGTGGCGCTTGAGCAACTCAGTCGCGTTCTTCGCGCCGCCAGATCGACAATCCAGGCGCTCCCATTGCCAGTGCGCCCAGCGTGGCGGGTTCAGGAGTAGGCGCGTTGACTGATGCGGTTGGTTCGTTATCGTCAGGCCCCTTTTGTCGCGCCTGCAATGATTGCTTTGGCGGGGATGGTTTCGTAGGCAAAGCCGGTCAGGAGGCTGCGATTTCTCAGGTGACACTAACAGGCAATTACACGTTTTGAAAACTGGGAAGCAGGGTCACTGAATCTAACGGCGATTTAGCAAAAGTTGACCCGCCGATATCAAGTGTTCTTGCGGAAAACCTTTCAGGTATTCGAGCAGCTTGACGATGTCGTCAACGACATTGTCAATTTTGCTGCGGCTAACGATGCGCCGGGTCTCGAAGGCAAATATCCATTCAACCAACTATTGCACTCGTTTGAGGTCCATTATCCAATCCGTTTCCCACGTTTTACCACCGTCGGTTGATTCTGCCTGCTCCCAGTGACCTGAGGTGGGTGTGATCTCGGACCATATGAGCCGTGTGCGGACTGGTTTCCCGTCTTCAGTATCGTCGTTCGCATAGAACGTTCCTACGCCATTGTGGAAGCTGCCTCTCACCGGCGGATCCATCGGCCCAAGTGGCGTCCTGCTGTCCATCCACCAGATCGACCACTGCCCCGTCTTGGCGTCGAACGATCGGGGAGCTACGCCGCGGTAAGTGCCGCCCGGAACTCGAACACGGTGTCGTCGACATTAGCGTAGCCACCCATCAGTGGCTGGCAGAATAATGTCCCTTCGAATTCGATCCACTCGTGACTGTTGACTAGGCGATGCTTCAGCTTTCGATGATGGACTTGCCAGCGTCCGAATAAAAAATCGAAGTCATGCAGTCCGGGCGGCTCGCGATCTGCATGACTCATCTGTTGTCCCAACCCCGGAGAGGACTGGGCCACAGTGAGCCCCGACGGCGCCAGGCCTATCCCCAGGCACAAGATCATCGCAATGCGCTGACGTATTTCCACGTATGACTCCTCTTCCTACCGAAATACTGCTGGCCCCAGTTTAGCGCATGGCTGAAGCAATCAGATGGGATGAGAAGGCCGGTCTCCGGCGGGATGCGATACGCTCCCAAGTTATCGACGTGCTCGAAGCACAGATAAAAAGGAGACCGGCAATGAAGAAGGTTAGCATCGTAACGGCAGCGCAGAGC
>Ga0210410_10003043_pt1 | contig 14925 bp, 11 predicted proteins | sample IncBWC4MmetaG_FD_161058 | JGI IMG/M metagenome (GOLD analysis project Ga0210410, IMG submission 161058) | Forest soil microbial communities from Barre Woods Harvard Forest LTER site, Petersham, Massachusetts, United States - Inc-BW-C-4-M | ecosystem: Environmental > Terrestrial > Soil >... | reverse complement strand
GGAGCGTCTTGCGGAAATACGCAACCAGGTGAGGGCGGGCACGCGTCGTTGTATGCCCAAAAAACAAATTCGCGGGGCGCTTCGCTGGTGCGGATATCTTCCGCGGTAGTGATCGAACTGCCCGGTTCTTCCTTTACCGGAATTCCCGAACAGTAGACTCCCGCGCGATAGCTGGTGTGCGCGAGTTCATCGGCGAACCCGCGAAGATACGCGTGATATGTATTTGGAAGGCGGCCGCCGTCTTCGATATCGAGAAAAATAATCGTACTCTTTGGAAATCCTTCCGACTTTGCGGATGACGCAGCGCTGTTCGCATCAATGATTCCCAGCTCTTTTGCCCGGCGCTCATTTTTCAATTCGTGCGCGTCGCGTCCGCGGTAAAGAACCACGAACCCGAAACCCTGAGTGTGCAAAAATTCGCGTTTGCCCGCCCACGTATTCTTGCCTGTTTTGTCGCCCGGAGGCGGCGAGAGCCAAAAACTCGTGAACGCAAAATCGTGCCGCAGCGTTTTCATCGCCGCATCGCCGGGATATTCGTTACGGTCGAAACCGGGATAGGCGCGCCCGGCTGGCGAAGAACGCGCGGAAGCGCGAAGCGAGGCGTCGTCCGCTTCGGAAAATAAAGTCGCGAGGCCAGTGCCGGCCAAAAATACGAGCGCTACGGCGGCGAATTTCAGTTGTCTGATCATTTCATTCTTGCACGTAGCGAAAATCGATTCGCCGTTCAGCTGTCCATGTACTGCGCTTCGCCGTTTCCGAAGGACCAGTTTTCCCAGACCACTTCCACCAGATTGATCATCAGATCGGCGGGTGCGAGGCCGGGGGATTCGGCGAGGATTTCAGACATGCGCTTGAATAATTTTCGTTTTTGCATCGGCTTGCGCCCGGCGCTGGCGGTGATTTGCACAAAGACGACTTTGTCCGAGCGGCGAATGCCGAGATACTGCGGATCGTAGATCAATCCTTCGGGCGGATGCTCTGTGATGACCTGAAAGCGATCATCCGGTGGAATTTGCAGCCCTTCGATCATGGCGCGGTGCACGCCGTCGCCGAGAGCCTTGCGATATTCCGGTGAAGTCCCTTGACGCAGAGAAATGCGGACGAGTGGCATGATTATTATCCTTCGCGGAGTTTGTGGCCGGCCAAATTGCCGAGCCCGTCGTACGCCGCGTACTTGTAAGTTTCGCTCAACGTCGGATAATTGAAAACCTGCTCGATAAATTCATCGATGCTGAGCCCGTTGTCCAGCACCATCATCCCGATGTGGATCAGTTCCGTGGCGATTTCGCCGATGATGCTGACGCCCAAAAGTTTTCTGTCTCCGCGCGCGAAAACGATTTTGAGCATGCCCGAGGTATCGCCGGTGATGTGTCCGCGAGCGTTGTTCTCGTAGCGCGCGCGGCCGACGCAATAATCAATTTTCTTTTCCTTGCAGGATTCCTCGGTTTCGCCCGCAGCGGAAATTTCTGGAATCGTGTAAATCCCCATTGGCAGCATCGACGCCACGCGCTGCTTGTACTTGAATCCAAACGCATGACACACGGCCACCCGCCCCTGCTCCATGGAAGTGGAAGCCAGCGCCGGAAAACCAATCACATCGCCAGCCGCGTAAATGCCTGGCATCGCGGTGCGATAATTTTCGTCGACCTTAATATATCCGCGGTCGGTGAGCGCAAGGCCGGCTTTTTCCAATGCGAGGCCATCGACGGCGGCGCGGCGTCCCGCGGCAAAGAGCGCGGATTCGGTTTCCAGCGTCTTGCCGCTTTTCATCATGAGGCGAACGCCAGTGGAAGAATTCTCCACTTTGACGGGGCGCTCGTTGAACCAGAAGTGCATGCCGAGGCCGGCGAGGCAGTCGCGCAAACGGTCGGAGATTTCTCCGTCGAGAAAAGGCAGCAAGCGGTCGCGGCCATCGACGAGAGTCACGTCGACGCCCAGCGCTTTGAAAATCGATGCATATTCGCAGCCGATCACGCCGCCCCCAATCACCGCAAGGCTTTTGGGAATGCGGTCCATCTTGAGAAACGTGTCGGAGTCGAAAGTATGAACGTCATCAAACGCGATTTCCGGCGGGCGATTTGGCGTCGAGCCCGTGGAGATGAGGATGACTTCGCCCGTCAGGCGGCGCGTGCCTCCTGCGCCGGAAACGGCGACGGTGTGCGCGTCTTCAAACGTAGCCTGGCCGCGCACGAGTTCGATTTTGTGTTTCTCGAGATTCTGCAGGATGCGCTGGCGCTCCATGTCGACGACTTCGCGCTCGTGATGCATGAAATCGTGGACGGTGAGATTCTCCTTGAGGGAATAGTCGATGCCGTAGAGGCCGCGCTGCTTGAGACCTGAGAAATAGAGCGCGGATTCGCGAAGCGTCTTGCTGGGGACAGTGCCGGTATTGATGCAGCTTCCGCCCATGTGCTCGGCGCGCTCAATGACCGCGACACGCTTGCCGAAATACGCGGCCTGTGCGCCGGCCTTTTCCCCTGCGGGACCGCAGCCGATAACCACGAGATCGAAAGAATCGTTCGATGCCACAAAAACCTCCCCAAGGGACGCCTCAGCACGAGGTGTCGCACCTCCGCAGGACCGGACACCAGTCTCCGTTGCGGATGTGTCAGGGAGAATACTAAAACTGGCCACTTGGAGGCGAGGAGGAAAATTGCGCGCGCTGCGGCGAAATGGAAAGTAAGTAGGTAGAGGTCCCCGGGCTACCAAAGACGGGTCAAAGCGGAAATGGTCGTTGTGGACGAGGCCGGCGCGTCCTCTTCCAATGCCGGCGACGCGCAAGAAGAGGGCGGATTTGGTGGGGACGAGACTAGTTTGGGGCCTGGGACTGGGCTTTGATTCGCAGAGTGAGTTCGCGGGCCTGGCGCACCTGGCCGCTCGAGGGACCGGAAGGATCGAGGCTCAGGTAGGCGTCCAGCTCGCGAATTCGCATGGGATAGTCGCGACGGCGAGCGTAGACGTCGGCCAGAACAAGATGGGCCAGAGCGAAGGTCGACTTGCGCAGAAGCGCTTCGCGCGCGCAGTTTTCCGCTTCATCGGGGTGGTCCTCCGCCAAGAGAGTCATACCAAGAATGGCGTAACCATTTGGCGAATTTGCGTCCACTTCCAATCCCCTGCGGAGGATGGTTTCGGCCTCGCGCGGCTTTCCCTCGAGATATAAGAGGTAACCGAGGCCAAAGTGCGCCAAAGCGTAGCGGCCGGCGCTCAAATCGATGGCCTCCTGGAAGTCTCGCATGGCTTCGTCTCTGCGGCCTAGTTTCAACTCCACGGCACCGATGTGGTAACGGGCTTGGTAGTAGCCGGGAGAAAGCTGGATGGCCTTGTTGAGGTGACTCAAAGCTCCGGTGGGATCATCCTTCGCCAGACGCTCCAATCCCTTTTGGAATTCATTGTGCGCTTTGGCGGGGACTTTTAAGTCGCGTACGGAAACCATGTCGTTGCTGCGACGAGATTCCGCGAGGGTGGAAGACCGGAGGTAAATTACAAGTTCCGCGGAAGGGCCGTTGAGTTGCGCGCTGGAGCGGGCGGACTCGTAGCCCGGTTCGTCAACGACGATCTCGTAGGTGCCGGGAGGAAGGCCGCGGACTTCAAAGTGGCCTTCGACGTCAGTGAGGATGGTGCGGAAAATTCCGGGGACGTGGGATTTGAGGCTGACCGCGACCTGGCTCGCTGGGCGATGGTCGGTGTTCAAGAGGACTGTTCCGGAGATTCTACCTTCCGTTGCCACAAAGCTGGAGTTCTGGGCATTTGCGATGGATGTGTAAGTAAGGAGAGCGAAGTTCAGGAAAACGATGGGCAGGAATTTCGCCTGCAGACGCGACACACCGACATTCGGCCGTACGCACAGCATCTCGACCTGCTGCACACTTCATTGGGGGTCACAGAGGACTGGGAGGTTGGGAGCGTTAATCCGGAGCGCCGCGAGGATGCACATCCATGAAGCGTTTACTTGCCGCGGATGTGTTTTCGTCAGCGCCGCCGGTGCACCTTAACTGCTCGATGCCAACCGTCGCGTGCTGAACCAGCTTGCACCAGGGAAAAGCCCTTGTCTGTCTTGTTTTGGACAATTCGCACAAAAAACCAAGAGGAAGGCTACTGCGAAGGAGCAGTCCCGCGCGTGCTTCGTGGTCGGGAAAACTGGTGCCCGGGGTGGGAGTCGAACCCACATGAGGTAAAACCCCGGAGGATTTTAAGTCCTCAGCGTCTGCCATTCCGCCACCCGGGCGAGGGCAGATAGAAAAAGTAGCATGTACGGGGGGCAGGCTCAATGCGGATGTCGTGCCGAACTAGGATGTTGGTGCGGGGCAGGAAGTTCTTGCGGAAGGCGGCCGGGTGCCGCGCCTCAGACGCTCGCAACTGAGCGCTAGTAGATTCGTCGCTTCCCAGCATAAGAGAAGTCAAAATTTTGACGCTAAACAAAAATGTTATAACGCCAATGTGTGGCGCCTCGGAGGCCGGCGGGACTCGTCACAGTTTTTATTACCCTGTTTTCGGCGACTGTGTTATACACGTCTGCGGAAACGCCCGGTGCGGTGCGCGATGGGAAGGCGAATCCAACTAAAGCGGAGTCAGCACCAAGGCTGCCGAAAAACAACCGCGCCAATGCGTTTGATTTAGCGTAGAATCCCCCTCACCCGAAGCAGACTGTGGTGCATCTAAAACCTGACCAATGCCAGTGAGAGGAGTCCCTCCCATGACGACAGGAGCTACTGTGAGCCAGCCGAATCTCGATCAACTCGCTATCAATACCATCCGAACTTTGTCGATGGATGCGGTGCAGCAAGCAAATTCCGGACACCCTGGTACGCCGATGGCGCTGGCGCCAGTGGCGTATACGGTGTGGCAAAAATTTCTGCGCTTTGACCCCAACGATCCGATCTGGCCGAACCGCGACCGTTTCGTGCTTTCGAATGGGCATGCTTCGATGCTGCTCTATTCCCTGCTGCATTTGGCGCAAGTGAAGGCGGTGAATCCGCAATATGAAGCGCTGGGCGAACCGTCGGTGAAACTCGAAGATATCCGAAGATTCCGGCAGATGGACAGCCGGTGTCCGGGGCACCCGGAATATCGCTGGACTTCGGGCGTGGAGACGACGACTGGGCCGCTGGGCCAGGGCGTGGCGACCAGCGTGGGCATGGCCATGGCGCGCTGGTGGATGGCGTCGCACTTCAATAAGCCCGGCTTCGACATGATTGATTACGACGTGTACGCCATCTGCGGCGATGGCTGCCTGATGGAAGGCATCTCCGGCGAAGCGGCTTCGCTTGCGGCTCACCACAAGCTATCGAACCTTTGCTGGATTTGGGACAACAATCACATCACCATCGAAGGCAACACCAGCCTGGCCTTTACGGAAGATGTGGGCGCGCGCTTTAAAGCGTACGGATGGAACGTTGTGCATGTCACCGACGCCAACGATCTGGGCATGCTCGAAAAAGCGCTGAACCAGTTCCAACAAACTACCGACCGGCCGACATTTATTATTGTCGACAGCCATATCGGTTACGGTGCGCCGACCAAGCAGGATACGAGCGCAGCGCACGGCGAGCCGTTGGGCGACGAGGAAATTCGACTCACAAAGAGAAGCTATGGCTGGCCGGAAGATGCCAAGTTCCTGGTGCCTGACGGCGTCTACGATCAGTTTAAGGCCGGAATCGGGAAGCACGGCGGCGCAGCGCGAGCGGAGTGGATGAAGAAGTTCGACGAGTATAAGAAGCAATTCCCGCAGCTCGCCGATCACCTCTTCAAAATGCAGAAGCGTCAGTTGCCCGATGGCTGGGACAAAGACTTGCCGGTTTTCCCAACCGACCCCAAGGGAATTGCCTCGCGCGACTCCTCCGGCAAAGTACTCAACGTGTTGGCGAAGAATGTTCCTTGGCTGATGGGCGGTTCGGCTGACCTTTATCCTTCAACGAAAACGCGGTTGACGTTTGAAGGCGCGGGCGACTTCCAAGCCGGAAGCCGGGGCGGTCGCAACATGCACTTCGGCATTCGCGAGCACGCCATGGCCGCGGTTTGCAACGGCATGGCGCTCTCCAAGATTCGCGTTTTTGGATCGACCTTCTGGATTTTCAGCGACTACGCGAAGCCGTCCATCCGGCTGAGCGCGATTATGGAAGTTCCGGTCATTTATATCTTCACGCATGACTCCATCGGCGTGGGCGAAGACGGACCCACGCACCAGCCCATCGAGCAGCTCATTACGCTCCGTGCGGTTCCCGGGCTGATCGTGTTGCGGCCGGCGGACGCCAATGAAGTGGTGGAAGCCTGGAAGCTCATCATGCAGCAAAAGCATGAACCGACGGTGCTGGTTCTGACCCGCCAGAATCTGCCGACCGTGGACCGAACGAAGTATGCGGCGGCATCCGGATTGGCCAAAGGCGCGTACGTACTGGCAGACGCTGCAGGTGGAAAGCCCGACGCCATCTTGATCGGTACGGGCAGCGAAGTCTCGTTGTGTCTTGCGGCTTACGACAAGCTGACCGCGGAAGGCATTAAGGCGCGCGTGGTGAGCATGCCGTCGTGCGAGCTTTTCGAGAAGCAATCGAAGGAATACCGCGACAGCGTGCTGCCTCCCAACGTGACGGCGCGTGTCTCGGTCGAGCAGGCTTCGGTGGTGGGTTGGGATAAGTACATCGGACTCAAAGGCAAAGCCGTCGGCATGCGCACGTTTGGCGCTTCGGCCCCGCTCAAGGAATTGCAGAAGAAATTCGGATTCGAACCGGAGAGCGTGGTGGCCGCGGTAAAGGAAGTTCTGGGAAAGTGACCGTGCGATGAAGTTGGTCGTTGGTTCAGATCACGCCGGGTTTAAGTTGAAGGAAAGAGTTGGCGAACTTTTGCGATCACTCGGACACAACGTATTGGATGTGGGCGCGTTCAACGAAAACCCTTCCGACTACCCGGATTTCGCCGAGGCCGTAGGCCGCGCGGTTCTGGGCGGCAAAGCCGAACGCGGCGTCCTGATTTGCGGGAGCGGCGTGGGCGCGAGCGTGGCAGCGAATAAGCTGTTCGGCATACGTGCCGGGATGTGTCATGACACTTACTCCGCGCATCAGGGCGTCGAACACGACGACATAAACGTTTTGGTGCTTGGCGAACGCGTGGTCGGAGTTGCATTGGCAGCAGACCTGGTCCGGGCGTTCCTCGGCGCAAATTTCACGCATGAGGAACGGCACGTTCGGCGTCTCGGCAAAATCAAAGTCTTGGAAGAAAAATTTGCTGCAACCGTGAAGAACTAAAGCAAAGAAGAGACGCGGCCGCCGCGAAGAGGTAGAATCGGTTCCCCCAGATTATCGAGATTTAAGGAGACAAGCCATGACAACAGCAGCGACGATTCAAGACAAGAGTTCGGGTCAGGGAACGAACCCGATCCGGGGCCTGCTGGCCTATGGCCAATCGGCGTGGCTCGACTATATCCGCCGCACTTTGCTCACCAGCGGTGAACTCAAGCGCCTCATCGAAGAAGATGGCCTGCGTGGGATGACTTCAAACCCAGCCATTTTCGAGAAAGCCATAACCGGAAGCACGGACTACGCCGACCTGATGAATTCGCCCGAGGCCAAAACACTGGATGCCAAGGCGCTCTACGAAAAGATCGCCGTGCGTGACGTGCAGGATGCCGCGGACATTCTGCGCCCGGTGTACGACCAATCCAAGAGGCGCGACGGCTACGTCAGCCTTGAAGTTTCTCCCACGCTGGCCTTCGATACCAACGGCACGCTCGAGGAAGCGCGGCGGCTTTGGAAGTGGGTGGCGCGCGAGAACGTAATGATCAAGGTTCCAGCAACGAAGGAAGGCATTCCGGCCATCCGCCAGCTGATCGAAGAAGGCATCAATATAAACGTCACCCTCCTCTTCCACCAGTCCGAATACGAAAAAGTTGCCGAAGCCTATATCTCCGGTTTGGAAGCGCGGGCGGCCAAGGGCGGAGACGTCAGCAAGATCGCCAGCGTGGCCAGCTTCTTCGTCAGCCGCATCGACGCGGTGATCGACAGCCAACTGGAAGCCAAACTGAAAACCGCTACGGACCAGGGCCAGCGCGCCATGATCAGCGGCCTGCTCGGCAAAGTGGCCATCGCCAACGCCAAGCTCACTTATCACAAGTACCAGGAACTCTATCGCAGCGAACGATGGATGAAGCTGTCGGCGAAGAACCCGCAAACGCAGCGGCTGTTGTGGGCCAGCACCAGCACCAAGAATCCAAACTTCCGGGATGTGATTTATGTGGAAGAATTGATCGGCGCGGACACTGTTGACACCATTCCGCCGGCCACGTACAACGCTTTCCGCGATCACGGGCGGCTGCGCGCGAGCTTGACGGAAGATGTGGAGTCCGCCTACGACACCATGGAGACCCTGCCCAAGGCCGGCGTCTCCATGAAGGATGTGACCGACAAACTTCTCGCCGATGGCGTGAAGTTGTTCGCTGACGCTTTCGTGACGCTTCTGGCCGCCACGGGAAAGCGCAGTGAAAGTGGCGGCGCGGTGAAGATTGACCGCCAAACCTACACGCTGCCGGAAAAGCTGGCAACAGGTGTAAAGGCGGCAATCGAAGACTGGAAAAAAAACGATAAAGTCCGCCGCCTTTGGCAAGGCGACGCTTCCATCTGGACCGGCGCCGACGAAGGCAACTGGCTCGGCTGGCTCGGCGTCACCGAGGATCAAATCGCGCACCTCGACGAACTGAAGGGCATCGCGGAAGACATCAAAAAGGCCGGTTACAAGCATGCTCTGCTGCTCGGTATGGGCGGCTCCAGCCTGTGCCCCGAAGTTCTGCGCATGACTTACGGCAAGATTCCCGGCTATCCCGAACTCCACGTTCTCGATTCCACCGACCCGGCGCAAATCAAGGCTATTGAAGAGAAAGTGGATTTGAGCAGCACCGTCTGCATCGTCTCCAGCAAATCCGGCGGAACGCTCGAACCCAACATCTTCAAGCAATATTTCTACGCCAAGGTGAAAGAGAAGGTCGGCGAAAAAGAAGCGGGCAATCGCTTCATCGCCGTCACCGATCCCGGCTCGAAAATGCAGCACGTCGCGGAGAGCGACAAGTTCCGCAAAATCTTCAAGGGCTTGGCCAGCATTGGCGGGCGGTATTCGGCACTTTCCAACTTCGGCATGGTGCCGGCCGCAGTGATGGGCTTGGACATTGCGAAATTCCTGAACAACACCGAAGAGATGGTGCATGCCTGCGGCGCAACGGTTCCAGCGGACGCCAATCCCGGCGTTGTGCTGGGGGCTATTCTCGGCGTGGGCGCGACGCAGGGCCGCGACAAGGTCACCATCGTGGCCTCGCCGCCCGTCTCCGACCTCGGCGCGTGGCTCGAACAACTCCTCGCCGAATCCACCGGCAAAATCGGCAAGGGCATCATTCCGGTGGACCGCGAGAAGCTGGGCAAGCCGGAAGTTTACGGCAACGACCGCATCTTCGCTTACCTCCGCCTCGAAGCGGGCGCGGATAAGGAACAGGATGCCGCAGTGGACGCCCTGGAAAAGGCCGGGCATCCGGTGGTGCGCATCGCCGTCGAAGACGTATACAACCTCGGAGAAGAGTTCTTCCGTTGGGAGATCGCCACGGCCGTCGCGGGCTCGATCATCGGAATCAACGCCTTCAACCAGCCGGACGTGGAAGCCAGCAAAATCGAGACGCGAAAACTGACCAACGAATACGAGGCCGCCGGAAAGCTGCCCGCGGAAACGCCCTTCTTCGAAGGCGAAGGCTTCAAGCTCTACGCCGACGCGAAGAACACCGCCGCTCTGAAGGGCGGCGCGAAACTCGCCGATGTTTTGAAAGCCCACCTCGGACGCATAGGGGCCGGCGACTACTTTGCCGTTCTCGGTTACATCACCATGAACGATGCGAACGAAGCGACGCTGCAAGGCATCCGCCATGCGGTCCGCGACAAGAAGAAAGTCGCCACCTGCCTCGGATTTGGCCCGCGCTTCCTGCACTCCACGGGTCAAGCGTATAAGGGCGGACCCAACAGCGGGGTGTTCCTGCAGATCACTTGCGATGACGCAGCCGATCTTCCCGTTCCGGACCAGAAGTACACCTTCGGCGTGGTCAAAGCCGCGCAAGCTCGCGGCGATTTCGCGGTGCTTGCCGAACGCGGACGCCGCGCGCTGCGCGTGCACCTGGGCAAAGACGTGAAGGGGGATCTCGCGAAGTTGACGGCCGCCGTGCAGCAGGCCATTGCCTAAAACAGTTTTCTGCAGCACAGCATTGAAATCGGGCTACTAAAATCGAACGTACAGGAGCGGACGCTATGCAACTTGGCATGATCGGACTAGGCAGGATGGGCGCCAACATGGTGCGGCGTTTGATCAAGAACGGCCACCAGTGTGTGGTATATGACCGTAGCGCGGACACGGTGAAACAACTGGCCGGCGAAGGCGCCACCGGAAGCTCGTCGATGGACGACTTCGTCAAGAAACTCCAGAAGCCCCGCGCGGTCTGGTTGATGGTTCCCGCCGCTGTGGTGGATTCCACGCTCGCCGACCTCTCGGCCAAGCTCGAGCCTGGTGACATCGTCATCGATGGCGGCAACTCCTACTACATCGACGACATTCGCCGCGCCAAAGAACTCGCCCCCAAGAAGATCCACTACGCCGACGTCGGCACCAGCGGCGGAGTTTGGGGCCTCGAGCGCGGTTACTGCCAGATGATCGGCGGCGAGACGAACATCGTCAAGCACCTCGATCCCATCTTCAAAACGCTTGCCCCCGGCCGCGGCAATGTAGACCGCACCCCCGGACGGGAGAAAACAGGCGGCACCTCGGAAGAGGGCTACCTCCACTGCGGTCCTTCTGGGGCTGGCCACTTTGTGAAAATGGTCCACAACGGCATCGAATATGCCCTCATGGCCGCCTACGCCGAAGGCCTCAACATCATCAAGCACGCCAATGCCGGCAAGGGCACGCGCGAAGTGGACGCGGAAACCACCCCGCTGCGCAATCCCGAACACTATCAATACGATTTCAACCTGGCGGACATCGCTGAAGTTTGGCGGCGCGGCAGCGTCGTGGCTTCCTGGCTGCTCGATCTGACGGCCATTTCCCTGCTGGAACAGCCGACGCTCGAGCGCTTCTCCGGCCGCGTGTCCGACTCCGGCGAAGGACGCTGGACCATTCTGGCGGCCATCGAATCGACGGCTCCGGCGCCCGTGCTTACGGCCTCGCTCTATCAGCGGTTCACGTCTCGCGGCGAAGATGAGTTTGCCGCGAAGATTCTGTCCGCCATGCGCTTCCAGTTTGGCGGTCACATCGAAAAGAAAGCCGGCGCTTAACAATTTTTAGAAACCACTAGCCTTAAAAGGCAGGAGAGCTTGTTCATGAGCCTGAACCACCCGGCTTCTACGAATCCGATTGCTGCCCCTTGCGTGATGGTCATCTTCGGAGCGAGCGGCGACCTCACCAAACGCAAGCTGATCCCCGCACTGTGCAATCTCGCGGGCGACGGCCTGCTCTCCAAGCAGTTTGCGGTCGTGGGCTTTGCGGGCAACGACTTCACCACGGAAAGCTTCCGCAAAATGCTGGCGGAAGAAGTTCCGAAGTTCGCTACCGTGCCGGTAAGCCAGGAGCTGTGGAACTGGTTTTCCGAACGCATCTATTACGTCAAAGGCGACTTTGGGGACATCGAGGCTTACAAAAGGCTCGCGCAGCAGGTCGCCGATGCCGGCAAGGAGCACAACACGCAAGGCAATCGCTTTTTCTATCTCGCCGTCGCGCCGCGGTTTTTCTCGCCGATTGCCAAGATGCTCGGCGATGTAAAGCTGACGACGGAAGAAAACGGCCAGTGGGCGCACGTCATCGTGGAAAAGCCCTTCGGCCACGATCTGGAATCGGCCAAGCAGCTAAATTCCGACCTGAAAAAAGTCCTCAAGGAAAAACAGATTTACCGCATCGACCACTACCTCGGCAAAGAGACCGTGCAGAACGTCATGGTCTTCCGTTTCTCGAACAATATCATCGAGCCGCTATGGAACCGCAATTACGTGGACCACGTGCAGATTACGGCGGGCGAGACGGTGGGCGTCGAGCAACGGGGCGGGTTTTATGAAACTGCCGGCGCGCTGCGCGACATGGTCCCTAACCACCTTTTCCAATTGCTGACCTTGACGGCCATGGAGCCGCCAATCTCCTTCGACGCCGATGAAGTGCGCAATAAGCAGGCGGAAGTGCTGCATGCCATCCAACCGCTGGGTCCCGAGGACGTCCTGACGCATTCCGTCCGCGGGCAATATGGCGAAGGCACGGAAGCGGGGAGGCCCGCGCCGGGGTACCGAACCGAGCACGATGTATCGCCGGAATCGAACACCGAGACGTTCGTCGCGCTGAAACTCATGATCGACAATTGGCGCTGGGCCGGCGTGCCGTTTTATCTGCGCACCGGCAAACGCCTTGCGCGAAGGACTACCGAGGTCGTGATTCAGTTCCGGCGCACGCCGTTCGTGCTGTTCCGCAATACCACGGTGAAAAACGTCGAGACCAATCGACTGGTCATCCATATTCAGCCGGAAGAAGGCATTTCCCTCAGCTTCGGCGCCAAGATTCCGGGCTCGGTGATGAAGCTGGGCCTGGTGAATATGGATTTTGATTACACCACCTACTTTGGCACCGAACACAACACCGGATACGAGCGCCTCATCCGCGATTGCATGGCCGGCGATGCCACGTTGTTCCAGCGCGCGGACATGGTGGAAGCAGGCTGGAGCGTGATCCAGCCCCTGCTCGACGTGTGGCATGCGCTGCCGGCCCGGGATTTTCCAAATTATGGGGCCGGTTCGTGGGGCCCGGCGGATTCCGATGCCTTGCTGGAGCGCGATGGGCGCGCCTGGCGCAAGATCGGCGAGGAAGAGATCGACAAGCGCGGCGGCAAGATCGGATAGTCCGGCACTGGGGGCGATGGCCTGATGGGAGCAAGCGTGGAACGTGAAATTCGAATCCTGGCGGATGGCGCGGCGATCGCAAAGCGCGCTGCTGGAATATTCGTGGAAGCCGCGGCGGCGGCGGTAAAGGAAAAGGGCTCCTTCTCTGTGGCTCTGGCCGGTGGCTCGACGCCCAAAACACTCTACGGCTTGCTGGTGAATGACGCTTCTCTGCGCTCCCAGGTTCCATGGGACAAGATTCATTTCTTTTTTGGCGATGAGCGCAGCGTCGGCCCCGATAATCCGGACAGCAACTATCGCATGGCCAGCGAAGCCTTGCTTTCCAAAGCGCCCATCAAGCCCGAACAAGTCACGCGCATTAAAGGCGAGAATCCGGACACGGAGCAGGCGGCCAAAGAATACGAGCAGACGCTTCGCGCGTATTTCAATCTGTCCGATGGCCAGTATCCACGATTCGATCTGGTCCTCGTGGGCATGGGCAATGAGGGACACACGCTTTCGCTCTTCCCCGGCACGAAAGCGCTGCATGCCGGCAATCGCATCGTCTCCAGAAACTGGGTGGGCAAGCTGTACACGGAGCGCATCACGCTCACCGCGCCGGCGGCGAACAACGCAAAACTGGTGATCTTCATGGTCGCCGGAGCGGACAAAGCCCCCGCGCTGAAAGCCGTTTTGGAAGGGCCGGTTGAACCGGAACAATTGCCCGCGCAATCGATTCAGCCGTCGAATGGCAAGCTGCTCTGGCTGATCGATACCGCCGCGGGCGCGATGCTTACAAAAGGAATTCGGGAATAAGTTCAAGCAAGGAGAAACTAATGGCCACGAGCGCAGCACTCAGCAAGATTGAATCTTATCTGGAAGACAGGGCGGAATCCCTGCTGGGATTCAAGTCTCCCAAAATCGCCAAGGAGCGCCTGCATCTTCCCGGCCCCGATTTCGTCGACCGCATTTGGGCGCACTCGGACCGTAACGTTCGCGTGATGACCAACCTTCAGCGCATGTTCAACTTCGGGCGGCTCGCGGGCACCGGATATCTCTCGATTTTGCCCGTCGATCAGGGCATCGAGCATTCCGCCGGCGCCAGCTTCGCACCGAACCCGGATTATTTCGACGGCGAAAACATCGTCAAACTGGCCCTCGAGGGCGGCTGCAACGCCGTGGCTTCCACCTATGGCGTCCTGGGCTCCTGCGCGCGAAAGTATGCTCACAAAATTCCGTTTATGGTGAAGATCAATCACAACGAACTCCTCACCTTCCCCAACAAAGCGGAAGAAATCCTCTACGGCACCGTCGAGGAATGCTGGAACATGGGCGCAGCCGCGGTCGGCGCCACGATTTACTTCGGCTCCGACGGCGCCAGCAAGCAGATCATCGAAATCAGCCAGGCATTTGCCCGGGCACATGAACTCGGGATGGCCACCGTGCTCTGGTGCTACCTGCGCAACAACGCCTTCAAAAAGGACAAGGACTATCACCTCTCCGCCGACCTCACCGGCCAGGCCAACCACCTCGGCGTCACCATTCAGGCCGACATCATCAAGCAAAAGCTGCCGGAAAATAACGGAGGCTATGCCGCTCTGCAAATGGGCGACTCCAGCTACGGCAAATTCGACAAACGCATCTACACCGATCTCGCCAGCGATCATCCCATCGATCTCTGCCGCTATCAGCTTGCGAATTGCTACATGGGCCGCTGCGGTCTCATTAATAGCGGCGGCGCTTCCGGCAAGCACGACTTCTCCGAGGCCGTGACCACCGCGGTCATCAACAAGCGCGCCGGCGGCACCGGCCTGATTTCCGGACGCAAAGCCTTCCAGCGGCCCATGAAAGAAGGCATAGAACTTCTGAACGCCATTCAGGACGTTTACCTGAGCCGCGATATCACCGTCGCGTAGCAGCCGTTCAAGCGGCGGCGACGGCTTCGCCGCAAACAGTTTCGATTGAACCGGAACGTTTCGGGGTGCATCTCAACCGTGAAAGCAGTTCAAGGAGAGGGTCGTGGGAAAACGGCTTGACGGCAAAGTTGCCGTAATCACGG
>Ga0210410_10003041_pt1 | contig 14929 bp, 13 predicted proteins | sample IncBWC4MmetaG_FD_161058 | JGI IMG/M metagenome (GOLD analysis project Ga0210410, IMG submission 161058) | Forest soil microbial communities from Barre Woods Harvard Forest LTER site, Petersham, Massachusetts, United States - Inc-BW-C-4-M | ecosystem: Environmental > Terrestrial > Soil >... | reverse complement strand
CCGCACTAAGACTCTTAAAATCAGTTTATGACTTCCCTCATAACCCAAAGGTCGCTGGTTCAAATCCAGCCCCCGCAACCAATTAAATCAATAACTTAAGAGGGTTCGTCGGAACTTTGAGGGCGCAATTGTATGCGCCCTGGATGATTCCGCTCCTGCCAGCGCGCTGGGTCTCCCCAAAATTTCCGAGCTGGAATTTCGCATGGCACTCGGTGCGCAACGCGATCAACTCTTGCAGTTGATGCTGTTCGATGGTCTGCGTCTGCGCCCAGCGCTGTTAGGCTCGGCCTTGGCTTGTTGTTGAGCCTCGCGGCAACACGCATCTTCCAGTCAATGCTTTCCGGAACCCAGGCCTCTCGATCCCGTGGTTCTCCGGCGTGATTGCTACGCTGTTAGCGGTCGCGGTTCTGGCCTCTCTCGCTCCCGCATGGCCGCTTCTCCGCTCGATCCAATGCAAGTGCTCCGAACCGATAGGTCCGAGTATTACGGTGATGCGTAATCGCCGAGGCGCTCACGGACGCCGGACAGACACTTCCACGCCGCATTCAATTCGGCCAATGACCTGCAAGCCCGCGGGGACTGCCTAGGCGCGCAGATTGCATCAAGTGTGAGTGGACGCTGGGCGGAAAAACTGGACATCGTACCGCTGCCCGACATCCTCCAGAGCATCGAAACAATCTCCTTCGCCAAAAACATGCATGGCTGTTGCTCAACTTGTTACTGACGGATGGGGGTGATTCGACCAGGATCCCAACGTCTGACTTCAAAAATGGTGGGATGGTGGGGCGACTCACTTGCCAAGTTGGCAGTTACTAGAGCGCACCACTGCGCTTGGCGATGATGAGCGTGATGTCATCGAACTGGGTGCCGGTGGCGAATTGCTTGACCTCTTCCACAATCGCAGCGACTAGCCGCTCTGCAGGCAGCGAACGATGACACATCAGAGCATTCGTTAATCCCGCCTCACCGAATTCCTCGCCATTGGCATTGAAGGACTCGGTGACGCCGTCGGAGTAGATAGCCAGAATGTCGCCCGGATCGAGGCGATTCTCCAAGACCGCGCAGGGAAGATGGTCGAACAGTCCGACCACGGTACAGGTGGCGTCGAGCCGCTCGATGGTCCCATCGGGGCGCAGCACGAGACCGGGCAGATGACCGCAGTTGGCATAGCGCAGGCATCCGCTGCGAGGATCAAAGTCGGCAAAGAAGAGCGTGGCGTACGCGTTCTCGGCCGTGTTTTCAAACAGCAGGTGGTTGACCGAATTCAGAAACCTCTGCGGGTCATCTGCGGCCACGGCGCACTGGCTGCGCAGGTTGGCCTGCAGATTCGCCATCAGCAGGGATGCCGCGATGCCTTTGCCTGCAATGTCGGCCAAGACAAGCGCCAGGCGGCCGGACCCAAGTTCCAGAAAATCGTAGTAGTCTCCGCCGACGGAGCGGGCCTGGATACAAAGCCCCGCATAATCCAGCGTTGGAACCGGAGGCAAACGCTGAGGAAAGAGACGTGCCTGTACCTGCTTGGCGATTTCCAGTTCTCGCGCGGCACGCGTGTCTGCTTCAATGCGGTCGGCGTAAGCGCGGCGGCGCGCGTCCAGTTCACGGGTGGTCGCGTCGAAACCGGCAAGCGCGAAGGTGTTGCCGTCGGGGTCATGAAACGCGCAGAAGGTGCCGCCCCATGCCGGTGTTTGCGGCGGCATAGAGAAAGACACACCGCGCCCGGACCATTCCCGATATTTGGCTTCCACATCTTCGGTCAGGAAGGTGACCATCCCGGAGTTCCCGACAAAATGGTCTTGGTTTAGCCCCGGAATGGGTTTCACGAGAGTCAGGATCGCCGCGCCGTCGGGTGGAGCAACCTCGATCCAACGGCGGCCGGAAGCAAAGTGTGAGTCGGAGATCAAGCTGAAGCCAAGTAGATCGACGAAAAAATGCAGGCTCCGTTCCTGGTCGCTCACGTAGATGCTGACGAAATGCAGGCGGAGATAAGGGTCTTTTCCGTCGAGGCGAAAGCCAGACCCGTCACGCAGGAATGCGGATTCCGTGCCGGCGGCCCGGGAAACGATTCTGTCCACCAGCCAGATACTCTCAGGCTGCACGTCCAAATGTTGACGATCATCCTCAGACACGGGAAGCCTTTCTCTTGTCCCATCCTATCCCGGGAATCCCGTTAAGACTGCCACTCGCCACTGGTTTAGTGCAGGCGGTAAACTGAACCGGTCACTCGGATCGATTGCGTCGATCATAATGGCAGCTGATCTCTGACAGTAGGAGAAGACGGCTCCATGTCATTTCCAGTAGCTGTGGTGCAAGCCGCGCCGGTGGTGTTTGACCACGAGCAAACGCTCGAGAAGGTTGCTGCGCTCGTGAAAGTTGCGGCTCAGAAGGGCGCGCGGCTGGTGGTGTTTCCCGAAGCCTTTGTGGGGGCGTATCCCAAAGGCCTTGACTTTGGCGCACGCGTCGGCTCGAGGACACCCGAAGGCCGCCGCATGTTCCGCCGGTATTGGGAGAACGCGATCGATGTGCCAGGATCGGCCGTCGATGCGCTCGGCGCAGCGGCGCGAGAACATTCGGTCTACCTGGTGATGGGCGTCATCGAGCGCGAAGGAGGCACGCTCTATTGCACTGTGTTGTTCTTCGATCCCGAAGGCGGACTGATGGGCAAACACCGCAAGATCATGTCCACCGCAATGGAGCGGTTGGTGTGGGGCATGGGCGACGGCTCGACGTTGCCGGTTTTCGAAACTCCGCTCGGCAAGATCGGCGCGGTGATCTGCTGGGAAAACTATATGCCTCTGCTGCGCACCGCCATGTACGCCAAGGGAATCGAACTCTACTGTGCGCCGACCGTCGATGACCGCGACACCTGGGTCCGTTCCATGCAGCATATCGCTTGCGAAGGCCGATGCTTCGTGCTCTCGGCGGTCCAATATCTCCGCCGCAGCGATTGTCCCGCCGACTACCCTGCCGTTCAGGGCAACGATCCGGCTACAGTCCTGATCCGGGGTGGCAGCGTGATTGTGAACCCGCAAGGGGTGATCCTCGCAGGACCGAACTACGACGGAGAGGCCATTCTGGTGGCCGATGTCGACCGCAACGAGATTGTGGAGGGAAAGTACGATCTCGATGTCGTCGGACACTATGCGCGACCGGATATTTTCGAACTCCGCGTAGACGAGCGGGCGAAGCAGCCCGTCGCAGCCCGCAATCCCGAGGTGGACGAAAAAAATAAGTCGACACTGCACTATGTTCCGGCTCTATCTCGACAAGCAGGCCAGCGGCCATAGGTCGGTTGTCTTGAATCTGGTTCCTGCAGGTTTGTCGCCGGGAAGCCAACCATGGCAGGAAGGGGGGGCGGCGGCTTTACCCTTCTTCTGTCTCGAAAACCAATACTGGAGGATCATCGGCCTCGATACGGCCTACGCGGGTGGAAGACTCAAGCCGAGCGGTGCTGACGACCCAATCGCCACCCAGTGGAACTGGCTTGTCGAAGTTCTCAAAAATGGCGGAGCCAAGAAGAACATCGTTCTAAGCCACCATCAGCCGGTTTGGCCCATTCGGCTGAGTTCAATGATTCCAAAGGACTCCGGCAGGATATCTCCGACCTGCTTGGCACCGAGGGCGTTCCAGCGGATGCTATCTTTGGTTGGTTTTTGGCCATGAACATCGCTGCGCGCTCTATCGAGATACGGCGACTGAATTCAGCGCCCGGCTGATCGGAAACGGCTGCATTCCTCATGAAGTGCAAACGGAGAAGGAAGCGGATCCAGGTTGCACGCCGGTTGATTACTTCAACCACCGGCAAAACGGCGGCGCATTCGGGAGCTGCGGTTTCGATGTTCGCAAAACTCACGTTCTAGTGGGGTGTCTCATTAATAGCATCGATTATATATCGAGACTCATCTTATGATGAGGAGACCTCGATATGCGCGTTGCTGAGCCCATCGTTGTAAGCGAAGAGACCCGGCGGAAGCTGGAACAGCAAGCACGGGGCCGGTCGACGCCGGCCCGTGTGGTGCTGCGCAGTCGCATCATTCTGCTGGCCAGTGACGGGCTGCAGAACAAGCAGATCGCCGAGACGCTTCAAGTTGCTCCTCGCATGGTTATGCTGTGGCGCGGACGTTTTCAGCAGTTGGGTATTGAAGGTCTGCGAAAAGACGCTTCCCGCCCTGGACGTACACCGTCAATCTCCCCCGCAGTAACTGCCACTCTGATTGCAAAAACCACGCAGAGTGTGCCATCCAATGCCACACACTGGTCCACGCGAACCATGGCCAAAGAGATGGGCATTTCAAAGGCTTCGGTGTCGCGCATCTGGCGGGCCAACGGCCTCAAACCTCATCGCGTCGATAGCTTTAAGGTCAGCAACGATCCGCAGTTCGCAGACAAACTCGAGGCGATCGTCGGACTGTATCTCAATCCGCCCGAACATGCCCTGGTGTTATCCGTAGATGAAAAGAGTCAGATTCAAGCGCTGGATCGCACGCAGCCAGGTCTGCCTCTCAAAAAGGGCCGGGGCCAGACCATGACCCATGACTACAATCGCAACGGCACGACCACTTTGTTTGCAGCCCTGAACACCGCCAATGGCGAGGTCTACGGCCTGTGTCAGCAGAAGCATCGCCATCAGGAGTGGCTGAGGTTCCTGCGCATGATCGATCAGACCGTGCCTGCGGACAAAGATATCTATCTGATCTGCGATAACTACTCGACGCACAAGCATGAACGAGTGCAACGCTGGCTGGAAAAACACAAACGCTTCCACGTTCGCTTCACGCCAACCTCGGCTTCATGGCTCAACATGGTGGAGCGCTTCTTCCGCGACCTAACCCAGAACCGGCTCAAGCGGGGGGTCTTCCAAGATCTCGAACAGCTGATCATGGCCATCGGAGATTACATCGACGGTCACAATCAGAACCCGAAGCCCTTCATCTGGACAGCGAAAGCAAACGATATTCTGGAAAAGGTAACGCGCGCTCAGAACGCCCTTAATAAAAGACGATCTGCGTGAGACAGTACACTAGATTTCATCAAGGAAGGCGTCGAGCAATTGCCGAAAGACGCCTGCGGTCGCCTTCCAATCGCCTTGCATCGCTCTTGCGCCGGCCTCTGCGTAACCGGAATTGGGCCGGGGACGTAGGCGGATGAAGGGTGGAAGACCGTAGCGCATGGCAAGACAGTTAGCCCAGAGGCGAGCCGTGCGCCCGTTTCCATTCGCAAATGGATGGATTCGCACCCACTCGGCATGAGCCCAGGCGCACAGGTCCAAGACTGCCGCCAACTGGTCCGCGTTCGGCTCCTGGCCTGCGGGAACCATCGAATCTAGTTCTTTGACGAGTGCGCGAAGTTTCGTTTCGAATTGTGCCAACTCATCGGCGACCTCCGAGGCATCCACGCCATAATGAGCGCCGATCTTGACTTGGATGTTTTCAAGACCCGGTTCGCCACGGAACGCGCCAACGAATCGCGCGTCGGGAACCGTCAGGCCTTTCATGAAGAGGGTTTGCCAACGCTTTGCCGAATCGACTGTCGGAGGCCTGCGCTGCTGCGCCTCTCGGACAATCGCGGCGAGAACCTGAGCGAGATTCTTCCGTAGCTGGGGACTGTCCTCGTCCCAGCTAGGCACCTAGAATCTCACGAATCCTGCTCTGTGCAGGCCCAGCAACCTCAAGCTGACCGTTGACGATTCTTCCTTCAACCGGCTCGCCTTCCAACGGATCGTCCAGGCTCGCTTCCGATTCCACAAAAGCATTCAGAGCATGACGAAATTCGGGGTCACGCTTCCTGTAGGCTCGGAGTCGTGCGAGGTTCGTCTCCAGGCCGCGCTCTTTGGGGCCACGGCGGGTGAGAAAGCTCTTGATCGCTTCGTTGAGGAGCTGATTCACAGGTCGCCCTTCGATCTTGCTGAGATCTTCAAGGGCTGCACGCTCTTCCTCGTCAATGCGTAATGTAAACGGAACCCGCGCCATATCCATAAATTACTCCTCAGCGAATATGATGTCAAAGTTGACTTTTGACATCATATCGACAACCGGCCATAGTTGCCTTTTCGCATCAGGATTTCCAATTTGGAAATTGGAAAACTACAACCCTGAGGTGAGCAAACTCCAACGACCATTGGGTGCAAGACCCAACCGCCGAAACAGACTCCCAACGGACTCCCAATAGGGTGTCCAGGGGGTACTTTTCCGTACTTCCTGGTCGCCATAAGTGCCGTAAAGTCTGTTAGATGCCTGAGCTCCCGGTCGCTCATAACCCAAAGGTTGCTGGTTCAAATGTTCAAATCCAGTCTCCGCAACTTTCTCCGACTTCGTGCGACCGGGATCAATCGAGTGGAGAACCAGAAACCATGACGATTGCTCCGAGGTTTTGCACGCTCTTTATCTGAAAGTCTGGCGAGTCCTCGCGAAGATGCGAGAGTGCATCCTCCAACCTGGCCGCAGCAATGGTCAATGTTCGAGGTTCTCCCATCCCCAGTTCCTGAAACTCGAAGAGGTACGCTTCGCATAGGCCGCGCTTACCGGCATCTAATCGTTTGGCGAGTCGTGCGAGCGTCTTGTGTTTGGGCATAGGACGGTTCTGAGACCTTCATTAGTGATTTATTAGTCCTCACTCCCTGAAGAGTCTCTGGCTGTGACGTTTGCATCCTCCTGTTCCTGATCCAGGAACTGGATACGGGGCGGAAGTCCCTGGCTGGACCGCTGCTTTTCGCGCTCACGAACAGAAATGTAAACGTCATCCGGATCGCGGAGATCTTTCTCTTCCTTGACTCGTAGCCGATCAAAAAGCCAATCGTCCGTGAGTTCAATGTCATTCATGAACGCTGCGATGCTTTGGCTCGCGCCAGCTCGAACGAGCTGGATCAACGATTGATGGTAGTCAAGAGACTCAGTATCGATGCCAAACCGGTCGGTCATCTCGCAGAGCAAGTCGACCAACTTCTGAGCGTGTAGGTTAATCAGGTACAAGGTTTCGTACACTGGAAATCGCAATGGAAGCGAGCCTTCGCCCGCATGAATCATCGCTGTGTGCCACAACCGTTCGCGCTCGTCCGAGTCCGAATGGTCGCGGAAAATCTCTAGAAAGAAAGGATTTGTTTCGCACCCGCTTGCGCGGGTATGTTTGGGTACAGCCATATCGTCGCCTTTCTCGGAAGGTGCTGTGTGGTCAGGGATACGTCAGTGTGTCAGCACTGCGTGTCCCGCTTCAGCAAAATTGTTTAGGCCGGCACGAACGAACGACCGGGAACCCTACAGTGGAGACTGTAACACGACATTTTGACAACTACAAGGACAAATGCGAAAGAGCTCGGAGAATATGTATCTCAGGCCGAGGCTGCTCGTATCGCGGGAACGTCAAGGCAAACCATCGCCTATCGCGTCCGCAAAGGTTACTTCACTACGAAAGTAGTTGCTGGTCTTGTACTTGTTCTTCGCTCCGAAGCGGCGGCTATCGCCGCAAGTCACAAAAGTACAGCGAGCCAGAGGGTGTTGGAGAAAACACGGCTCCGTACAAAGCCAGCCACGAGAAGATCCAATGACTTTTCACAAGAGTATGTTTCCCAGGCAGAAGCCGCGCGCATCCGTGCTGTATCAGAGCAAGCTATTGCAGATCTAATCAAACGTGGTCGCCTGACTGGAACCAAAGTCGCAGGAAGGACTCTTGTCCTCCGTTCCGAGGTTGAGACTTTCATTCCACAGCCACGAACTGGCCGTCCGCCAAAGAAGAAGGCGAACGTGAAGGCCCCCCGGCAAGAACGGTCCGCGATATAGTAGTCTCCGCTTGCCCTCCTCTGCTTGCAATTCCCAAAACGCATGCTGGATGCGGAATATGGATTCCAGCCGGAGGATGTGCTGAGGTCTTGGCTTCTTGAGGGGCCTTAAACCTTCAGCACCCAAATTAAGACCGCAGAAGAGGGGCAAGGTCGCGAATTGCTCCGTGGAAGCAGATCGCAGAAGCGATCAAAGCCGGGTCTTAGCCTCTCGATCGAGTGGCTAGCGATTGCGAGGGCTCATTGATCGTCATCGCTCGAAATGGGAAGTCCGTAATCCTCGCAGCTTCTTCCGCTGTGGCCAGCCAATTGATACCGACGTTCCGGCACTTATCGCGCTCGAGTTCATCCCGCTCGAGATTCACATTCGCGTTTAACCCAACTTCCGCAGTTGTATTGGTAAATGCTTTATTTGCTGCGCCGAGGTAGTGAAGTCTTCACTACAGGTTGGCGGGTTTTCTTCTGCGCTGTCGGGTATCAGCGGGACCACAACGTACTTTTGCAATCTGGTGGGAGCCAGCTTTGCTCCATGCGTGAACAACGCGGGCTACGCAGCGGAGCCGGCGCAGGCCTCCCCATCAACTTCTTTCAGGCCAACCCCTATGCCGCGGCCTATCAAACCTAGTACACGAACGCAGGAGGCTATTCGAACTACCACTCGCTCCAACTCGAGCTGCGGCAAGGACAGTGGGCCGGACTGCAGTTCGATGCCAACTACACCTATAGCCACACGCTCGGATTCGCGGTGAACACCAACGGGCCCGGCGGCGTTACCTGCGGTCCGTACGATGGATGGTGCGCGTGGCCTGATACCGTCACCCTCCGCAATACGAGGCTCTCCTATGGGCCGGCTCAATTTGATATTCGCCACGCGTTTCACGTCACCGGAACCTATGACCTTCCCTTCGGCAAGGGTAAGGCGATGCTGAGCAACAACAATGCCGTAAGCCACACACTTGGCAATTGGACTGTGGGCACCATTGCCACACTCCAGACAGGTACGCCGCAGGAGCTTACTAGCGGCAATCTCACGTTCAACGACTATGGCGACGGTGGAGTCCAACTTAGCAATGTCACGGTTTCGCAGTTGCAGAAGGCTATCGGCGTCCACCGTGTTCCGGGAAAAACCTACGCGCTGCTTATCGATCCGAAATATCTGGCGAGTCCAAACGGCTCAGGCGGCGCAAACCCGAAATTCATCAGTCCCAACGTAGCGCCGGGCACGATTGGCCAGATCGTCTATCTCCATGCACCGCACGCGTTCTACAACGACCTTTCGCTCACCAAGGTGATACCCATGTTCGAGACCGTTCAGTTCAAGATCCAGGCAGAAGCAACCAACGCATGGAATCATCCGGTGTTCGGCAGCACCTCGGGCTCGTTTGGGGGCGCTCCCACTTACGGAGGAGGCAACGTGTTGAACAATGGCTTCGGAACCAGCGGAACCACTAACGGTCCACGCGTAATCGAGTTCCGGGCCAATATTGAATTTTGAGAAGTCTGTTCTTGAGGGGCGCACTCACGAAAGGCCGAGTTGGCTTTTATCTCATTGTTCTCTTGGTGCCGGGAGGGGATATTCCGGGCCCGATCGCTGTCGGAGTGGAAAACACTTCATTGGTGATTCCCATCTCGACGCTATAGGCCTCGGCTGCGAAGAGGGTCTTGGATTTGTCTTTGCGCATTCCATCCGAAACGTGTCATGGTTCCATCGCTGCCGCTGCGGTTCAGATGTCCACCGATTCGGACCGTTAAAAACTGGCGGCATGAAAAAAAGTGCGCCAAAAGTACAAACGCCTATCTTGCGCGACGGTCATCGGGAAGTGCCCAGGCAAACATCACGCCTCCGCTTCCGCTGACAAGATATTGCTGCCCATCGAGCTCGTAAGTGATGGGAGACGTCTGCAGAGGAGCTCCCGTTTGAGCATGCCACAGAGTCGTACCGTCGGCTGTCAGCAAAGCAAGAATGTTTCCGGTCGAATCTCCGGTAAACGTCAATCCTGCATCCGTGGTGAGCACGCCTGCGCCCGAACCCCCCCGGCCAACCTCGTGGCTCCAGCGAATTTTGCCCGACTCGTAGTCAATGGCTTCTATCACACCCTTTCCCCACACACCGTAGTCAGCCCCTGCCCAGCCGTACGCGCCATCCTCGGGCTTGGCAAAGTAGATGCTCCAGCTGGGATGCGCGTCGACGATAAACAACCCGGTCTTTGGATCGAAGCTCGGCGAACGGTAGTTGGTCATGCCGCCTTCGTCGGGAGCAATCAACCTTCCGTCTCGCTTGGGGTCCTTGTCGGGATTGGGAATGGGACGGCCGTCCTTGTCGATTCCGACGGCCCAGTTTGCCGGCCCGTATGAAGTGGTCAGCAGGCTCTTCCCATTAGTGCGGTCCAGCACAAAGAAGTAGCCATTGCGCGAACTCTGCATGAGCATTTTTCTTGGCTGGCCGTGAAAGTCCGCGTCGACCAGGACCGGAGTCTCCACGGCATCCCAATCATGCGTATCGTGGGGCGACGCGGAGAATCCCCAAACCAGCCTGCCAGAGTCCGGGTTAATGGCCACAATGCTGCACGTCCAGGTGTTGTCTCCTGGCCGGATGTCGCCATTCAATACAGGGGTCGGATTGCCAGTACCCCAATAGACAAGATTGAGATCGGGATCGTAAGTGCCTGTCATCCAAGTCATGCCACCTGTGGTAGCCTTTGGCGTGCCGGAAGGCGGAGTCGCGAGCCATTGCCACTGCAGCGCACCCGACTCCGGCTCGAACGACCGCAGCAGGCCGGGGATGTTATCCAGGTCACCGCCCACACCCACGATCACGTGGTCGTTAACCACCAGAGGCGCCATGGTGGACCAATAGCCCTGCTTGACATCCGCAATCACCCTGTCCCATCGAAGGCTTCCGTCTTTCGCATTGAGCGAAAGCAAGTGCGCATCGGGAGTAGTGAAGAAGAGCCATCCTTTGTACATGGCCACGCCGCGATGGCCTATGTGGTCGCCGTCTGTTGTCGGATGATTGAAGTGCCAGATCATGTGCCCTGAACGCGCGTCCACTGCCCAGATGTTGTCGGGAACCGTAAAGTAAAGGATCCCGTCGACGAGCAATGGCGAAGACTTGATCTGGGCCGGCTGGTTGGTCTGAAATGCCCACGCAAGACTGAGAGAATTCACATTGGATGGTGCGATCTGGGTGAGCCGGCTGTGGCGCTCACCGGAATAGTCTCCGTGGTAGAGCGGCCAACTGTCTGTTGATGGATGCAGCAAGTTGGCCGGATTCAATTCCTGCGCGTTCAACCCGCGCGATCCGGCAGCTTCAGCGAGAAGGGCGGCAGTGCCGAGCGCGATTGCGAGTCTGAACAATCTCATGGAAGAAGTGACCTTTCTGCCCCAACTCGAAGAGTAACTCTCACTCTTCATTTTAGTTCCCCACCGTCATTTTCTGACCCACGATGCACAAAACAGCCCAGACGTAGCTCCGGTCACTAGACGGCTGTCGGGCGGGCGACCACGCTTGCTCATGACTTCATCTCTTCCTGGTGCTGCAGATAGCAGCCGGTTGTTCTTGTTTCAACGTTGGAGAATTTATCACGACGGGCAATAAGAATATGGATCCTTGAGATGGCTGAGTTCAGGAGCATAGGTGAACGTACCGTTCCCATTCCCGATCATCACTTCAAAGTTGTTGTCTTCCTCACTCGTGATCACCAGATCGGCAGTCCCATCGCCGTTGAAGTCCGCGGTCGCTATACGGAATTCGGTTCCCCTTCTCGGCAACTCAAACGACCACGCAAACCGGAAGGAGCCAGCGCCGGCGCCAAGAAAGATCACTGCGGAATTCGCTCTGAAATCAGAGACGACAAGGTCAAGTTTGCCGTCATGATTGAAGTCGCCGACCGCGATGGACGCCACAGATCCAAGGGTGGCAATGGTGCCCGCGCCAATCATGTTGCCCCTGCCATCGCCGCGAAACTCCACAAGCACGCCACTGCCGTCTCCCACAATCACGTCGAGTTTTCCGTCCCCGTTGAAGTCGCCAACCACCAATGCGCGGGGATCCTTGCCGATCGGGTGACGTGAGGGGACATTCCGGAATGTGCCGTCGGCTTGCCCGAGTTGGACAGTCAAAAAGTACTGGCCGGAGTCTTCGCCGTCCGGCGATACCGCTTTCACTATGTCGGCGATTCCGTCCTGGTTGAAGTCCCCAGTCGCCAAAACAAGGGATTGTTCATCAACATCATCCCCCGACCCAGCGTGATCTATCGGTAGCCCGGCTGGCACCAGGACAGAATTGCCAGTGCCAGCGTGAGCGAGCGCTACCGTGATGGCGGCGACGATGATAGCGACTGGTGAATATGGGGGATGGCCCAAAGAATGATCTCCAAATGGGAGCCGGTATTCGCCCGGCCCAATCTTCAGCTTCAAGTAGTATGGCTCATCGGCGACTCGCGGTCAGCTGGGTTTATGACTGTGCCATTCATTAATCGCTATTGTCGCCTAAAGTGTAGACGCGGACACGGGCAGGCGAATTTCCACCTCCAAGCCACCCGCAATTCGATTCCGAGCCTTGATCGTACCGCCGTGAAGTCGTACAACTCTGTCGGCAATGGCAAGGCCAAGACCGCCGCCAGCTGACATTGAGTCCCGCGACCTGAATACACGATAGAAAGGTTCAAAAAGGTGAGTAAGGGCATCATCGGGCACGCCAGTGCCGCAATCACTGACGAGGACGAGCGCCGATGTGGGGGCCTCGGCTGAGTCAACCGCCATCGCGATCACAACCTGGGTTTCACGCGACGTATGCTGCACTGCGTTGCGCACGACATTCTCAATGCAACTGCGCAGCAGGGCCGGGTCGCCGCGTATCCAGCAGTCCTCATTGCGCTCAACCACAACAGACTTCCCTTGTTCCCGGCCCTCGAAGCGTGCGTCCTCGGCAATGCACTCGACAATCAGTCGAAGATTCACTGTCGTCTCGCACATCCGCCCTCCGTAGGCATCGAGACGCGTGAGCGTGAGGATTCGTTCGATCAGTTTGTTGAGGTCTTCAAGATCGCCCTCCATGCGTTCCACAGAGTCCGATTCACCACGACGCAGGAGTTCAAGAGAAACCCCCAATCGCGCCAGTGGTGAGCGCAATTCGTGCGAGATATCGCCCAGCAACTCCTGTTGCTTTTTGAGGAGCGCCTGGATGCGATCAGCCATCACGTCAAAGTCGTGAGCAAGATCTGCTAGTTCGTCCTTTCGCGGAGCTACGGTCCCGCTCGCCCGCACGGAGAGATCGCCGCCGGCGATGCGGCTCGCAACGTGCTGCAAGCTGCGAACAGGCGCCGTGATTTGGCGAGCGAGAATTAGACACAGGGTTCCGCCTGCCAGCAGGGCAGTCCAACGGATCAGAGCGGTCTTGAGAGTAACGCCCAAAGGCGGGACAATCACGGCCACGAAGATGTACTCGCCAGTGGGTGTCGTGATCACAGAGGCACCGCGCCAATGGGAGCCGATACGAAAGCGGGAACGATGCAGCGATCTGGCCTCGCTAAGAACGTCCTCCGCTCTCGCCGGAATTCCACGATCAGTCAGAGCTTGAGACTCGGGATTCAACAGAGTCGCGCGAATATGGGAGGTGGTCTCAATTTCGTCGAGATATCGGCTAAGCCCCTCGCCACCATTCATGCGATAGGCGTCGAGGGACTGCTGGGCATAGGTGTCAAGCGCGCCGATCAGCCAACTGGGCTCGGCGATTCGATACTGAATCGCAAGCGAAGTTACGATCAGGGCCCGGACCATGATAGACACTACGCAGAACCATAGGAATATCTTGAATTGCAGGCTGCGCATCATGAGATCCGCCTAGTTGTGATATCCGCGACGTACACGTATCCCGTACCGCGGACACTTCGAAACAGTTCAGCGCGGTCATCAGGTGCACTTAGCTTGCGGCGCAGATTACTAATGTGGTTGTCCACACTCCGATCGTAGGGACCCAGGGGGCGTCCCATGGCACCTTCAGCGATCTGTTCGCGCGAGAGCACCTTCCCGGAATTCCTGGCGAGCAGTAGTAGAACGTCAAATTCAGCTCCGGTCAACGCAATTTCCCGTCCCGAGCGAAGGACCTGCCTCCTTTTGCGATCGATATTCAGATCTGATATTTGAAAGACGTCGGGAAGGTCTTCTTTAGCAGTGCGTTTCAGCACCGCCCGCATCCGGGCCAGGAGCTCGCGTGGATTAAACGGCTTTGCCAGGTAATCGTCGGCTCCTCCCTCAAGCCCGGCGATTCGATCACCCTCATTTCCACGAGCAGTAAGCATGATAATCGGCACGTCGGAAACCAATCGGATCTTGCTAAGCAGTTGGCGACCGTCTCCATCGGGCAGCATGATGTCCAGGATGATTAAGCGGAAATGCCTCTCACAAATGGACGGGAGCGCCAGGCCGGCTTGATGAACCGCTGTCACCGCAAACTGTTCCAGGGCTAGAAGGCGCACGAGTGATGAGCACAACTGCACGTCATCGTCGATTCAACAACACCGGTGTTTGGCTAGTCGACATCCGTCTCCAATCCCGCCCGCTTCGCGCGCTCAATTCGCCGGTTTTTGCAAAGTAACTGCCACCAGTCGCACTTCACTTCCGGTTGAAAGAGAGTGTGTATAAGTCACGTAGATGGTTTGACCACCGTCCTTGTCGAACTCCTGATGTGCCTGTGCATCGTAGATGTTGCTGCCGTCAGCATTCGCCAATGCGGTGAAAGCTAGGGTCTCGTCGGACCACGGCCCCTCTGGGTTCGGCGCGGTTCGAATCATCACATTCTTGGAGAACAGCGGTGTATACACAGCCATATACTGCTGAAGATAATTGTTCCAAGACACGCTCAGAATGTCCAAGCCATCGAACACCGGCACAGCGTTGACGTCCGAAGAGGACCACCGCCCACTCCCGGTATAGAACGCCCAAGTGCTTTTGTCGAGAACGGTCGCGGGATTGACCTTCGCGATGCGGCAGCCTTTGTCGAGCCCGTTCGTGTCCTCTCCGCACCCGTACACGTAAAGCATGGAATTGTTGATGACCATGGCTGATCCGAAGCTGGGCTCGCTCTGGCCGAACATCAAATCGGGGTGGTCGGCGACGATCGGCGGCGTGAAATTCGGCCGCTGCGGGAGTTGATTGAAG
>Ga0210410_10003040_pt1 | contig 14929 bp, 12 predicted proteins | sample IncBWC4MmetaG_FD_161058 | JGI IMG/M metagenome (GOLD analysis project Ga0210410, IMG submission 161058) | Forest soil microbial communities from Barre Woods Harvard Forest LTER site, Petersham, Massachusetts, United States - Inc-BW-C-4-M | ecosystem: Environmental > Terrestrial > Soil >... | reverse complement strand
CTTCCTCTCCCGCAGCGGCGGCAGCTTGATCTGCACCACGTTCAGGCGGAAATACAAATCCTGGCGGAATGTGCCGTTCTTGATTCCCAATTCGAGGTCGCGGTTGGTGGCGGCCACGATGCGGATATTGATCGGCCGGCGCTCCGTGGAGCCGACGGGCTTGATCTCGCCCTCCTGCAGCGCCCGCAAAAGCTTGGCCTGCATCTCCAGCGACATTTCGCCGATTTCATCGAGCAGCAGGGTGCCGCCGTTGGCCGATTCCATAAGCCCCTGCTTGGCCTGCATAGCCCCCGTGAACGCGCCCCGCGTGTACCCGAAAAGTTCCGACTCAATCAGCGTGGGCACCAGCCCCGAGCACTCTACCGGGACGAACGGCTTATCCTTGCGCGGGCCGAGAAAATGGATGCTGCGCGCCACCAGCTCCTTGCCGGTTCCGCTTTCGCCCAGGATCAGAACGGGGTGGTCGCGAAGGCTCACTTTTTCAATGAGCCTGTAGACCCGCTCCATTCTTGCGGACATGCCGATCAGTCCGCCGAATCCGGGCAGGGCGCGCACCTGTTCGCGCAGCATGCGGTTTTCGCGCTTTAATTCGACGGCGTGCGCCACCTGTTCGAGCCGAGCGCGCAGCTCCTCCACGCGAAAGGGCTTTGTCACGTAGTCCACCGCCCCCATGCGCGTAGCCTGCACGGCGGAATCGATGGTGCCGTACTGGGTCAACATGACGACGGCCATGTCCGGAAAAAGCCGCGTCACGCGTTTCAACAATTCGAGGCCGCTGGTACCCGGGAGCCGCAGATCCGTCAGCAGAATATCCACCGGAGAAACTTCCAGGACTTCCAGCGCTTCTTCGGCCGTGCTCACGTCGAACACTTTCATCCCGGCTTCTTCCGCGATGGAACGGCAGACGCCGCGCACATGTTCATCGTCGTCCACGACCAGAAGATGAACCGGCGGCAATCCTTGCGCCGCCCGCTCCGCTTTCCCAATCGCGAAAACTCCGGCGGACTTTTCAAAATCCGCATCCACCGCTCGCCCCGTGTGCGCGTTCGCCATCGTGCCTCGCCTCAGGGAACGCATCATGACCCTCGTTCGACACAATCAGCAGCGAAGAAGGCTGGGATCATTCCCATTCCGGGAATCTACCTCTCTGTTCTATTTCAGAATAGTGGTATTGTCAAGTATGTAATTATCCATACATAAATCCTGTGGTTTGTGTACCACTATGGAACAGACCGGAACCGATACGTAACACAATTCTATAGTCTGGCTCGGTTTGAGCGGGCACGCTACCTTTTCCAAGAAATTCATCATCCCCCACCACTTTGCGGAAAAGCCCGAATTCAAAAAAAAGAACGGGCGGCTTGAGCCACCCGTTCTTCCCGTACGTTTTGGTTTCTACGATGAGATCGCCCGGTTACGGTTTGGGCGCGGCTTTCGGGGCTGGCTTGGCAGCCGGCTTCCCGGTTTTCTTGGGTTCCTCGGCGCCGCGGCGAATCAAAGTCGCGGCATCCTCAGCGTTGAAAGGCAGTCCTCGCACGCCCTGCTGGCCCGTCGTGCTCAGGGTTACGTCCACGCGCCGGTTGTTGGCCAGCACAATGGTGGGCAGATTCTTGAGGACCTTTTGGCGAGTCTCTTCGCTCAAAGTGGTGTCTTGTTCAATCAGCGCTTTCACATCGGCCGCGCTCATGTTCTGTTCCTCACCAAGAGCTTTGGTGTCCAGATGGTCCGCGGGGACGCCGTGTTCGATCAGGTAACTCTTCACCCGTTCCACGCGGCGCTCGGAAAGTTTCATGTTGTATTCCGGGGTGCCGCGAACATCGGCATGTCCCACGAGGATCAGATGAGCATCCGGCCGGTAGGTAAGGTATTTCGTGAAGTCACTAACCAGCGCCTCGAGGGTTTTGATCTGGCTGGGAAGGAGTCCACCGTTCGGCCGTGACGGAGTCGGCTGCGCCGTCGGGAAATAAATGTCATGCAGGGACAGCCTGGATTCGAGCTGTTTGATTTCAGGGGGCTCCTGCACATTCACCGTTGTGGTGGCGGGGGTGCGGCCTCCGCGACCATCATCAGCTACGCACGTCACCGTGTAACTCCCAGGCGTCAGGCCGGTGGAGTCAAACGTTGCGGACGGACCTGTACCGGAAATCTGGCCTCCCGTGGCGGTGTAGCTATATGTCAGCGGATCTCCGTCCGGATCGCTGGCTGTGGAGACGATGTTCACCTGCTCATTGGGGCGTATGGGGTTGCGATCGGGCGCGCAGGAAATGACCGGCGGCTGATTCGGACGCTTGGCGACGGTGATATCGACAGCACAGCTCGCGGTGCCGCCATGGCCGTCGTCCACTTTAGCGTTGACGGTGTAATTACCCAGTGCCAAGCCGGAGGGGTTCCAGCGGACATCGGGTCCCGTGCCGTCCACGGTGCCACCCGTCGCGGTGTAACTATAAGTGAGCGCGTCGTTGTCGGCGTCGGTCGCATTCACGTGAATTCCCACAGGACTGGCGGCGCCTTCGTAGACGGAAGGCTGGGCTGCCGAACACGCCGCGACTGGCGGATGATTCGGCTTCGGCGGAGCGGGTGGATACGCCCACCGAATAACGATGCCGGTGCCAATGCGGAAGTTGTTCTGCCGGCTGCTGGGGCCGAGGAGAGTGCCGGAAAAATTGGTCATCAGGTAGTCGGCCTGGAAAAAGCGCCACGTGAGGTACCTGGTGAGCACCACGTCCACGCCGCCGCCGACGGCCAAAGCAAAGGTGCCCTGGGCCGAGGTACCGGTCACCTGGCTGCTGCCGTGAGCGGCGCCGAAGAGAGCTTCGGCAAATGGCACAAAATGATCGAAGCGGCGCAAGTTGAGGCGGGGGCCAAAGAGGTAAGTCTGCATGTTTCCGCTGATGGTCGCGCCCGTTACTGTGTTGGTGGGGGAGAGTACAAGGATTTGTCGATCGAAACGGTAGCCGCCGACTTCACCGACGATACCAATCCACCGGCTGGCGTTGTAAGTGAACGAACCCGTTGCGCCGAGTTGGTTGAAATTCTGGAAAGAGCCCGGGTTGAAGTTGATGTAGCTGAACATTCCCGCGACTTCAAATCTCGGCGTCAGCTGGCCCCAAGCGTGCCGGTTCCAGGGATTGTTGGCCCAATCCGAGAAGATGTCCGCGGGCCTGGCCGCGGCCGCGGGCATCGCGAAGAGATTCGGAGAAGCGGGAGCGATGCTGAAATCACCGGCCGGAACTGCATTCGTCGACTCCACCGGTTTGCCGCTGGTTGTGTTGCTTGTGTCTTTCTGTTGCGCACAGATTGGCAGGGCGATCAGAGTGCCCATTGCCACGATTGCACACCATTTGCGCATTGTTTCCTCCCTAATCGAAACTAAGAATTCCACGAGTTCCTTGCGTCCTCCCTTTATTGTTTTCAGCTGAAACCCGGAAGGACGACGCTGGACAGTACGCAGCAAACCACTAGCTTGTCCAGAATGGGGGCGGTTTAAACCAGCTCTTGCTAAAAATGGAAGCAGTGGCGAAAAGAACCTTTGCTGCGGCTGAGAGCATATTCTACAAGTTCATAATTCTGCAAGCATTTCCTGCGAAAAATCTTGTAAGACCCATCGGGGCTCTAGTACCCCGTCGGTCGGGGACAGCTTGCGATACACTTTACGCCTATGACTATCTCCGCCCTCCTTGATCTGTACTGGACCGGACAATCCCGGTGCATTGCCGCAGCGCTGCTCCGCTCCGATCATTTTGCCGCGGTGATCGACCCAGGCCCGGGCTCCACACTGGCCACCTTGCGCGAACGGCTCGAATTTCACCGCCTTCGCGTGGCGGACCTGAACGCCATCCTGCTGACACACATTCACCTGGATCACGCCGGCGCAACCGGCGCCCTGGTTCAGGAAAATCCCGGGCTTCAGGTATATGTCCACGCCCGCGGGGCGGCGCACATGGCCGATCCCGCGAAGTTGCTGGAGAGCGCCGGCCGCCTTTACGGGCGGGAAATGGAGAAACTGTTCGGGGATTTCCTGCCGGTGCCGGAAAGCAATCTGCGGATTCTACAAGGCGGCGAAACTCTGACTCTGGGAGCGCGGGAACTTCGCGTGCTCTACACGCCCGGGCACGCTTCCCATCACGTCACTTATTTCGATCCCACCGAACGGGTGGCATACGTTGGCGACACGGCGGGAATCTCCATCGAGGGACACCCGTTCATTCTTCCGGCGACGCCACCGCCGGATATTTCCCTGGAACTGTGGAGAGACTCGCTGGACACGATTGCCCAACTGCGTCCGCGGCGATTGTTCCTGACTCATTTTGGTTATTCGGACCAGCCGGAGCGACATTTGAATGCTTACCGGGAGCGGTTGCAGCATTGGGGCAAATTGTCGGCGGAAATTCTTTCCCGCGGGCAGGAGCAGAGCGAAGCCATCCGGGCGTTCAGCCGTGCCGTTGCCGCGGAGGCGGCGGAGTTTCTTTCACCCGCGGAACTTTCCCACTACGTATTTAACGGGGCGCTGCAACTTTCGTGGCTGGGCCTGGAGCGGTATCACCGCAAACGCGCGGAAGCGAAGGCCAAGGAACCGGCGGGTTAATTTCCGTTGGTGGGCAGGTGCAGGCCGAATTCGCGGTGTGCGGCCAGCAAGGCTTTCTTCACCGCGCTTTCCTCGATGACGAAAGAGATGTTGCTTTCGCTGGAGCCCTGGGCGATGGCGATGATGTTCACGTTTTCCCGGCCCAGCACCTGAAAGGTCCGCCCCGCGATTCCCGGCGTGCCGCGCATGTTTTCTCCCACCACGGCGACGATGGCGATGTTCGGGTCCACGTTGATGTGCTCCACCTTTTCGTGCTTCAGGTCCTCTGCGAATTCCTTGCGCAGGGCTTCGATCGTGCGTTCGGCGTCGGAGGAAGAGACGCTGAAGCAGATGTCGTTCTGCGAGGAGGATTGCGAAATCATGAGCACGTTGGCGCGCACCTCCGCAATGGTCGAAAAAGTCCGCCCGACGACGTCGGTCAGGCCCACGATGCCGGGACCGCCGAGGCTGATCAGCGCGACATCGCGGATGGCCGTCAACGCTTTCACGCCGGAGTTCGCTCCGCCCCTGGGAGTGATTTTCGTGCCGCGTTTTTCTGGCGCGAAGCTGTTGCGGATCCAGACCGGGATGGCCGAATCGACCACGGGTTTCAGGGTCTTCGGGTGCAATACTTTCGCGCCAAAAAAGGCCAGCTCCGCCGCTTCGCGATAGGAAATGCTCGGGATGGTGCGGGCTTCGCTGATCAGGCGGGGATCGGCAGTCAATACGCCGTCCACATCGGTCCAGATAATGACTTCGTCGGCGTCGAGCGCCGCGCCCAGAATCGTGGCCGAATAATCGGAGCCGCCGCGGCCGAGGGTGGTTAATTCGCCGTCTTCGGTGGAGCCGATGAAACCGGTGACAACCGGGACGATTCCCTTTTCCAAGAGAGGGAAAATTCGCGCCCGCGATTTCACACGGGTTTCTTTCATGAGCGGGTCGGCGCCTCCGTGGAAGTCATCGGTGACGATCAGTTCGCCGGCTTCCAGGGATTCACCGGCCAGGCCCTGTTCCTTGACAACTGCCGCGACCAGGGGAGCGGAAAGGCGCTCGCCAAGGCTGGAAATCGTGTCGAGGGTGCGCGGGGAAAGCTCACGCAACAGAGCGGTGCCTTCGCAGAAGCGCCTGCCGTCCGCGAAGACCTGCTTCATTTTTTCGCTGACTTTGGCGCGCTCGGTTTCGTCTTTCACCACGGCAGCGAGAGTAGTCTCGTGCTTGGCGGCAAGTTCATCGAGAATGGCCAGGGCGGCTTTGGCATTGCCGGATTGCGCGGTCTTCGCCGCCTCGATCAGACGGTTGGTTACACCGCTCATGGCCGAGACAACAGCGACACATTTTCCCGCACGCGCTGCCTCGGCGATAATCTGCGCGGCGCGCACGATGCACGCGGCGTCGCCGACCGAGGTTCCTCCGAACTTCATAACTTGTAACGCCGACTTCATGGTTCTCCAATCGCCGAGCTGACGGCCCGCCGCTTCCGCTGGGACGAACCCTATTAGTTTAATGTTCCCGGCCCGCCTGCGCGAATATCCTGCTATCACTTTTTCTAATCGAGTACATGGGAATTGTTGCGAGCGGTGCGCGGCCACGGCGACCGCCACGGACGGAACGCCAATCTCCCGGTCGGCCGGGTTTCTATTCGGCATCGGATTTAACGGTGAAATTTTCGGCCGCGTTGATGTGAGAGGAGGAAGAAATTTTTTTCGATTCATCGGGTGAGAATTTGGGGTGATTCGTTTTCCAGGAGGGCGTGACGAAATCGAGTTTTTGGATGACGGAGATGGGGGAAAGCAAGACTTGGGAACGCCAAACGGGAGACTGGCGTTCCCAGCGGGAGTTGGTACTCAGTTTAACTTGATGAATGTACAGGGGATAGAGGAGATTGGTCGGGACGGAGGAGGATGGCCAAAAAAAGTGCTTGCATTTGATTTAGTGTTGTAGTTAACTATAACACCATGATGGCATTTTGCATTTTCGCACTGCTCCTCGACGCGCTTTTTGGCGAATGGGAAAACGTGCAGTGGGCGATTGCATCCAGCATTGGCGAATCACTTTTGAGGGCCTTCAGGAACTCATGATGGATCGCGAGTGGAATGACAGCCAGCCCATTTACCGCCAGCTTCGCGACCGCGTGGTGGCGATGATTCTTGACGGGGTGTTGCAGGAAGGCGACCCGCTGCCATCGGTGCGGAGCGTTGCGGCGGAGTATCGAGTGAATCCGCTGACAGTTCTGAAGGGCTATCAACAACTGGTGGACGAGCAACTGGTGGAGAGCCGGCGAGGCCGCGGCATGTTTATTAACGCCGGTGCGCGCGACCTGCTGCTGCGCGGCGAACGGCAGAAATTTCTGACGGAAGAGTGGCCCCGGGTACACGCAACCATTCAGCGGCTCGGGCTGACACGGGAAGAACTGCTGAAGGCCTTGGGCAACGGTGGCCCAACCTCAGACACAGAAGAAAAGGAGCGCTAAGCCATGGCATGCATCGAAGCACGCGGGCTCCGCAAGGCTTTCGGGACAACTGTTGCGGTGGACGGTGTGGATTTGCGCGTCGAAGAGGGGCGCATTCTGGGGCTGATCGGCCCGAATGGCGCGGGGAAAACGACCGCGTTGAACGCAATTCTTGGCCTGACCTCCTATCAAGGCGAACTGCGGGTGCTGGGGCGGGATCCCTGGATCGAGCGCGACCGGCTGATGCGGGATGTCTGCTTCATCGCGGACGTGGCGGTGCTGCCACGGTGGATCCGGGTTTCGCAGGCGCTGGACTACGTGGCGGGCGTCCACCCGCGATTCGATCGCGCCAAGGCGGAAGGATTTCTGGCGAAGACGACGATCCAGCGCAGGAGCAAAGTGAGGGAATTATCGAAGGGCATGGTGGCGCAACTGCATCTTGCGCTGGTGATGGCGATTGACGCGAGACTGCTGGTGCTGGACGAGCCAACGCTTGGACTGGACATTCTTTATCGCAAGCAGTTTTACGATTCCCTGCTGAACGATTATTTCGACCGCACGCGCACGATTGTGGTGACCACGCACCAGGTGGAGGAGATCCAGGACGTGCTGACGGATCTGATGTTCATCAACCGCGGCCGGATCGTGCTGAATTGCAGCATGGAGGAATTCGAGCAGCGCTATTTGGAAGTGATCGTGAATCCCGAACGGATTGCCGCGGCGCGGGCGCTGAAGCCAATTCATGAGCGACAGTCGCTTGGCCGCAGCATCCTGCTGTTCGACCGTGCGGACCGGCAGCAACTGGCCGCGCTTGGCGAACTCCGCAAGCCGAGCATCGCAGACTTGTTTGTGGCCGTGATGGGCAATCAGAGCGGCACGGCGGAAGGAGCGGCTCAATGACTACTCCACCAAATGCCGTACCCGAATCATCGGCCGGAGTGCAAGCGGCCGCGCCCGCGAATTTGTCCGCGACGCAGCCGTTCTACTGGTCGGTGCGGCGCGAATTGTGGGAGAACCGGTCCATTTATATCGCGCCTCTGGCGGCGGCCGGCGTGGCGATGCTGGGCTATTTGATCGGCCTGTTTTGGCTGCCGCACTCCGTGCATGCGCATTCAGGAATGGAAGCGGAGCAACAGTTCATCATGCTGGTAATGCCCTACGGCCACACCGGATGGCTGCTTTTGATGACGGCGTTCCTCGTCGGGGTGTTTTATTCGCTCGACGCGCTGTATGGAGAGCGCCGGGATCGAAGCATTCTGTTCTGGAAGTCGCTGCCGGTTTCCGACGTAACGGCCGTTCTTTCCAAGGCGAGCATTCCGCTGGTAGTTCTGCCGGCGCTCGTGGTTGGGATCAGCATTGTGACGCACTTGGTGATGGTACTGATCAGCACTGGTGTATTGATTCTCAGCGGTATCAATCCGGTGACTTTGTGGAGGCAGTTGCCGCTGTTCCAGATGAATCTGGTGCTGAGCTACGGCGTGATTGTGCTGGCCCTGGGGCAGGCGCCGCTTTTCGCGGGCCTGCTGCTGATATCCGGTTGGGCGAGGCGCACGGCATTTCTGTGGGCGGTGTTGCCGCCGCTGGCCATCTGCTTCATTGAGAAAGTTTTGTTCAAGACCACGCATTTCTTCCATTTGCTGGGTTACCTGGTGATAGGCGGCGCGACGAACGCATTCTCTTTCCGGACCCCGAGCGGCGCGCCGGTGGATCCCCACTTCATTCCCTTGGCGCAGATTACGCCCGGAAGATTTTTGAGCAGCCCGGGCTTGTGGATTGGCCTGGCGTTCGGGGCCGTGTTCCTGGCTGCGGCGGTGCGGCTGCGGCGATACCGCGAACCGATCTGATTTTCCCGGGAAAGGGATTCCCTTCCGCGCGCAAGGAGGAACGAACATGAGTACGGCAGTATGGACGACACGGCTGGAGTTAGGTTCTATTGCAGACAAGTCGCTGCGAGCCGCGGCGCGCTTCTGGTTTGTGGTGGCGCTCGCAGGGCAATTTGCGTTCGCGATTTCTGTGGCGACATTTTATGGACTTACGGCTCTGCGTGGGAATATCCAAGCGTGGAATAAAATCCTTGCGCACGGGTACGAAACCGGTGCAACGATGAGCAACACCGCGCTGGTTGGACACATTTTGTTCGCCACAGTAATCAGTATTGCTGGAGCACTGCAACTGATTCCCAGCATCCGGAACCGCTTCCCGGTTTTTCATCGCTGGAATGGGCGCCTTTTTGTGCTGGCCGCTTTCACGCAGGCGATTACCGGTATTTATTTGACAGTGTGGGTCAGAAGGCTTATCGGTGACACGACGCAACATGTGGTTTCCGTGCTTGGCGCCGTGCTGATCATCTTCTGCGCTGTGATGGCGCTGCGTTATGCGATTGCACGAAATTTCACCATTCATCGCCGTTGGGCTCTCCGCCTGTTCCTCGTAGCGAGCGCCTCCTGGTTCATCCGGCTGGGATTCGCCCTGACGCTGGTTCTGCTTGGCCCGATCGGTTTCGATTCGACGACGTTCAGCGGCCCCCTAGTCACCTTCTGGTCATTCGCTCAGTATCTTCTGCCCCTCGGCGTCCTTGAATCGTATCTGTGGGCGCAGGACCGTCCGGGCGCGCTGCGGCGCATGGCTACGGCTGGGGTTCTGTTTGTGCTGACGCTCGCGATGGGGGCGGGGATTGCTCTCGTCGCCATGGCATCGTGGGTGCCGAACGTCAAAGCGGGCCTGGATCCCCGCAAGTCCATTGCGCAGACACTTACGACGACCATCGCTTCAGACGGGATAGATGCGGCGGTGAAGCAATATCACGAGTTGAAGGCCGCCGCCCCCACCACTTACAACTTCGACGAAAGCGAACTGAATAGTCTTGGTTACAAATACATCCGCAAAAACAAATTCAAGGAAGCCATCCGAATCTTCCAGCTCAACGTGGAAGCGTATCCGAAATCAGCCAATACGTACGACAGTCTGGCGGAGGGCTACATGGACGCCGGCGAAAACGCGCTGGCCATCGCCAACTATCAGAAATCGCTGCAGCTGAATCCGAAGAACCGGAATGCAGTAGTGATGTTGAAGAAGCTGAACGCGCGTTGAAAGAGCGCTTAACGGGCGCGGTCCACCGAACAATCAAACAGGAGCAAAGACATGGGCTATTCACTCCTTTTGTTTCTTCATATTTGCGGTGCGGGCATCGGACTGCTTTCCGGAACGGCGGCGGTGATTTTCCGCAAAGGCTGGCGCTGGCATCGGAATTTTGATCGTGATGAGTTACTGGCTGATCCGCGTGCGTATTTCCGCGGGGTTTAAAAAGGCCTAAGCCTGTCGGGGTCGAAGATGTAAGAATCGTTCAGTTCACCGAACCTGCCGCGCTGGCGGGCGCGGTATCAGACTTCAGCCCGAGCGCTTTCAGATAGCCCTGATTCACGCGGCAATTTTGCAGGCGGATACTTTCGAGAAATTCGGCGAAAGCACGGTTGATGGTCTCCTGTTCGGGCCGGGCCTTGAGGCGGTCCTCCACATGGGCGGTGTCGCGCGGAAGCTTTGCGAACTCGACGATTTCGTGCCAATCGGCAGGCGGGTTAATGCTGACGACCGCCGACGACTTTTCCATCTTCTTGTACGGCCAGAACGCCCAGCCAATGTTGTTTTTTTCGAGCGTGTTCACGAATTGCGCGATCCACTCGTCGGTGTTCTCGCCGGACTCTCCCATCCAGATCGGCACGTCATTGTGGTCGCGAAAATCGAGATATTGCCGGATCACGCTCTCGTCAGGGGCCGTCCAATATTTGTGGAACGTGTAGGCGACGTTCGGGTCGAACGGCTTGCCAAAGACTGAAAAGTTCGAGTCCCACTGGGCGCCGCCGAGAAAGAGGATGTGGTGGGTGTCCACCTTTCGAATCTCGGCAGACAACTTCTTGTAAACAGGTTCCAGCGAAGAATTCAGTGGAGCGAGCTTGGGAAAGTGCGGGATCGGTTCATTCAGCAAGTCATAACCGAGCACGGCGGGCTCATTGCGATAGTGCATCGCCAACCTGCGCCAGACGGCGACCAGATGCTCCTGCTCTTGTGGACTCCGGTACAGCCAGGGGTAGCCGGCGCTGTCGTCGATGTTCGCGCCGGTCTGGCCGCCGGGAGCGGCGTGCAGGTCGAGGATGACGTAAAGATTTTCGGCGCGGCTCCAGGCGATCAACTGATCCAGCAGTTTGAAGCCTTCCGCTGTGTCGCTATCAAAAAGGGTGTAATGCAATGGAACGCGAACAGCGTTGAATCCGGCGCGATGGAGTAGCGCGAGGTCCTCGCGGGTGATGTAGTTCTCGCGATACTTCTGCCAGAAGGCGGCCGACCCTTCGGGTCCGAGGAGTTCCAATACCAGCGCGCGAATTTCCGAGGGAGATTGCGGACCGCCCTCGAACAGCCACATGTACCCCTCCGGCACCAGCCAGTTGCCGAGGTTTGTTGCGCGAATCAAGAGCGGCTTGCCCGACCCATCGACGATCTGTTTGTGATCGGTGTGCGCGAACTGCGCGTTGGCGCGGAAAGCGAACACCAGAAGAACAGACAGCAACGCAAGGACCCTAAACTTAAGCATGATTCTCTCCGATGAAATGATCACCAAACTGGCTGGCGGGCTGCCCGGGCTGGATTTCTGAAGTTTGAGGGCCTGAAAGCCGCATGGAGAATATCACTTCAGCAATTGCGATGAAAGAAGAGGGATTAAAGAAATGGGGTGATTGCCCAAGCCGACCGCCCGTTGCCGATCGAACCCCGTTGCACCAGCATGCTTTGGGCGGAACCAAACGGATTCATCCAACTAAACCCGCGGGAAGAAGCGGAGTTGCGGTTAAGGAGAGTGGGTAAGAATTACAAAAACGGGCAGTGGGTAAAACTTTCTTGGGTACTGGGACGAGATCAAGAGAACGCTTGAATTGTTGGCAGTTCCATCAGATAGCGGGACTTACGCGAGTGGCCGCTGACATGCACTCCACCTTCAACAGATCGAACAGCAAGAACGAAATAGGAAACTACCAGAGAAGGCGAGGGTGAAATCATGGAAGAACTGACCATTGACGCCGGCATCTGTTCGGACTACGAGCAACTGCTGAAGGAATCGCAGCGAAGCCTGGTGGCTTGGAGAGAACGCAGCGAAGAAGTATCGCGGTTTGGGCTGCAGGGAAAAAGAATCGGAGACGAACTGCAAAAGCTGCAAGCCAATTATGCGACCGCGTATCACCGCCTGGAAGAGCACGGAAAGACCTGCATCCTTTGCCAATTCACGATCGGGCTGACGGGGAACGAGGCGCCGAGTTCAGTTTTCATTTCGCCGCGCAGGGAGCTGCCTGCGTGATTCAGGCGGTTGCGGAAGGTGTGTCTTCCGTGGCGGGCGATGCCGCGGGAGGAACGGGAGCCGCGAGCGATTCGAGGCGCGCGGAGAGCGCATCAGCGAGCAAGTCCACCACTTTTTTGGCTGCGGAACCGTCGGGGTCCCGGTCCGGGTTGTACTGAGCAATATCCAGACCCAGCAAGTTCTTCTGCTTCACGAATTCAAGAAATGTGCTGTGGACTTCGGCAAAGGAGAGGCCGCCGGAATCCGGCACGTTCACAGCCGCAAACTCCTCCTGGGCGATGACGTCGAGATCCAAATGAAGCATGAATTCGCGCGTGTCCGCGTGCAAATGCGCGAGAGCATCGTGTGCGGATTTTTCGGCGCCGTGCAGGCTGATGTCCGCAGCGTAGACGTAGCGCAGCGGCGAGCGGGTGAGAAAATCAACTTCAGGCTGATCAACGCGCTTGAGACCGTAAATAAGCGTGTCCGGCTCGCGCACCAGCGGCGGCTCTCCCCAGAAACGCACAAGTTCCGGCGAGCCTTTGCCGATGATGCTGGCCAGAACCATGCCGTCGAGGCGGCCGGAAGGCGTGCTGGCCGGCGTGTTCAGGTCGGCGTCTCTATCAATCCACAATAAATTTAAGTGCTTGTAGTAGCGGCGGGCACCGGAGAGCAAGGCGATAATTTGCGTGCAATCGCCGCCGAGAACCAGCACCAATGCGCCGGACTTGAATCCCAGTTCCGCGCGGGGCTTGAGGTCGTTGAGAGAGGCGACGATCTCCGGGATGTTGCGGGCGCGCTTGTGCTCTTCGTCGTCGGCAAAGAGGCGGGGAGCGCAATCGCCGAGATCTGTGACTTCGTAGCCGATGGATTGCAGGCGTTCAACGATTCCGGCAGCGCGAAGGGCGGCGGGAGCTTTTTCGCTCCCGGGAAGAAAGGCGGCGGCGCTGGAGGGTGCTCCGATGATGGCAATTTTGTTCGGCTGACGAACGATCTTAACCGCCAAGGTACGCTCCTTGTGCTGCGGAGAATCGCCTAGCCACTCGCATGGCCATTTGTCTGACCACTTGAAAGTGGCCGCCTTCTTAGCCAGTTGCTTGGCCACTTGAAAGTGGCCGTTACAGTGGAACTGCCGGGAAACTTCCCTGCCCCGGCAAAGCTATGCAAAATTTATTCGCCGCACGCGAACCGCGATTAGCGGCGCGGGGCGGGGGCGATCGACTGCAACTCCGGAGGAAGCGTAAAACGCACGTCCTCGCGGATCAAGTCGAGATCACGCTGGTCCGTAAAACCGAAAAGAGCAAGGCGTTCGCTGACCTGCTCGACCAGGACTTCGGGAGCCGAGGCTCCGGCGGTGAGACCGATGCGGCTGACGCCTTCGAGCCAGGTGGGATCGATATCGTTGGCGGAATCGATGAGCCTGGCCTTGCGATTCAGGCGCTGGGCGAGTTCCACAAGGCGGTTGGAGTTGGAACTGTTCTGCGAACCGACAACGAGAATCAGGTCCACATCCTTGGCAACTTGTTCGACGGCTTCCTGGCGATTTTGGGTAGCGTAGCAGATATCGTCGCTGGCAGGCCCGATAATTTTGGGAAAACGCTGGCGCAGGCGGGCGACGATTTCCTGGGTGTCATAAAGGCTGAGCGTGGTTTGCGTAAGAAACGCGAGCTTCTCGGGGTCTTCGACGTGTAGCGCGTCGACGGCGGCGATCGAGTCGACAACCAAAGTACGGTCGGGCGCTTCGCCGGAGGTGCCGACGATTTCCTGGTGATCCTTGTGGCCTATCAGGATGATAGTGCGTTTTTCGCGGGCAAATTTGAGGGCCTCGAGATGGACTTTGGTGACCAGCGGGCAGGTGGCGTCAATCACACGCAGCGCGCGGTCCTTGGCTTCCTGGCGGACGGTGGGAGGGACACCGTGGGCGCTGAAAACCAGCACGGAATTGGAGGGGACTTGCTCGATGGTTTCGACAAAAATAGCGCCGCGGCGGCGGAGCTGTTCCACGACATAAGTGTTGTGGACGATTTCGTGATGCACATAGACCGGCGCACCGTAGGCTTCGAGCGCGAGCTCGACAATGTCAACTGCACGAACGACCCCGGCGCAGAACCCGCGGGGACGCACGCGGAGCAGGGTTTTAGTTTCCGTTTGGGTGGCCATCTGGCTCCTAAACTACTGAAATTTCAAGATTCCATCATACCAAAGTCTCGTTTTCCATGCATCGGGTGGCGTCATGGCTGGGGAAAAAAGAGGGGCAAACCTGTCACTTCGGACAGTTCCGGCTGCGACGGAATGCGTAGAATATTAAGATAACTCTTATGGCGGAGACACAGGCGGGGCACAACCGGCGGCGAAGCGAACGCGTGATGTTGAACATGCCGGTGCACGTTTTGGCGGAGAATGAAGAACGCCGCCAGATTCGCGTGGCAGCGAAAACACTGGTGGTAAACGCGCACGGCGGGCTGATGGAGATGAAGGAGCACCTTCACGTGGGGCAGTCTTTTTTGCTGACGAACCCGGCTAACGGGTCGGAGATGAGCTGCCGGGTGGTACGGGTGGATGAAACGGGCATGGAGCACTTTCAGATCGCGTTTGA
>Ga0210410_10003038_pt1 | contig 14935 bp, 20 predicted proteins | sample IncBWC4MmetaG_FD_161058 | JGI IMG/M metagenome (GOLD analysis project Ga0210410, IMG submission 161058) | Forest soil microbial communities from Barre Woods Harvard Forest LTER site, Petersham, Massachusetts, United States - Inc-BW-C-4-M | ecosystem: Environmental > Terrestrial > Soil >... | reverse complement strand
GAAAAACCCTGCTGACCAGCCGCAAATGCAGATGGCCACGAAATTAGAAACATGAGCCCAATCACCGCTGAACCAACAGCAAGAAGCTCCATAAATTCTCCTATCTTGATTATTCGCCGATGATGGGTATGAATTTGACCTCCACCAAATGCATGCGGCCATTCGGCGCTAGGGCGTTGATGAACGCGGGCAAGTCGAGAGGGCTCTGGCCATCCCCAATTCCCCTGGCGGCTTGACCTATCGGATTGCCCGCACCATCACTATTTCTCGTCCCATCGATCGGTAAATACAACCGGCACCCAGCTATACCCACTCCCCTCCTTGCGCAAGCGCCCCACTGGAGGAAATACCGACGAATGCGGAACCGCGATCAAAACGTCCCCGCCCGCGAGCTTAGGCAGCAATTGATTCCGCGTCGCCGCAGCCGCAGTCTGGTCGATGTCGAAAACCGCGGTGACCTCGGGATGTTGCAGTTGGACGCGTTGTGCATGGATGGTGTCGCCCCAAAAGAGGATTTTTTGCCCCTTTGACCGGAATTCATAGCCGGCGTGTCCCGGGGTATGACCAGGCAGGGAGACGATTTGCATGCCGTCGACGATTGGCTCGGAGCCACTGAACGTGTGCCACTTACCGGCCTTGATGTACGGCGCTGCGATGGCTTGCGCACTCTGGAAAAAGGGTTGCGCGTCCTTCGGCGCCTTAGCAGCAATTTCCGGCGACAACCAAAAGTCGCTTTCGGCCTTCGCCACGTAAACATCGGCATTGGGAAAGACGCGCTTTCCGTCCTGCGTGGTCAGGCCGCCGACGTGGTCGGAGTGCAGGTGCGTGATCAAAACGATGTCGACTTCTTCCGGCGTGTAGCCTGCGCTGCGTAGGCTCCCCGCCAAACGCCCGAGTGCTCCTCCACCCCACCAGGTGCCGGCACCGGCATCGACGAGGATTAGTTGCTTTCCGGTGTTGACCAGGAAGCCGCTGTCAACAACATCCAGCACGTGCGGATCTTCCTGCAGTGCCTTCACAACACCATCCATCGTCGCCTTCGTTCCGTTCAGCCAGTGCGGATCGAACACGCCGGTGCCATCGTATAGGGCCGTCACTTCGAGGTCGCCGACTTTCAGTCGGTAGAAGCCCGGCACCTGGTCATGATGCTGGTGAGGGGCAGCCAGAGCTGCATTCGGAACGGTGACAAGGCCGGCCAGCGCTGCGAGGAGAACGGCGGCGAAGCGCGTCAAATTTCTCTTGAACACGTTTCTTGTCGTCTCTGCGGAGAGTTCCACCGCTTTGCCTATGCTTTTCATTGGTAGGTATTCCTCGTCTGAGTTTGACTTCGGCTCGGGTATTGCATTTGGGCTTTTGCAGGCGGACCAATCGTCCGACCCGCCTTCTTCCAGTCTGGTTGCATGATGCAACCACTGATAGGATGCCCGAATCTGGTATAATGGTGCAACCAGATTTTCTGGGGATTAGCTACGAGGAGCTATGCGACACAAATCCTTCAAAGCCAACCTGTGCCCCGTGGCACGCTCGCTCGATACTATCGGCGAATGGTGGTCCCTGCTCATCGTGCGTGACGCTATCTCCGGCATACGGCGCTTCTCCGATTTTCAGAAGAGCTTGGGGTTGGCAAAGAACGTCCTGAGCACGCGCCTTAAGAAGTTGGTTGCGTGCGGAATCATGGAACAGGTGCCGGCTTCGGACGGCAGTGCCTACCGGGAATATGCCCTGACCCAAAAAGGATGGGAGTTGTTCCCGGTCATCATTGCTTTGGGCCAATGGGGAGGAAGTTATCTGTTCTCCCGCGGCGAGAAACGTCTTCTGGTTCTGGACAAACGCACCGGAAAACCCTTTAGGGTGGAAGTGCAAAACGCGAAAGGAAAAATCCTTTCGGCGAACGACCTGGAAATGGTTACTGTCACGAATTGATTGGACGTTTGCGGCGTCCAACCTCCTCCTAGCGACCCGCAGTTGCGACGCGGAGGAATTCTTACGCAAATGACGACATGCGGGCCTTACGCGCGCGCCCGCCAAAAGTCTTCCACCTTCTTGTTAGATCTGGGCTCTGCCGCCGTCAACGAACAGTTCGATGCCCGTAACAAAACTGGAGTCATCCGACGCCAGAAACAACGCCACCTTAGCAACTTCCTCGGGCTCGCCCATGCGTCCCATCGGGATAGTGGACACAATCCTCGCAATCACGTCTGCAGATTGCCGATTCGCCAGCGGCGTATTGATCGGACCTGGACTAACGACGTTTGAACGGATGCGGCGGTCCTTCAGATCTGTAGTCCAAGTTCGCACGAAAGAGCGAATTGCAGCCTTACTCGCGCCGTAGACGCCGAAGGCGGCAGTACCCTTAACACTCGCGACAGACCCGTTGAGAATGATAGAGCCACCATCCTTCAGTAGAGGTAAGGCCTTTTGCACCGTGAACAGCGTTCCCCTAACATTGATGTTGAACAGTTTGTCGAAATGCTCTTCGGTGACGGCCCCAAAGGGAACAAATTCGCCAACGCCGGCATTGGCGAAAACAATATCTATTCGACCCTTCACCTTGGAAACGGTCTCGTAAAGACGATCAAGGTCGGCAAGTTTGGCAACGTCGCCCTGAACGCCAGAAACATTTTTGCCGATTGCTTTCACGGCCTCGTCGAGTTCCTTCTGTCGGCGGCCCGTGATGAAGACATAAGCACCCTCTTTGACAAAAAGTTTTGCCGTAACTAACCCAATTCCTTCTGTGCCGCCGGTGACGACTGCGATCTTGCCTTCGAGTTTTTTGGTCATTCTTTTTCTCCGTTGTTGCGCTGCCCTTCTTCCTAGGCTTTTACTTGGCTGCGGTCAGAGACGGATTGCTGCGTGTGCCCCACCCGCCACCAAGAGCGCGGAAGGTGCGCACGGCGGCGCGGGCCGCGTCCGCTCGGGTGCTCTCCACATCGCTCCGTGCAACGAGAAGTTGGCTAGCTGCTGATGGCGATGAGAGATCACCCTATCTGATGCAGCAAGCGGCTCTTGGTAGCCTCTCTGACCAATACTTTGTAGTTTTAGGAGCGATGCTTTCGGCGTATGCGAGGGGCGAATTAGCCAACCGGCGCTTCGTTCCTTCGATGCGGTCACCGAGACTGAGAGCCTCCCCGGCCGCAATCTATTTGTACTCTTGGCAACCCTTTGCCGGGCCACAGCTAGAGCTAGGATGGATTCCCGGTTTATCGGGTCTTACTTGCCGCGCGAGCGACCAACTCGTCCAATCTCGAAAGCAACAGCTTCAGGGCGGGAGACTGGTTCGACTTCTTGTAGCCGAAGACCAGATCGACAGTTGGCGCGTCGCCTTTGAGAGGACGACTCGTTACCGACGAAGGGAGAAAGTTTTGAGCGTAAGCGGGCAGCAACCCTACGCCGCCCGTCGAGGCTATTAAGGACATTCCCATCGCAATGTGGTCTGCCTCATGAGCCGGCGTGATATCGATTCCGGAGCGCTTCAGGTACTTGTCGATAACCGCCCGCAGCACAGGAGCCGTGTTCGATACAATCACGAAAGCTTCGCCCACCAGATCCTTCGGACTGATGGCTTTGAGGGCTGCGAGACGGTGGTCACCGGGCAAAACCACCATTAGGGGCTCCTTGACAAGAACACGGTACGCCAGCTCTGGCGTACCTTTCTCCCGCCGAAGAAACGCGGCATCGATTTTTCCTTTTGATAGGCCGTCCGCAAGCAACGGGGAGTATTGGCTCGAGATCATCACGTCGATGTTAGGCAGTTCGTCGCGCAAGATCCTCAAGGCTTCGGGCATCCACCTCAATTCGTGACCGGTCAAAAAGCCCATCGTGAAGCATGGCTTACTAGGATGAGCGACCCGGCGAGTGGCTTCCCGTGCCGTGTCTACCTGCGATAGCACCAAGCGCGCGTGACCGAGAAAGGTTCGACCAGCGGGCGTCAACTCGATTCCGCGAGCACGGCGAGCCAGGAGTTGGGCGCCTAGTTCGCTCTCAAGATCTCGAATCTGCCGGCTCAAGGAAGGTTGTGAAGTGTGCAGCTTTTGCTCTGCTGCCACCGTCAAACTTCCTGCCTCCGCGACCGCCACGAAATAGCGAAGATGTCGTAATTCCATTTTTCACTCCCATACTCGTCAGGCATCGGTGCCAGCTTAACAAAGTATGTGGCAAACGCGGCACGCCAACATCAAACGAGGCGGTCAACGTCAGAAGCAAGGGAAAGAGCGAGATGGAAGGAATAGGGGAAAAACAATGACTAAGAAACTGGAAGGAAAGATCGCACTGGTTACTGGCGGGTCGCGCGGCATTGGCGCTGCAATTGCCAAGCGTCTGGCGGCGGATGGAGCGCACGTGGCCATCACCTACACGAAAGGTGCCGATGCGGCTGCGTCGGTCATCAAGGAGATTGAACGCGCTGGCGGAAAGGCGATCGCGATTCAGGCGGATGCCGCCGATGCCGACGCGGTTAAAGCCGCGGTCGAAAAGACGTTTTCAACTTTCGGTCGACTGGATGTGCTAGTGAACAACGCTGGCACGGCAATTCCGAAACCGTTCGAAGAGGCAACGCTGGAAGAAATGGACCGCGTGATTGCCATCAACGTTCGCGGCGTGTACGTCGCAACTCAGGCGGCGCTGAAACACATGAAGAGCGGCGGTCGCGTCATCATGATCGGTTCGGCCGTGGGTGAACGTGTTGCAGCGCCCGGGCTTGTGCCATACGCGGGCACGAAGGGTGCCGTCAAGATGTTCACTCAGGCGCTGGCCAGGGAGATCGGGAGCCGGGGCATAACTGTCAACAACGTGCAACCCGGTCCGATCGACACGGAATTGAATCCCGCCTCCGGTGATTGGGCGGTGCCGCAGAAGGCCGCCACGGCGCTTGATCGTTACGGACGTGTGGACGAGATCGCCGCGACGGTGGCGTTTGTCGCCGGTCCAGAATCCTCGTATATCACCGGAGCGAATATTACGGTGGATGGCGGAATGAATGCCTGATCGAACCAGCATGCGTCTGCGCTGCTGAATATCATCGTCTAAATAAACAGGAGTGTTTATGTCGGAGCAAGTCGTTTTGATTACGGGAGCACTAACTGGAATCGGACGCGCTACTGCCATTGCCTTCGCCAAAGAAGGGGCGAAGGTAGTCGTTTCAGGCCGCCACTCAGATGAAGGGCAAAAACTCGCAGCTGAGCTGCGAACACTGGGAGCAAATGCAGAATTCGTGCAAGCCGATGTGCGTCGCGAAAACGATGTCCAGAACCTCGTCGACCAGACCGTGTCTCGCTTCGGCCGGCTCGACGCGGCCGTCAACAACGCTGGTACCGAGGGCAAGCCGGGACCTTTCAGCAATCAAACCGCCGAGAGCTACGCCGCGACATTCGACACGAATGTTCTCGGAACATTGTTGAGCATGAAGCATGAGCTGCGGGTCATGATTCCGCAAAGCCACGGCAGCATCATCAATGTTTCCTCAACATACGGACGCACGGGAGCGCCGGGCGCCGCTCTCTACGTTGGCAGCAAGCACGCCGTCGAAGGCATTACCAAAGCAGCTGCCCTCGAATTTGCCGAGACCGGAGTCCGAATCAATGTCGTGGCTCCCGGGCCCATCGAGACCGGCATGTTGAACCGCTTCACCGGAACTCCTGAGAAAAAGGCCGCACTCATCTCGGGCGTGCCCATGAAGCGCATTGGCCAACCGGAAGAGGTCGCCGCCGCGATTCTCTTTCTGGCCTCGGATAAGGCTTCCTTCATCACTGGGGCATCACTCGCCGCCGACGGCGGAAAACTCGCGCGATGAACAGAAAATGAAAACTGAGAACATGAAGGAAAAATCGGTAAGACTTCCAGGTCCGGATCGCCCGATTTCCATCGAGCGGAATCCCGCTCGCGTTATCGTGACCGTAGCGGGCCGCGTGGTGGCCGATAGTCGCAACTCTTTGACGCTGCGCGAAGCGACGTATTCGCCCGTTCACTATATTCCACGAAAGGATGTCGATTTCTCGCAATTGGAACGGACGGATCACGTCACCTATTGCCCTTACAAAGGCGATTGCAACTACTACAGCATTCCCGCCGGAGGAAAGAAATCCGTCAATGCGGTCTGGACATACGAGAACCCGTTCCCTGCAGTCGGACACATCAGGGGACATGTCGCGTTCTATCCCGAACGGGTAGATGAAATAGCAGAGCAGTTTCCCGACGTGAGGAAGGATTGGACCTCCTGGATCCCAAGACCCTGATAGAACAGGACGGGGGTCTACCTGAAAGGAAAAAGACAATGAGCCAGACTCAACAGGAAAAGAACAAAGCACTCGTTCTTGAGGCTTTTGACACGCTCTTCAACAAACGGGACTACGAAGCGGCCAAGCGCTACTGGTCGCCGCACTACATTCAACACAGCGCTCATATCGGACCGGGTCGCGAGGGTCTATTCAATCTCATCAAGAATATCCTGCCGTCGTTGAAGTACGAACCCGGAACGATCGTGGCCGAGGAAGATTTTGTCATCGTGCACGGAAGATTTAGCGGTCTCGGTGCTCCCGTGAATTGGATTGCCGCAGATATCGTGCGCATCCAAGACGGAATCCTTGTAGAGCATTGGGACGTCATTCAGGATGAGGCCACAGAAGAGCAATCGAAAAGCGGCGCTCCCATGTTCGGGAAAACTTTCCCAGCCTACAAATAACGGAGAATTGGAATGTCCGCTTGCCCCGATGCACCTGCGGCGAAGAGCTTCGGAAAGTAGCTTCAGAAAATTGCCAAGACGGAGATTTAGTTATGAATAGAACGGCTTCAAAGAAAAGAGAGTTCTCCAAACACAGTAAGCAACCGAGTATTTACCGACGCATCGTCACCGGAAATGCAGGCGGCAAATCGATCGTCCAAAGCGATGAACAATTACAGGCGTATGAGTTCAAGAGCGTACCCAGCTACGAGCACACGCTTGTCTGGGTAAACCCGACCACGCCGGATCTTCGCGAGGACCAGAGGTTTGAGCGCTATCCCGATTCCGTCGTCCCGGGACCTGGCGGCACAAGTCTTCACTTCGTGACGTTTCCTCCGAGTTCGGCTTTTGCGGACCCATCGTTCGACGGCGAAGCTGCGCGCAGTGAGGCTCTGATTCGGCTCAGAGGGTTAGCCGATCACTTCGAAAAAGAAGATCCCGCCATGCACAAGACGAACACTGTCGACTACGCCGTAGTTTATGAGGGCGAGATCTGGTTGGAGCTTGATGACGCCAAGACTCTACATCTGAAACGCGGAGATGTCGTCGTGCAAAACGGCACGCGCCATGCGTGGCGGAACAATGGCGCAAATCCCGCGACGATGCTGTTCTTTCTTAACGGCGCGAAAGAATGACGCCGGGAGGTTGTCAAAATGATTTGGGTCGGCAGTTTCCAATCTCTGCGGTCTGCTCCGCGCAAACCGCGTTTCCGTGCCCCGCTGAAGGTGCACACCTGGCTGCGGAGTCAGATAGACCTGATCTCACCGTTTGTGGACTGGCTTATGAACCTGATCGCCCAATCCCGTTGTGTTGACGGCAAAGAGGAGTTTGTTGAACTCGCACTTCGAGAAGCCGTGAGCAACGCAATAATCCACGGCAATCGCCTTGAGCTTCGCAAACTGGTTCATGTCCGTTGCTGCTGCGAAGGCGGCGTGGGAGTGTTCATAGCCGTCAGAGATCAAGGACATGGATTCGACCTCAATACTGTTCCTAATCCTCTCGCGGTCGAAAACCTGCTAGCCGAACACGGGCGCGGCATCCACTTAATGAAATTGGCTGTGGACGAAATTTCTTTTGAACGAGGAGGAGCGGAGGTCCACATTCGAAAGAAATCGGAAATCGAGCAAGAGACACCCGGACAGCGCATCCAGAAGCGAATGGTACGGCGACTTGTTAAAAGACCGTGGCCCGGCGTCCGCGCTGTTGAGTTCGGCTGACGCCCGTTCGTGCGCGTACCACCGACGGGCCATTCTTGTAACAGCTTGGGACATACTTTGTACCTTTGAGAGCAATGCTTTTAGGTTATGGGAAGAGGAGAACGCTACATTACGAAGCTAGCGGCGGTTTCGCAATTTTCCCTGCCCTGTTTGTACTCACACCCTTTCATTTGTTTTGACTCACTTACGGCGCTCTGATTTGCATGAGATCGTCTCATTTGCAGGCTAGAGTGCACCAGAATTGCCCCCTTCCCCCGATTGCAACGCACTTGCCCTGGCGCCCGTCCCTCTAGGGTGTGGCAGTTTCCTCCGTTCCGGCTTAAAGTACTGCGTGACTCTGCCGGAAGTTGGAGCTATGAAATCGGCATCTGCAATAGACGCAGTCCCAGACCTTCTTCGGGAATCGCAGAAGATCGTAGGCCTTCTCGCCGACACCATCGATGTTGACGTCGCACTCCCAGCAACAGTCAAGCGGCTGAACTTCATGGCGCTAAGGTCGCTAAGGTAAAGATCGTCCATGGAGCGAGCAACACAATCTCCCGCGCAAATGCTGTCCGGAGTCGAACCGGCGCAGAACGAGTCAGGTTTCTTTTCCAGCGAGTCTGTACTTGGCATTCTCAAGTTGATTTTTTCTGGCTCTCCGCTCGCTGAAGTACTCACGATCATTGCTCGATTGGTCGAGTCTCAAAAAGCGGCCTCTGGTCCTCTACGAGTCCGGTTTTGCTCCACGCTAGTACGTTCCGCGTGCCGACATCGATAAGTCCACTCTTACCTTCGTGGAACAGCAAACATTTTGTCCCTACAAAGGCCTCTGCAGCTACTACGACATCGGCGACGCGCGCCTTGCGGCATTGTCATATCGCGAAGCCTATGCTGAAGTTGGTCGGATTTCCGGCCTCATCTCGTTCGAACCGGACGTTGTTTCGGTCTATTTGGACGGCACTCAACTCCGCCTTGAGCCTGGCCAGGCCGTGGTTCCACATGGTCCCGACCGCGAGCTCAGCGTCGTCGAGGCCACACCTCGACCATAAAAAGCTCTGCCAGAAGGAACTCTGCCATGACAGCGCTAACCCTTTCTGTCGAAGTGATTACCATACCGGTGAGCGACGTTGATCGCGCGCTGCGATTCTACAAGGATCAGCTCGGCTTCCACCTCGACGTGGACTATTCCCCGAATGACGCCTTTCGCGTCGTTCAGCTCACTCCGCCGGGCTCCGCGTGCTCTATCCAGATCGGCAAAGGACTCACCGACGCGCCTGTCGGTTCACTCCGTAACATCTATCTTGTGGTTACCGACCTGGATGCCGCGCGCAGCCAACTGCTCGAGCGCAACGTCGCGGTCAGCTCGATCCGCCACAAGACGCCCATTGGTGCTTGGGACGGAGCCTTCGCGCCGGGACTTGATCCCGTCCGCGGCGACTATGCCAGCTTCGCCAGCTTTTCCGATCCGGATGGCAATAGTTGGGTGCTGCAGGAACGCGGCTACCGCAACGCGTGACATTGTTAGCGTTTCTAGCGAACCTCGTTCCACGAGTGATTTCCGCTCATGATGGCTCAGCTTCTATCAGTGAATGTCGGTTTACCCCGCGAAGTCGAGTGGAAAGGTCGCATCGTGCGCAGCGCGGTCTGGAAATATCCAGTCCAGGGTCGCTGTCGCGTCCGTAGACTCAATCTCGATGGAGACGGTCAAGCGGACTTGGCAGGGCACGGCGGCGAGAACCGTGCCGTCTTTGTCTATCAGATCGAATCGTACCGGTATTGGCAGGAGCAGCTGAATCGGAGCGACTTCATCCACGGACAGTTCGGCGAAAACTTCACCATCACCGGCTTGCCCGACAACGTTGTCTACATTGGGGACCGTTTCCAGATTGGCAGTGCGATCTTCGAGGTTTCTCAACCCCGCGTCACGTGTTATCGCGTTGGCATCCGGATGAATGAGCCTCGCATGCCGGCGCTGCTAACCGGGAGCGGCCGGCCTGGGTTCTATTTTCGTGTTTTGCAGGAAGGCGACGTCGGCGCCGGTGACGAAATCACCAAAGTCGGAGAGGCGAGTGAGCGTATGACCGTCGCTGAAATCAACGCGCTTCTCTATTCTTCAAATCACCCCCGCGAACTGCTTGAGCGCGCTCTGCGAATCGAAGCGCTACCCTCCGGATGGCGCTGGTCCTTTGAAGCCCTGCTGAAGAGCCAAACAACGGGATTGGCGAGCGGAAACGCAGGCCTCGCGCCCGCCACCGCGGCACATCCGGCTGCGCCGGGATTTCGCCCGCTCCAAATTTCGGCAATCGATCGCGAGTCCACGGACGTTCTCTCGTTTTCCATGCTGAGCAATGACGGCCAACCGTCGTCGATGGCTTTGCCAGGTCAATATGTGGTTCTGCGTCTCCAGCCTGACGCGAATCGCCCTCCACTTTTTCGCAGCTACTCACTTTCCGGTCCCGCCTCAACAGAGCGCTACCGCATCAGCGTAAAGATCGAGCCGCATGGCGTAGCCGGAACCTATCTGAAAGAGCAAGTCCGCGTGGGCGATGTTCTCGGCGTCAGTTCGCCTCGCGGGACCTTCATTCTCGAACCGGGAGATCAACCCGCAGTGCTGCTCAGCGCGGGAATCGGCGCGACTCCGGTCTTGGCCATGTTGCACGCGCTGGCGGCCAACCGCTCAACACGCGAAATCTTCTGGCTCCATTCGGCTCGCGATCGCCAGCATCATCCGTTCGCCAGCGAAGCCCGCAGTCTGATAGGCAAGCTCCCGAATGCTCGCGCGCGTGTCTGCTACAGCAGACCAGGCGCGGATGACAAAATGGGAGAGCATTTCGACCGTGCCGGTCGCCTGTCTCGCTCCGACTTTGACGAAATCGGCATCCCGCGAGACGCCGACGTTTATCTCTGCGGCCCATCCCAGTTCATGGCGGACATGAAAGAAACCCTCGCGGCGTTCGGTGTCGCACCGCAGCGGATTCACGCCGAAATTTTCAGCGGCGACAATTCCAAGACCCCTGCAGGTATCCGCGCCACGCACAAGGCTCCCCATCTGCCGGCGGACGAAGACAACACGGGCCCTCTTGTGTCGTTCGCCCGCAGCGGCATCGCCGCACATTGGAATGCCTCCAAATATCAAAGCATTTTGGAGTTGGCCGAAGCGTGCGACGTCCCCGCCCTTTGGTCCTGCCGCACCGGCGTTTGTCACAACTGTGAGAGCGGTTTGGTTTCCGGGACAGTCGTCTACGGACCCGAGCCACTCGAAAAGCCGGCCACCGGCAACCTTCTCATTTGCTGCTCGCAACCGGTCCGCGATGTCGTCATCGATTTGTGAAGCTTGACCAAGCAGGGTTTTTGTGAATTCGTGTGGTCGCGGATCTCTTCATGCTCGGTGGAGCCCTTCTTGCCGCGGTTTTCCAAACCGCACCCCGATCGCTTTCTCAGGTGCTCTAGCGTGTTCTGAGGCGCTGTGAGGTGTTGTGAGATTACCTGATTTGCGGCGGTTTGCTAATTCATCCTGCCCTGTTTGTACTCACCACTTTTCATTTGTTCTGAATAACTTAGGACGCCGTCATTTGCACGAGATGCACTCATTTGCAGGCTATAGTGCACCGAGAGTGCACCAAGATTTGGCTCCGGTGCGCTCACGTTCCTTTCATACCCGACTACTAGGCTTTCGATCTAATAACGCCGGACGTTGCTGTACTTTAAAAAATTGTGTTGCTGCTCGCGGGCAGAATCCGAAAGAGATTGCGACGAACGGTTCATGCTGTCCGTCAAAACCGCAATTTGGTTGCGCAACTGCGTGTTTTCAGCTTCAAGTCGGGAGATTCGTTTCTTCAGGGCAACCACTTCCTCTCGGTCGTCGGCACTGCCCGCTGAATCATCCTGCTCCCGCTTCCGCGTTGCGGCGGATCTCCCTTTCACGACTTTAGCCTCTTGGCGCTCCCGTTTCTCCATTACTGCCTCCTATCTTCAACAAAACGGAATCCCTTCGGTCCTCCCTAGCAAGCCGCTGGTTTCTCGATCACTATTCGTCCCGCATGGTTAGTAAGAATTTCCCCTCGACCGCCGGATCAATCCTCTCCGCTTCAGACAGCGCCCACTGGCACCAACGTTTCAACTCTTCGCCAGGGCAAGCCGCATTGTCCGTTTGGGTCGCACGAATCGCTTCAACGTACTTCCTGATTGCTCCGGCTTGCTGAAATGCAGCAGCGCTCTTGAGCAGACGATCGATGCGGGCTTGTTCGAGCCCCTTCTGTCGTTCCCGTTCTGCCCGCTTCGCTTGGCGCTTCCTTTCCCGTTCTTCGTCTTCCAGTTCGGCCTTACGTTGCACCCGCCATTCATAACGCCGCCCGCCAAAGACTCGAAAGTGAATCACCCCGTAGCGCTCTCGAAAACACAGGCCGCCCAGGCTCTCGGCGTGAGCGTGCGGACGATCGACAACTGCATCGCTCAGCAGGGAATCCGTGTGCGCGGATCGGCCGGCGAGTCTTGGTTCCAATGAACAGTATTGAAGCGGCCCTGAAACGCGGTGCCCTTGAGACACATTCCGACAATCGAACCCCTGACCGGCCACATGACCATTCAGGGGTCCACAAAACCTGACTGTTTCCCGTAAAAGCTGTGGAGCAGGACCTCAGGTTCACACGTTGGGTCAATTTCGTTCGCGTACTCCGAACACCATTCGAGCAACGCCCGCATGCGGGTTGGAATGGACGGATTATTCGGGAGATGCCTTGAACGTGAAACGTGCGGTATGGAGAACTATAGTCAACCAGCCGAAGACACGCGCAAGCGCGAAGCCCGTGCCCGTCGTTCGACAGTTGGCCGAGATTCTGGATGCGTATCGAAGCTCCATGGGTAATCCGCAATCGGGTGTGATGTTTCACTCGGGCTCGGGCCAACACATGGACTTCGACAAGCTGGCTCGCCGAGTACGTCCGGTCGTCGAAAGCCTCAAAATCGACTGCTACGGCTGGCATGGGTTCCGTCGTGGCATCGCGTCGAACTTGTATGAACTGGGTGCGGACGAGAAGATCGTCCAGCGCGTCCTGCGTCATGCAAAATCGCACGTCACGAAGGATCGCTACATCAAGGCGTTCGACCCGGCCGTCGTCGCAGTGATGAAGAAGCTGGAGGCTACGGTGGACCTGGTGAACCAGAGTGCACTGAGAGTGCACCAAATTTAGTGGGGCAGTGTGGTAAGCTATTCAAAGTAAACGCCGGAGAGGTGGCCGAGAGGCTGAAGGCGGCGGTTTGCTAAACCGTTGTAGGGGCTAAAACTCCTACCGGGGGTTCGAATCCCCCCCTCTCCGCCAGATTCTTGTAACTGCATCTAGCATCGAGGTTTGCTCGAAGCGGGCCGGCATAATTTCAAAAAGCTTTAGGCCGTATTCCAGATAATGTGCTGGCCAACTGCTGGCCTGAGAGCGAGGAATCCGCGAGACGGCTGAACGCTGGATATTCGGATAGGACAGTTGGTGGTCGTTCAACTCCGTCGCCAAACCTCAATTCTAGCTGCTGGCAAGGTTCTTTCGTTTTCCTTAGTTCTTCGATCCGTATCTGTAACTTCTCCGCCGCTTCGAGCACAGTGCGATCAAACACCTTAATATAGCGTTCCTTGGTAACGTGCGGTCTCGAGTGGCGCAAGATGCGTTGCACGACCTTGTCAGGGGCTCCCATGGCGTATAGGTTCGAGGCGAGGCCACGACGGAACGCGTGCCACCCGCGCCAAGGTAGACCGATGGCCTCAAGAGCCGGCCGAATCACCCGCCGCTCGACTATGTCGAGGCTGATAGGGAGCCCATCACTGGAGCGAAAGACGAAACCTAATTCTGGGTTACCCGTGGATCTTCGGTATGCACCTAGGATTTCCGCCAAGGCAGGAATTATCGGCACGGAATCGCGGCTGGCGCGTGTTTTCAGAAGGCTGACCACCGATCTCCACATCGAGCGGTTGATCCTTAATTCGGTGCCTGTGTAATCGGTCCAGTCGAGTCCGCGGAGTTCGCCTCGGCGTAGCCCCGCGAAGGCCGCAGTCGCGATAAGACTTTTTGCGAGAAGCGGGAGGAGGTCGAGAATTTGGAGCACTTGGCTGAGATCGTACGCGTGCGTCTCTCCCGGTTCTCTCGCATTCCAGGGAATCAAAACGCCATCGACTGGGTTTGCCCCATCGAAGGCTCCCTCATTTTTGGCATAGGTGAAAATGGTGCTTAGCACTGACTTGATGTGTTGCAGAGTTGTTTTCGTGAGGTCCTTCTCTTTCGCGACCGCTCGCAATATTCGACTCGCGTCCACGGTGCGGAATTCTCGCAAGCGAAGTTCTCCGACGCGATCACGGAGGTGATTTATCCAAATTTGACGATGCCCAGTGCTTGTGCTGACTCGGCGCTCCTCTTTGGTCCAAGGCAGATAGAGCCCCTCGACGAAGGTGGTTAACGTTATTCTCGAATTTGCGCTGAGCCGATCTTGATTGATGGTTTGTATGAATGATGCCCGACACCGCTCAACCGCAAAAATGTTGGAGAAGTCTTTGGAGCGCCCTAGATGCTTTGAGATGTGTTTCAGCTTGCTGGAGCCATCCTCTTGTGGGACTCGTTGGCGATATCGGACATACCACGCGCCGTGCTCCTCGTACAGATAACCCTTTTGGTAACGGGAATATGCTTTCATGGCAGCTCCCATCTGTGGCGTAACTAAGGCCCCATCCTAATGATTATGGGCAGCCACGGTGGACAGTCAGAAAAATACTAATGGCGCGTTGGGATTGCAGCTCCGAGCGAGAACATGACACCGCGACGTAATGCAGGCTGATGCGCTCTCACAAGGAGCGTAGTTATGTAGTTGCGAGAAATCCGGAGAATGCCAGGTACAACGGTGTTTGAAACCGTTGTACCAAAGAGTGGGAGATTACTTCCGGATTGCCCCTTATCCGCCCCTTGACGTGTGCTTCGGACGGGAGTCAAATATCCGTGTCCCCGCCCGCGCGTCAACTAACTAACCTCCTCAAACTCACACCTCG
>Ga0210410_10003037_pt1 | contig 14939 bp, 13 predicted proteins | sample IncBWC4MmetaG_FD_161058 | JGI IMG/M metagenome (GOLD analysis project Ga0210410, IMG submission 161058) | Forest soil microbial communities from Barre Woods Harvard Forest LTER site, Petersham, Massachusetts, United States - Inc-BW-C-4-M | ecosystem: Environmental > Terrestrial > Soil >... | reverse complement strand
TACCACCTCGATCTCGGCGCGGATCATGGCGCAGTCGCTTTGCGCGTCCTGTGCCTGTACGACCGCCACGGGATGCGGGTCGCGCCCCGCGCAGGCGCACAGGATAAAGGCGAGTGCCACCGCGCTCAGCTTCCCGCCACGCAACGTACGCATCCCCATCCAGCCCCAACGCAGAGAATGTTCACTGGATGTTCTATACGACTAATTCGTGTAGTGCAATATGTCGTTACCTCCGATTGCAGGAATATGATCCCCGCCGTTGATCGGCAGGCAAGAAGGGCCCGTGAAATCGGCTGGGGGTGTTCTAGAAATCCGACGTCAGCCCGTTGATTTCCCAATCGCCGTAGCGCGTCGGTTCGGGACCGTCGCGGCCGGCAATTTCCTTCGGGCGATCGACCGGATGCCGGTCCTGCTCGGCGCGGCGTGCCGCCGCCTCCGCCAGGGCGCGCTCCGCAGCCGGCGTCAGCGGGTGCTTGGCGGGCGGGCGATTATGGGGCTCCGCAAGGGCTGTGGGTTTGGGCGATGCGTCGGCAGTAGGCATAGCTCTCAATTGGCGCAGAGAGAGCTGGGCTGCAAGCGGCCATGATGGGGTATAGAGGCCGCCATGAAGCACCGGCCAAGCTCCCGTCCAGCCGAAACGACTGCCAAGACGCCCACTAAGACAGCGGTCAAAGCGCCAACCGAGCCGCCCGGCCTCGGCGTCCGGCGTGTTGCCGCCGACATCGTCGACGGCGTGCTGCGGCGACACCGCCCGCTCGACGAGCAACTGGAAGGCGCGAGCGCCCATCCGGGTCTTGCCGGCCTGGCGGATCGCGACCGGGCGCTGGTCCGGGCGCTGGTCGCGGTCGTGCTGCGGCGGCTCGGCACCTTGCGCCATCTCCTTGGCCTGCTGCTGGAGCGCGGCTTGCCGAAGGACGCGCCGCGCGTCGAGACCGCGCTGTTGATCGGGGCGGCGCAAATCCTGTTTCTCGATGTGCCCGATCATGCGGCGGTCGATCTCGCCGTCCGCCTCGTGCAGGCCGACCGCAACGGCATGCACTTTACCGGCTTGGTCAACGCGGTACTGCGCCGGCTCACGCGCGAAGGCGCCGCGCGCCTGGCAGAACTCGACATGGCCACGCTCGACACCCCGAAATGGCTGATGGAACGCTGGGTCGCCGCTTATGGAGAGGCCACGGCGCGGGCCATAGCGGCCGCCAATGCCAGCGAACCGGCGCTCGACGTCACGGTGAAAAACGATCCGGCGTTGTGGGCCGAGCGTCTTGGCGGCTGGGTATTACCGACAGGCTCGGTACGCTTGATCGCGCATGGCACGGTTACGGCGCTGCCCGGCTTCGCCGAGGGCGTCTGGTGGGTGCAGGACGCCGCGGCCGCGCTGCCGGTTCGGCTCCTCGGCGATGTCGCGGGCCTGCGCGTCGCCGATCTGTGTGCGGCGCCGGGCGGCAAGGCGGCGCAGCTTGCGGCCGCCGGCGCACACGTCACCGCGGTCGATCGCTCGCCGGCGCGGCTTGCCCGACTGGAAGAGAATCTGAAACGGCTTTCGCTCACCGCCGCGCTTGTTTGCGCCGACGTCGCCGAATGGGACGCGGCACCGTTCGATGCGGTGCTGGTCGATGCCCCCTGCTCCTCGACCGGCACGATCCGGCGCCATCCGGACGTGCCATGGCTCAAGCAGCCGGCCGACGTCGAAAAACTCACCGGCCTGCAGCGCCGGTTGATCGAGCGGGCCGTGGTACTCACCAAGCCAGGCGGCACGCTGGTTTATTGCACCTGCTCGCTCGAGCCCGACGAGGGCGAGGCAATCGTCAACGGCCTTCTGGCGCATGAAACGAGTGTCCAGCGGGTGCCGGTTAACGCCGATGAGGTCTACGGCCGCGCCGAATTTGTGACCAAAGAGGGCGACCTGCGCACCCTGCCCTGCCACCTGCCCGATGCCGATCCGCGGCGCGCCGGCCTCGACGGCTTTTATGCCGCAAGGCTCCTCAAACGGTGACATTTACCCTGAAAAGGCCGCGCGTTGGCCGTGGCCGCACCCTTCCGGTATGGTGAAAGTTGCGGGGCGAGGTTATGCGCACTCGCCGGTGGAGGCCGAGCGCGGCGATGGCGCGCGTCTCAATTGTGAACCGTGCAAAGTTGTCTGCGAGACTTTCGTGGCTTCTGCTGCGCGCCGGACTGCGGTCCGTCGGCGGACGGGTCAACGGCTATCGGCCGCTCACCTGGCCGGTTCCGCCGCACAAAAACGATCGGCTGTTGATCGCGCCGCAGGATCTGCGCACCGCCGACGCAACGCGTGCAAGCGAAGTCTATTCCGGCCGTTTTGCCTTCGCGGGCAAAGTCGTCATCTGTGACGGCCGCTCCGTTTTCGAGATGACGCCGCCATCCGACGATTGGGCCACCGAGCTGTTGAGCTTCGGCTGGTTGCGGCATCTGCGCGCCGCCGAATCCGGCATTGCCCGCGCCAACGCCCGCGCGCTGGTCGACGAATGGATCGGCCTGCAGGGCGCCTGGCATCCCGTCGGCTGGCGGACCGACGTGCTGGCGCAGCGGATTATCTCCTGGCTCAGCCAAGCGCCGCTATTGTTGCAGGATACCGACGCCCGCTTTTACCGCCGCTTCCTGCGCAGTCTGCTGCGGCAGGTCCGGCATCTGCGCCACACCGCGGCTGACGTTCACCGCGGCGCGACGCGCCTGCAAGCCGCGATCGCGCTCTGCTATGCCGCTTTGTGCATCGCCGGCCAGGCGCGCCACATCAAATCGGCCACGGCTTGGCTGACGAGCGAGCTCCAACGGCAGATCCTGCCGGACGGCGGCCATATCAGCCGCGATCCCGCCGTCATCATCGACGTCCTGATCGAGCTGTTGCCGCTGCGGCAGGCCTACGCGTCGCGCAATATCGCGCCGCCGCCGGCGCTCTTGAACGCCATCGACCGCATGATGCCGATGCTGCGTTTCTTTCGTCATTCGGAAGGGACGTTCGCGCATTTCAACGGCATGGGCACAACGCCGATCGAGCTTCTGCTCACGCTCCTTGCTTATGACGATAGCCGCGGCGCGCCGTTGTCAAACGCGCCTTATTCGGCTTATCAGCGCCTCGAGGCCGGCGGCGGGGTGCTGATCATGGATACGGGGCGCGCGCCGCCGCCGGAAACAAGCCTCGACGCCCATGCCGGTTGCCTGGCGTTCGAGTTCTCGTCTCCGCAACTAAGCCTGATCGTGGTCAATTGCGGAATGCCGGCCACCGCGCGCGAGGAGTGGCGCTCGCATGCGCGCACAACGGCCGCGCACTCGACCGTCACGTTCAACGACGCGTCGTCGGCTTATTTCGCCAAGGCGCGTATTTTCAAGCGCCTGCTCGGCGGATTCCCGATGGTCGGTGGCCCCACCCGTGTATCGGTTTCGCGCGAAGAGGAATTCGATTCGATCACACTGCGCGCCGTACACGACGGCTACGCAGCCCGTTACGGCCTTTTGCATGAGCGCACGATTGCGCTTGCGGCCGACGGCACGCACTTCGAAGGCGAAGATTTGTTCCTCGCCGCCGATGGCAGCGCGCAGATCGTTGGCACGCAGGACCGCTATGCGGTGCGCTTTCACCTGCATCCTTCCATCAAGGCGTCGCGTCTCACCGACGGCCAGGGCGTGCTGATGATGATGCCGAACCGGGAGGTGTGGACCTTCTCGGCCGGCGAAGGGAGCGTGCAGCTTGAAGACAGCGTCTATCTCTCCGCCAACGAGGGTCCGCGCCGCACGGCGCAGATCGTGATTCACGGAGAGGCGCGTTCGGCGCCGCGCGTCACCTGGAGATTTCAGCAGTCCACGCCCGCCGCGGCACCTGCCAGCACGGGCACCCCGCGGCGCGTGCGCGAGAAGGTCCCAAGATTGCCGCTTTGATACGCGGCGGCCTGCGCTACCAAGCGTTTGCGCACTCGCTCAATCGCAATGACGGAATCAAAAAGGGCGTGTAAAAGCAGCCCATGACAGAACTCCTACGCCGCACCACCCGCGCCCTCGTTTCCGTTTCCGACAAGACCGGCCTGATCGAGTTCGCGCGGGCGCTCTCCGATTACGGCATCGAAATCATTTCGACCGGCGGCACGCGCCTGGCATTGATCGCGGCCGGGCTCAACGTGACCGAAGTGTCGGAGGTCACCGGCTTTCCCGAGATGATGGACGGCCGCGTCAAAACACTCCATCCCGCCGTCCATGGCGGCTTGCTCGCCATCCGCAACAACCCCGCCCACGTGGAGGCGATGCGCACGCATCGCATCCAGCCGATCGATCTTGTGGTGGTCAATCTCTATCCGTTCGAGCGGACGGCCGCGCGCGGCGCCGACTTCGACGATTGCATCGAGAACATCGATATCGGCGGGCCGGCAATGATCCGCGCGGCCGCAAAGAATCACGCCGATGTCGCTGTCATCGTCGAGCCGACCGACTATGCGCTGCTGCTCGCCGAGTTCGCCAAGCATGGCGGCATGACGACGCTCGCGCTGCGCCGGCAGCTTTCAGCCAAAGCGTTTGCGCGCACCGCGGCCTATGACGCGGCGATCTCCAATTGGTTCGCCGGCGCGCTCGGCAATACCGCGCCCGATTTTCGTTCCGTCGGCGGCCGCCTGATCGAGGAATTGCGCTACGGCGAGAATCCGCACCAATGGGCGGCCTTCTATCGCACGCCGGAGGCGCGGTTCGGCGTCGCCAGTTCGCGCCAGGCGCAGGGCAAGCAGCTCTCCTACAACAACATCAACGACACCGACGCGGCCTACGAATGCGTCGCCGAATTCGATCCGGCGCGCACCGCAGCCTGCGCCATCATCAAGCACGCCAATCCCTGCGGCGTGGCGGAAAGCGACAGTCTGGTCGATGCCTACCGCAAGGCGCTGGCCTGCGATCCGGTTTCCGCCTTCGGCGGCATCGTCGCGCTCAACCGGCCGCTCAATGCGGAGGCCGCGCGCGCCATCACCGAGATTTTCACCGAAGTCATCATCGCGCCTTCGGCGACCGAGGAAGCGATCGCCATTGTCGGCGCAAAAAAGAATCTGCGGCTCCTCATCGCCGGCGGCCTGCCCGATCCGCGTGCCAAGGGACTGACGGCAAAGACCGTCGCCGGCGGGCTGTTGGTCCAATCGCGCGACAACGCGGTGGTCGACGACATGGAGCTTAAACCTGTAACCAAGCGCGCCCCGACCAATGCCGAACTGCGCGACCTGCGTTTCGCGTTCCGCGTCGCCAAGCATGTGAAGTCGAACACCATCGTTTACGCCAAGGATTCGGCGACGGTCGGGATCGGCGCCGGACAAATGAGCCGCATCGATTCCGCGCGCATCGCCGCACGCAAGGCGGAAGACGCCGCCAAGGCCGCTGGCCTCAAGGAGCCCGCGACCAGAGGATCGGTGGTCGCTTCCGATGCGTTCTTTCCGTTCGCCGATGGTCTTCTGGTCGCGATCGAAGCCGGCGCCACGGCTGTCATTCAGCCGGGCGGCTCGATGCGCGACGACGAAGTGATCAAGGCCGCCGACGACCACGGCATCGCCATGGTGGTGACCGGGACTAGGCACTTTCGGCATTAGCGTTGGCGTCATTCCGGGGCGCCACGAAACCCCGAAATCCATAACCACAGACCGAGCAGAAACTCGCACCGTTGCAGCTTGGCCCGAAGTTCGCAGACCAGCGCCTCCTCGATTGCCGAAAGACTGATGGCCAACGTTTTCGGAACATGCGAAGTGTTGGCAACCGTGGTGCGCCCGCGCCAGCGTCGGATCGCGGTCTCGCTCACGCCCAACTCGGCAGCCAGATCCGCCACCGGCTTCCTGCTGCGTTGACTATCGGCTCGGACCTTCGGCGTCGTCGTGGCGTTGGCATGCAGGCTCAACTCCATGACGCAAGGCGCTCGCTGACATATGAGATGCCTAGGTCTACACCGATACCACCAACCAATCCCTGGGAACCCAACACCTTCGCGAGGCCGGGCGGCCTAGCGTGACAAATTGAGCGGTCGCTATTACAGACCGGGACCATGACCGAAACCCAAACCGCAAAGCCGCAGCTCAATCCGTTCCTCAAGCTCGCCTTCGACCTCGGGCCGCTGGCGCTGTTTTTCTTCGCCAATTCCAGGTACGGCATTTTTGTCGCCACCGCCACGTTCATGGTCGCGGTGCTGGCGGCCTTGGCGGCGTCCTATGTGCTGACGCGGCATTTGCCGATCATGCCGGTCGTCACCGCAATCATCGTGTTGGTGTTCGGCGGCTTGACGCTGATCCTGCACAACGATCTGTTCATCAAGATCAAGCCGACCATCATCTATGTGCTGTTCGGCGCGGTGCTGCTCGGCGGGCTGTCGTTCGGCAAGTCGTTCCTGGGTGTGGTGTTCGATTCGCTTTTTCATCTCACCGAGGAAGGCTGGCGCAAGCTCACTTTGCGCTGGGCGCTGTTCTTTTTCGCGCTCGCGGTGCTCAATGAGATCGTCTGGCGCAATACCTCGACCGATGTGTGGGTCAACTTCAAGGTGTTCGGCGTCGTGCCGCTCACGCTTATATTCGGCGCGTTGCAGTATCCGCTCTTGAGGAAATACGCCGTCGAGCCCGCGGAGTAGTCACTCGTCATTCCTGATCGCCGTGGAGCGGCGAGACTGGAATCCATAACCACAGTCCAAGCAGAAACTGGGAAAACTGGGGCTATGGATGCCGGGTTCCGAGCTTCGCTCGGCCCCGGATCGGCGGACTAATCTCACGACCCCGCAGCACCCAGCGCCTTCTCGATCTCCGGTTTGATCGTCGCCTCGAGATTCTCCGGCGTGATCGGCCCGACCAGCTTGTAGGCGATGCGGCCGTCGCGGCCGACGATAAAGGTTTCCGGCACGCCGTAGACGCCCCACTCGATCGCGGCGCGGCCGTTCGGATCGGCGCCGGCGGCGGAGAAGGGATTGCCGTAACGCCCGAGAAAGCGCCGGGCATTCTCCGGCTCGTCCTTGTAGTTGATGCCGACGATGCGCAGCTGTGGAATCTGCCCAAGCTGGACCAAAAGCGGCGCTTCGTCATGACAAGGCACGCACCATGACGCCCATACATTCACCAGCGTCACCGCGCCCTTGAAGCTCGCAGGCTCGATACCGGGGATCGGCTTGCCGTCGCGCTCGAGGCCCGCGACCGGCGGCAAGGTCGTTTGCGGCGCCGCGTGGCCGATCAGCGCCGACGGAATGCGCGAGGGGTCGCCGGCAAACAGCCGGATCAGGAACAACAGCACCAGCGCGACGAAAAGCACCAGCGGCGCCAGTACAATCAGGCGGCGCCGGCCGACGCGCGCGGGCTCGTTCTGTGTGGGCGTCACGCCTTTTCCTTCGCCTGTTGTTGGGCCGGCTCAGGCCGCGGCGGTGTCGCGCGCCGCGTGATGCCGCGCCGCTCGAGGTCCGCGAGGTTGCGGCGCTGCGCGCGATAGTCGAGCATCACCCAAGCGCACAAGCCGACGACGACGATCACGGCGGCGGCGTAAGCCGCGATGATGAAACCTGTGTGTGCGGAACCCGTCATCGTCAGCTCGCCGCGCTCGCCTGCATCAGGCGCAAGGTCCGCACCCGCCGCCGGAGGATTTCGTTGCGCATGGCCGCGAGCACAAGCGTCGCAAAGGTGAGCGTAAATGCAATCGTCATGATGAACAGCGGAATGAGGATGGAGGCATCGATCGTGGGGCCGCCTATGCGAAACACCGAGGCCGGCTGGTGCAGCGTGTTCCACCATTCGACCGAGAATTTGATGATCGGCAAATCGATCGCGCCGACGAGCGTGAGAATGGCCGCGGCCCGCGCCGCGCGCGAAGGATCCTCGACCGTGCGCCAGAGCGCGATCACGCCGAGATAGAGGAGAAACAGCAGCAGCACCGAGGTCAGCCGCGCATCCCACACCCAATAGGTGCCCCACATCGGCCGCCCCCACAGCGAGCCGGTCACGAGGCACATGAGCGTGAAGGCAGCGCCGATCGGTGCGGTTGCCTTGGCGGCCACATCGGCCAGCGGGTGGCGCCACACCAGCGTGCCGAGCGCCGCGATCGTCATCACGCCCCAGCCGAGCATGCCGAGCCAGGCGCCCGGCACATGCAGGAACATGATCTTCACCGTGGCGCCTTGCTGATAGTCGTCGGGAGCCACGATCGCCTGGTTGATGCCGAACGCGAAGACGACCGCGGCCAAGCCGCCGAGCCACGGAATCGTGCGGTTGGCAAAGGCAAGGAAGCGCGTCGGGTTGGCGAGATCGGCGATGGCCATCGGCAGGTTCCAAATCAGACGTTTTGTTTGAGCATGATCTTTTCCGAAAACCGGCCTCCACTTTTCGGGATCATGCTCTAGCTTATTCCATTTCCTGCCGCAGCGCCGCCGCCGCGGCGAACGGCCCCACAACCAGGCTCGCCAGCGTCAGCGCGCACAGGGTGGTAAACGGGGTGCCGAACGGGATCGGCCCGATCACCGCCGCATTGGCTGCGGCGACGCCGAAAATGAGCACCGGCACAGTGAGCGGCAAGACCAGAACCGCGAGCAACAGCCCGCCGCGCCGGAGCGTCACGGCGATCGCTGCGCCGATGAGCCCAATGAATGTCAGCGCGGGCGTGCCGACCAACAGCGTCAGCACCAGCGCGCCTGCGGCGGGCGCATCGAGATTGAGAAAAAGTCCGATGAGCGGTGCCGCGATGACAAGCGGCAGGCCGGTCGTGAGCCAATGGGCAAGGCCCTTGGCGGCGACCACGATTTCGAGCGGCGCTCGGCCCATCAGGATGAGGTCGAGCGAGCCGTCGTCGTGATCGGCTACAAACAGCCGGTCGAGCGCCAGGAGACTTGCCAGCAGGGCGGCAAGCCAGAGGATCGCCGGACCGATGCGCTTGAGCAGCGCAAGGTCGGGGCCGAGCGCAAAGGGTATCAGTGTCACCACGACCAGGAAGAACAAGACGCCCATCATTGCGCCGCCGCCGACGCGCACGGCGATTCGCATGTCGCGGATGAGGATGGCAGCCAGCGAAGTCATGCTGACATTTCCATCGCCGCCCTCGGCGCGGCGGCGCCATCGAGGTTCAGCTCCCGCGCGCCGTCGAGTTGCAGCGGGCCGTGCGTTGCCGCGAGGATGATGCCGCCGCCGGCCAAGTGCGCCTTCATGATTTCGCCGAGCCGCGCTTGCGCCGCGGCATCAAGTGTCGAGGTCGGCTCGTCGAGAAGCCATAGCGGACGCTTGACCGTGAGCAGGCGCGCGATCGAAAGCCGCCGCCGCTGGCCGGCGGACAAATAGGCGGCCGGCAGGTCGGAAAGCGTATCGAGCCCGACGGCGCGCAATGGCTCGCTGAGATCACTCGCGGCTGCCCCCAGGAACGCCGACCAGAACCGCAGATTCTCTTCGACCGACAGCGAAGGCTTCAAGGCGTCGAGGTGGCCGAGATAATGCGCCTGCTCGCCCAGGGTCAGTTCAGGGTCGCCGCCTTCGAGCGAGAGTTGCCCGCCGGCGACTCGGACAAGCCCTGCCACCATGCGCAAGAGCGAGGATTTGCCGGCGCCGTTGCGGCCGCGAATCGTCAGGCTTTCGCCCGACGCGACGGAAAAGCTTACGCCGGCGAAGACGTCGCGTCCGCCGCGTCGGCAGGCCAGATCGGTGGCGGAAAGCCGCATCAACAACGCCTCTCAGCAGCCGGCAAGGGCCGAATCGGCCGCGTGAAAGAAGGCTGCCAAGCCGGCGATGAGCGGAATGTTATCGAGCATTTCTTGCCGATCTGGCACAAGTCTTGAAAAGCTCTTATAAGCCCAACCGCGGTTGGCGGCGCTTCCGCGACGCTTTCCGCGTCTGGCACCAACGCTCCGTTGGAACCTGTTCCGGCAATCAATTTCAACGATTTGCGCCGGCGGGCGGCCGGCGGGATGGGAAAATAATCATGGCTTCGCTCGATAGCTTCAAATGCTTAAGGCCGCTCAAAGTCGGGTCCAAGACCTACGCTTATTACAGCCTGCCGGTGGCGGAAAAGAACGGCCTCAAGGGCATCTCGCGGCTGCCGTTTTCGCTCAAAGTGCTGCTCGAAAACATGCTGCGCCATGAGGATGGCCGCACCGTCACCAAGGAGGACATCCTCGCGGTCGCTCAATGGCTCAAAACCAAGACCTCCGATCGTGAAATCGCGTTCCGGCCGGCGCGCGTCCTGATGCAGGATTTCACCGGCGTTCCCGCCGTGGTCGATCTCGCCGCCATGCGCGACGCCATGAAGGTGCTCGGCGGCGATCCGAAGAAGATCAACCCGCTGGTGCCGGTGGATCTGGTCATCGACCACTCGGTCGTCGTCAACTTTTTCGGCAGCAATACCGCGTTCAAGAAGAACGTCGACGAAGAATACAAGCAAAACCAGGAGCGCTACCGGTTTCTCAAATGGGCGCAGCGCTCGTTCGAAGATTTCCGCGTGGTGCCGCCGGGCACCGGCATCTGCCACCAGGTCAATCTCGAATATCTGTCGCAGACCGTTTGGACGGCAAAGAGCAAGACCAAGTTTACCGACAAGGTGACGGCGACCGAGCTCGCTTATCCGGACACGCTGGTCGGCACCGACTCGCACACCACGATGGTGAACGGGCTTTCAGTGCTCGGCTGGGGCGTCGGCGGCATCGAGGCCGAGGCCGCCATGCTCGGCCAGCCTTATTCGATGCTGCTGCCCGAAGTGATCGGCGTGCGCTTCTCCGGCAAGCTCAAGGAAGGCGTCACCGCAACCGATCTCGTGCTCACCGTGACGCAGATGCTGCGCAAGCGCGGCGTGGTCGGCAAGTTCGTCGAATATTTCGGCCCCGGCCTGGCGAGCCTGTCGATCGCGGACCGCGCCACGCTCGGCAACATGGCGCCCGAATACGGCGCCACCTGCGGCTTCTTTCCGATCGACGAAGATACCATCCACTATCTGCGCGATACCGGGCGCGCGGCCGATCGGGTCGCGCTCGTTTTGGCCTATGCCAAGGCGCAAGGCATGTACCACACCAAGTCGGCGCAGGATCCGGCCTTTACCGACGTACTCAAGCTCGAACTTGGCTCGGTCGAGCCGTCGCTTGCCGGTCCCAAGCGGCCACAGGATCGCGTACCGCTCAAAGCGGTGAAGACCGGCTTTGCCGAGGCGATGGATAAGGAGTTCAACAAGAGCGGCGAAATGGACAAGCGCGTGCCGGTCGAAGACCGCAAGCACACGCTCGGCCACGGCGACGTGGTGATCGCTGCGATCACGTCCTGCACCAACACGTCCAACCCGAGCGTGATGATCGCGGCCGGTCTGCTCGCCCGCAAGGCGGTGGCCAAGGGCCTTTCGGTCAAGCCGTGGGTGAAGACGTCGCTTGCCCCCGGATCCCAGGTGGTCGGCGAATATTTGAGCAAATCGGGCCTGCAAAAAGATCTGGATAAGCTCGGCTTCAATCTGGTCGGCTTCGGCTGCACAACCTGCATCGGCAATTCGGGCCCGCTCCCGGCGGAGATTTCGAAAGCGATCAACGAAAACGATATCGTCGCCGCAGCAGTGTTGTCCGGCAATCGCAACTTCGAGGGCCGGGTCAACGCCGACGTGCGCGCCAATTATCTCGCCTCGCCGCCGCTGGTGGTTGCTTATGCGATCGCGGGCTCGATGCAGATCGACGTTGCCAAGGCGCCGCTCGGCACCGACGCAAAAGGCCGCAAAGTCTATCTGCGCGACATCTGGCCCACGAGCCGCGAGATCAATGCTTTCATCCGCAAGAACATCAGCAAGCAGATGTTCACCCGTAAATACGGCGACGTGTTCAAAGGCGACGCGCACTGGCGCAAGATCAGCGTGCAGGGCGCCTTGACCTATCCGTGGGACAACAAATCGACCTACGTGCAGAACCCGCCCTATTTCGCCGGCTTGTCGCGCCGGCCGGAGGCGCCCACCGATGTGGTGGACGCGCGCGTGCTCGGCCTGTTCCTCGACTCGATCACCACCGATCACATCTCGCCGGCGGGCTCGATCAAGACGGATTCGCCGGCCGGAAAGTATCTGATCGATCACCACGTCAAGCCGATCGATTTCAATCAATACGGCACGCGGCGCGGCAATCACGAGGTGATGATGCGCGGCACCTTCGCCAATATCCGGCTCAAGAACCAAATGGTGCCGGGTGTCGAAGGCGGCTACACGGTGCATTACCCATCGGGCGAGCGCATGACGATCTACGATGCGGCCATGCGCTACAAGAGCGAGCGCGTGCCGCTCGTGGTGTTCGCCGGTAAGGAATATGGCACCGGCTCCTCGCGCGACTGGGCGGCCAAGGGCACGATCCTGCTCGGCGTGCGCGCTGTGGTGGCGCAGTCCTTCGAGCGCATCCACCGCTCCAATCTGGTCGGCATGGGCGTAGTGCCGCTGGTGTTCGAGGAGGGGACCTCCTGGCAGGCGCTCGGCCTGAAGGGCGACGAGCAGGTCACCATTCGGGGCCTGCATACCGATCTCAAGCCGCATCAGCGGCTGGTCGCCGAGATTGTCGCTGCCGACGGCGGGTTAAAGCGCGTCCCGCTGATCTGCCGGATCGATACTGTCGATGAACTGGACTATTTCAGGAACGGTGGCATCCTACAGTATGTTCTCCGCCATCTGGCGGCGTGACGACAGCAGACTAAACAAACTAAACAAGGCTGAGTCTCACTGCGAAGTGATGCGAAGTGAGTGGCGGGTGACCGGCTCCCTCGATATCAAAGTGTAGGTCACCGGGGTCCAACTGTGGGGGCGCGGTTGGTGGAGGTCGGGATGCTGCGTTGCCGTCTCTCGTCGGTGCCTTTTGTCGCCGGCTTGCTCATTGCCAGTTCCGCGCTTGCAAACGCCGGGGAGCCGCGCGCGCTGCTCGAGCTCTTTACCAGCCAGGGCTGTTCATCCTGTCCCGCTGCCGACAAGTTGCTCGGCGAACTCGCCGCCGATCCTTCAGTGGTCGCGCTCAGCGTGCCCATCGACTATTGGGATTATCTCGGCTGGAAGGACACGCTCGCCAGTCCGGGGCATTCGGCCCGGCAGCGTGCCTATGCCAAAGTCCGCGGCGACCGCGAAGTCTACACGCCGCAAATCGTCGTTAATGGCGCAACGCATGTTCTCGGCAGCGATCCCGGCGCCGTCGAGCGCGCCATTACGGTGACCGATCGCAACACTGCGGTCATGTCGGTGCCGGTCGTCCTCTCGCTCAGCGGCAACGCTTTGAACGTCAACATCACCGCGCTGAAGGACCATGGCGGCGGTGAAGTTTGGCTGTGCCCGCTGACGCGATCGGTGCCGGTGGAGATCGGTCGGGGCGAAAATCACGGGCGCACCGTGACCTATCACAATGTCGTCCGGCACTGGCTCAAGCTGGGCGATTTCGGCGGCACGCAGTCGGCGTGGAACGTTCCTCTTTCCGATTTCCAGGGCGACGACATCGATGCCGTCGCCGTGATGGTGCAGCAAGGCACGCGCGAAAAGCCCGGCATCGTCTTGGGCGCGGCGCTTGCGCCGATCGCCCGGCAAACCAGCCAAGTTCGTTAGCCTTCAAATCAGACGGCCGGAAGTCGGATCGCAGCACTGTGTCGCACGCCGCTGCGCGAGTCTTCGGCGACTCGCGAGCGTGCGCACGTGGTCGCTGTCCTGAGCCTCCGAAAAGCATCAACAAACAAAAAGAAAAGGCCGGCGCTAAGCCGGCCTTAAGCATACTGGGGATTGAACCGTACGCGGAAACTCTGGCCCGATCCGTTCACACCCCGGGGGGCTGGGGGGCTGAGGAATCCGGAATGCGATCCGGATCGGGCCCTGAGGCAACGATGCATTGTTTCTCATTCCAGCTAGGCATGTGATTGACCGAAATAGGGCCGCTTTATGATTGACCTAACAAATCTGTGATTCTACTGGTCGAAAATGCCGCACCTCATGATTTCTGATGCAAAGGCCGGCGAAGCGGACAGGTTCGCGAAGGCGCCCGGTTGGTGCGGAAAGGCTCTTGCCGCCGCATCGGTCCGGCGCGATCATGAATGCGTAGTGAAGCTTCCATGAAGGGAGCCCTGGGCAAAGGAGGCGCCGCATGTCCATCGGCGAAGTCGAGCCGAGCACGTGGCGCGGGGGCGAGATGCGCGCGCCCGCCCCCGCAAGCAAAGTTACTTTTAACCGGCGCGAGCTTGACCGCATTCTCAGTCTCTACGGCCGCAAGGTTGCAGCAGGTGAATGGCGGGACTACGCGATCGATTTTCTGAAAGACCGCGCCGTCTTTTCCGTTTTCCGACGCACCACCGAATTCCCGATTTACCGGATCGAAAAGAATCCCCGCTTGGCGCGCCGGCAGGGCGCGTACAGCGTCATTTCGGCAACCGGTCATATCCTGCGCCGCGGCCACGAGCTCGAGCGTGTGCTTAGTGCGCTCGACCGGTCGGTGAGTCTGGTCGCGGGTTAGGGATTTCGGGCGGCGCCGGCTCCGCGTTTCTGACGGCCATGAGGCGCGCGGCCGGTTTCGGGCTGCGTCTTTGGGCGTTTATGCCGTGCAGGCGAACTGCCTTGGCTGATCATCGCCAAATTTCCGGTCCGATGCATTCACGTGCGCTTGTCGTCGGCGCGCTCGGGCTGGCGCAGACGCTCGCGTGGGGATCGAGCTACTACTTGCCCGCCATTCTTGCCGGCCCGATCGGCGATGGGGTCGGCGTGCCCCGGTCGTGGGTCTTCGGAGCCCTCTCGAGCGCTTTGCTGATCGCGGCATTCGCCGGTCCGGCGGTCGGGCGGATCGTCGATCGACGCGGCGGACGCGGCGTGCTGGTGCTGTCCAACATCGTGCTCGCCGCCGGGCTCGTTGCACTTGCAGCGGCGAACGGGCCGGTTCTGCTTTTCGCCGCATGGGCCGTTCTCGGCGTCGGAATGGCGCTCGGACTCTACGACACCGCCTTTGCGGCGCTGAGCGCGCTCTATGGCCGTGATGCGCGCGGGCCGATCACGCTGAT
>Ga0210410_10003036_pt1 | contig 14940 bp, 12 predicted proteins | sample IncBWC4MmetaG_FD_161058 | JGI IMG/M metagenome (GOLD analysis project Ga0210410, IMG submission 161058) | Forest soil microbial communities from Barre Woods Harvard Forest LTER site, Petersham, Massachusetts, United States - Inc-BW-C-4-M | ecosystem: Environmental > Terrestrial > Soil >... | reverse complement strand
GCGACGGCGAGGGGGTGGAAGAGCCGACCGATATCAGGGCGCATTGGCGCAACGATCTCGTCGCCTTCGTGCTCGGATGCTCGTTTTCGTTCGAGGAAGCATTGATGGCGGACGACCTGCCGATCCGCCACATCGAGCGCAGGGTTCGCGTGCCGATGTACCGCACCAATATCGCGTGCCACCCGTCGGGGCCGTTCGCGGGTCCGATGGTGGTGTCGATGCGTCCGTTCAAGCCGGCCGATGCGATCCGCGCGGTGCAGATCACCTCGCGCTTCCCCGCCGTGCATGGCGCGCCGGTTCATCTCGGCCATCCCCATTCGATCGGGATCACGGATATCGCAAAACCCGACTACGGCGACGCGGTGCCGGTCGAAGCCGACGAGATCCCGGTGTTCTGGGCGTGCGGTGTCACCCCGCAGGCGGTCATCGCGGCGGCGAGGCTGCCATTCGCGATGACGCATGCTCCCGGGTTGATGCTGGTGACAGACCTCCGCAACAAAGATTTGGCTGTGCTTTAATGGGCAGCCTGTGCCGTTCTTTGAGGCTTTACCCTCATCTTCGTTTCATCGATAGCTGCCGACAACAGAGGATCCCGTCATGACCGTCACGCGCCGAAATGTATTGCTTGGAGCCACTGCCGCCGCAGCCTTGCTGCCGATCGCGTCCCGCGCGCAGACCTCCGAAGTGGTGATCGGCGTCATCTATCCCTTTTCCGGCGCCAGCGCCCAGATCGGCGTCGATGCCCAGAAGGCATTCGAGACGGCCGCCGAGATCATCAACAAGAGCTATGATTTTGATCTGCCGCTGGCGCGCGGCGAGGGATTGCCGGGTCTCGGCGGCGCCAAGATCCGTCTCGTGTTCGCCGACCACCAGGCCGACCCGCAGAAAGGGCGCGCCGAAGCCGAGCGCCTGATCACGCAGGAAAAAGTCTGCGCCATCATCGGCACTTATCAGAGCGCGGTCGCCGTCACCGTCAGCCAGATCTGCGAGCGCTACCAGATTCCGTTCATCTCGGCGGACAACTCCTCGCCCAGCCTGCATCGCCGCGGCCTGAAATTCTATTTCCGCGCCGCCCCGCATGACGAGATGTTTTCGGGCGCGATGTTCGACTTCTTCGATGCCATGAAAAAGAAGGGTCAAAAAATCGATACGCTGTCGCTGTTCCATGAAGACACCATCTTCGGTACCGACTCGTCCAACGCTCAACTGAAACTCGCTGCTGACCGTGGCTACAAGGTCGTCGCCGATATCAAATATCGCGCGAACTCACCATCGCTCACCGCAGAGGTACAGCAGCTCAAGGCCGCCGACGCCGACGTGCTGATGCCGTCGAGCTACACCACCGACGGCATTTTGCTGGTGAAGACGATGGGCGAACTCGGCTACAAGCCGAAAAGCATCGTCGCGCAGGACGCCGGCTTCTCCGAAAAGGCGCTGTACGATGCGGTCGGCGACAAGCTCGAAGGCGTGATCTCGCGCGGCAGCTTCTCGCTCGATCTCGCCGCCAAGCGGCCGATGGTCGGCAAGATCAACGACCTGTACAAGGCGAAATCGGGGAAGGACTTCAACGATTATTCCTCGCGGCAGTTCATGGGCCTGATCGTGATGGCGGATGCGATCAATCGCGCCAAGTCCACCGACGGCGACAAGATCCGGGAAGCGCTGGTCGCCACCGACATGCCGGGTGAACAGACGATCATGCCGTGGAAGCGCGTGAAGTTCGACGAGATGGGCCAGAACAACGACGCCGATCCGGTGCTGCTGCAATATATCGGCGGCAAGTTCGTCACCATCTTCCCGCCGCAAGCCGCGGTGGCCGAAGCCGTCTGGCCGATGAAATAGGCCGCCGGTTTTGGCGGGCTCACCACAAGTACAGTGTCGTCCCTGCGAACGCAGGGACCCATACGCCGGGAAGTGTCGTTTTCATCGTGACCTCACGTTCTTTCTCCAAACGCGATTTCGGTGGCTATGGGTCCCTGCGTTCGCAGGGACGACGTGAGATGGGGGCATGCCGGTGACCGCCGAAACCATCATCCAGAGTCTCGCCTCGGGCCTGTTGATGGGGCTGCTCTACGGCCTGATCGCCGCGGGGCTGGCGCTGATCTTCGGCCTGATGGACGTCGTGAACTTCGCCCACGGCGAATTCCTGATGATCGCGATGTACGCGACGTTCTTCCTGTTCGCGTTCTTTGCCGTCGATCCCTTGCTGGCGGCGCCGCTGGTCGCGGCGGCGCTGTTCGTGTTCGGCGCGGTGGTCTACCTCCTGATCGTGCGTTTTGCGGTGCGGGCCAAGGCCAATGCCGGCATGGTGCAGATCTTCTCGACCTTCGGGCTCGCCATTGTCATGCGCGGGCTGGCGCAGTTCTTCTTCACGCCGGACTATCGCAGCATCACTCATTCGTGGCTCGGCGGCAAAACCGTCTCGATATCGGGTATCTTCCTGCCGGTGCCGCAACTGGCCGGCGCGCTGGTGTCGATCGCGGCCTTCGGCGCGCTGTATTTCTTTATCAACCGCACCGATTTCGGCCGTGCGCTGGAAGCGACGCGCGAGGATGCCGGCGCGGTGGCGCTGGTGGGCATCGACAAGAACCGGGTGTTTGCGCTCGGCTGGGGCCTGGGTGCCGCGCTGGTGGGCCTCGCCGGTGCGATCATGGCGATGTTCTTCTATGTCTATCCCGATGTCGGCGCGTCGTTCGCGCTGATCGCTTATGTCACGGTGGCGCTGGGCGGCTTCGGCAGCGTGTTCGGCGCCTTTGCCGGCGGTATCATCGTCGGTCTGGTCGAAGCCTCCACCGCCCTGATCCTGCCGCCGTCGCTGAAATCGGTCGGCATCTACGCGGTGTATCTCCTGGTGGTGTTCATCCGGCCGCGCGGCCTGTTCGGGTCGATCTGATGGACACGGGTTTTGCCCAGCGCCGCCGCCGCGACCTGGTCGTCGCCGCCGTGTTCGCGGTTCTCGCCGCGCTGGTGCCGCTGTTCGTCAAGGACGTCTACGTCCAGAACATCATGGTGCTGACGCTGATGTATGCGGCGCTGTCGCAGAGCTGGAATATCCTGTCCGGCTATTGCGGGCAGATCTCGCTCGGCCATGCGCTTTATTTCGGGCTCGGCGCCTACACCACAGCGTTACTGTTCACCAAATTCGGCGTGCTGCCCTGGTTCGGCATGCTCGGCGGCGGGCTGATCTCGGCCGTCATCGCGATGGCGCTGGGCTATCCCTGCTTCCGGCTGCGCGGCCATTATTTCGTCATTGCTACCATCGTCATTGCCGAGATCGCGCTGCTGCTATTCCAGAACTGGAATTGGGCCGGTGCGGCCCTCGGCATCGATATCCCCGTTCGCGGCGACAGCTGGCTCAAGTTCCAGTTCACGCGCAGCAAGCTGCCTTACTTCTATTTCGCGCTTGGGCTCGCCTGCGTCGCCTGGCTCGTGACCTGGTGGCTGGAAGATTCCAAATGGGGCTATTGGTGGCGCGCCGTGAAGGACAATCCGGACGCCGCGGAAAGCCTTGGCGTGGTCGTGTTCAATTCCAAGATGGGCGCGGCGGCAGTGTCCGCTTTCCTCACCGCGGTCGGCGGCAGCTTCTATGCGCAGTTCGTGTCCTATATCGACCCCGAGAGCGTGATGGGTTTCCAGTTCTCGCTCCTGATGGCGCTGCCGGCGGTGCTGGGGGGCATCGGCACGCTGTGGGGACCGGTGCTGGGGGCGATCATTCTCATTCCGCTCACCGAACTGACGCGGTCCTTCATCGGCGGTTCCGGCCGCGGCGTCGACCTGATCGTCTACGGCACGCTGATCGTGCTGATCTCGCTGGCGCGCCCGGAAGGGCTGGTCGGATTGTTTTCGCGCCGGCGCAAGGGAGCGGTGCGATGACGCCCTTGCTCGAAACCAAAGGCGTCTGGCAGCGCTTTTCCGGCCTGATCGCCAACAGCGACATCTCGATTTCGGTCGGGCGCGGCGAGATCGTCGGACTGATCGGCCCCAACGGCGCCGGCAAATCGACGCTGTTCAATCTGATCGCCGGCGTGCTGCCGCCGACGCAAGGCTCGATCTGGTTCGACGGCGAGGACGTCACCGGCCTGCCGGCGGCGGAGCGCTGCCAGCGCGGCATCGCGCGCACCTTCCAGGTGGTGAAAAGTTTCGAGACCATGACTGTCATCGACAACGTCATCGTCGGGGCGCTGGTGCGCAACACCGTCATGCGCGAGGCAAGGCGCAAGGCGCACGAGGTGCTGGAATTTTGCGGGCTCGCCGGCCGCGCCGACGTGCTCGCGAACGAACTGATCCCTTCCGAAAAACGCAGGCTCGAGGTCGCGCGCGCGCTCGGGACCGAGCCAAAACTCCTGCTGCTCGACGAAGTGCTGACGGGGCTGACGCCGATCGAGGCGCAGACCGGCGTCGAACTGGTGCGACGGGTGCGCTCGACCGGCGTCACCGTGTTGATGGTCGAACACGTCATGGAGATCGTGATGCCGCTGGTCGACCGCGCCATCGTGCTCGATCTGGGCAAGGTGCTGGTCGAGGGCAAGCCGGCCGACATCGTTCGCGATCCGAAAGTGATCAGCGCCTACCTTGGGGATCGTCATGCTGTCGGTGCATGAAGTCACCACCGCCTATCAGGGGCTGGTCGCGATCTCCGCGGTCTCGATCGAGGTCGCCAAAGGCGAGATCGTATTGGTTGCCGGCGCCAACGGCGCCGGCAAATCCACCCTGATAAAATCCATTGCCGGCGCCGAGCGTCCGCGCTCGGGCACCGTGACCTTCGACGGCGCCCGCATCGACGGCAGGCCGCAGCATGTCATCACCGCCGGCGGCATCGCCTATGTGCCGGAAAACCGCCGGCTGTTTCCGCGGTTGTCGGTGCGCGACAATCTGCGGCTCGGCAGCTACCTCTACCGCGGCGAGGCCGATCGCGACCAGCCGCTGGGTCTGGTATTCGAGCTGTTTCCGCGTTTGTCGGAACGCTTGGAGCAGCGCGCCGAAACGCTAAGCGGCGGCGAACAGCAGATGCTGGCGATCGGCCGCGCCTTGATGACGCGCCCCCGGCTGTTGATGCTCGACGAGCCGTCGCAGGGCATCATGCCGAAACTGGTCGACGAGATCTTCCAGGCGGTGAAACGCATCCGCGATACCGGCCTGACCGTGCTGATCGTCGAGCAGCGCATGGCCGAATGCCTTGACATCGCCGACCGCGCCTACATCCTGCAGACCGGTCGCGTGCTGATGCAGGGCACGGCCGCCGACATCAAGGGCAATCCCGACGTTAGGAAAGCGTATTTGGGGCTGTGATTCCGATGGTATCTCAACATACACCAGCGTCATCCTGAGGTGCGCGCTCTTGCGCGCCTCGAACGATGAGCGGCAAGTGCGTGTGGCCATCCTTCGAGGCTCGCCGAAGAGGCTCGCGCCTCAGGATGATCGCGCGAGCTTTGAAAAGTGCCAATTGGCGACATGCCGCTCAATCCGAAAAGGCGGCCATGCTGGCTGCGGTATCGACCATCGATTGCTGATTGTTGGTAATGAAGCCGCTGCTGGGGCGGTCGAGATCAAGAATCAGAAGTATAACCGTCGTAACGAGGAATCCCATGATGTATACCGGCAACCGGGTACGCTTCGTATCGCGTCCGCTTGCATAACCTGCAAATCCGCCCACAACGGCGGCAATACCAAAGAGCCCTAACAATACAACGTTCGGCACCCTGTTGCGGAGGGCCGCCAATCGCTTCGCTTGATCGTCGATCATTTCATTAAGCGCCTGGACGAAGAGTCCGGTGGGGACCATGCCGCTGTCCTTTACGGTCAGCGCCCTTACCTGGAGCCAGAGTGCCTCTTGAATATCATTCGAACGGTCGACAGCCGCCCTTAGCTCCGCAAGCGACTGCCCGCTCTGAATGACGTTGAGACGAAGCTGAATATACTCCCGCAGCAACTTGAGGGTTTCTGCCCGGTGTGGATCGGGCAATAGCCGAGCGCGTAGAGCAGTCGTGCCGATTGCATTGGCCTCATTCAATACGGCTTCACGTCGCGCCTCGAAACGTGACAATGCCATAGCGAAGGTGAACCCAATAATCAGCGCCAGCAGGCCAAGCATCGCACTCTCCAACGTCGAAACATTGGCGCCGCCTCGACCCTCATTTCGCATTCCGAGCTGCCAACCTAACTCGCTGACCGCGAGGATTGCGGCAAGGCCGACCAGGAATATCGTCAGAAGGGAATAACCGTACAAATCGATCATGGCCTGTTTCACTTTGCAGGTCGTCGCGAGCGGGAAGGACTGCTGATGATGACGCGGCAACACCGCGTAACTCGCAATCTACCGCCGAAGGACCTTGATCTATGTCAAAGCGGACAATCGGCAGAGCCCGACGAGTGGTCGCTCGTGTCCGATCACAGGGCGCAGGCAACGAACGAGGTATCGAAATCGTTTGGTGAGCCGGTTGCGGACGAGGAGCGGGAGAAATGCATGGCGATGCTTGGCGAGATAACGCATACCACCAGCTATAAGTACGTGAAACCCGTCACCTTCGGCACACACCGAGCGATGTTCTTGCCAAGGCGTGGTTCGTCCGCACGCCTTCTTGATTGGTCGGTTAGAACCAGTATCCGCTCAAAGATAAAATGGGTCAGTGATACCCGTTCCAACACCGTAACGGTGATTGATTTCATCGAACCGGGCAGCGAACTGACATTTACCTTTCAGGTTCGAGGAGTTTATTTCGGCATAAAAGGCATTGAGGCCTTTCCATTGGAAGCCCGGGCCGACGAGGTTCCGGTGCAATATACGCCTGACGAGTGGAACGACCTCGCCCCCTATCTGCGTCCCCATGCAGAAGACCCCGACGGTAGCTTGGCCGCATGGACCAAATGTTTCGTTGTCGGCGATCAGGATCAAACGGTCGATGTGTTGCACCGGATGCTGGCCGCGTTTCGCAACCAATTCAGTTACCGTGCGAGGGAAACGGAAGGAACCCAGACGCCCGGTGAAACGCTTCGGATGAAATCCGGCACCTGCCGCGACTATGCTTGGCTTATGGTCGAAGCATTGCGCCGTCTTGGGTTCGCGTCCCGCTTCGTCAGCGGGTACTTGTACGACGGGGCGCTGGATGGCGGCGAGGTGGGCATGACCGGCTCCGGCGCAACCCACGCGTGGTTGCAGGTGTTTCTCCCGGGTGCCGGCTGGATGGATTACGACCCGACCAACCAAATCAACGCTGGGTTCGATTTGATCCCGGTGGCGGTTGCCCGACATCCAGGGCAGGCCATCCCGCTGGAAGGCTCGTGGTTTGGTGAGGCAAAAGACTATTTGGGAATGTCGGTCAACGTCGCGGTCCATAAAGTGGGAGAGGTCGCCGATCCATCCGAGGGATAGAAAGGCGCCGGACGGGTCGCCCCGCGGGTCGGGGCATTGATGGCGACTGTGCTGACCATCCCTTGGTGGCGCTTTCCTTGACCTAGATCAAACCAGCGGCTTGACGCCAGCTCTTGCTGTTGTCGTGGGGAGGTTCCAATGTCCGGCCCGACTGACGTCATCATGCAGGCCATTCGTTCGGCCTTTGAAAGCTACCCGAAAGAAGGCGATCCCGATTGGCGAAGCCCCAACTGGATCACGTCGGAGGAATGCGCGCATCTGACCGGAGTGATAATGCGGGAATTGGACGCTCGAGGCTTCCAGATCGTGAAAAAGCCACCGGACGCCCTGCCGCCGCGATCTTGACGCTCGCAACAGCCAGTTAATGCGCAATCTACCGAGGCGCGTCCGCTCTTCGGCGCTCGATGCCAGCATCCTGGCACGATCCAACGCGGCGATCCCACGCCTCTCTCATCCACGACAGTGTCTGAAACTTTCCCGTGGGAGTTTCGCGATGATTTCGAGCCAACCGAGTTTGACGGGCGCCTATCTAAAAACCCCACGGGCCGCAGCCTTCGCGGGCATCATATTTTCTGTGCTGTGGGTCGCTGTGTTTGGGCTCATGCGGCTTTCGGTGCCATCTGATCCCTTCGAGGAGGGCGCTTGGCTCGCAGGGGATACAAGGTATGTGGCGCTTGCCATGAACCTTGTGCCGTTCGCCGGGATGGCCTTTCTTTGGTTCGTGGGAGTGCTTCGTGACAGACTTGGGGCCCGCGAGGACCAATTTTTCGCGACGGTGTTCCTGGGCAGCGGATTTTTACTGCTGGCCATGCTTTTCGTTGCCGCCGCAGTCGTTGGCGCGATCATAGTCGCATTTCGTGCGGCACCCGACGCGCTCGTCCACTCCGCTACTTTTCATTTCGGGCGCGGCTTGGCCTATGGGATGATCAATATTTACCTGGTAAAGACAGCGGCGGTCTTCATGATCACGACGTCGACCATTGCCGTCTACACAGGTCTGACGCCGCGTTGGCTCGCGATCGTGGGATACGTCGTCGCGGTCGTACTCCTGGTTGGAAGTTCCTATTTCGATTGGAGCCTGCTCGTGTTTCCGTTGTGGGTTTTGTTGGTCAGCCTGTTCATCTTACGAGACAGGAACGCTGGACCAAATCTAGCGCCACTGCATCGCAACTAGCAATCCATGCTTTCTTTGCGTGGTGGGATGGATTGCCTCGCTTTGCTCGCAACGACTCCATTACAATGCTCATATGCATTCCCCGCGACCGGCTGATCTGACCCGACGGGCAAATCAGTGAATTCGTGTCCAGCCCCTTTTGAAAAAATATTCTGATTTTCAGAAGGACCAAATCACTTTAAGAACCCACATTGTCCCGTCCCATTCAGAGGGGCGTTTCGCGATCGTCACGGACGTTGGTGCGGGATGCGATGGACGCTGGAAGCGCTGCTGACGAGAGCGCTCATCTTGCGGACGGCGAAGTCGTGTGGTTCTGACGCCTCGACGCTGGCGTCAAGCTCATGAGAAGCAAGCTTCTCAGGGGTGACGGTGACAAAAAAGCCCGATCGCCGGGAAGAGCACGAAGTAAGCCGTAAAACCATTGCGTGGGGAATGCCGGGTGTTTGCCGGTGTGACCTGACTAACGCGTGTGCGTTCTATCACACTCATTGCACACGCGGCTATCGGGCGCATCGGGCGCCCGGCATTCCCTGCGCCCTCTGACCGAGGAGGGCGGAACGAGAGGCCAAACCTCGCGCGAAACCTGCGGCGAGAACGCGAAAGTATGTCCGGCCGTGATTGCCTGCGACAAACGCGAAGCGTTTGCGCAAAGGAGCGAAGCGACGAAGCAATCCATTCTTCCTTTGCCAACAAGTGGATTGCTTCGCTTCGCTCGCGACGAGGTGGAGGATGTGCAGTTTATGAATTCACCGACCAGACAACTTTCCACCCTGTCTCTTGGAAAAATTGGTCAACTCCATTCCTATTCTCAACCCAGCTATCGAACCCTGTTCTTGGGCTTTCACGCCATTCCAAAACAAGAAATCCCCCCGTATTTTGCGAATCGTCCTCCACCTTGACGAACCATCCGTACCTGTCCCCAGGGGATACAATTTTTCCAATCACTCCAACTGGCACAATATTCATGTCAGTTTCTGTCGCCTATTTGTGCTCTTGCCCATGCTCCGGCAGCGTCAGTCCAAACACTTTTGTCAAATCCGCGATCTGCTCGGGCGACAGAAAACGCGGGTTGAGCCCGCGCAGCAGCAGATAAAGTTTTGCGGTTTCTTCCAGTTCCTCGGTGGCGAACACCGCCGCCTCCAGCGTGTTGCCCGCGACCACCGGGCCGTGATTGGCCAGCAGCACGGACGAATATTTCCCGGCGAGGCCCTTGATGGCGTCGGCGACCGCCGGATCGCCGGGCCGATAATAGGGCACCAGCGCCGTGGCGCCGCATTTCATCAGGTAATAGGCCGTCATTGGCGGCAGCGCGGCGCGAGGGTCGATCTCCGGCAACATCGAGAGCGCCACCGAATGCGTCGAATGCAGATGCACCACTGCGCGCGCCGACCCGCGGGTCTGGTACAGCGCCGTGTGCAGCGGCACTTCCTTGGTCGGGGCATCGCCGGAGGCGAGCTTCCCGTTGGCGTCCAGCCGCGACAGCCGCGCCGGGTCGAGAAAGCCGAGCGAGGCATTGGTCGGCGTTACCATATAGCCGCCGTCGTCCAGCCGCACGCTGATATTGCCCGAAGAGCCCGGCGTCAGTCCGCGTTCGAACAGCGAACGGCCAAGGCGGCAGATTTGATCGCGTACGCGGGTTTCGGTCATCTCGGTATCCTGGCAGCGTCCCCGTTTTTAGCTTTCTCTCATGCTTTGGCAGCGCGGCCAAGCCGTGATACCCAGAGGGCAAAGCCGGACTTCGATTTCGGCGCTGAGGAACCTCAAAGGAAGTGCTGCATGCCGCAAGCCGTCGTCGCAAAACCGCGTATCGCCGTGATCGGACTGGGTTCGATGGGGTTCGGCATGGCGACGTCGCTCAGGCGGGCGGGTTTTGATGTCACGGGTTGCGATGTCACGGCCGAGGCCGTAGCGCGGTTCACGGCCGATGGCGGAAAAGGTGCCGCGACGCCGGCGGAAGCCGCCAAGGCCGCCGATATCGTCGTCAGCGTCGTCGTCAACGCGGCGCAGACCGAAACCATTCTGTTCGGCGCCAGCGGCGTCGCCGAAACGCTGGCAAAGGGCGCCGTGTTCGTCTCCTCGGCGACCATGGATCCCGATGTGGCGCGGCGGCTGGCAAAACAACTGGAAGCGACCGGCCGGCATTATCTGGACGCGCCGATCTCCGGCGGTGCGCAGCGCGCGGCGCAGGGCGAACTGACCATTCTCGCCTCCGGCAGTCCCGCGGCGTTCGCCAAGGCGCGGCCGGCGCTGGATGCGATGGCGGCAAAGCTCTACGAACTCGGCGATGCGGCAGGGCAGGGCGCGGCGTTCAAGATGATCAACCAGTTGCTGGCCGGCGTGCATATCGCCGCAGCCTCCGAGGCGATTGCGTTTGCCGCGAAACAAGGCCTCGATATACGCAGGGTTTATGAGGTGATCACGGCATCCGCCGGCAATTCCTGGATGTTCGAGAACCGCATGCCGCATGTGCTCGACGGCGATTACACCCCGCGCAGCGCGGTGGAGATTTTCGTGAAAGATCTCGGCATCATCCAGGACATGGCGCGCACGGCGAAATTCCCGGTGCCGGTCGCGGCGGCGGCGTTGCAGATGTTCCTGATGACGGCGGCGTCCGGCATGGGCCGCGACGACGATGCTTCGGTGGCGCGGATCTATGCCCGCGTCAGCGGTACCCATTTGCCGGGTGAACCAAAATAGAAGCCAATTAAAAAATAGAAGCGAATCCAAGTAGAAGCGCTCCGAAGTGGAAGCGAACTGGTAAGAGGACCATCGATGCCCCGTTTCGCCGCCAATCTCACGATGATGTTCAACGAGGTGCCGTTTCTCGACCGCTTCGACGCCGCCGCCAGGGCCGGCTTTACCGCCGTGGAATTCCTGTTTCCCTACGATCATCCGCCGGAAGCCGTCGGCGAACGGCTGCGCCGCAACGGCCTGACCCAGGCGCTGTTCAACCTGCCGCCGGGCAACTGGGAGGCCGGCGAAAAGGGATTCGCGGCGCTGCCGGATCGCTTTGCCGATCTGAAAGCGAGCCTCTCGACCGCGCTGCCCTATGTGCAGGCGACCGGCGTCAAGCGCGTGCATCTGATGGCGGGCATTGCCGACCGCGGCAATTCCAGGGCGGTGGAAGCGTTCTACAAATCGGTGGCGTGGGCGGCGGAATTCTTCGCGCCGCACGGCCTCGACGTGGTGATCGAGCCGATCAATCCGCGCAACGTGCCCGGCTATTTCCTCAACGATTTTTCCTTTGCGCGCGACCTGATCAATGAGCTGAAGATTCCCAATTTGAAGCTCCAGTTCGACATCTATCACTGCCAGATCATCCACGGCGACGTCACCATGCGGCTGCGCGAGATGATGCCGATCATCGGCCACGTCCAGATCGCCAGCATTCCCTCGCGCAACGAGCCGGATGGCGAAGAACTGAACTATCCGTTCCTGTTCGCTGAACTCGACCGGCTCGGCTATGGCGGTTTTGTCGGCTGCGAATACAATCCTCGGGCTAAGACCGCCGACGGCCTTGGCTGGTTCAAGCCCTACGCCGGAGTAAAGCCGTGACGCCGGCCGTCAAACTATCCCTTGGCTGCATCGCCGACGATTACACCGGCGCCTCCGATCTCGCCAATACGCTGACGCGCTGCGGCCTGCGCACGGTGCAGGCCATCGGCGTGCCCTCGGATGATCTGGCGCTGCCTGAGGTCGATGCGGTGGTGGTGTCGCTGAAGAGCCGGTCGATCGAAGCAGGCCTTGCGGTGTCGCGCTCGCGATCGGCGGAAAAATGGCTGCGCGGGCGTGGCGCTTCCCACGTGCTGTTCAAGATCTGTTCGACCTTCGATTCCACCGACGCCGGCAATATCGGCCCCGTGATGGACGCGCTGCGCGCCGATTCCGGCGACACGATCGTGCTGGTGACGCCGGCGTTCCCGGAAACCGGCCGCACCGTCTATATGGGCAATCTGTTCGTAGGCTCGGTGCCGCTGAACGAGAGCCCGTTGAAGGATCATCCGCTCAACCCGATGCACGATTCCAACCTGGTGCGGGTGCTGGCGCGCCAGAGCAGGACCGGGGTCGGGCTGGTCGCGCTCGCCGACATCGCACGCGGCCCGGATGCGGTGCGCGCCCATCTCGCCGATCTGGCGAAAAAAGGTTTTGGGGCGGCGATCGCGGATGCGGTGTTCGAACGCGACCTCGAGACCATCGGCAAGGTCGCGCTGGATCATCGCGTGTCCGTCGGCGCATCCGGCCTCGGGCTCGGTCTTGCCCGCGCGCTGGTTGCCTCAGGCCGGATCAAACCAAATGCGGCGAATGCTGCTTCGGAGGCGCCTGTCGGCGGTCCGGCGGCCTGCCTTGCCGGCAGTTGCTCGCAGGCCACGCTGCAGCAGATCGGAAACGCCGAAGCCGCGATGCCGGTGCTGCATCTCGATCCCGACCAGGTGGTCGCCGGCAAGGATGAGGCGCGGCGCGCGCTGGCCTGGGCGAAAGAGCGGCTCAAGGACGGTCCGGTCCTGATCGCGTCAAGTTCAGCGCCGGATCAGGTGGCAGCTCTGCAGGCTCGTCATGGCCGCGATGCAGCCGGGCATGCCATCGAGCAGGCGATGGCTGACATCGCCGAAGGCCTGGTGCAATCAGGCGTGCGGCGGCTGGTGGTCGCCGGCGGCGAAACCTCCGGCGCGGTGGTCGATCGCTTAGGGCTTCCCGGCTTCCTGGTGGGCGCGGAAATCGCCGCGGGCGTGCCGGTTCTCCGCGCGGTCGGCTCGAAGGACGGCGCGATGTTGCTGGCGCTGAAGTCCGGTAATTTCGGCGGACCGGAATTCTTCTCGGACGCCCTCAAGCTGATGCCATGAGCGATCGCATTGTGTGCCGCGCTTCTCGGTTTGTGCCGCGTTTTCAGTAGTCCTACGGAGAAAAGTTAACGTAAACGCAGCAAGCTCCGGTGTTGATAGTGACACGCGTTACCACCGCCCCGCGCCGCTCCAGCCCGAGAGATTCCCGCTCATGTTCGCCCAATACTCCATCCGCGCCAAAATCACGGCCGTCGTCGCCTTCCTGCTGATTGCGATGACAGGCATGGGCCTGCTGGCGGTCAAGAACATGCGGTCAATCAACGCCAGCACCGTGGACATCAACACCAACTGGCTGCCGAGCGTGCGCGTGCTGGGCGATTTGCGAGCAGGCGTCATCACCTACCGCAACGTGATCCGGGAGCACATGCTGGCGGAGACGCTTGAGGAAAAGGAAGCAGCGGAGAAGACTCTGGCGACGGTGGTCGAGAGCAACGCGAAGATCCGCCAGAGCTACGAGTCGATGATTACCTCTCCCGAGGAACGCGCGCTTTACACCGAATGGTCGAAAACCTGGGATGCCTATAGGCAGGGTACCTTGGAAGTAATCGCGCTGTCCCGCAAGGAAGCCGGCAAGTTCCCTCGCGAAGCCCATGAACTGAATACGAAGACGGTCAACAAGATCGGGCTCCAGTCGGACGAGGTCCTGAAGAAGGATATCGACCTCAGTAACGCCGGCGCGGACAAGGCCGCAACGGATGCAGCCGACAACTACACCTTCGCCTTCGCGCTACTTGCCGTGATCCTCGGCGTCGCCGTCATCGTCGGCGTCTCCGTTGGCATCTATCTCATTCGCGACGTCTCGAGCGGCATCGCTTCCATCGTCAAGCCGATGCAGGCGCTAGGTCAGGGGGATCTGGCCGCGCAGGTTCCGCACCAGCGCGAGAAAACCGAGATCGGCGCCATGGCGGATGTGTTGCAGGTGTTCAAGGAGGCCTTGATCGCGAAAAGGGCCGCGGACGAGGCAGCGGCCCGGGACGCGGAAGCCAAGATCGAGCGCGGCCGCCGGGTGGACGGCATCACCAGCGACTTCGAATCGATGATCGGCGAGATCGTCGAGACCGTGTCCTCCGCCTCGACCCAGCTTGAAGCTTCGGCCGGCACGCTGACGGCCACCGCCGAGCGCTCGCGGGAACTGACGACGACCGTCGCCGCGGCCTCCGAGGAAGCCTCGACCAACGTGCAGTCGGTGGCTTCCGCCACCGAGGAAATGGCGTCCTCCGTCACCGAGATCAGCCGCCAGGTCCAGGAATCGGCAAGGATGGCCGGCGCGGCCGTCGACCAGGCTCGCGCCACAACCGATCGCGTCAGCGAATTGTCGAAGGCGGCTGCCCGCATCGGCGACGTGGTCGAACTGATCAATACCATCGCGGGACAGACCAATCTGCTCGCTTTGAACGCCACCATCGAGGCCGCGCGCGCCGGCGAGGCCGGTCGCGGTTTTGCCGTGGTAGCCTCAGAAGTGAAGGCGCTCGCCGAGCAGACCGCCAAGGCGACCGGCGAGATCGGCCAGCAAATCAGCGGCATCCAGGCGGCGACGCAGGATTCGGTCGGCGCGA
>Ga0210410_10003035_pt1 | contig 14942 bp, 8 predicted proteins | sample IncBWC4MmetaG_FD_161058 | JGI IMG/M metagenome (GOLD analysis project Ga0210410, IMG submission 161058) | Forest soil microbial communities from Barre Woods Harvard Forest LTER site, Petersham, Massachusetts, United States - Inc-BW-C-4-M | ecosystem: Environmental > Terrestrial > Soil >... | reverse complement strand
GTCAATACAGTTCGACCATGTTAAGTTGACCATGGTGTTGAGCCCATGCCAATCGCGCTGGCGGTAAGTCACCTGCATGGCGTTGTAACGGGAGTACCCATCGTTGGTCAACTGCATGATGTAATTGAAGTTGGGCACGCCATTCAACTGGTACACGGAATCAAACGGGCGTGCGCAATTCCCGGTGGTTGGCTGCCCGTTGCAGCCAATGGGGCGGTTATTCAGGCTGCGCTCCAGCAAACTATCTGTTCCGTGGGCGCCCAGGTAGCTCACGGTGATGGCGTTGTTTCTGAATAGCTGGTGTTGAATCGTGGCGTTGTAATACTGGATTCTTGGCGTTTTCAAATTCGGAATGGTTCCGAAAATGTTAAACGGTGGTGTGCCCGTGGGATTGGCGCCAAAGGTTTGGAAAGGCACGGTCGGGTTCGGACTTCCCGCTTGCGGACCGATGCAAATGAAGGCTGGCGTAACGCCAGGGGTATTGGTTGCAGGATTCCAGCACGTGTCCGGCCCGAAGGCCTGGAACAAAGTTGGAAAGCTCGCATCTTGTCCGCCCCTTGCTGTGACCGAGAACACGCCCAGGTCAGAGTTTGTAAACGCCCCGGCTCGGGCACCCTGGAAGGTGTAAGGTGCGCTGATGGCGGCAAAATTCGCCACGTCGTAAGCCATGGCATAACCAATTCGGAAAGAGGTCTTGCCATTGCCGAAGATGTCCCAAGCCAGTCCGGCGCGCGGGCCAAAGTCCTTAAAGTCCAGGTTATAGAGGCGAGAGTATCCCTGCTGCACCTGAACCAGACCGTTCGGAAACCCTTTCGGCGCGCACACCGCTGGCTCCGGCGCAGCGCAGGGGAAGAAATTGGAGGCAATCTTGTCGGCGTCACCCAGCGCACCATTGAGGTCCCAGCGCAAGCCGTAGCTGACCGTCACGCGCGGGGTGACTTTCCATTCGTCCTGGAAAAATAATCCCATAGAGGGCTGGTAGAGGTGGCGTGAAGTATCGCCAAAGGAGCGGCCAGCCTGGTCAAGGCGGCCGAGAAGCAACTGGTCAATTAGGGTTTCAAAATTACTTTGGGCACTGATCAGACCAGTCCGCGCACGATTCCGCAGGCTGTAGGTGGAGGCGTACTGATAGTTCCCGCCAAACTTGAAGCTATGAGTGCCCTTGATCCACGTGGCGTGGGCCGACGCATCGTAAGTCTGCGTGGGGCGGGTGCTCAGCGGGTAGCCCTGTATGCCACCTGGGTTCCCATAAGTCACCGAGCTGGCATAGACCGGAGGCACGCCGAAATCGGCGGGGTTCAGTGGGCCCGTGTCGATGCCCAGATCCTTGGGATTAACCTTGTTATTTGGTGCCAGGATCTGTGCGTAACGCGACCAGTTGAAGCGCACGTCGAGAATTTTGTTGGCAGAGATGCTGTAGGTCCAGGTGGCGCCGGCCAATTGCACGCGTGTGGGAGCGATGGAGTTAAACGCATCCGGTGCCAGGCCGCTGCCAGGCGCCGGGGGAAGCGTATATCCGCCGAGTGGTGCAGATTGCGTGCTGTCGGCGAACATGTACCGCCCGGAGACCTGCATCTTGTCGTTCATTTTATGGTCAATCTTGATGATGAAGCTGCCCATCTTGTCGGTATTGGGGCTGGAAATGGTCTGCGTGAACCCGCCGGGGGACACGGGGGAGGTAGCCGTGGCGGGGGTGGGCACGCAGGAAACAAACTTGCCAGCGCCATCCGAACACGGGTAATACTTCAGCAGGTTCAAGCCTGCCGTATTCAGGGGCAGGTGATTCGGGTTGACAGTGGGACTGGCGAAGTCCGCCTGGGCCGCGGCCAGATCGCCGAGCGTGGGGATGACCACACTATAAGGCTCGATGGCGATGTTACGCTGTCCTTCATACGCGAAGAAGAAGAATGTGCGGTTCTTGACAAGCGGCCCACTCACCGTACCTCCGTAATTGTGATTGTGATAGGCGGTTTTGTCTGCGGAGAAGAAGTTCTTGGCGTTCAGCCAGTCGTAGTCTCCGAAATAGAAGGCCGTGCCGTGGAAATCGTTGGTACCGCTCTTGAGCGTCACGTTGATGGCCGCACCCCCCTTGACCCCGTTCTCTGCCGTGGGAAGCTCCTGAACGCTGTATTCGGAAATGGAATCGTTGCCCAGAACGGAAGCCGGGATCCCCAGTACGCCGGGCTGCCCGACGACCTCGCTGCCGTAGAAGCGGTCGTTGTTGGGCATGCCATCGATCATGTAATTGTTGGTAGTGGTGCGCTGGCCGCTCACGCTAACGTCCAGGAACCCGCCACCCGGCGAGCGCTGCACGCCGGGGGTAAGGGCCAAGATGGACTTAAAATCACGGCCCTCCGTCGGTAGATCCACGATAGACTTCGTGTCCACCTCGTTGTTCACGCCCAGGGAGTAGTCCACCAGCGGGCTGGCTGCTTCCACCGTGATGGTTTCCGTGCGCTCACCCACCTGAAGCCGGAAATCCGCCTTGGTCGCCTGGGCGACGGTAACCGTCACATTGCGCACCGTCGTCTTGAACCCCTGAGAGGAAACCGAGACCTTATAGACGCAAATGGCCATGTCGGACAGCCGGTATTCGCCGACACTGCCAGACGTCACCGTACGCGTCTGGTTTGTCTCTGGACAGACGGCGGAGATGCTCGCTCCTGCCACTGCGGCACCGCTCTGATCCATAACCGTTCCGGTAATCTCACCCGTGGTGATCTGCGCAGGCAGAGCGACAACACCGCCGAGAACCAAAATGAGTGCTGAGGTACACCGCATGCAATAAGATTTAAGCATCGAATACCACCCCCTACAGACTGTGGGACCCCGAGGATTGTTTAATTGAGTGAGATTTTATGGCGGCCTGCGTCTTTGTCAACTAAAATCCAGATAATTTTGCAAATGGGACGCTGCTTTGTGAATCCTTATATATAGCCCGGATTCAGGCGTCTCCCGTGAGAGCGGCAGGGTGATCCAGCCTGAGCGGTCAGCCGAACGCCGGGAGAATGGTTGTTGGAGACGAAGAAAACCTGTTACAGTCAACACGATCGAGCTAGTGGAAGTATGAGAGTTCCAGGCAATACGGCGATCCCCGGACTACCGTGCGCACGCCGGGCACATGGGCGCCGCGCCGCGCTGCTTCCCACGGCATTCCGAACGATTCTCCCAATTGTCGCCCTGTTTCTTGGACTCTCTCCATTCGCCCGCGCGGACGATTTCTGGAAACAGAAGCCTCCCGCGCAGTGGTCGCATGCAGAAGCCCTGAAGCTTGTGCGACACTCGCCTTGGGCGAAGGTGGAAGTTGTAGTGTTCCTCCGGCGAGAGAATCAAGCGAGCTACAGCATTCCCACGGGCACGAAGCACTGCGACCCCGATGCCATCGATCCAAACGGGAACTGCTTGCAGAAAGGGCGAATCGAAGCGCCCGTTGATTCCTCCCGGCAGGTGGATGCGGCGCCGAGGCTTTCGCCCTCCACCGCCTTCCTCGTGCGCTGGGAATCGGCCGTCCCGGTGAACCAGGCGTTTCGGCGGCTTGAGGAACTCGGCGAACGCGCGCTCGCCGCGTTTCAGGCGCAGGCACCGCGGCTTCCGGCGGATCGCTACGTTATCACGGTGAAACTCGAGCAGCCCGGCTTCGTTGGGTTCGAGCCCTTCGCGGTCACACCGGCGGGCAGCCCAGACTTGCGTGCGACGCTCAAGACCCGCCGTGGCACCGTTGCCCCGCTTGAAATCGAGTTCACCGGAACTGGCACGAGTTCGTCCGTCCATTTTTTCTTTCCGCGGACACTCGACGGCGCTCCTGTGCTCGGGCCTGAACGCGGTTCGGCGGAATTCACCTTGTGGGGGGCCAGCTTCGCGGTGCACAGCAAGTTTGCACTCGACCCCCAGTTCCTCCACTGAATGGATTTACAACGGTCAGCTAGGCGAGCCGCAGACCAAAACTGACTTCGGTGCTGAGCAAGACTGGAGGAGGGAAAGTGTTTTGAAGAATGGGTGGAGAAGCATCAGTGCAAGGTGCGATGCGCCTCAGCAAAATCCTCAGAGAAGCGCGCAAGCTCACGACGCCCTGAGAATGGGCAGAGATTGACCGGTTATGTCGGCAACCCTTACCTAATCGCGTTACGACCGAGTGCCATCAAGCCTTCCAAGAAGTACATGTTGGAGCCTTCCTAGATGGCATCCGACGAACCATCAAAGATTTACACGGCATGTCTGCCGACGAGCGGCTATAAAGCACGAAGACTTCTGGCCCGCGATGGGCGAAAGCATTCATCCCGTCGGCACAGATTCCCTCAGCGACATCAAATTGGATTTTGACTCTACGCCTAGTACGAGCTTCCTTTTCGAATGGTCGCGCAGAGTCGGCACTTTCTAAAGTACTCCCAGCGCTAGTTAATAACTCTTCGATGCTGATAAGCGAGACTTAACTAAGCATTAGTAACTGTAAATGCTAGGCTTTTTTACGCGTGGCGTCGCGTCCTATGGTTCCCCGCTCCAATCTTCGCCCCTACGTTAGCTCGGCCCAAGGCCGGCGGAGTGTCTATCCGAAGAGTAGGGCATGCGGAGCCAATCTTATCAGCAGTCCCCTTCGAGCCAGCTTCCCGCGGTTCCTACAGACGCCATCCGCATGGTTAGGCGCGTGCTCTTTCGAGCGCTTAACAACCGCAATTTCACTCGCCTTTCTGCTCTCACTCATCGCACCGCTCCAAAATGGTTGGGCCCAAGCCGTGGACAGCGGCCAGACGGTCCCTGGTAATCTAAAGCAGCTCAGTCTTGCAGAACTCGGCGATATTCAGGTCACAACTGTTTCCAAGCAGCCGCAGCAGGTTCAGCGCACACCAGCAGCGATCTTCGTCATCACGCATGAGGACATCCGACGTTCAGGGGCCACGAGCCTGCCAGAGGCCCTGCGCCTGGCGCCTGGCGTGGAAGTGGCGCGCATCGATGCGGATCATTGGTCCGTCGCGATTCGCGGGTTTGCCGGACAGTTCTCAAAGTCCTTGCTGGTTTTGATTGATGGCCGGAGCGTATACACACCGCTCTTCGACGGTGTGTATTGGGACGTGCAGAGCGTAATGCTTGAGGACATCGAGCGCATCGAGGTGATTCGCGGGCCGGGCGGCACGATTTGGGGAGCCAACGCAGTCAACGGTGTAATCAACATCATTACAAAGAGCTCGAAGGAAACCCAGGGCGCATTGGCCACCTTGGGCGGCGGGAACGCAGACCAGGGAACAGGCGCCGTGCGTTACGGCGGCTCGGCGGGAAGGGATTTAGCCTATCGTATTTACGGTACAGGCTCCCTGCGCGGGCCGGAATATCACTCCGACGCGAACCGGTTTGACGACTTCCGCATGGGACAAATGGGGTTCCGCACCGATTGGAAGGCGGACGATAAGAACACGTTGACGGTCCAGGGCGACATTTACGGTGCGCTGAGCGGAGAGAGCTTCCAGCTGGCCACGTATACTCCTCCAGCGGAAATCGTGGCGGTGGACAAGGCCAATGTCTCGGGAGGAAATCTGCTGGCGCGCTGGCAGCACACTACCGGGGAAGGATCCGATATACAAATTCAAACCTACTTCGACCGGACCAACCGGCAAGACCTTGAATTTGGCGAGACGCGCGACACGTTCGATATCGACTTTGTCCAGCACCTGCGTGTGCATGGCGAGCAGGAGCTGACCTGGGGCCTGGGCGCCAGGGTGAGCCCCAGCAACTATATCCAGATCGCTCCTGGTGTGAATTTTCTACCAAACAAACAGACCGAAAGTATTTACAGCGGTTTCGTGCAGTACGAGCTGCCGATCGTGCGCGACAAGCTGATGTTGACTGCGGGGACCAAGCTGGAGCACAACAGCTTCAGCGGTTTCGATTACCAGCCAAGCGTGCGGCTGCTATGGGCGCCGACGGAACGCCATTCCTTCTGGACCGCGGTAACGCGTGCCGTGCGGACGCCATCTCGCATTGACGAAGATGTGCTGTTCGACATTTTTGTGGAAAACACGCCGACGGTGCCGGTTTACTTCGAAATTTTGGGGAATTCCCGGCAAAAAGCGGAGCAGTTGATCGGGTACGAGGCGGGGTACCGCACGCAGGTCAATCGCAACCTGTACCTGGATTTCACGGGATTTTACAATTCGTACCGCAACCTGCAGAACTATGGCCCGCTCAGCTTGTCCGAGGCATCCACACCGCCGCCGCTGCGCCTTTTGATCGTGGTGCCTTTTGCGAACGGAATACAGGGCAACACCGTGGGCGGGGAAGTGGCTCCGAATTGGAAGGTTACATCCTGGTGGCAGGTACGCGGATCGTATTCGTTTTTGCACATGGGTCTGGAGGACAAGCCTGGCTACACGGATACGGGCGGACTGCTGGCTTCCTATGAGGGCTCAAGCCCGAGGCATGTCGTGGGATTTCAGTCGCTGATCAACTTGCCGAAACACTTTGAATTCGACCAGACGTTCCGGTATTCAAGCGGGCTTTCTGCGCAAGGCGTGAAGGGCTATAGCACGGCAGACGTGCGGTTGGGCTGGCGCGCGGGAGAAGGTCTCGATTTTTCAGTCGTCGGGCAGAATCTCTTGCAGCCTTATCACCATGAATTTGGCGGGGATCCGGGTCCGCTGGTGGGGATTAAACGAGCCGTATACGCAAAAATTACTTGGGTGATTGACGGAAAATAAGACTCAATGGGCCACTCCATGGACACATCGAGCTTGCGATCTGGCGTCCAGCGTGGCTTTCTTTCGGACTTTCAACGTGGTTGGGCTCTGCTTGCAGGCGTGGTGTTTGCACTGGCGTTTTTCGTTACGACAGTCCTCCTTGCGCAACAGCCCAAGCCCAGTGAGTATCAGGTCAAGGCCACCTATCTTTACAATTTTGGCAGATTCGTCAAATGGCCCGGCACAGTACCTGCCGGCAAAGGCGACTCCTTCTCGGTTTGCTTGATTGGCCAGGACCCCTTTGGCTCCATTCTAGATTCCACTCTTGCAGGTGAAGCGTTGGATGGTAAACCTGTGGTGTTGCGGCGCATCTCAAAGCCGCAGGACGCTGGGGAATGCCGGATCCTCTTTATCAGTTCGACGGAAGAGAAGCATCTAAGTGAAATTCTCACTGCTCTCGATCAAAGTGGCGTTCTAACGGTCAGCGACATGCCCGGCTTCACCCGCCGCGGCGGCATGATTCAGTTCGTCCTGGAGGGAGACAGGGTTCGATTCGAAATCAACTTGGCCAGCGCGGAAAGCGCCAGACTGGTCCTAAGTTCCGAACTGTTGAAAGTTGCGGCTAGCGTAAAGCGAAACGGTCGGTCGGGAGATTGACCCACATGTCCATACACACCGACAATTCGATCTCCCGCAAGCTCACTTGGATGAACATGCTCGTCAGTGGCGCAGCCCTCTTGCTGGCATGCGCGTCGTTTATCACCTATGACATGCTAACTTTCCGAGTCACCATGGTCCGGAATCTTTCCACCCAGGCTCAGATTATCGGGTCCAACAGCGTCTCTGCCCTTCTTTTTAATGACCCGCAATCGGCAGAGAATACTTTGTCGGCATTAAAGGCCGCTCACAATATCTTATCCGCAGGGATCTATTCCAAGGATGGCAGTCTCTTTGCCTCGTACTCACGCGATCACGGCACTAACATCCAGGCGGTTCCTGCCTTAGCCCCAGGTCAATTGGAAATTCACTGGTTCAAAAACAAAGAGGTCGTGCTCGTCCGGTCGATCGTATTCGAGGGAAAACCATCTGGGACGGTCTACATCAGGTCTGATCTCGAGGAATTGGATAGCCGTCTGCAAAGATACGTGGGAATTGCGGGTATTGTCTTGGTTGTTTGTCTCGCTGCGGCGCTTTTCGTTTCCTCGATTTTCCGTAGGGCGGTCGCCAAACCCATCATTCGCTTGGCGGAAGTCGCACGGGCCGTGTCGCGCGAAAAGAACTATTCCGTCCGCGCCCCTCGGACTCGTACCAGCGGCGAATTGGCGATTTTAATCGATGCCTTCAATGAGATGCTGGCGCAGATTCAGCAAAATGAACAGGCCTTGCGAGAAGCGCGCGATGACTTGGAGTTGCGCGTCAAGGAACGCACGGCGGAGCTGGAAGACGCCAAGAAAGAGGTTGAAGCTTTTTCGTTTTCCATCCTTCGCGCCAAACAAGAGCTAGAGCGCGCGAGCAAGTTCAAGGACCAGTTCCTGTCTACGATGAGCCACGAGCTGCGAACTCCTTTGAATGCGGTCCTAGGCTTCTCTGATCTCTTGACCGAGGAACGTTACGGGCCTTTGAATGAGCGCCAGCAGCGCTATGTCAAGCACATCCACACGGGAGGCAAGCACCTACTCAGCTTAATCAACGACATCCTGGATCTTTCCAAAATTGAGGCCGGCCGCCTCCAGTTGACGATTGAGAATGTGTCGGTCCCTACCACCTTCGCCGAAGTTCTTGACACCATGCGTCCTCTTGCCGACAAGAAGTCCCAGACTCTGTTGCGCGAGGCCCCCTCCGGTCTTAGCGTGCTTGCCGATCCCACCCGCTTGAAACAAATTTTAATGAACCTCATTGGGAATGCTATCAAGTTCACGCCCGAAGGTGGTGAGATACGGCTGTCGGCCAGCCCGCTTGACGGAGCTGTTCGCGTCGAAGTTCGTGACTCTGGTCCAGGCATTCCTCTGGAAGAACAACAGCGTATCTTTGAGGCCTTTTACAGACTGGGAGACGTCGACAAAAAAATCGAAGGTACCGGCCTTGGCCTGGCAATCACACGGCGGCTCGTCGAATTGCACGGCGGGAGTCTCGGCATTGAGAGTCAGCTCGGCTCGGGGAGTTGTTTCTTCTTTATTCTTCCCGTTGCCGGCGCCGTTGAGACGCGGAAAGACTCTCCAAGCGGTACCGAAATCCAGACACGCGAGTTCGCTCGCATCCTGGTCATCGAAGATGATCGCGCTTCAGCTCTGCTTCTTCAATCTCATTTAACCTCCGCCGGCTACGATGTGGTTCTGTGTGATCAACCGGCTCGTGCTTTGCAAATGGCCGCGGAGCTCCAGCCGAGCGCAGTGACCATGGACATCATCATGAAACCCGTCAACGGCTGGGAGCTACTCTCGGCTTTCAAAACCGACCCACGCACGGCTCAGATCCCCGTTGTTCTGGTTTCCATCATAGACCAGCCGGCGACCGGAACCTCGCTCGGCGCGGACGAATATATCGTTAAGCCCGTGCAAAAGCTCACGTTGCTGGCGGCAGTGGAACGATGCCTGAACAACCGCAAACACGTCGGAAGAACGCGCCCAATTTTGGTGGTCGAAGACGATGCTCCGACGCGCGAGTTTGTCGCCGAATTGCTCTCCAAGAGCGGTTACACCGTGGCCACTGCTGCCGATGGAGCGGAAGCCCGGATGCGGGTTGCAGCTTCCCTGCCGGAACTCATCATTCTCGACCTCATTCTGCCGAAGGTCAGCGGCTTTCAACTTCTCGCGGAATGGCGCACAAATTCACGCACGGCCGATCTCCCGGTCTTCGTTCTTACGAGTAAAGACTTGACTGCGGAGGAACACGACTACATCCGGACCCACTCCGTATTGCTTCTCCAAAAACAGCAGGCGTGGCAGGAAACTCTCATCGCACAATTGCGGCGAATTCTTCCCGGAGTGCTTTCGGAGAAATCATGAAGCGCAGGATTCTCGTGGTTGAGGACAACCAGCCGAATCGCGAGCTGCTTTGCGACTGGCTGGAATCGGAGGGCTTCGAAGTGGTCCATGCCGAGAATCTAGAACAAAGCTATGCCGCTTTCGAAACCAACATGCCACACGCAGTCTTGCTCGATGTGCAACTTGGCCGCGAGGATGGTCTGTCTTTGGCTAAGTGGATTAGGCGGCGGCAAGCGCTGCGCCACATCCCGGTTATTGCAGTAACGGCCCACGCAATGGTTACCGACCAAGAGCGAGTTATCCAGGCAGGCTGCGACGCCTGCATCTCCAAGCCCGTGAATTTCAAATCGCTCAGTCTGCAGCTCGAGCTTTGGCTGAACCCCGCTAGACAGATCCCCTCCGCGCTTAAGTGAGTGCGGCCTTGGAAAGCTCCACCAATCCGTCTGGCGACCCCTAAACGTGCCACCTTTGGTTTTCAGCGTTCATCCATGTGCGTCAGATTCGGCGACTCTAGAAGGAAGGTTCACCGACCGGAGTGCGCACTGGGAGAGTCACCGCTCTATGGGTGGCATATTTCGGACATTTCGGGGCATTTAATTGCAATTGGCGAACGTGATCAGTGATCTGAGCGGAGTAACCGGACAACAGATCGTCCGGGCGATCTTGAGAGGAGCGCGCGATCCGCCGGAGTTGGCTGAACTGCGTGATCCGCGGATTGACGCCAGCAAGGAGGGGATTGCTAAAAGCCTGGAAGGTAACTGGCGCCAAGAGCTGCTCTTTACTAGGAACTAGGCGCGCTCATTTAACTGGATGGATAAATTCTTCGGCGTCATGCTGAAGGGATGTTGCTGAGATGCAGGGCAAGGTTTTTCAGAGCACTCTTGTTGCCTGACTCATAAGTGCGAGCTGAGCAGCGCGTTGTTCAGGAGGGTTGAAGTCCCAGCTGTTAACTCTGTTGCCCGTCGGCATACACCAGGACGACCGAAGTCTCCCCTTGTCGCTGAGAAATCTTCCAATACGTGCCGAGCAGTCGATCCTTCTCTTCTGTGGGAACCAAACGGAAGCCGTGCCGCTGATAAAAACGAATGGCCCACTCGGCGGCGGCCCAGGTGCCGACCAGTAACTGACCGCTCGACTGCCTAACGAGGGCCGCCAGTAATACGCTTCCAACACCGCGACTCTGATGGTCAGACCGCACGTACGCATGACGAATCAAGGTTGCATCACACACCTTTTGAACTCCCATGACGCCGATCAGAGTTCCCGAATCGTACCATCCCCAAAATTGCACGCCGTCGGCGATCTCTTTCATCAAGTCGGCTCGTGGCATGTAAGGTTCGTGCCAGCAATCGGCCGGAATGACCCCTTCGTAAGCTCGCGCAGATTCGTTGATGATGGCTTCTATGAAAGGAACTTCTGCCTCGCTGCAAGGCCGGATCATCGCATCTCCTTCCGAGCACGACCGGTTTGCCGCGTCCTGCACCCTGACAGCACCAGCGTGACCAGGGCATCCGCAAACTTTCTTGAGAGCGGAGCGTGGCGCTGCAGTAACCTGAAAGTCGTAGCGCCGCCCAGCGCATCGATAACCAGATCGACATCCGTGTCCGCACGAATTTCCTCACGATGAATGGCTCGCTTTAACACCCGGCGCGTTAATTCCCGGCGGCGCTCTGCGAACTCCGCCAAGAACGATGCGCTGGACTTAGGGTTCGAGAGCGCCTCCGCGATTAACCCGATGAATGCCGGGCCTGCTACCGTCCGCGTCTGCAGGCGCACTACCATGCTACAGATGTGCCGAAGGTCGCTCGCGATATCGCCGGTGTCCGGATCGCACAATTCCCGGCCTGCCACTTCGAGATACAGTTCCATGCATAGCGCGGCCTTGGTCGGCCAGCGTCGGTAGATAGTGGTCTTGGCCACACCACTTTCCGCTGCGACCCGTTCCATGGTCAGCCGTGAATAGCCTTCACGCCGCAGAATCTCTGCAGCGGTTGCGAGCGCCCGACCTCCCGTTCCCGTTTTCCTGTGAGAGGTCTCGCCGCGTATCTTGCGCTTGACAGTGTTCATGGTTAGACGCTACGCTACGTAGCGTTCATATTGTCTTCAGGCGAGTTAGGCTTGTCAAGCAGTCCCAGAGCACCGGAGTTGCCGAATTCGACCAGGAGAGTAATGGTCATGGACGCGATTCGCTTCAACGTCAACGGGCGTAGCCGTTGCTACACTTAGGTCTGTCTCCGACAAAAATGCCCGGTTGAGTCCTTCATATTCAGGATATTTGGCGCTTTCAAAGTGGCAGCCAACTCTCGCAGATTGAGAGATAAAATCACTGCTAATCGATTTGTTCTTCTATTCATATCGCAGTGCGACCAGCGGATCTACCCGCGTTGCCCGCCGCGCGGGCGAATAACACGCTGCCAATCCCACTCCCCCAACCAGCGCCACCACGGCTCCAAATGTCCAAGGATCCGTTGGCGAAACTCCTGAGACTTGACTTGCCAGGAGCCGCGTTAACCCATAGCTGCTCGCCGCCCCGAGTAGGATGCCCGCGGCCACGAGCCGAAAACCGTTCAAGAGCACCATTTGCAGAATGTTGGTCTGCTGCGCTCCCAAAGCCATGCGAATCCCAATTTCCTGGGTTCGTAACGAAACGCTGTAGGCCATCACACTAAATACACCTATAACAACGAGCACTAAACCAATTCCCGCGAAAGCACCGAGCGTGGCTAGCTCGAACTGCGGACCGCGGTAGAATTCTTTTAGCGATCCTTCCAGAGTCCCCGAAGTACCGATTCCCACGGCGGGATCGATGGCCCGCACTTCCTGGCCTATGGTTTTCAGCAGCGAGCTTGGCTCAACTACAGTTCTCACCATGTAGGTGCGCCAACTGAATCCCTGCACACTGTAGGGAATGAAGGCTTGCGGAAAAGTTTGCCAGGACGGAATGTCATATCCTCGTGTTTTGTAGTCGCTGACCACGCCGACAATTTCGAAATATGTGTCGTGCGGTGCATCAAGAAAAGTACGGTCGAGAATTTGCAGTTTCACCTTCTGTCCAATCGGATCTTCGTTTGCGAAATACTGCCGCGCAAAGGTTTGATTAACCACCATCACAAAACGTGCCCCGTTCACGTCGTTTTCCGAGAACAGTCGGCCGTGAACCAATGGCAACCCGAGGGTCTGAAAATAGCCTTCACTGCATGGCTCGAATCTCGTCTCCCAACGTTCGGCGTGAGGTTTTCCGGGAATAATTGTTTCACTCCAGTCGTAATTCAGCGGAGGTTGCAGCATGGACTCGGAAACAGACGTCACTCCCGGAAGGGCCCGCATCCGTTCAAGCAGCCGGCGTGTCAGCATGTTCTGTGTTTCCCTCGAATGGTCGTACGCAGAGGGAAGAGAGAGTCGGAAGTAGAGGACATTCTTAGGATTAAAGCCGAGATCCACGCGGGTCAGGACCAAAAAGCTGCGCATCAAGAGTCCCGCGCCAACGAGCAAAACCATCGAGAGCGCCACTTCTATGACAACCAATCCCCCGCGAAGCTTCCCGTGCCGGAAATCCCTTCCCGTCCCTTGGCCACTGCCGGTCAGCCGCGGCTGCAAATCCGCGCTCACAACGTGGAGCGCGGGCAAGAGCCCGCAAACAAGGGCCGTCAAAATCGTGACGCCCAGGGAAGCCAGCAGAACCGGATTACTCATGCGGATCACGGTTTCTCCGGGAATCGCATCCGCAGGAATTAGCGCCACCACCATTTTCAGCCCGAGATACGCCAAGGCACATCCCACTGTGGAAGCCACCGCCGCTAACACAAAGCTTTCAACGAGCAACTGGCGGACGAGCCTGCCGCGCGTCGCACCCATCGACGCTCGCAAGGCCATCTCCTTTTCTCGGGCCGTAGCGCGCGCTAGCAGAAGATTTGCGACGTTGCTGCAAGCAATCAACAGCAGCAACAAGACCGCTGCAAGCAGAACATAGAGCTTTTCCTTGAATCCTCCGACACGGCTGTCGAGCAGCGTCTCCGCCTCTATCGCATATTTCTCAGGATAAATCCCCTTTGGATTTACTTTCTGTAGTCGGTGAGCGATCAAATCTAAGTCTGCAGCAGCAGCTTCGACACTAACACCTGGCTTGAGACGACCCATCAGATCTCCCGAGCCAACTTCGGAAGCTTCTGGCAACCAAATCCTCGCGCCAAAGGCGTTGAATCGCGGAGGCATGATACCAACCAGAGTCCTGATTTCTTCATTGAGCAGAAAAGTCTTCCCAAGTATCTGCGGATCGCCTCCGAATTCCGCCTGCCAAAGTCTGTAATTCATGACGAATACAGGCGGAGCGCCGGGTCGACCATCTTCAGACGTTAAGTAGCGGCCCAGAAGCGGCGAAACACCCAGATACTCAAATGTATTCGTCGTTACTGCCGCGCCATTCCCCAGACTTCGAATGAATTTTCCGTCGTCGTAAAATACGCTTACCTCGTCATATGCAACCATCTCCTCGAAAACATGGTTCTGATCGCGGAACGCGAGGAACTCCTGCGGGGAGAAAAAGCTGCGGTTTTTCCATCCTCCGGCGTTCGCAAGATTTTGCAAACGAAATGTCACTGACCGCTGGAAATGTCTATAAGGGAATGCATCGAAGAGGACGCTGTAAATCACGCTGAACATTACAGTGGCAGAACCAATCCCGAGCGCCAACGCAAAAATAGCCACGAACGCAACCCGCCGGTCCTTGCGGATACAGCGAATTGCATACAGAAAATCGCTTACTAAATTTTCGAGGAAAAACAGGCAGCGCATAATACAAAACTCTAATGCTTTGCTGCAAACCGCGCCATCGAGATTGGTTCAACAAAGCGTATTGGTCAACTGGTATGTTTGAATGAATAAGTCATGGGGCAGCGGTGCACGCCTTTGACAATTCAGGACTTGTGACGAGTTCAAGGACTATTTTGAATTTCTAATAGGGCAGGCGAGCGAAAATCTTGACGGAGCTCCGGAGGGCGGTAGCCGCTATCCGGTCGAAGCGCGGATGGATGGAAGAGAATTCGCGCGGTTTCACGTGGATGTCGGGATCGGTGATGAAGTGCGTGAGCCTGTGGATGTGGTAGAAGGGCGCGATTGGCTAGCCCACCTTTGAGGCGTTAGCCGGGGAATGTGGTCTCAAGACGAATCTGTCGGACGGCTTTGAGGCGGTGCAAGGGTTCGTCGCCGGGATTGGCGAACGATGATGATCGAAAACGGCATGACACGAAACCACAGGGGACTGAAATGAGACTGAACCGGGGCGATCGAATCGCAG
>Ga0210410_10003033_pt1 | contig 14944 bp, 14 predicted proteins | sample IncBWC4MmetaG_FD_161058 | JGI IMG/M metagenome (GOLD analysis project Ga0210410, IMG submission 161058) | Forest soil microbial communities from Barre Woods Harvard Forest LTER site, Petersham, Massachusetts, United States - Inc-BW-C-4-M | ecosystem: Environmental > Terrestrial > Soil >... | reverse complement strand
CTGATCGGGCACGCCGAATCGGAGACGCTCGGTCACCCGCTGTCGGACGTGCTGCCCGAACTCGACGACATGATGAAGACGGCGCGCGAGGGCACGCAGCGGCTGGTGCAGGGCCAGATCACGATTCTCCGCGACGGCCATGAGCGCAATCTTTCGGTTCGCGTCAGCGCCGAGCAGAGCAGTCAGTCGCGCGACAGCTACATCATCACGCTCGACGACATTACCGAACTGGTATCGGCGCAGCGCACCTCGGCGTGGGCCGACGTTGCCCGCCGCATCGCGCACGAGATCAAGAATCCGTTGACCCCGATTCAACTGTCGGCCGAGCGTATTCGACGCAAATTCGGCAAGGTGATCACCGAGGACAAGGCCATCTTCGAGCAATGCACGGACACCATCGTGCGGCAGGTCGACGACATCAGGCGGATGGTCGATGAATTCTCGCGCTTTGCGCGGATGCCGAAACCCGTGATCGAGGGCGAAGATGTCGCCGACACCGTGCGCCAGGCGGTGTTCCTGATGCGGGTCGGCCATCCCGACATCGACATCGAAGCCGAAATCAAGCAAGACCCGTTGCGGGCGCAGTTCGACCGCCGGCTGATTTCTCAGGCGCTGACCAACATCATCAAGAACGCCGCCGAGGCCATCGAAGCGGTGCCGGCCGAGGAGTTGGGGAAGGGTCGTATAGATGTCATCGCGGCGCGCGAGAACGATGACATCCTGATCGACGTCGTCGACAACGGGATCGGCCTGCCGAAGATGAGCCGGGCGCGTCTGCTCGAACCCTATGTCACGACGCGTGAAAAGGGCACAGGCCTTGGATTGGCAATCGTTGGCCGCGTCCTGGAAGACCATGGCGGCCGGATCGAACTGCACGATGCCGCCGACATCAGGCCGGGCCAGCGCGGCGCCTGGATGCGGCTGCGCTTTGCGGTGTCGGGCCATGCAAAGGCTGAGAGCAAGGAAGCCGCGCCCGAAACAAAAGTGCCGCTTTCCGAAACCGCAGACCCTCCTGACGCGACTAATCCCGATGGGACTTCAGGCGCGATTACCAATGAAACAAAAATCGAAGCCGCAAGCGGCAACTGACAAGACAGGCGTGACCCATGGCAAGTGATATTCTGATTGTCGATGATGAGGCAGATATTCGCGATCTCGTTGCGGGTATTCTTGACGATGAGGGATTCACCACCCGGACCGCGCGCGACAGCGATTCGGCGCTGGCGGAAATCGCCAACCGCCGCCCGCATCTGGTATTTCTCGATATCTGGCTGCAGGGCAGCAAGCTCGATGGCTTGCAGTTGCTGGAGCAGATCAAGCGCGAGCATCCCGATCTGCCGGTCGTGATGATCTCCGGACACGGCAATATCGAAACCGCGGTCGCCGCGATCAAGCGCGGCGCCTACGACTTCATCGAGAAGCCGTTCAAGTCCGACCGGCTGATTCTGGTGGCGACGCGGGCACTGGAGACCTCGCGGCTGAAGCGCGAGGTGAAGGAACTCAAGCAGCTGGCGCCGGCGGCGAGCATCCTGACCGGACGCTCCGCCTGCATGAATCAATTGCGCCAGACCATCGAGCGTGCCGCCAAAGCCAACAGCCGTATCCTGATTGTCGGTCCTTCCGGGGCCGGCAAGGAACTGGCGGCGCGGACGCTGCATAATCTGTCGAGCCGCGCCGAGGGACCCTTTGTCGTCATCAATGCCGCGGCGATCACGCCGGAGCGCATGGAAGTCGAGCTGTTCGGCGTCGAACAGTCCAATGGCGAGCACCAACGCAAGGCCGGTGCGCTGGAAGAAGCCCATAGCGGCACCCTGTTCATCGACGAAATCGGCGACATGCCGCGCGAAACCCAGAACAAGATCCTGCGGGTGCTGGTCGATCAGACCTTCCAGCGCTCCGGCGGCACCACCAAGGTCAATGTCGACGTTCGCATCATCTCCTCGACGGCGCGTAATCTGGAGGAGGAAATCGCGGAAGGGCGGTTTCGCGAAGACCTCTATCACCGGCTGTCGGTGGTGCCGATTCGCGTTCCCCCGCTGTCGGAGCGCCGCGAGGACATTCCCGAACTAATCGACTATTTCATGGATCAGATTTCAGCCGCTACCGGGTTACCGAAACGCCAGATCGGTCAGGACGCGATGGCGGTATTGCAGTCCCACGTCTGGCCCGGAAACGTCCGTCAGCTTCGCAATAACGTTGAGCGCGTCATGATTCTGGCCGGCGGAGGTCCGGAAGTGATCATCACCGCGGATATGCTGCCGCAGGACGTCGGCTCCATGGTGCCGGCGATGCCGACCAGCAACAGTGGTGAGCATATTATGGGCTTACCGCTGCGCGAGGCGCGAGAGGTGTTCGAGCGCGACTACCTTATCGCCCAGATCAGCCGCTTTTCGGGCAACATCTCGCGGACGGCGGAATTCGTCGGCATGGAGCGCTCGGCGCTGCATCGCAAGCTCAAGGCGCTTGGGGTGGGGTGAACCGGGTTCATCGAGATATTCATGCCCTTGCCTGCGGAAATTGGCGCTTTTCTGGGCTTTTCCCGGGAATTGCGCTCCTGTTCCGCGAACCGGCTTGCCTAAAAACCGCACCTGCCTTCTAATCGAGCCGCCGCGCCTCCCGGAGGGGGATCTCAGGGGAGTGCCGGAAACTGGGAGACGCTCCAAAAGAGAGCAGCAACCGGTTCAATAAAAAAGAAACCAACAAGATTGCGGGATAAAAACAATGGCGGCAGACCGCGCACAAAACCTCCAGGACACCTTCCTTAATCACGTTCGCAAAACCAAAACGCCACTGACGATCTTTCTGGTCAATGGAGTGAAGCTGCAGGGCATTGTCACATGGTTCGACAATTTCTGTCTGCTGTTGCGGCGGGACGGTCATTCGCAGCTTGTATACAAGCATGCGATATCGACCATCATGCCCGGCGCTCCGATCCAGTTGTTCGAAGGCGGCGAGGACGCGCCGGCTTGAGAGTGATCTGATTGGAACCCCGAGAGATCGAAGGGGGTGCCGACCGTTCGCGGCCGGCAGGGGGTAGAGCTACCGGGCGGGTGATCGTCATCGGCCCTTATTTGCGGATGCGCCGCGGTGATACCGAGGCGCAGACGGATCAGTATGCCCTGCGCGATACACATGTCCTGCGCGATACGGAGGCGCGGCTCGAGGAAGCTGTCGGTTTGGCGCGCGCGATCGATCTGACCATCGCGGATGCGCTGATCGCGCCGGTTAGCCAGATCAGGCCCGCGACCTTTCTCGGCAAGGGCAAGGTCGAGGAGATCGTCGGCCTCATCGCCGGCCACGATATCGAATTGGTGGTGATGGATTGCGCGCTGTCGCCGATCCAGCAGCGCAATCTCGAGAAGGCCTGGAACACCAAGGTGCTCGACCGCACCGGGCTAATCCTCGAAATCTTCGGCCGCCGCGCCAAGACCAAGGAAGGCGCGCTGCAGGTCGAATTGGCGCATCTGAATTATCAGCGCTCGCGCCTGGTGCGGTCGTGGACCCATCTGGAGCGCCAGCGCGGCGGTTTTGGGTTCATGGGCGGCCCCGGTGAAACCCAGATCGAGGCGGACCGCCGCCTGATCGGCGAGCGCATCACGCGCCTTGAGAACGAGATCAAGAAGGTTCAGGCCACGCGGCGCCTGCATCGCGCCGGCCGGCAGCGCGTGCCGTATCGCGTGGTTGCGTTGGTCGGCTACACCAACGCCGGCAAATCGACGCTGTTCAACCGCCTGACCCGGGCCGACGTGCAGGCCGCCGACATGCTGTTCGCAACCCTCGACCCGACCTTGCGCGCGCTGAAACTCCCGCACGGCGGCAAGGCGATGCTGTCGGACACTGTCGGCTTTATTTCCAACCTGCCGACGCAGCTGGTCGCGGCGTTTCGCGCGACGCTGGAGGAAGTGCTGGAGGCCGACGTCATTCTCCACGTCCGCGACATCTCGCATGTGGACACCGAGGCGCAGCAGCGCGACGTCGATACCGTGCTGCGCCGGCTCGGCATCGATTCCGATGCCGGACAGCGGATTCTCGAAGTCTGGAACAAGATCGACCGCTTCGACGCCGATTGCCGCGAAAACCTAGTGAATATCGCCGCCCGCCGTCCGCCGGAGCGCCCGTGCTTCCTGGTGTCAGCCGAAACCGGCGAAGGGATCGACGAACTGCTCGCGGCGATCGAACAGCGGCTGGCGGCAACGCGCACCACGCTCGACCTTTCGATCGACGCCTCCGACGGCGCCGGCATCAGCTGGCTGCATCGCAATTCGGAAGTGCTGAACAAGGAACTGCACGACGGCCGGTTCGACATGACCGTCCGCGTCGACGAAACCAAGCGGGACATCGTGGTCAACCGTTTTGATGCCGTGCCGCACGCGATCTAACCGTCGTCCTGGCGAACGGTGCCAAAAGCCAGGAGCGGCGGCGTGTGGATTCCGGCTCAGCGTTCGCTGCGCTCACCTGGCCGGGACGACACAGTGGCTTCTTCGCCTTTCGCCTCGTTCCACAGCGCATCCATCTCGGCGAGCGACGCGCCGTCCAGCGTGCGCCCCTGCGATTCCAGCGCGCGCTCGATGAACGCAAAACGGCGCTCGAATTTGGCGTTGGTGCCGCGCAAAGCGGCTTCCGGATCAGCGCCGACATGGCGCGCCAGATTGACCAGCGCGAACAGGAGATCGCCGGTTTCGCCCGCGAGTTCTTCCTTGTCGCCTTTGTCGAGCGCGGCCTCGATCTCGTCGGCTTCCTCGCGGATCTTGTGCAGCACCGCGCGCGGGTCGTTCCAGTCGAAACCCACACTGGAAGCCTTGCGCTGCAACTCCATCGCACGCGTCAGCGCGGGCTGGCCGGCCTTCACGCCCGACAGCAGCGACTTGTGCGCGGTTTCCGCGGGCGGACGCCGCGCCGCGCGTTCGGCCTTTTCCTCGGCCTTGATGCGCTCCCACGCCTCCTTGACGTGGGACGGCGTCAGTTTTCCATCTTTGTCGGCGAAGACATGCGGATGCCGCCGGATCATCTTGCGCGTGATCGCCTCGACCACGTCGCCGAACGAAAACGCGTGTTGCTCCTCGGCCATCCGGGCATGAAACACCACCTGCAGCAGGAGATCGCCGAGTTCCTCCCTGAGATCGTCAAGGTCGCCGCGCGCAATGGCATCGGTGACTTCGTGGGCTTCCTCGATGGTGTAGGGCGCGATCGACGCAAAATCCTGTTCGAGATCCCAGGGGCATCCGGTACCGGGCGTTCGCAGCGCCGCCATGATTTCGAGCAGGCGTGAAATATCGCGGGAAGGGGTCATGTCGCACCGGGGCTAACGGGAGATCAGCCCTATATGCCGCAAGATTCCCCATGATCCCAGCGAAACGAGCCGGGCCGGCCGGCATTTCCACCGATTGGCCGAGAGCTCGATGAGTGCTAAGGGGCAGCCCATGAACGATCGAATGCCATCCGAAACCGCGCTGGTGCTGTTCTCCGGCGGACAGGATTCCGCCACCTGCCTGGCCTGGGCGCTGGAACGCTTTGCGCGCGTCGAAATGCTCGGCTTTGATTACGGGCAGCGTCATGCCATTGAACTCGAATGCCGCGAGCGCTTGCTCGAAGGCATCAAATCGCTGCGGACGGGCTGGGCGGCAAAACTCGGGGAAAGCCACACCCTGAAGATACCGACCTTGGCCGAGATTTCCGACACCGCCTTGACACGCGATGTCGCCATCGCGATCGGCGCGGACGGCCTGCCCAATACCTTCGTGCCCGGCCGCAATCTGGTTTTTCTGACGTTTGCCGCGGCGCTGGCCTACCGGCGCGGCATCGATCACATCATCGGCGGGATGTGCGAGACCGATTATTCGGGCTATCCCGATTGCCGCGACGAGACCATCCGGGCGCTGCAGACAGCGCTCAATCTCGGCATGAACAAGCAGTTCGAATTGCACACGCCGCTGATGTGGCTGGACAAGGCCTCGACCTGGAAGCTCGCCAACGAACTCGGCGGGGCAGGGCTGGTCGATTTGATCCGCGAGCACTCCCACACCTGCTATCTCGGCGAACGCGGCGCACGGCACGACTGGGGCTATGGCTGCGGCGAATGCCCGGCCTGCACGTTGCGCGCAAAGGGCTGGCGGGAATATGCGGCGACTGCCTAGAGCATGTTCGGTTCTGATTGAATCAGAACCGAAGCTCTAGATTCTTGTTTTGACGCGTTTTCTTCACGCGAACCGGTGTCCACTTCGCTCGAAAACGCTCTAACCGGCAAAATCCGCTGGTTGCAACACGATCGGTGAGCCGTGTGGCGTGCGATCGGCGGCGTGGTCCCAGGCGTCGCGGTAGCGGTGCAGGGTCTCGGAAGACGCCACGCCTTTCGTTGCGACCAGTTTTTCGAGCGTCGCCAGCCAATGCCGGTAATAGGTCTCGCCGCTGTCGGGATCTCCCGCTGCCTGTGCGCGCTTGATTTCGTCGGCGAGGGCTGCCGCCCATTCGTTCCAGCTGAACAATCCGCGCGCGTGCAGCGCCAGCGCCATGGCAAAGGCCTGCGCTTCCCAGGGTTCGCGAAACACCGGGCCGTCGGCGTCATGGGGGATGCCGGGCACGGCGCGGGTCGCCGCGTGAGCGGCTTGCGGATCAAGCGCCATCAGGTGCGCTCCAGATAGGGCTCCCAGGCGTCGACCGAGACCTTCAGGTTCGGATCTGACGCCTCGCCCCACAATTCGCGACCGCTGAACGTCACCGTGTACAGCCATTGCGGGTTTTCGCCGGCGCCGGTGGAGTTGCTGTCAGGAAAGACATGACAGCCGAGCACGCGCTCGATGACACCAACATGCCCGCGCACATAGTGGGGAAGCCGGGTATGGGTCGGCGGATGGATATCCTTGGCGCGAATGCGATCGCCAGCGGCGAAGCGAGCGGGACTGCTGGCCTCGCGCTCGGTCGGTCCGCCCCGATGCAGCATCGCCGCGACGCCGTCAGGGGTCAGCGTCTTCGCCACCGGTTCGGCCGGATGCAGCGCTTTCGCGGCGTCGATTTCGTCCGATGCGACGAGCCCACGCTCCAGCATCAGCCGCTCGAGGCCCGCGAGCCAGATCTGGTAATAGCTCATGCCGAGATAGTCTGCGGGCGGACGGTCCTCGCGGGCGAAGCGCGACATGTCGATGTTCCAGCCGCCGGGCATCGTCATCGCCAGCGTGAGCGCGAAGGCGCGCCGCTCCCATGGTGCGTGAAACACCGGCTCGTTCGGTTCCGGCCGCACCGGAACCGACCAGGCGACACCGCCCATATCATGCGCGCCGTCCATCAGGCGACCTCGTGCGGTTGTTTCGGCAATCCCGTGCCGATCATGCTGTCGCGTGTGACGAGAGAGGCCAAGCGCTCCTCGCTCCAGCCCTCGCTGCCGGCGGGCCGCATCGGAAGCACGAGATAACGGATTTCCGCGGTCGAATCCCAGACGCGAATTTCGGTGCCCGCGGGCAGCTCGAAACCGAAATCGCGCAGCACGCCGCGCGGGTCCTTTACCGCCTTGGAGCGATAGGGCGCCGACTTGTACCAGACCGGCGGGAGCCCCAGCACCGGCCACGGATAGCAGGAGCACAGCGTGCACACGACCATGTTGTGGAGGGTGGGCGTGTTCTCGACAGCCACGATGTGCTCGCCCTGACGCCCGGCATAGCCGAGTTCCGATATCGCCGGCGTCGCATCCTTGAGAAGCCGGGCGCGATAGGCCGGATCGGCCCAGGCGCGCGCCACCACGCGCGCGCCGTTGCGCGGCCCGACCTTGGTCTCGTAGGTCTCGATCAGAAGGTCGAGCGCGGCGGGATCGACGTAGCCCTTTTCGGTCAGGATGGTCTCGAGCGCGCGCACCCGCAATTCGGTCTCGGACAGTTCCGAATGGTCGTGGTCGTGATGGTGGTGATCGTGATCGGTCATGCGCAAAGGATAGGCGAAATATTCCGGCCATGTCGAGATGCTGTTTGCGCGTTTCGGATAATCGGGATTTGATTGCGATTTCAGCGGTATCGCGCACCGCCCTGAGGAACGATCGCGCCGCCCAATCCGCCGTCCGGCTTTCATTTCCGAAAGCGGTGGGTAAAGTTCGGAGAGCCATTCGAGGAAGATCGATGCCCACAATCCCCAGAGGTCGCACGCCGCTGACGCTGATCAACGTTTTTACCGTAACGCCGGAAAAGCAGGACGAGTTGATCGAACTGTTGACCGATGTCAGCGAGCACAATGTCCGCCATCACAAGGGCTTTATCTCGGCAAGCCTGCATCGCGGCATCGATGGCAAGAAAGTAGCGATGTACGCCCAATGGGCGAGCGCCGAAGATTACGCGGCGATGCGCCAAAATGCCGGTCCTGCACCGGCGCTGGAGAAAGCCCTCAAGATGGCGACGTTCGATCCGGGGATGTATGAGGTCGTGGAAATCTTTCTTCCGGAGCGGTGAGAGACCGCCCTTGTGAGGTATCGTTGCAGGAAACAAGGGGCTGGGAGTGCGGACGGTGACGGACTTCGTGACAATCGAAAAGGGCCATGGGCCCGAGGGACGCATCGCGGTGGTGCGGTTCGACCGCCGCGACGGCATCAACGCGCTGTCGCCGGAAGCGCTGCGCCAGCTCACCGATGCCGCGCGCAGCTTCGAAGACGATGCCGACACCTCGGTTGTGGTGCTGACCGGCGGCAAGGATGCTTTCAGCGCGGGCTTTGACCTCAAGGATCCCGAGGGCCGCGCACGGCGGGACATGGATCTCGGCACATTGCGCCGGCATCTCAAGCTCGGACCGCGGTTGACCCACGCCTGGCACGAAATGGAGCAGATCACGATCGGCGCCATCGAGGGCTTTTGCGTCGGCGGCGGGGTGGCGCTGGCGGTGGCGCTGGACTTTCGCGTCATGGGCCGTGACGCCCATTTGCGAGTGCCCGAGATAGGACTCGGCATGAACATGTGCTGGCAGAGCATCCCGCGCATGCTGCATCTGATCGGACCGGCGCGCACCAAGCAGGCGGTGATCCTGGCCGACCAGCGCATCTCGGCCGACGAGGCCTATGAATGGGGCCTGGTGGAGGAGTTGGCCGATCCCGGCCATGCCTTCGATGCCGCGTGGGCGCTCGCCGCAAAGGTCGCGGCGCAGCCGCCGCTGTCGGTCGCCATGACCAAATTGACCGTCAACCGGCTGGCGCACGCGCTCGACGATCTTGCCAGCCACATGGACCTCGACCAGTTCGCGCTGGCGAGCTTCAGCGAGGACCACAAGGAGGGCGTCGCGGCATTCCTCGGTCGCCGCAAGCCGCGCTTCAAGGGACGCTAGAGCGGGATGACATCTCTTCGAATCGTCATCCCGCTCCATCTTTCTGTTTTAGCATCCTGGCAATAGGCATTGTTGTTGCCTTGCTAGGTGCGGCCGAATTCATCACCGCCTTGCAACATCGGCGGGCCCTGCGAGAATAACAGCGTCGCCAGCATGTTTCGCTTCTGGCGATTTCGCAGCTCGATGATCGCCTTGTCGTCGGCGGGACCCTCGGCGCCGCAATTCCAGGGGGTTGAAGCGATGCCCGGCCGCGGGCTCATAGGGTCCATGGAAGCGGTAACCGTAGAACGTGCCCGGTCCGACATCCGGCAAATAGCCATGGAAGACCTGATCGGTGTATTCGGGCATTTCGATACGACTCAGTTCGCGCTCGCCCTTTTCGTCGAACAGGCAGATTTCCACCTTGGTGGCGTTGGCCGAAAACAACGCAAAGTTGGTGCCGTTGCCGTCCTAGTGCGCGCCCAAGGGATAAGGCAAACCCTCTTCGATTGATTTGACCGGCACGTAAGTCCCCCGAAAGCACATGCGCGCAATTGCGCGGACGACAACGGCGCCGGTTCCAATTTGTTGCAGTTGCCCTTTTGGTATTTCAGCCCTGCGGGGCACCCTTGTCACCTTGAGCGGCCTCGGCCGGCGGTGGCCCCACATTCCAGGGCCCAACTAACGCGATCGTTCGATTCCGATAGGGAAATCGCTGCGATTGCGGTCGACGCGCCGCGCTCGCGGATATGTGTGCTGCGGTGCGAGAACGAGTGCTCTATATGCCCAATTTGGGGGGCGGAGAACCTGGAAGATGACTGAAAGGACTGCTCCAAACAGTGGGAGTCAACCCGCGCGCGGTGAACCCAACGGGCCCAGCAGAAACAGCATTGAGACCCGGTCCGAACAAAATCTCGCTACGGAGCGCAGCCAGCCCACGTGCCTGGTCGTCGAAGACGACCGCACCATGCGGCACCTCGTCGTCAATTACCTTGAGGAGCACGACATCCGTGCCATCTCGGCCTCCGGGCGAGGCGAGGTGGCTGGTCTGCTCGCCGATGAGGCGCCCAGCGTGGTGATACTCGATCTGCGGCTCGGCCAGGAGGATGGTCTCGATCTGCTCCGCGAAATCCGGTCGCACTCCGATGTTCCCGTGATCATCACCACCGGTCATCGGCGTGACGAAATCGACAGGGTGGTGGGCCTCGAACTGGGCGCCGACGATTACATCACCAAGCCTTTCGGTTTGAGGGAGCTTCTGGCGCGCATTCGGGCGGTCCTGCGCCGGAGGGAGGCTGGACAAACACTGGCCCAGCGGGATCCGGAAAGAGGCCGCAGCCGGTTTGGTAACTGGCAGCTTGACCGGCGCAGCCGGCGCCTCAGTGATTCCAGCGGCGTCCCGGTCGCGTTGACGAAGGGTGAATATGCGCTGCTGATTGCCTTTCTCGATGCGCCGCAGCGGCCGCTGTCTCGTGAATACCTCCTGCAGGCGACGCGCATCCACGAAGACGTCTTCGATCGCAGCATTGACGTGCAGGTGTTGCGGCTGCGACGCAAGCTGGAGACCGACCCAAGCGCCCCGAGTGTCATCCTGACTGAACGCGGCGTCGGCTACGTGTTTGCGCTGCCCGTCGAAATGATTTGATGATGGCGGCCCGGGCAGAACAGCAAGGGGTTGCCCGGCGAACACGGCGACAAACAGAGGTCTTCACTTCACGAAAACGCAAGCTGGCGCGTTCCGTTACAATTGTAGCATCAATCTCCCGTGCTGGAATGATGCGGCAACATGCCCGCGGCACACTCTCCCGAGCGAATATTTCTTGGGAGAGGCCAATGCATTTCGAGAAGCAGTTACCTGGCGACCTGTCACCGCTTTCGTTCAGCGCGTATCGGGACGCGAGGACGATATCGCGGTCGCCGAGATTATCCTTGTCGAATACGGGTCCAGCGTTCGCCGGGTGGACTGGGGCTTTGAGACCGCATGTTCAGTCATTCCAGCAGATCGACCTGCGCCGAGGCGAAGGCTATCGCACCAGCGAGGGCACACCGATCCGGACAAGGCCGGAGCAGGATGCGTCGTGGCGCGCGATCCCCACCGCGATGTTCGGGATCGGCGTCAGGGTTATCGAGGGTTTTGCGGCGACCGGTGAAATCGTATTTTCGGGGCTCCTGCTCGCATTCATGTCCTGGACGATGGCGGAGGTGCTGGCGGGCTGCGCCGCCTATGCCCAAGCGATGTACCCCTGCTATGTCGAGGACGAGACCGGCAGGCAGGCGGACAGAAGCGGTCCGGCGGATGCGAAGCACTTCCCGCCGTCGCCATCGCATCAGTCCGCGGCCGCCGTAACCGTTCCTGTTGCGGTTGAATACATTGCGCTCTCGGAGCCGCCGGGAGTTGTTCTGCCGGGCTGGAGCGCGTCGATCTCGTTGCTGGCCGCCAAATTGTGGTCGCGCGTGCGCGGCGAACGCGACAGGCGCGTGGCGATGGCGGAGCTGCGGTCCCTTGACGATCGAGCGTTGCGCGACATCGGAATTTGTCGCTGCGACATCGAATGTTTTGCAAGGGATGGAGATCGTTGGGAATGATCCGACCGTGGTCGCCGGCTTTGTGCCGGCGACACCATCCGGGAAACGCGTTTGCGGGCAGGCCGGTAGCACCGGCCTTTTCGCGCCCCTGCGCATGGTCGCTCTGGATCTGTCTGGCGCTGTTGCTCCTGGTGGAGGTGGCCGCGGCGCAGGCTCCTGCTTCGGAGGCGGCTGCGAAGCCATCGGCCGATCAGGAACCGATCACCCCGATTCCGCCGCCGCCGGCCGCGGACCCGCTGAAGCTCAAGCTCGGAGAGGAGCTGTTCGGTGATCCACGCCTGTCCGGTGACGGCAAGCTCGCGTGCTCCTCCTGTCACGACCTGCGAACAAATGGTGCCAGCAGTGGCCGAAGGACGTCTGCCCATGACGGATCGAAGGCGCCGTTCGACATTCTCACGGTCTTCAACGCGGCGCTCAATTTTCGACTGAACTGGGAGGGTAACTTCCGGGCCCTCGACGCGCATGCCGAGTCGTCGCTGGAAAACCCGGCTAACATGCACACCAACGTCGAGGAAGTGCTTGGGAAGCTCAATGCCGATCCGGAGATGGTGAAGCGATTCCGCGCCGCCTACGGTCACCCACCGGATCGCACGAGCTTCCTTGACGCGCTTGTGACCTTCGAAAACTCGCTGCTCACGCCGGGCAGCCGCTTCGACCGCTGGCTTGGCGGTGATGCGTCAGCGTTATCGGCCGAGGAGCGGGACGGCTATCAGCTGTTCAAGTCGCTCGGCTGCAGCTCGTGCCATCAGGGCGCGAATGTCGGAGGCAATCTCTTCGAGCGACAGGGGATATTTCGGCCGCTGGTCGCCGCCAAGCCCGAGATCGTGCGGGTGCCGAGCCTGCGCAACATCGCGACGACACCGCCCTATTTTCATGACGGCAGCACGCCGACTCTCAAGGAGGCCGTCCGCAAGATGGCCGCGGCCCAGCTGGATCGAACGCTGTCGGATCAGCAGGTCGATTCCATCGTTGCCTTCCTGCAGACGCTGACCGGGACTTATCGCGGCGCACCCGTGGTGGGAACAACGCCATGAAACTGACACCGGTTGTCGCGATCGTTTCGTTGCTCGTGGTGCTGCTCACCTGGCTGTCGCTGCGCGCGTTCAATCCGGAGGCGGAGTTGTTCGACCGGGCGCTTGCCGAGATCGACCGCTTCGCGAACGTCGAAAATGCGTTATACCGCGACGTCTTCACCGCGCGCGCCGGCACGTTGCGCAACTACGATCCGCTGGTTCGGGAGATCAACGCGTTGCGCAATTCGCTCGTTCGATTGCGCGAGACTGCCGTCGTCGATGCCGAGACGGCGGCGGTCGTCGGGCAACTTGCGACTTCCATCGACCGGCAGGAGGAACTGGTCGAAAAGTTCAAGAGCGACAATGCCCTGCTGCACAACTCGCTTTCGTTTTTCGGACGGTTCAGCGTGCGTCCGGTCTCTTCGGAGCTGGAGCCGGCGATCAGCTCGGCCGCCGCCGCGATGCTGCATCTGACGCTGGATACTTCGTCGGCGGCTGCCGGCGAGGTTCGGGATCGGCTGGATGCATTGGCCAGACAGGCGCCTGCCTCCGATAACGATTCCGTTGGCCCGCTGCTGGCGCATGGTCGGCTGCTCCATGACCTCCTTCCGGCGGTCGATGACACCTTGAAAGCGATGCGTGCGGTGCCGCGAAAGCCGGAACAGGATGCTCTCCGGTCGATGATTCTGGTGCGCCAGATAACATCGCGAACGTCGGCACGGCAGTTTCGCCGGGTGCTCTACGGGACATCGCTGCTTCTGGTTGGGTTCCTAGTTTATCTCGGTCTGCGGCTGCGCTCGCGTGCGAAAGCGCTGGAACGCCGCGCCGCGTTCGAGCATGTGATCGCAGGTATTTCGATGCGCTTCATCAATGCGCAGGCGCAAAATGTCGATGCCGAGATCGAACGGGCGCTCGACGACATGGCGCGGTGCGTCGGCTCGGACCGTGCCTATTTTGTGCGGTCAGGCCCCGCGCCGCAGTCGTATGTCTGGTGCAAAGCGGGAGAGGGCTTCCCGAGCGGATGGCCGGAGAACGCGCTGGCGCTCGCGGCTCGGTTCGATCCCGTCTTCGATGGGATCGTCCATGTTGGCAGCGTCGATTGGATGCCGGCGGGAGAAAACAAAGATGCATGCATCGCCGTGGGTCTGGGGGGATGGGCGTGCGCGACGAATGTCGGCCCGGACGGCAGCAGCTTCGCTCTGGGTTTTGATGCGATCGGCCGCCCGTGTCACCTTACGGCACCGGGCGAACTCAGTCTGCTGCGGATGGCTCTCGATACCATCGTCCATGCGGTCGAGCGGCAAGCCATGGAAAAAGAGCGCGCGCGGCTGGAGACGCGCCTGCGGCAGGCTCGCCGCATGGAAGCGGTCGGCACTTTCACCAGCGGCATTGCCCATAACTTCAACAATATTCTGGGTGGCATTCTCGGCCATTCCGAAGTGCTGGAAGATCGCCTCGGTTCCGACGCCCGACTGCTTCGCAATCTCGGTGCGATTCGGCGCGGCGCGGAACGGGCCCGCGATCTCGTCGATCAGATGCTTGCCTTTGGACGCCGCCGCGACGCGCGGCGCAGTCCCGTCAGCGTGCGGGCCTTGGTTGCCGAGGCGGAGTCGCTATTGAATGTGTCGCTGCCGCCGGGAATCGAGCTTTCCATCCAGGAACCGCCGGCAGCCGCCGTCGTTTCCGGCGAATCGGCGCAATTGCAGCAGGTGATCTTCAATCTCTGCAACAACGCGGGTCAGGCCATGGAGAATGCAGGACGAATCGAGCTCGACGCGGAATTGCTCGAATTGACCGGCATTCGCTCGCTCAGCCACGCCGAGCTTCAGCCGGGACGCTATGTACGCCTGGCGGTGAGTGATTCAGGCCGCGGCATGGACGGGGCAACCCTGGCGCGGATATTCGAACCTTTCTTCACCACCCGTTCGGCAGGCAACGGTCTCGGACTGTCAACGGTACGTGAAATCGTGCGCGAGCATGGCGGAGCCATGAACGTGATGAGTACGCCGGGCGAGGGCACTCGTTTCGAGGTCTGGCTGCCCGCTTTGGCGGCGGCCGGGCCTGCGCTGCAGCTGATG
>Ga0210410_10003032_pt1 | contig 14944 bp, 12 predicted proteins | sample IncBWC4MmetaG_FD_161058 | JGI IMG/M metagenome (GOLD analysis project Ga0210410, IMG submission 161058) | Forest soil microbial communities from Barre Woods Harvard Forest LTER site, Petersham, Massachusetts, United States - Inc-BW-C-4-M | ecosystem: Environmental > Terrestrial > Soil >... | reverse complement strand
GGAACCATGCGAATTTTTAGAACACATTTGTGAAGCTCATCAAGCACTCGCGACTGAAAAGCGACGGCGTCCGCGAGTTTTGCACGCACCGGATCGCGCGCGTGCCGCTGGTCGAATTCCGCAAGCGTGCGATTGAGCATGGATTTTCCGATGATCAATTCACCGACCAGATTCATGACCGCATCGATACGGGCGGAATCAACGCGTAAAGAACTTTCGGCCACCGCGGTAGCCGCCGAGCCCGTCACGCTCGCAGGGGCGGCCCCGGAATTTTCCGCTTGTTCACCACTTTTTGCTGCGATTTCCGCCTGCGCATCCAGCAGGTCTCCCAGCAACTCATGCTCCGCCATATCTTCCGTGTGAGCGCGTTCGACGAACACGTCAGAAACGATCGAAGGTATGCGGCAACGTTGGGCTATCTTGTCTTCCGGATACCGGCTCGCCAGGGCCGCTTCCACAACTTCGACCGTGGCGGCGGCAACGTTATCCTCCGGCCGTAGCGCTATCACCGTCCCGCAGCCATGCAGCACATTGCGGATCAGCTGAAACGCGGCCGCACGCATCAGACTGTTCGGATCGACGCGCAGCGCTACGTTGTAAACCGTTTCTCCGCGATGCACCGCCTCGGAAATCATCAGTTGTTCGTATTCAGTCCATTCGAAGCGTGGTGCGACCGCTCTGGGTGCAGACGGCGCTTCCCCGGACGCTGGAGCAGATTCCAGTAAACTCCGAATCATGGCGTGCAAGGCGTCGACCGCTGGAGGTTCTACTCTTCGCTTGTACGCGGCCAGCATGGCCTCAAAGCTGTCGGCCGCCGTGAGCACCACATCCGCTAATTGCACTCCACGGCTTTGCGCAATCTGTGGAGAAAGGACGTCTTCGAGTTCGTGGGCGAGTTCGCTCAGCTTTTGGAAACCGCAAGCGGCGGAATCCCCCTTCAAAGTGTGCACGGCGCGGCGGACCCGGCGAATGACTTCTTCGTCGGTAGGACGCGCCTCGAGTTCGAGACCCGCCTCATTCAGCGACTGCAGCAACTCGCTGGCGCTCTCAAAAAAGAGCGCGCGCAGTTCGCCGCCACGATCCTCGGGAGGACGGCTCACGTAGTGGCCTCAACGCGCTGGTATGCGGTGCCGTTGTTCTCATGCACCATTCGAAATCTCTGCGTCAGCCCGAAAAGGCTCTCCGCATGGCCGACAAAAAGGTACCCGCCGGGGTTCAAACAATTCCAGAACTTGTCGATGAGGCGTTTCTGCTCGGCTTCATCAAAATAAATCATCACGTTGCGGCACAAAATAATGTCGTTGCGGCGCGGCAGGAATTCCGTCTTGAGATTGTGGAAGTCGAACTGGACTAGTTCTTTTAGTTGCGGCTTCACCGAATATTTATCGCCGGATTTTTCGAAATACCGCAGCCGGCAGGTGTAATCGACCGGCTCCATCTGCTGCTCGTTGTACTGCCCTTCCTGGCCAACGCGCAGGCTCGCGTAGCTGATATCCGACGCTACGATTTCCAGTTTCCACGGCGGGGGAATCAGCGGCTTCGGCGAGGGCATTTCGAACGGCAGCGGGTTGCGCAGGTAGTAGTACGCTAGCGCGTCGCAAATCAGGATGGCAACAGTGTACGGCTCCTGGCCGCAGGAACAACCCGCGCTCCACACCCGCAGGTTAAAATCCCGGCGTTCCTGCTTCTTGCGCAGAAGATCTTCCAGCACGCTTTTTTGCAGCAGGTCCAGTTGCGGCCGATTGCGAAAAAAACTCGTTTCGTTGACGGTGAGATTTTCTAATAGCAACGCAAGTTCCGCGCGCCCTTCGCGGCTGGTAAGCAACCGGTAGTACGCGTAAAAGGAATCAAGCTGGCAAACTTTCAGCCTGCGCTGAAGGCGGTCCTTCAGAAAATGCGAGCGCCGCTCGTCAAAAAACATACCGCATTCCTGATAGACGAGTGTCTGCAGCAGCTTCAATTCAGCTTCGGTGAGTTGTATCTGCGCGGTAATCGTTCCCATCGTGTTCGCTTATGGCGGTCCGGCAGTTCGGCTGGGCTCCCGGCGGCGCCGGGCCAGCTTTACTTTGCGGTGGCGACGGTTTCCGCGGCCTCCTCAAGTCGTTTGAACTCCGGACGGTGCAAGAGCTTGCTAATGTCCAGCAAGATGATGAGGCGCCCCTTCAGTTTGCCGACGCCGGTCACGTAACCGGATTCGCCTTCCGCAAAAACCGTGCTGGGCGCTTCAATCTCCGAAGGTGGAATCTTCAGCACTTCCGAAGCCGCGTTGACGATCAGCCCCACCAACTTGTTTTGCATCTCCACGACGAGAATGCGGTTCTTCTTGTCGGGCTGAATGTCGGTGTGCCCGAACCGCTTGCGCAAATCCATCACCGGGATAATTTTCCCGCGAAGGTTGATCACGCCTTCCACCGTGTCCGGCGCGCTCGGAACCGCGGTAATCTCCGGCACACGGACAATCTCGCGCACGGCGGCAATGCGTACGCCATACGTCTCGTTGCCGATCCTGAATCCGACGACCTGAAGGTCCTTTTCCATTAAAAGGTCTCCAGTCCCTCAGGAACGCGAGAGTTCGGCGTATTCAAGTTCCTGCGAACGGCGCGAATCCCCGGGGCGGCGAGGGCCTGAGGATTGCGGCGGAGCAGCCGATTCTCCACGGCGGGGCCGTGGTTGTGCGGAGCGGTCCAGCGAGAAGCGGTCCATGCTGTCCAGCAGGTTGCGCGAAAGTTTGAGCATCTGTTCGGCGGCGGCGGAGAGTTCCGTCGAGCTGGAAGCGGACTGCTGCACCAATTCGCGCATCTTGTCCATCGCGCGAACCACCGCCTGCGCGCCCGAAGCCTGCTCTTCCACAGCGGAATTAATCTCCTGCGTGATTTCCGTCAGGCGGCTGGTGGCTTTGGCAATCTGCGAAGAACCAACGGACTGTTCGTTCGTTGCGGCGCCAATTTCCTGCGAGAACTTATAAACTTCCGTGACGACATTTGAAATTTTGTGCAGAGCGGCTCCCAGATCGTTCCCCAGGCTCAGCCCCTCTTCGACGATGCGCGTGCTGCGCTCCATGTTTTCGACGGCTTGCCGCGCTTCGCGCTGGATGCTCTGGATCAGATCCGCAATTTCCTTTGTGGATTGCGTCGACTTTTCCGCCAGCTTGCGGACTTCGTCGGCAACCACGGCGAACCCAAGTCCATGCTCGCCCGCGCGAGCCGCTTCGATAGCCGCGTTCAACGCCAGAAGATTGGTCTGTTCGGCCAGGTCGTCGATGACTTCAATAATCTTTCCGATGTCATCCGCACGATGTCCCAGAATATTGATAATCTCCGCCGAAGACTGAATCGCATGATTCGTGCGGTTCAAACCGTCGGTGGCCTTCTCCATCGTTTGAATACCGGTCACCACTTCTTCGCGCGAGCGATTGGCAATGTCCAAAAGGACTTTCGCCGTGTCCGCTACGCGCTGAATCGAGGTCACCATCTGATCGATGGATGCGGAAGTCTCCGCCACGCTGGAAGCCTGCACCTGCGTGTTCTTCACCACGTTCTGCACGTTGATGCTCATTTCGTGCATCGTGCTGGTCACTTCTTCAATCGCCGAGGAAGCCTGCACGCTCACTTTTGCCGATTCGTCCGCTGCGCCCGCAACCTGCGTCGAGCCTGCCGAAACCTGCCCTGCCGAATCGCGCGTCGTGCGCACCAGGTCCTGCAATCCGTGCGACATTCGCAGGAAGGCATTGCCCAACGTGTCGCGCTTCGAACGCGGCACCACTTCCACTGTCAAGTCACCCTCGGCGACAGCCATCGATACACTCGCCATTTCCTTGAGGTACGCCACCATATTGTTGAAGGTCGTAGCCAGCGCCCCGATTTCGTCCTGCCGGTGAATATCAATGTTCTGATCGAGATCGCCGGAATCCCCGATTTCGCGCGCCACGGTAATCAAGTGTGTCAACGGCTCAGTAATCGATCGAGCCGTGTAAAACGCCACAAATCCGCCGCCAATTACGGCGAGCAGCGTACCGCCGATCGTTGCAAAGAAGCTCCAGTTGCTTGCAGTCTTGGCCGATTGGGAAGTTTCGTCGAGCGAGTTGCTGATGTCTTGCGTCGTCTGATCCAAGACGACGGAGGACTTGGTCAACCAGGAAGCCGGGTCCTTCTGTAGATAAAAGATCTGGAGGTCGGAGACCGTGGCGTCGCCGGAATCGACTTGATGGCGCTTGGCGAGAAGCGGTTTGGCGAAATTGTCAGCCCAGCTTATTTCCGTGCTCTCCACCTGGTTCAGCGCGTTCTTGAGCTTGTCGTTGCCGGCTCTTGCTTCGCCTCCCTTAATCATGTCGGAGATCTGGGAAAATCCCTTGTTTACTTTTTCCTCGTCGCGCGGGTCGCCGCTGAGGAGAAAATTGTCCATGTTCAGGCGGTTCAGCATGATCTGGTGACGAACCGCCTCAATGGTGCGCACACTCTCCAGCGCTATCGAAGCCTCCCCACTCGCCGAGCGCTCGCGGATTCCGGCGGATAAGTTGACAATCAAAAGCACGCACAGAATCGAGAGAATGGACGCAAAGCCCAAGTAAAGTTTCTTGCCGATCGTCATTGCCTAATGCCTCCACTCCGCGCGGCCAGCGGCTCTATCCAGACCGCTGCCGCAACCAGTCCGCCCTGCCGTATCCCTAGTTGGTCCCGCCGCTGAATTCAAACTCCACCACCTGCGTCGATTCCTCCGGTGCAGGGGCGAATTTCCATTCCTTCACGGCGTCCTGGCACGCCTGCACCAGAAGCGGATGCCCGCCAATCACGCGCGTGCTCTTCACGTGTCCATCCTGTGCAATTACCACTTCGATTTTCACTTTGCCGGTTACATTCATGCGCTTGGCCAATTCGGGGTAGGCTGGCGCAACCTTGCTCTTGACTTTCCGCTTGCTATCATCGGTCGTACCCGTTTGCGCAAAGCACAAAACCACAAACAAAAATCCCGTCGCCGCTGCAATCGACACTATGCGAACCAATGTGGATCTCATCGACACTACCCCTCCCGGGAATGCGAATACCCCACACGGGAGAAGGCACGTCGGCTGCCATGGCACGGACGTAAAAAAAAAGGCAGAAGGCGAGACCACTTTGGGCAGCAAGTGACACAAACACTTCACGTTAGTCCGAGAAATCGATCGCAGAGCGTGCTGACAGACTTCTTGCATTCGTCTCAGCAAGCCTGATCTGTACCTCACAAGGTCTCATGCTGAGACGTACGACATGCATTCGAGGCGAGAGTGGTCGATTCAGCAACTCGCCCCGCGAGGACCATTGACTCACATTGAGACTCCCCGCTAGCTTCTATCTGCGTGCTGTTTTTCATCTTGAGACGCATGCGCCGCCCTGACCCAATGCGTGGAGCAAAACGAGCTGTCTCTCGACCCGTCGCCCGCCTGAAAGCCCAGGCCGAGCTCCGCCCTGCTGCGTCAAGACACGCGGAAGAATTGATGGAATTGGCCGTGGAGGCCGCGCAGTCTCGCAATCTTCCCGATTTTCTGGTGCGCTATGCGCAGCGCTGTGCGCGCATGTTGGATGCCATCTGGGGCGGCGTCGCCGTCTTTCGCGGCAGAGAAACTCAGCTGTATGCAGCGGCGGATGGTCAACACGCGGCGGTTCTCGCGGCGCAACCTTGGATTATTCAAACGGCGCGCGATAGCCACGTTGGCGTGGACCTTCAGCAATTCCCATCCGAAATCGCGGCTTCGCCGGGTGACACGAGCCGTTCGCTGGTCATGGTCTTTGTCCTCATTTCGGCGAGTGATGGCGAGCGTCTCGGCGTGCTCTGCCTGCTGCGCGAGCGCAAGCGCCTCGACAATGACGACAAACATCTCCTGAATGCCTTAGCCAGCCATGCCGCGCTCTCCATCGAGAATTTCCGCCGCTTTTCTCAACTCGAGCGCTCCAAGCGCCAGTGGGTCGAGGACATCGACGCCATCAGCGACTACATTGTAGTGCATGACCGGGCATGGAAGATCGTTCGCACCAATCGCTCGCTCGCGTCGCATCTGGGCGTTCCCCCGGTCGCCCTGGTCGGCGAAGCCATGAGCAGCCTGCGCCAAATCGCGGAAACCGGCAGCGATCTCCCCTGCCCCTTCTGCCGCGATACGCAGCAATCTCGCGAAGAATATGTCGCCGCTTCCTCCGAGCGCATCTATCTCGTTTCGACTTCACGTACTCCGGGCGTTTCGGACGACGACACGCGCACGATCCACGTCCTGAAGGACATTACGGACCGCCGTGAAGCCGAGCGCCGTTACCGCGAACTGTTCGACAGCATCCAGGAAGGCCTTTTCTTTGCCACGCCTGATGGCCGATTCCTCGACGTCAACGACGCCATGGTACGCATGCTGGGCTACACCTCACGCGAAGAATTACTCCGCTCCGACGTCAGCCCGCACCTCTATCCAGCTCCCACCGCGCGAGAGCGTTTTATGCGCGCGCTAGCCGAGCGCGGCGTGCTCCGCAACTACGAAGAAACCCTGCGCCGCAAGGACGGCACGCTGCTTCATACTCTCCAGAACATCACCGCCGTCCGCGACCCCCAGGGTCGCATCGCCCAGATTCGCGGCTTGATGCTCGACGTTACGGAGCAACGCACGTTTCAATCCCAATTGCAGCGCGAGCGGGACTTCAACCAGAAAATTCTCAACACCACGCAGAGTATGATCCTCGTCCTCGATACAGCAGGGCTGATCAGCTACGCCAACCGCCGCTGCTACGAAGCCGGTTATCGCGAAGACGAACTCATCGGTCATCGTCTCCTCGACTGGGTCGAACCATCGCAGCGCGAGGATTTTGAAGCCGCTCTCGAAACGACGGCTCACGGCCAGCAGGTAGAAAACCTCGAATTGCGCGTGCGCCGCAGCGACGGTTCGATGGGCCATTTCTCCATCAGCCTCAGCCCCATGCGCGACGAGCAAGACATCGTAAACAGCGTCGTCGTGGTGATGACCGACATCACCGATGCCGTGCTGCTGCAAGCAAATCTGGCGCACAGCGAAAAAATGGCCACCATTGGCCGCCTGGTCTCCGGCGTGGCCCACGAAGTGAACAATCCGCTCGCAGCGATTCTTGGATTTACGGACTTGCTCCTCGAAAATCCTGAAGTTCCGGCTTCCGCGCGCGAGGATCTGCAAATCATTTTGCAGGAAACGCAGCGCACCAAAGTAATCGTCCAGGATCTCTTGAGCTTCGCGCGCCAGCGCCCCGTCCAGCGCGAACTCGTGCAGGTCAATTCCCTGCTCCGCCAGACCATTAAGCTGCGCAGCTACGATTTCGCCAGTCATGGCGTGGAAGTAAACGAAGATTTCGAAGAGAAGTTGGCTCCAGCAATAGGAGATGCCCAGCAACTCCAGCAAGTTTTCCTAAACATTCTCAACAATGCCTACGACGCCGTGCAGGAAGCGGGCCAGCGCGGACACATCAAAATTCGAACCCAGCGCCAGGGAGATTCCATCGAAGTCGCCATCACCGACAACGGCACTGGCATTTCCGATCCTCAGCGCATTTTCGATCCCTTTTATACAACCAAGCAGCCCGGCAAGGGCACGGGCCTCGGCTTGAGCATCTGCTACGGCATCGTGCGCGCGCATGGAGGCGAAATCCTGTGCTGGAACAATGTCGACGCGGGCGGCAGCACCTTCGTCGTCCGCATTCCCGTGGCCACGGAAAACGCCTTGCCCGCCACATCCGCGAAAGAGGCCGGCCGATGAGCCTGCAGACCGCCATGTGGACCGGAGGACCGATCTTGTTGATTGAAGACGAACCGTCGGTGATCGCCTTCCTGCGCGCCGCACTCGAGCGCAGGGGTTATGCCGTTGAAAACGCTGCCTCAGGAGCCGAAGGACTGAAGCGCCTGGAACGTGGCCGCTTCGCGGGCGTAATTTCCGACATTCGCATGCCCGGCACCGTCAACGGTGCCGAGGTACATGCCTGGATTCAGAAAAACCGCCCTGAACTGAGCGCCCGCATCATCCTCATCAGCGGCGACACAGCCAATAGCGACACGCAAGCTCTGCTCGCGCAGAGCGGGACGCCCTGCATCGAAAAACCTTTCCGTGTTCAGCATTTCATATCCATTGTGGAGAAAACATTCGGAAAACCATGAGCGACGACCTGAAAACGCGTTTACTGGTAGTGGACGATGAACAAAGCATTCGCCGCCTGTGCATGACCATCGGCACTTCCCTGGGTTTCGCCTGCGCGGAAGCAGAGAGCGCGGAATCCGCGCTCGCGCGCCTCGATACCGAGCCTCCCGACCTCGTGCTCACCGACTTAAAACTTCCCAATCAATCGGGGGTGGAGCTTCTCCGCCAACTCAGGACGCTTCTCCCCCGCACAGAGATCGCCATTATGACCGGCCACGGCTCCATCGAATCGGCTGTGGATGCCATGAAGCTGGGCGCCTACGACTATATCGAAAAGCCATTCCGCGTGGAAAAAATGCGCATGCTCTTGCAGCGCATGGCCGAAAAAGTCCGCCTGGTCACGGAAAATGCCTTTCTTCGCGAACGTGTCAACACGGAAGAAAATCTCGACGGTATCATTGGCACGTCCGCGAACATTCAAGATGTCTTACGGATGATTTCCCGCCTCAAGGACACACGCACTCCCGTCCTGATCTCCGGCGAAAGCGGCACAGGCAAGGAACTCGCCGCCCGCGCTATCCATTTTCGCGGCTCCATGGCGCAAACTCCCTTCGTAGCCGTCGATTGCGGCTCACTCGTTCCTACACTGATGGAAAGCGAGCTCTTCGGCTACGAAAAAGGCGCCTTCACCGGTGCCATGAAAACGAAAGCCGGCCTGTTTCAAGCCGCCAATGGCGGCACGATTTTCCTCGACGAAATCGGCGAGCTGCCGCTCGAAATGCAAGCCAAGCTCCTTCGCGTACTTCAGGAAAAGGAAGTGCGTCCCGTCGGCAGCAACGAAAAAGTGAACGTCGACGTCCGCGTGATCGCCGCAACCAACCGCGACCTCGAGTCCGCCTATCGGGCCGGAACGTTCCGCAAGGATCTCTACTTCCGCCTGAACGTCGTTACCGTGCATCTCCCGGCGTTGCGCGACCGCCGCTCGGATATTCCCATGCTCGTTCACCACTTTCTCGACCGTTACACTCCCGATGTGCACATGCAGGTCACTACCGGCGCGATGAAAAGCCTCCTGCACTACGATTGGCCCGGAAACATCCGCGAACTGGAAAACTGCATCGCCCGCGCCGTCACTCTCGGCGATCACAAGGTTATCGACGTCAACGACCTTCCTCCCGCGATTCGCGGCGAAAACTCGCAATCCGAGGGACCAGCTACGCAGGACGCCTCCTCTCTCTCCACCACCGCTCTCGCCGAAATGGAACGCATGACCATTCTTCGCGTTTTCGAACAAGCCAACGGCGACAAAGCCCTCGCCGGCAAAATGCTCGGCATCAGCCGCGCCACTCTCTATCGCAAGCTCAAGCGTTACAACATCCCTCTTCATTCCGACGAAGCCGAAAAAGCGGAAAGCCATTCGGCGTGAACGGGTGCTGTGCCGTCTCATAACCGCGTTCATGCGTTCAGGACCAGCAGCGCACACCCTGAGACAGTTTTGTTTCAGCGTGAGACACCTGAGCCGGCCGCCCACTCAGGGAAAAACCTAAGCCTCGCCGTTTCTTCATCTTCAATCTCACCCAGTCTCCACTTTCTTTGGCGTGCGGCGTGCAACTCCCTCTCGGGGACTGCGTGTCCGATCGCGGCGACATTTGTGTCTTGTCGCGATGCACGCGCAGATCTCAGACGCCAAAAAGTCGAGAGGCGACGTGAGAAGGTCCAGTGGGACGACACTCACAGCGAGCGAGCAAAGCTGCGCCGAGCAGTTGGCGCGGTTTTTTCCTCGCGCCCTCGCCGTTCGCGTGCCCGTGCACGTCACGACTCTGCGCGGCGGCGCCACGCGCCTGCAGGAAGCGACCGTAGTGGAGTACGGGGGATCCGATCACGCTATCTTCGTCTCTACCTTGCCGCTCGAGTTTGACGATCTCGTGCGGCTGGAAAACGGCCGGAAAGGAAGCGCGGCGGAAGCCTCCGTGGTCGCCGTGCAGTATCACGAGGGACGCAAAGCGGTGGCGGTGCGATTCTTGCGCGGCCCCTGCGACTGGGTGACAATGCCGTGAGCAAAACTTTTACCACCTTGAACCCGCCCGCGCCGGACAAACCGGTAAAAGCGCCAAAGCCGGACGGACTACGCAACGCCGCCTGGACCGAAGCGCGCTCTGTTTTTCCGATCTATCTCGCGCTGGCCAAGCAACTCGAATTCGAGATCCCTTTCGCGCAGGAAACCCGCAATCTGCCCGAGAAACCCGATCTCGAACTCTTCAGCAATGTCCAAACGTGGCTGGATTCCATGGACCAGCGCGTCCTTGTTCACCAGTTGCGCCATCTCCTCCAGATGACCACGCTCAACGCCAGCGAAACTGGCCTGCGCGCGCTCATCCAGCGCCACTTGCGCAAATCTACGAAATCGACGATGGACCGCGACAAGATCGACTTTCTTCTCGTGCAATACTTTGCTCTCTGCGCCCCGGCCAAGATCTATCACAAGCAGATCGAGCCCTCCGACGTGGCGCAGGTGATGAAGCCAGTGCTTGGTGAAGCCGATGCCACGCCGCTGGGCTGGTGCGAACCCCTCGAAAAAATGATAGAAGCCTTGCGCGGCTTCCGCAGCCTGCGTGAGATCCTTAAAACCAATTTCATCGAACAAGGCCGCAAAGTAAAAGAATCTGCGGGCGGAATGTTCTATGACGCCTCTGCGCTGCTGGCCTTCATCCGCTTCAATTTCCTGCTCCGCCGCACCTTCATTGAGCTCATGCATGCGGACCTGATCGCCATTCGCGCCGGTCTGGGCCAGCTTGAAGTTTCCGGCGTTCGCATTATGGATTGCCATCACTTCGGTCTCTCCGCCGCCGAGCCCCTTTCAAAGATCCGCGAAATCGCCGACGAATGGAAACAACCGTTTCAGCAGGAATATACCGAACGCTCCGTCAATCAGGCCTTCGAAAAGCTGCTTGGGCTGCGCACCGACGTGGAAACGGCTCTCGCAAAAGTGCAGGTCAAGGCGGACAATCATTCGCCATCTGCCGGCAGCCCCGGCGTTCGTGCCGTCTCCCCCGGAAAGAAACTCGCCACCGAGGTGGCGCATGCTGCGCCGGCTTCTCAAGTTGCGGACCGCACGGTGCCGCAAGATACGGGTGCATCCGTACTGGATTTCGAATCCTGCCTCGAAAAAATATGGGAGCAGCTCATCGCCACGCCGCCTTCCCGCGGCCGTTCCATGACCACCGTAAAAATCGGCCCCGCCCGCATCTTGATGTCCTCCTGGGAAGTCGTCGCCTTTGTCAGCGAGGATGGCCCAGCCGCTGAGGATCTGCGCCGCGCCGTAGTCGCGCGAGCCCTCATCACCGCCGCCACGGAATCCGCCAAAGAGACCGGCAACGCCACGGTTCTGGATAAGGCTCTCACGGTCGCGCGCATCGAAGTTTCGCGCTTGCAGGAGCGCGTCGACGTCGCTAAGCAGGCCAAAGATACCGAAGCCGCCGTAAATCTCGGCATCAGCACCAAGCGCTTGCTTTCCGCCTTGGACGAAGCGGAAAAGCTCTAAACGAATTTGCAGTTGCCGGCATTGCCGGACGAACACTCTTGGGAGCCGTTCTTCTTTGCGAAACGCAAACGTATTGATCCTTACCGATGAATCCGAATTCGCCCGGCTCCTCACTGCCTGTTGGCAGGCAGAACGCCAGGCGCCCGGCATCACCGTGCTCGGCAGCGAATCCTGGAAGCAGCACGAAGCTCTCCCGCACGATCTCGTTGTCGTGGGCCCTCTGCGCGAAGGAAAACTCTCCGGCGTATTGCGCTCCGTCGAGCCCGCAGCCGCTGTGATTCTCTGCGTCCCCGCGGACTCGCAGGAGTTAGTCCAATTGCGTGCACGTTATCCACGCCTCGTCCACGTCCCACTTCGCGAGGATTGGGCGCAAACGCTTCTCCTCGTCGCCGGAGAATCCCTACGCCGTACGGAAGCCGTTCGCACCGCGCGCCAAGCCGAACGCCATGCCGCACGCAACGAACAGCACGCCACCCTTGGCCGCTACATGATCGACATGAAGCACAGCGTCAACAACGCGCTCACTTCCATGCTCGGCAACGCCGAACTCCTTCTTCTCGAGCCCGGCCAGCTCTCCTCCAAATCCCTCGCGCAGATCAAAACCATCCACAGCATGGCTCTGCGTATCAACGAAATCATGCAGCGATTCTCATCCCTCGCCAGCGAGATGCGGGAAGCTGAGAATGCATCTCAAGCTGAGACGGAAGAAGCCTCCACTTCCACCATCACGCGCCGTTAAAACCAACGCGTCTCCTCGCAAGTCCTTCATCTGCAAGCCGTTATACAAAATGGGCAACCTCGCAACTCCAGCTTCCAAGCTGGCTCCCGACGTGCACCTCTCTTCCATGGACTACTGTCGGGAGAGCTCCGCTGTGCAGAAAAAAATCCTGATTGTCGACGACTCGCCCTCGCAAGTGAAGCTCATGCAGGGCCTGCTCGAACCTGAAGGCTACTGGCCCGTGGGTCTTAGCGACCCCAAGCGCGTCGAAGAGACCATCGTCTCCAGTCGCCCCAGTGTGATTCTCCTCGACGTCGTCATGCCCGAACGCAACGGTTTCCAGATTTGCCGCGACCTCAAAGGCAACGCCGACTTCAACACCATTCCCGTGATCTTGGTGACCTCCAAAGATACGCCTAGCGATCGATATTGGGGCGAGCAGCAAGGCGCGGACGGCTACGTCACAAAACCTTTTACGCGCGATGAGCTTCTCCGCGCCGTCCGGCGGTTCGCATGATGAATTTCACAAGGATCAGCGCTCGATGAACGAAGATTTCCATCTCGAACCCTTGCCGGCCGACGCCGACGCCATCGACCTCCTTGAAGCCCTCGGTCCCATGGAAGAGCGCTCCCCGGAATCGCAGTACTGCGTTTTCCGCAGTGGCCGCGAACGTTTTTGCTTGCCTGTGCTGGACGTCGAGGAAGTCCTTGATTGGCCGCTCCTGACTAGGCTGCCTCTCGGTCCCGCGTATCTCGTCGGCATTTTCAATCTCCGCGGCTCCATCGTGCCGCTGATAGACATCGCCATGACCGAAGGACGCCGCCCCGGCCTGCTCCCCAAGCACGTCGTCGTCGCCTCCCTTCTCAGCGAAGGCCACCACGAAGCCATTCGCCTCGGCATCGCCGCCGACGAAGTCATTGGAACTTACTCCGTCACCACGGAAGATTTTCTCGAGCAAGCTCCGGAAAACGTGCCCCATTGCATCGGCATGTTGCGCCATGACGACCGCCTCGCCCTGGTCATCGACTTGCGCCGGCTGCTCGAAGTTTTTCCCGGGCCCAGCATTTAAGTTTCTTGGAGTCGCTGCCGCAGGCAGCACCAGCTCCGGGTAAGAGTTTTGGAGGAAGGCATGAAATCGCGACTGAGTTCCACAATCTGGACGCTGGTCATCGCAAACGGCATCGTGCTGTTCGCCGTTCTGCTGTTTGCATACAGCGCTGGCCGCCAATCCGGCGGCCTATCGATCTTCGAGTTTGGCTCGCTCCCTAGCGGCGCGAGCGGCGCCGTGATGATCGCGCTGCTTCTGGCGCTGGGCATGGCAGTGTTCCTCGCCTGGCGCCTCGGCAGCGGTCTTCTCGCTCCCGTGCAGGAGCTGTCCGACTTTTCCGAGCGTCTGGCCGCTGGCGATCCCCGCGCCCGCGCCAATGTCTCCACCAACGACGAACTGGGCTACATCGCCGAAAACCTGAATCGCGCGGTCGCCAGAGTTTCCAAAGCCACCAGCAATCAAGATGCTAACGATGCTTTGCAGCGCAGCATCACCGAACTCCTGACCGTAATCAACCAGGTCGCGCGCGGCGATCTATCCCTGCGCGGAAAAGTCACCAACGACGCCCTCGGCAACGTTTCCGATTCCATCAACTTCATGCTCGACAACTTCACCAAGGTTCTCGAACGCGTCCGCAAAGCCGCCATGGAAGTCACCGCCTGCTCCAACAACATTCTCGTCGCCGCCGACCAAATGCAGGCCGGCGCCACCCAACAGGACCAGGAAATCACCAATACTTCCAGCGCCGTCGAAGAGCTCACCGTCTCCATGAAACAGGTTTCCAACAACGCCGAAGCCAGCGCCGAAGCCGCGCGCCGTGCTCTCGACGCCGCCGAACAGGGCAACCGCGCCGTTCGCGACACGCTCGAAGGCATGCAGCGCATTCGCGCCTCCGTGCAAGCCACCGCGAAAAAAATCAAGTCCCTCGGCGATCGCTCGCTGGAAATTTCGGAAATCATCAACGTCATCAACGACATCACCGAGCAGACCAACTTGCTCGCTTTGAACGCCGCCATCGAAGCCGCTCGCGCCGGTGAAGCCGGCCGCGGTTTCGCCGTCGTCGCCGACGAAGTTCGCAAGCTCGCCGAACACAGCCGGAGCGCCACAAAAGACATCGCCGCGCTCATCAAGGCCATTCAGGCCGAGACGAACGAAGCCGTGGTCGTCATGGAAGAAGGCACCAAGGAAGTGGAAAGCGGCGCAACGCTGGCCGATCAGGCCGGACGCGCGCTCGACGCCATTTCCAACGTCGTCCGCCAATCCGCGGAGCTCGTCCAGGAAATTTCGCTGGCTTCCAAACAGCAGGTGCGCGGAACGGAAGGCGTCGCCCACGCCATGCAAATCATTTCCAGCATCACGCGGCAAACGTCGCAGGGAACGCGCGGCACAGTCGCCACGGTCAGCCAGCTCGTAAAACTTTCGGATCAGTTGAACGAAGCGCTGGCACAGTTCCGTGCAAGCTCGAAGTCCAGTGGCGGCAGCGTGCAAGAGGATTCCGAGCGGCCCGTCCCGGTTGGCGCTCTGCG